>MTKZ01031469.1_pt3 | contig 14664 bp, 13 predicted proteins | sample 1042781 | NCBI WGS metagenome assembly MTKZ01 (sample SAMN06212207, study PRJNA360539) | anaerobic digester metagenome | biome: Wastewater treatment plant; material: sludge; isolation source: anaerobic digester fed with sludge from wastewater treatment plant | place: Denmark: WWTP Viborg ...
AATATAGCGGATGGTTGCGCCATCTGGCCGCGCCACTTCCACCGTTTTGCCGCCGGTGATCTGGCGCAGGGTCGCGTAAAAATTGACCTTCATGGAAGCCTATTTTATTCGCTATTCACATGGATGAACAGGATATACAGGATAAAAAATAATCCTGTATATCCTGTTCATCCATGTTAAAAAAATTACTTCCACGCCTCCACTTTCACGCTCCACGTTTTGGCGGCGCTGTTTGGCACATCGGCATACGGAACGCGGCTGACCACGTTCACCCGCGTAAACCCCGCCGCGCGAAGCTGATCCAAATACCAGTTTTCTTCGCTTGCGCCAGAAACACACGAGCAATAACTGCTCATGTTTTTTTGCGCCTCCGGCGTAATTTCGCGGTCGGCCACAATATCGCTCACGGCAAACTTGCTGCCCGGCTTTAACACGCGGTATGCCTCGCGGAACACGGCGGGTTTGTCTGGCGAGAGGTTGATCACGCAGTTGGACAAAATCACATCCACCGTGTCGCTCTCCACCGGCAATTTTTCAATGTGCCCATAACGAAACTCCACGTTTCGCGCCCCGGCTTGCGCCGCGTTTTTCCACGCCAGCGAGAGCATCTCCGGGGTCATATCCACGCCAATGACATGGCCGGTCTCGCCCACTTTCTTCGCTGCCAGCAGGCAATCAAAGCCGCCGCCGCTGCCCAAATCAACCACCGTCATGCCGGGTTGCAAATTGGCGATGGATGTTGGGTCGCCGCAGCCCAGCGTCACCTCGGCGATCTCGGCGGGCAGGTTCGCCATCTCTTCGGCGTTGTAACCCAGTTGCTCGGCTTTGTAATTTGTGCCACAACACGAGCTTTCATCGCCGCTGCAACATTTTCCGGCTGCGCTTTGCGCGGGGATTGTGTTGTTCAAAAACTGGGTGGCCCGCAAGGCATAGCTGTCTCGCACAGCCTCGCGGATCTGGTCGGGTTGAATGATTTGGTTATTCATGGTTTTGCATATAAAGACGCAGCCAGCCGAAATAAGACGCAAACAAAACGTTGCGTCTTATTTTAGTTTTGTTCGTCTATCATGTAAATAACCAACCGCCATGATTAACATTGAGCCTGCGACCGCCGCCGACCAGAGCGCCATCACCCAAATGTTGCAAGAGAACCGTTTGATTTACGAGGACCTCATCCCGCCGCATTTGGCGCATTTTTTGGTGGCGCGGGTTGATGGGGCGCTGGCTGGCGCGGTTGGCCTTGAACTCTTTGGCGCGGTCGGGCTTTTGCGCTCTTTGGTTGTGCGGGCCAGCCTGCGCGGGCGCGGGTATGGGCAGGCGTTGGTGGCCGCGCTGGAGCGTTACGCGCTGGGCGCGGGCGCGCGCGAGCTGTTTTTGCTCACCGAGACCGCGCCCGATTTTTTTGCGCGGCTGGGTTACCAGAAAACTCCTCGCACCGAGGCGCCCGCGCCTTTGCAAGCCACATCAGAATTTGCCGGTTTGTGCCCGCAAAGCGCCATCTGCATGAAGAAAATGGTGCAGCCCAGCGCAGAAGATGTTTGGAATGAGCTGGCCGCGCCGTTGCGAAAATTTATTTTAAAACGGGTGAACAACGAAGGCGACGCCGATGACATTTTGCAAAATGTGTTTATGCGCATTCACTCGCATTTGGCTTTGCTGGATGACGCCGCGCGTTTGGAAAGCTGGGCTTACCAAATTGCGCGTAACGCGATCATAGATTTTTACCGCGCCAGAAAACCCATCATTGATTTGGAGGAAATCTCGGTATGGGATGAGCATGATGACGATGAGATACGCGATTGCATGTTGAAGAGTATGCAAACTTTCATCGCGTATCTGCCCGATGGGTATCGCGAGGCGGTTGAGCTGGAAGCGCAAGGCGTGCCGCAAAAAGAAATTGCCACGCACCTGGGGCTGTCTGTCAGCGGGGCAAAAAGCCGCGTTCAGCGCGGGCGGGGCATGGTGAAAGAGTTGTTCAACACCTGCTGCGAATATCAGTTTGACCGGTATGGCAAAGTGATTGATTACCGGCGCAAAAAGTAGATTATGCGCTCTGGCTTTTGCGCGCTGTCCAAACCGAAAGCGCGATCATGGCGATGGACAAAACCAAATAAATATAGTTTTGCGCAGCGCCGGGCGGCGTGTGCGAAAACACAACTGGTTTTAAAGACCCCGCCAACATGCGCCCGCATTNNTGCACGGCCCACATCAACGGCACAAGCGAACGGTAACGCAGAATCACAATCCATTGCAAAACCGCGTAGATGAGTTGCGCACTTCCCCAAAGCGCAAAAGCGAACACAACTTCATCTGCGCCAGAAACGCTTAAATCCATGCCTGCGATGCTTCCCGCGCCGCCATCGGGCGCAAAAATGTGAATGAGGCTGCGCCCCAGCCCAATGGCAGCGATAACCACAAAAAGGTATAGCGGTATTTTTGACCCGCGCAGCGTGTTTGTGGCAACTTTTGGCAAAAGAATATCCATAAGCCTGGTTATAGCCCAGTTTTATCCGCGCGTTGAAAAAGAGTTCGCAAAGTCGCGCAGTTTTAACAAAAGCCCATCGCGCACTTCGCGAAAGGCGCGCAACTTCGCCTCGTCGCCTTCTTCTGCCGCTGGGTCTGGAAAACTCCAGTGAATGCGCTGGGCTTTGCCGGGAAAATGCGGGCAGGTTTGCGCCGCGTTGTCGCACACGGTGATGACGTAATCGAAGGGTTGGGTCACAAACTCATCCAACGATTTTGAGCGATGCTGGCTGATGTCCACCCCCAGTTCGGCCATCACCATGATGGCAACCGGGTTGACAAAAGAAGGTTTGCTGCCCGCGCTAAAAACCTCGCACACATCATCCGCAACCCAGCGCAAAAGCCCCTCGGCCATTTGCGAGCGCGCCGAGTTGGCCGTACACAAAATCAACACTCTTTTTTTATTGGTCATGCGCAAACCGTATCAAGTTTGCGTTAAATTGGGGTTAACGCATTGCGCAAGCCGAGGGGCGTTTTTGGAAATGATAAAATTAAACGTTCATTGGGGCGTCGCCAAGTGGTAAGGCAGCGGACTTTGGATCCGCCATTCGTAGGTTCGAATCCTGCCGCCCCAGCTTGAATTTCCTCTATTTGTAAACGCGCCCGAAATACATCAACTCCCAAATTCCAGCGTCTTCGGCTTTTTCAATCAGGTTTCCATCCACAAAATGCTCGCAGGTCACGCGGCCAGTGAAGCGCAAATACGCGCCATCAAACCGGGCCAGCTTTGCCAAAAATTTCATCGCGCCGTGAATCGAATCTATTAAAAGCGCGTCCTCAATGGTGCGGTCGCGCAAATAAGTGATTTTGTAGGCCTCGTTGCCATTTTGCCAAAGATAAACGACCTTGTTGGCCACCGGTTTGCCAGAACGCTCGTCCACAAACTCGTCTTCCAGCGAGAACGAAACTTTGCTGGCGTCATCCGCAATAATTTTGCCGTTTTTGGCCAGCATAAACACCGGATGATTCACGCCGCCATACGCCTTTTCCGCCGTGATGTAGCTGGTGATCATGGAGTATTCGCCCGCTTTGGCGCGGCCCCAATACCAGTGATGCATCAACTTGGGCATGGGCGCGTTGCCCCAGTTGTGATCGTGATACCCCACCCCGCCAAACGTTTTTTCCGCGCCGTTCACGCGCATTTTTATTTGCGCCTCGCCTTGCGGCACGGCTGGCAGCCACGCAAAATAATGCTCGTTTTGCTCGCCAAAATACAGATGGCCGGTGCCGGGCCGCCACGCCGGAACCTGCCCGGTCAGGCTCACATCCACCAAAATATCCGCGCTCTCAACGTGAATTTCGTAGGCGCGCAAATCGCCGCGAAAGTAATTTTCGCCCATCCGCACATCACACTTTTCGCGGCTGGATGAAAACGCTTGCGGCGCGGCTTTGATCTCCCAGAGTCGCTTGGGCTGGCCGGGTTCTTCCAACGTGACCATCACAAACGGCTTCAGGTCGCCCATCCTGCCCACAATTTGTTTTGTGGCGAACACAATCACCAGCGATGCGCCATCCGGCATCCGCGCGTCAAAATACCACCACTCAAACGTGTTTTGGCCGCCGCTGGTGCGCATCCCATCCTCAAACTGGGCAATTTGGGTGGGATGAATCCCCAGCCGCGCAAAGTCGTCTGGTTGGTTGAGAGAAAGCATGGCAATTACTAATTGTTAATTACGAATTTTTGCTTTTCGCACAGTTTTTCTTTTTGCCGGTGTCCTGGCCTTTCTGGTTTTCGTAATTCGTAATTTGTCATTCGTAATTGATAACGCCGCATCCCACACCTGCTGAACCCGATCCACCAAAATAATGTTCAGCGATTGGCGAACTTCGGGTGGCAGCTCATCCAAATCCGCCTCGTTGCGGCGCGGGATGATGACCGTCTTCATCCCCACCCGGTGCGCAGCCAGAATTTTCTCTTTGATCCCGCCCACGGGCAACACCAGCCCGCGCAATGTGATCTCGCCCGTCATCGCCACATCCGGCTTAACCAACCGCCCGGTGAGCAACGAAGCCAGCGCCGCGGCGATGGTGACGCCCGCGCTGGGGCCATCTTTGGGCTGCGCTCCGGCGGGCACATGCAGGTGAATATCGTGTTTCTCAAACACCGTGTCATCCAGCCCCAGGTCTTTGGCGCGGCTGCGCACATAGCTCAGCGCGGCCTGGGCGCTCTCGCGCATCACATCGCCCAACTGGCCGGTGAGCATAAATCCCTTGCCGCCGCGCATCAACGTGGCTTCAATAAAGACAACATCGCCGCCCACCGGCGTCCACACAAGGCCGGTGGCAACGCCGGGCATCTCGGTGCGCTCGGCGGCCTCAAAGTAATACTTGGGTTTGCCCAGCAATTCGGTCAGCTTCTCTTTGCCAACGGCCACCGGGAAGGCCGCCCGATCTTCGTAGTATCGCGTGAGCAGTTTGCGGCAAATCGCGCCAATTTCCCGCTCCAGGTTGCGCACGCCAGCCTCGCGGGTAAAGTCGCGCATCAACTGAAGCAGGGCATCTGCGCTAAACGTGATCTCATCGGGCCGCATCCCGTTTTCTTTGATCTGGCGCGGCACAAGATAGCCCTGCGCAATATTGAGTTTTTCCTTCTCGGTGTAACCGCTCAACTGCAAAATTTCCATCCGGTCGCGCAATGGGCCGGGGATGGTCTCTAGCGTGTTGGCGGTGCACACAAAAATGGTTTGCGAAAGGTCAAACGGCACATCCAGATAATGATCGCGGAACTCGCGGTTTTGCTCCGGGTCAAGCACCTCCAGCAAAGCAGAGCTGGGGTCACCGCGAAAATCGCTGCCCATCTTGTCCACTTCGTCCAGCATAAACACCGGGTTGTTGCTCTCTGCCCGCCGAATGCTCTGAATAATTCGCCCCGGCATGGAGCCAATATACGTGCGCCGGAAGCCGCGAATCTCGGCTTCATCGCGCACGCCGCCCAGCGAGATGCGGATGAACTTGCGGCCCATCGCCCGCGCGATGCTGGCCCCCAGCGAGGTTTTGCCCACGCCCGGCGGCCCAACAAAACACAAAATCACGCCTTCTCTCTCCGGGCGGATGTGGCCGGAAGCCACATCGGCTTTTTCTGCGGATGTGTTTTCCGCCGCGCTTTTTTCTGCAGCCAATTCCTGCCGCCGTTTGCGCACCGCCAAAAATTCCAAAATGCGGTCTTTGATGTCTTTCAGCCCGTAATGATCTTCATCCAGCACATTGCGGGCGCGCTGAATTTCCAGGCTGTCTGGCGTGGCTACTTTCCAGGGCAAAGAGGTCATCCAGTCCAAATACGTGCGAATCACGCCGTATTCGGCGGCCTGAGTGGGCAGTTTCGCCAACCTGTCCAGTTCGCGCATGGCTTCTTTGCGGGCTTCATCGTTCATGCCGCTGGCCTCAATGCGCGCCCGGAACTCCTGCGCGTCCATTTGCTGCTCATCGGCCTCGCCCAGCTCGCGCTGAATGGCGCGGATTTGTTCGCGCAAAAAGTATTCGCGCTGAACTTTCTCCATCTCGCTGGTGGCCTCGGTCTGAATTTTTTTGCCAAGCTCCAGCACTTCCAGCTCTTTGTTCACCAGTTGGAGCAGGAACAACATTTTGTCGGGCAGTCCATTCATCTCCAGCAGCTTTTGCGCATCACCCAGCTCCATCCGNNCGATGGCGTACATGAGCTGGCGCGGATCCTCAATCCCTTGAATCATCTGCGAGAGGTCATCGGGCATGGAAGGGATCAGCTCGGCCATGCGCGCAAAACCCTGAATAAGATTGCGCCGCGTGGCCTCCAGCTCCAATGAGATTTGCCACGGCTCTGGCAGGGTCTCCACCTCGGCGATGATGTATGGCTCGCGCTCAATCACGCGCGTGATGCGGATGCGCTCAATGCCCTGCACCACCATATTCACCACGCCATCCGGCGATTTGAACATGCGCACGATGGACGCCAGCGTGCCCACGTCGTACAAATCTTCCAGCGTTGGCTCTTCTTTTGTCCCGTCTTTGCTGGCGATGAGGCCGATGTTGGCCTTGGCCAGCATGGCATCGTCAATCAATTTGACCGAGCGCGGCTGCGCCACGCGCAAGGGAATGGCCGAGAGCGGGTTGACCAAAATGCCGCGCAACGGCAAAATAGCCACCTTTTGCAGCGCATTGTTTTGCTCTTCGGGTGATGATTGGGCATCGCCAGGTTGAGCATTTTCGGCCTGCTCGTTTTGCGTGTTAATCATCTTGGCCTCGTGCGCCGCAATTGCCGCGTTTACCAGTTCGCCAATCCAATGGCCGTCTCTGTTTTCCATTTTGTTTTAGTGTATCAAACGCCATACGCGCGAATATCGCCCCACCCCAGCAATGCCCGCGCCTGAGATTCAAACTTCACCGCATCGCCGGTGGTAAAAAATGGCGTGTTTTTTTGCAAAGACGCGGGTAAAGACGCAAGATTTTGCGCCTCCACCAGCCATCTCCCGCCAGAAAGAGAATTCGCCACCTTCATCACTTGCCGCGCCACCGCCGGGCCGGGGTCAATCACATGAATTTCGAATTTCGAATTCCGAATTCCGAATTCCGCAATAACTGCGTCAATCTCATTTTGCAAAAACGGGAAATGGGTGCAACCCAAAACAAGCGCGTCGGCGCCGGCTTCCAGAACAGGCCACAATTTTGCCTTCACCGCGTCGCACGTTCCGCCCTTTTCCACACATTCTACCCACTCCGGGCAGGGCTGTTCAATAACGCGCAGATGGCTGGCGAAGCGGTCTACCAGCCCGGCAAATCGCGCGGCTTTTAGGGTGGCGGCGGTGGCAAACACGCCAATAACGCCTGTTTTTGTGGCGATGGCCGCTGGTTTGACCGCGGGCTCCATCCCCACAAATGGCACGGAAGGGAAAATGCCGCGCACATGCCCCAGCGCCGCCGCCGATGCCGTATTGCAAGCGATGACGACCACGTCGCATCCGCGCGAAACCAGCCAGCGCGCGCCGCGCTCGGTGAGGGTTTGAATTTCGCTCAGCGGGCGCGGGCCATACGGCACGTTGGCCTGGTCGGCCAAATACGTCATGTCGGCGTTTGGCATCAACCGCCGCATTTCTCGCAAAACCGATAACCCGCCCACGCCGGAATCGAACACACCGATGTTCACAAAACGAGATTGTAATCTGTGCGCGGTTAAATTTGGGGATTGGGAGTTAGGGGCTGAGGGCCGGCTAACAAACCCCAAACCCCCAAACCCCAGCCCCATGTGATAATTCGCGCCTCAATATGTCTGCTTCCTCATACCCAAATTCACTTCCGCGCGGGCTGGCCGGATACACCACGCTTCTCAAGCAAAACCGCGATGTGCGCCACATTTGGACATCGCAAGTCATCTCGCAAATGGGCGATTGGTTTAACAGCGTGGCGCTGCTGGGTCTCATCAACACGTTTACAAAAGACCCGCTGGCGGTTGTGCTGGTGACGATGTTCGCCGTTTTGCCATCGGCCTTGTTTGGCCTCACGCTCAGCGGGTTTATTGCCGACCACGTTGACCGCAAAAAACTGGTGGTGGTGATGGATGTTGCGCGGGCGGTGATGGCTTTGCTCATGTTGCTGGTGCGCGAGCCGGGCATGCTCTGGCTGGCCTACGCCGCCACCGCCGCTATGTCCATCTGCGAGTCCATGTTCAACCCGGCCATTTCTGCCGCGCTGCCCAACTTGTGCAAACCGCACGAGCTTGCCACCGCCAACGCCCTTCAACAAAGCACCTGGGCCAGCGTTTCGCTGCTTGGCGCGGCGCTGGGCGGCGTGGTGGCGCAATTGTTTGGGCGCGATGTGGCCTTCATCGTCAACGCGATCTCCTTCCTCGGCTCGGCGTGGGCCATTTTGCAAATCAAGGGGCAGTTCAAACAGCCATCCAGCCATGCGCTAACCGGGCGGGCCAGCCTGCACAGCCTGACCGAGGGTTTTAGCTTTTTGCGAGAACACCCGCGTTTGCTGGCGTTCTCGCTCACCAAAACCATTTGGGCGTTTAGCTTTGCGGGCGTGGGGTTGTTCAGCGTGTATTCCTTCCAAATTTACAACTCGGCAGATATTGGCACCAGCCTGCTTTACGCCGCGCGAGGGGCGGGGTCAACGCTTGGGCCGCTCATCGCCCAATCGCAATTTATGCCGCAACGCCCCCGCGATTACGCCAAACTTTTGCTCATCACCCTGGCGATGTGCGTGGTGGGCTACGCCATTTGGGGCATCAGCGGCTCGCTGGCGGTGGGCATGCTCGCCATTTTCTTTGGGCACCTGGGCGGCGGCAACGTGTGGACTTTTAGCCGGATGATGGTGCAAAAGGAAACGCCAGATTACGTGCGCGGCCGCGTTTTGGCGCTGGACACGGTGGGGTTCTCGCTGGTCACCGGCATTTTCTCTTTGTTGATTGGTCTGGTGGCCCGCCAAAGCGCCCCGGTGTATGGCGTTCTGCTCGGCACAGGCATCACCCTGGTCGGCCTCATCGCCGTTGGCATTTACTTTGCCCGCACGGTGATGAAAGATGACCGCGTGATGTAAAACAATTAGAAATTAACGCGAGTTTTGGATAAGAGTAAGCCTGTCATTTTTTGCCTCGTTTTGCTTATCCAAAACTCACGTTAATTGTTCGCATCCATTCCGAGTAATTCACTCTGACGCAATGTGCGCCGGTTGCCGCCACCGGATAAATCCGGCGGCTAGTCGATTAGGAAACCCACTCGCGGGTTATGTCGGCGCTTTTAACCCGCGCGAGCGGGTTTCTTAATGCTTAGGCGGCGGATTTATCCGCTGCCGGTGGAACGCAGATACATACAGATAAAGTTATGCAAAGCAAATCTGAAGAAAATGCGTTTTGAGCAAAATTTTTGGGCAGAAAACAGCTTCAATCAGCACTTTGAGCGATTTACTCGGAATAGATGGTTAATTGTTCGTCGCCCCAACATCCCACGCCATATCTTTGGCGCTAAAGCGGCGAAAGGCCAGGATGGTGTTGGTGCGCCGCACGCCGGTCAGTTGGCCCAGCGCGTTGGGCACAATCTCATCCAGTTTTTCGTACTCGTGAATGTGCATCACGGCGATGATGTCCCACTCGCCGGTGACGCTATACACCTCCGACACGTTGGGCATATCGGCAATCTTCTGCGCAATCTCCGACACCTTTTCGGGATCGGTTTGGATCATGGTAAATGCGGTAAACATTTTTTATTGGATATTCGTTGATGAAAGATGACAAGGATGACTTGGATGAAAGGGATGACATGGCTGACGAATCATCCTTGTCACCTTGTCACCCCTTCATCCTTGTCAAGTGACTTTATTCTTCTGCCTAAACTGCGGCTTGTCCCACGCGCGGGATTGCATCACATCGCGCAGGGCTTCTGCCGCATCATACACATCTGCAAAGCGGGTGTAAAGCGGGGTGAAGCCAAAGCGCAAAATATCCGGGGCGCGAAAATCGCCAATCACGCCGCGCGAGATGAGCGCCTGCATGATGGCGTAGCCTTCCGGGTGGGTGAACGCGGCCTGGCTGCCGCGCAGGTCGTGCTCGCGCGGGGTGATGAGGTTTAGTTCCGGGCAGTTCGCCTCCACCAGCGCGATAAACGCATCGGTAAGGGCCAAAGATTTTTGGCGGATGGCGCTCATGTCTGCGCTAAGCAGCGTGTCCACGCCGCACTCCAGCGCGGCCAGGCTCAGCACCGGCGGCGTGCCGCAGATGGCCCGCTCAATGCCCGGCGCGGGGGCATATTTCCAATCAAACGCAAACGGCTGGGCGTGCCCCAGCCAACCGGTGAGCGGCTGAACAAACTCGGCCAAATACCGCTCGGCCACAAACACAAATGCGGGGGCGCCCGGGCCGCCGTTCAAATACTTGTAGCCGCAGCCAATGGCAAAATCCGCGCCCGCATCGTTCACATCCACCGGCACAGCGCCAGCCGAATGCGCCAAATCCCAAATGACCAACGCGCCCATGGCGTGGGCTTTGGCCGTGATGGAAAGCATGTCGTGCATGCGCCCGGTGCGGTAATTCACGTGGGTCAGCATCACCACCGCCGTCTCTTGGGTGATGGCGTTGTGAATGGCGTCAGCCTCCGCAAATTCCAGCGTGTGGCCCTGCCCCAGCAACTCGCTCAGCCCCTGCGCCATGTAAAGATCGGTGGGGAAGTTGTCGCGCTCGCTCAAAATCACTTTGCGCGTTGGGTTCAGGCACAGGGCGGCGGCCAGCACCTTAAACAGGTTGATGGAAGTCGAGTCGGCCACGATCACCTCTCCGGCGTTGGCCCCAATCAGCCGCGCGATCTTGTCGCCAATTTTGCGCGGCAAATCCATCCAGCCGGCGGTGTTCCAACTTTTAATCAGGTCGCGGCCCCACTCGCTGGTTAGCACATGCGCCACCCGCGCGGCGGTGGCTTTGGGCATCGCCCCCAGCGAGTTGCCATCCAAATACACCAGGCCGTCCGGCACGTCAAACAGCGCGCGCTGTGCCGCCAGCGGGTCTTTTGCGTCTAAGTCGAGGTAGTGTTGTCTTGTGTGCGCCATGGCTTTTGTTGGGGGGGAGTTTAGCAGGGTTTGGCGGCGGGGGGCCGGGGGCTGGTGGGCGGCGCAAGAGATTTTGGCCCATGCCACGCGCCAAAACCGCAGTACACTTGGTGCATGGCAAACGTGGGAAAAACAAATACACCGCAGTGGGCGTTGGATGAAATTGAGCTGTGTCATAGAACCGGTGGCGAATTGCTAAATTTGTCACGCAATATTTTTGGAGAGCATAAAGACGATCACCCTTTAACTGAATTGCCCAAAGAAATTTTTCAATTCTCAAGATTGCAAGAGCTTGATCTGGGCTATAACATGATTGTCAAATTGCCATATGAAATCACACGACTTGCTTGCTTGAAAGAGCTTAATATGGGCAGTAACCAACTTGCTGAATTGCCGAAAGATTTTGTGAAACTCATTAATCTGGAAAAATTGGATGTGAGCGGTAATCAACTTGCGGAATTGCCAGAGGAAATAACCTTTCTCACCAACTTGCAATCACTGAAGGTGGGAGGGCCTAAATTTACCAAATTGCCCGATTCAATTACTCGGCTTACTAATATGCGATCACTGACTGTGAATCAGAGTCAAATTAAAAAATTACCAGAAGTGATAACTCGATTGACCAATCTGCGCGAATTGAATTTCAGCAACAGTTACCTGGCCAAATTGCCCGAACTGATTACGCAACTTATTAATCTGCAAGAACTGTATATAAATGGAAATCGATTTATGCAATTGCCGGAGGAGATTACGCGTCTCATAAATCTGCAAAAACTATTTGTGGGTGGAAATCTATTAACAGAATTGCCGGATGCAATCATAAAACTTGTCAATTTGCAAACTCTAAGCGTGAGTAATAATCAACTCGTCGAATTGCCAGAGGTCATCACGCGGCTTGTTAATTTGCGGGGTTTGTTTGTATTTAACAACCATCTCGCCAAATTACCAGAATCCATCACCAAGCTTGTCAATTTGCGAGATCTGTATGTGTTTAAAAACCAGCTCACCAAATTGCCGGAATCCATATCGAGTCTTATCAATCTGCAAACGTTGAGTGTGAGTCAAAATCGGCTCACGAAATTGCCAGAGGCTATTACACAACTGCCCAATCTGCAAACGCTGAGTTTAAGCAGAAACCCATTGCAAGACCCACCGATTGAAATTGCTGAAAAAGGTATTGAAGCTATTAATGAGTATTTTGCCCAAAAGCGTAAACAGGGAGAAACCAAACTCTACGAAGCCAAGTTGATGTTGTTGGGCGAAGGTGGCACTGGCAAGACGAGTCTGGCCCGTAAACTGCAACACCTTGCCGCACCTTTGCCAAAAGAAGAGGAGACGACATGGGGCTTGGATATATATAACTGGTCTTTTACGATGCGGGATGGCATTCGTTTCCGAGTAAATGTGTGGGATTTTGGCGGTCAACAGATTTATCATCAGACCCATCAATTCTTTCTTACCCACCGCTCGCTATATGCCCTGCTCACTGATTCGCGCAAGGAACACACCGATTTTGATTACTGGTTGGATTCTGCTCAACTCTTCGGCGGTGATAGCCCGTTGATGATTGTGAGCAACGAGAAAGAGGATCGCCGTGAGGAGATTCAGGAACGCGAATTGTGCGCCAAATTTGAGCAACTCAAAGGTGTTTGGCGCACAAACCTTAAAACTGGGCNNTGGGCGCGATTTGACCGAACTGCGTGGAGAGATTGAGCATTTGCTATGTGCTTTGCCGCATGTGGGTGCAGGCTTGCCGGCAGGCTGGGTGCGTGTGCGCGAGGTGCTGGAGAAAGATTGGCGTAATTACATCCGCCAAAAAGATTTTATTGATTTGTGCGCGGCGAATGGCATTCACCACCGCGAGGATGCTTTGCAATTGAGTGGCTATCTTCACGATTTGGGCGTAATTCTGCACTTTCAAGACAAACCTGAGTTACGCAATCTAGTCATCCTAAAACCAGAGTGGGCCACCCGCGCCGTGTATAACCTTGTGCAAAACAAAGAAGTGATTCGTTCTGGCGGGCGTTTTACCTTTGATCAGTTATACGAGGTTTGGAGCGACTCGCAATACGAAGATAAATATCACGAGCTTGTCGCGTTGATGAAGAATTTCCGGCTGTGTTACGAGATTCCTGCTCAGCCAAACACGTTTATCCTGCCTCAGCTTTTGCCAGATGATGTGCCGGACTATGCTTTAATTACTACGCCTATGGCGCAACTGCATTACAAATATGGCTTTATGCCCAAGGGTATTCTAGCGCAATTGATCGTGCGGCTGAATACGTTGGTTGAAATTGAGCGCTCCGGTCGCTCCGAGCGATTGTGCCGCTTTGTGGTTTGGAAAACAGGTGTGGTTTTAGCAAAAGATGGGGCGCGCGCCGAGGTGATTGAAGACCGGCGCGAGCACAAAATCCGGGTAAGGNNCAATCCGGGTAAGGGTGAGCGGCAACACCCGTAACCAGTTACTTAGCCTCATCGCCTACGAAATTCAAGAGATTCACTCCTCGTTTCGCGGTCAACTCAACGTGGACGCGCTCATCCCGTGCGTATGCGAGGAGTGCAGTCAGGGTGATCCGCACTTTTTTGCCTATGGCGATTTGATTCGCCGTGTGCAAAAAGGCAAAGCAACCATTGAATGCAACAAGAGTTTTGAAGATGTACAGGTACGAGATGTTTTAGATGGTACACCTTTTAATGAAATAAACAGGGTGAAATTTAAGCTCTATCTGACGGACAATTTCAACAAGGCCGAGCTAGAGGAATTGCTATTCGAGTTTCGCAACTCGCACGAGATGCGCGAGTTTGGAGAGCGGCTGGACTTGGAGGCTGTTGGTTTAAAGGAAATGGGCAAAGAGCAGTTGATTGTGCGGATTATTGAGTATTGCGACCGCCGCGAAATCCTCGCCGCTTTGTATCGCCTCGCGCGTTCCAAACGCAAGGGATGAGGCGCGGATGAATGAGATCATCAATCGTCATTCCCGCGAAAGCGGGAATCCATATCACGCCATACCAAAACATGCTGGGGCGCTCGTCGCTACGCTATTCAAGAGTTGGTTATAGATTCCCGCTTTCGCGGGAATGACGGACAAACTTTTCACCCTTCACCCTTCACCCTTCACTCTTCACCCTTCTTCAAGCACAACGCCCATCTTCCCTGTCTCATACCCGCCCAGCGCCTGCACGCGCTGGGCAAACGCCGGGTCGCGGATCACCTCCAGCATGGGCTGGAGCAAATCGCTCTCGTAATGTTCCACCGGGATGATAAGGTCGTAACGCTCGTTGAACAGCGGCACAAAGTCCAGCTCAAGGGCGCGGGCGGCGGCCAGAATGCCCAGCCCGCAATCTGCGGCGCCGCTTTTGACTTGCGCGGCCAACGCCAAATGGGTGTATTCGGCGCGATCATAGCCCGCGATCTGGCGCGGGTTTATGCCGCGCTTCTTAAGTTCAAAATCCAGCAAAGCCCGCGTGCCCGCCCCGCGCTGGCGGTTGACAAACGTCACATCGGCGCGGGCCACATCTTCCAACGTGTTCACACGCTTGGGGTTGCCGCGCGGCACAATCAAGCCCTGCACGCGGTTCACAAAACCCATCACCAAAACCCGCACCCCAAACGGCGCCAGCAATTGCGCGATG
>MTKZ01004925.1_pt2 | contig 14658 bp, 16 predicted proteins | sample 1042781 | NCBI WGS metagenome assembly MTKZ01 (sample SAMN06212207, study PRJNA360539) | anaerobic digester metagenome | biome: Wastewater treatment plant; material: sludge; isolation source: anaerobic digester fed with sludge from wastewater treatment plant | place: Denmark: WWTP Viborg ...
ATGATTTACTACCTCCATAACAATTCATTCTTAACTTAAGTATAATTCAGTATATCAAATGCAAAAGAATATACAAAGATATTTGACCTATTACTAATATTTCAATATAATACTTTGTATTTCCCATACTATTCTATTTTTAATTTGAAACCGCAAGGAAATGGCTAAAGAAAAAAGAGAAATTGTAGCACTAAAGTGTGAAATCTGTGGAAACAAGAATTACACTGCTTACAAAAGTAAAAATTTAAAGGAGAAACTTGTTAAGAAAAAGTATTGTGGGTACTGTCAAAAGCATACACTACACAAGGAGACTAAAGTAAAATAATTTAAGCTGTTTAACAGTAAGGGCCCATAGTTTCAACTGGTAAAACAGCGGTCTCCAAAACCGTAGTCCTCCGTTCGAATCGGAGTGGGCCTGCTTAATTACTAATTAAGAGAATGAAAAATATACTTAAAGAAATAATAAATGAATATAAACAGACAAAGAGGTTAAACTTTGTAGAATTGCTTAAATTAACAATATATACCGTAATATTTTGTGGTATAATCGCACTCATAATATTAGGTATGGATGTGCTTTTCCAATGGGGTTTAGCACAATTTCTTAAGATATAACTATTAAATATATTTAAATGGCAGAAGAAAAGAAAAAAACAAATCCAAAAGCTAAGTGGTATGTCCTTAATATTAGGACTGGATATGAAAACAGTATTAAAAANNGGTAAACAGAGTGTAATGGATGATAAGATATTTCCAGGATATGTCCTTGTTAAAATGGAATTAGATGCTCATACTTGGGATATAGTTAAAAATACCGAAGGAGTAAGAGGCTTTGTTAAAACAGATAAATATCCTAGACCTCTGCCTGAAAGCGAAGTAAAAGCAATAATGAAGTTTATGGAGGTAGAACAACCTTCATACCAAAGTTCCTTTAGCGTAGGAGAAGCAGTAAAGATTACAGAGGGTGCATTTGCTGATTTCATTGGAAGCATAGAAGAAATTGACAACTCAAAGGGTAAGATAAAAGTCCTCATATCTTTCCTTGGTAGAGAAGCGCCTGTAGAATTAGATTTTTCTCAGGTTACTAAACTTTAATAAAATTTTTGATTTAAATATATGGCAAAACCAGTAAAAGCAATAATTAAGATTACAATACCAGCAGGACAAGCAACCCCTGCACCTCCAATTGGTCCAACTCTTGCTCCATATGGAATCTCAACTCAGGAGTTCTGTGCTCAATTCAATGAGAAGACTGCGGATGGACACGGTATTTTAACACCAGCAGTAATTACAATATATGATGATAGGTCCTTTGATTTCATAACAAAAACTCCACCAACTTCTGAATTAATTAGAAGAGAGTTAAAGATTAAGAAGGGTTCTGCAAGACCAAATCTTGATAAGGTCGGAAAACTTTCTAAAGAACAGATTGCACGAATTGTAGAAGTCAAGATGCCAGACTTAAATACATCTGATCCAGATCAAGCAGCTAAAATAGTTGCAGGTACTGCTAAACAGATGGGTATTGAATGTGAAATATAATGTTTAATAAATAAATAGAATGAAAAGAGGAAAGAAATATATAAAAGTAAGTAAAGATTTAGATAGAAATAAATCATACTCATTACAAGAGGGTATTAAAGAGGTCAAAAAGACTTCATATAGTAAATTTGTAGGTAGTTTAGAAGTACATTTTGATATTGTAATTCCTAAAGACAGAGATCCTAAATCTATTAAAGGTGCTTTATCACTCCCCTACTCATCTGATGTTAAGAGTGTTGTAATTGCCGCTTTTGTATCTCCTGATAAAGAAAAGGAGGCAAAAGAAGCTGGTGCAGACTTTGTTGGATTAGAATCTTTAATAAAGGATGTAAAAGAGAATAAAATTACATTTGATGTTGCTATTGCTACTCCATCTGTAATGGCAAAAATAGCTGTACTTGGTAAAGAGTTAGGTCCAAAAGGACTTATGCCAAACCCAAAGAACGGTACAGTAACTGATGATGTTAAATCTGCTATATCTGAATACAAAAAGGGAAAACAAACATTTGCATGTGATACCTCTGGTGTAATTCATATTAAAGCTGGTAAGTTAGATATGGAGGATGAAAAACTTATTGAAAATGTACATATGGCAGTATCTAGTGTAGAAGAGGTATTAGGGAAACCATATAACCAATCTANNAGAATACATATTACATCTACAATGGGTCCTAGCTATAAGATAGATTATAAGAAGGCGGAATAAGAATATTTGTTTTTGAATTAATTAAGACCTCTGAAAAGAGGTCTTTTTATTTAAGATCCCTTTACATCCCTTCACTATAAGGTATAAAATATCTTTTGAATAACCAATTATTCTTGCTCATAAAAAACCAGAAAGGAATCTACAATGAACGATTATCCATGCAAATGCTGTCAGAAACTCAATTGTGAGGATTGTCAAAACGAGGGAGAAAAAAGATCCTTCGACACCTATCTCCTTAGAGAATATATCTCTGGATTAGATGAGGTGGTTAAAATTCCTTTCATTGAACAAATCCTAAGAGAGGAGGGTCTTGAGCCTATTTAATAAAATAATTGGGTTGGTTTATCACCAAGAGAGGACAGTTAGATTGTCTAACAAATTTGTATTTTTCTAATACACTTTCTATGACATCATAACACTATCATCTCTTGACCTCCCCTACTTTGTCATATATAATCGCTCTAGTATTTATCCTAAGAAACATGGTATGAAAATAAATCCATGTGAGGTAAATAGTAATTCAAAATATTAATTAAATATATACTTAGATGTCTAAAAGTCGAACTCAGAAAGAAGAGTTACTAAAGATGTATAAAGAGATTATTGAGAACAGAGCAGGATATCTCTTAGTAAACTCAGATAAAATAGATACATCAACTGTAACTAAACTTAAAATAGAACTTAAGGATGTAGGTGCTAACTTTACAGTACTTAAAAACAGTATCTTTAAAGTTGCTTTACAAGATGCAAACCAACCATTACAAGTACAAGAATTTGATGGTCCTACAGCATTAATTACATTTGACGAAGATCCAACTGCACCAGCTAAATTAGTTAAAAAAGTCCAAAAAGAAATGGAGCTACTCTCTCCTAGAAGTGGTGTATGTGAAGGTGAATTTCTAACAGCAGAGAGAGTAATGCAATTAGCAGACATTCCATCAAGAGATNNCATCAAGAGAGGTTTTACTATCAAGACTTGTTGGTACTATGAATGCACCTCTTACTGGCTTTATGAACGCTATTACTGGTAATGTAAGAGGCTTAACAATGATATTAAAAGGTATTTCTGAAAAGAAAGCTTAATAATAATTTAAATTAATTAATATACATACAATGGCAGACGAAGTAAAAGATCTTCCAAAGTTAACTGATAATGCTCAGAAAGTTATTGAAATGGTCGAGAAAATGACTGTTTTAGAACTAGCTGATCTTGTCAAGGTAATGGAGGATAAGTTTGGAGTAAGTGCAGCAGCTCCAGTAGCAGTTGCAGCAGCACCAGCAGAAGCAGCTCCAGAAGCAGAAGAGAAATCTGTATTCAATATAGTCCTTAAGGAGGCAGGTTCAAACAAGATTGGTGTAATCAAGGTCGTAAGAGAGATTACAGAATTAGGTCTTAAAGAGGCTAAAGATCTTGTAGAAGCAGCTCCACAGACTGTTAAAGAGGGTGTTAAAAAAGAGGATGCAGAGGCTTTCAAAGCAAAATTTGAGGAAGCTGGTGCTACTGTTGAATTAGCATAACCTTTTTGTTAGTTTTTGAAATAGAGAGCCATTACTATGGCTCTCTTTTCTTTTATCGACAAAGGATATGCATTCAAAGTATAATATAGGTGTAAATATCCTAATTTTTCATTTAAGAATATATGTTTGAGACCTCAGAATTAACAAAGTGGATAATTGAGCATGGAGTATCACAAATGGTATTAGAAATATTAATATCTATGTGTGTTGTATCTACAATAGTAAGTATTGCTAGATATGTAATTGGAAATAAAACATACGGTATATATGCACCAATAATACTAGCTATTGCATATTCATACACTGGATTAAAGTATGGATTAGCAATAACACTGGTAGTTATAATCACCTCCCTACTCTCCTACTCAATACTTAAAAAAATTAGAATGCACTACATTACTCGTATAGCTACAAACTATACAATTCTTTCAATATTTCTAGTTGCTTTCTTTATCTTAATAGATAGCTTCGGTTTAGGATTAGAGAATATGTCTAATATTCCCCCACTCGCCTTCATATGTATAGCAGCTCTTTCAGACTTCTTTATTAAACAATACATAAAGAAATCATTTAAAGGCTCAATTGTAACTCTTCTGGGTACAATACTTGTAGCTATTTTTGGTTGGTTTGTAATTACTCGAAATTTTGTATCTGAATACATATTAAACAACTTATGGACAATACCCCTTCTTGTAGTAATTAATATCCTTCTTGGAATGTTTAAAGGCCTTAGAATTAAAGATCTCTTTAGATTTAGATTAATAGGGAAAGAGGATGATAAATAGGATAATTAAACTAAACAAGGAAGTATTAGGGTTAAACAGAAGGAATCAGGAGTATGTTCGACCGTATAACTCTCCCTCTTCTAAAGCTATTGCAGACAACAAGATATATACCAAAAGAGTTCTTAAAAAAGAACTTATTCAAACTCCTGAGGTATATAAACTAATCAGAACTAAAAAACAGTTGCAGTTTCTGGATTGGGATAGTTTACCAAAAAGTTTTGTAATTAAACCAAATCAAGGGACTGGAGGAAATGGCATTATAGTATTCTACGGTAAAAAGAAAGGAAAGATGGAATGGATTAGACCTAATGGAACAACTATGAACCAAAGAGACATTATCCTTCATATTGAAAACATTTTAGATGGGAGATTTTCAATGGGTGCTAAAAATGATATCGCCATTATTGAAGAAAGAGTTAAAACAGATTCCTTACTTAAACAGTATTCATACAAAGGAGTTCCAGATATTAGAATAATTTGTTTTAACCAAGTTCCTGTAATGGCCATGCTTAGACTTCCTACTAAAAGATCTAATGGTACTGCAAACTTACACTCAGGAGCAATTTGTACTGGTATAGACATTGGAACAGGTATTACCACTTACTCTATGCATAATAAGCCTCATACTGTTTTTAGTGATACATATGAANNGTATTTGAGGTAAACGCGAGACCAGGGCTTGGTATTCAGGTTGCTAATCAGGCAGGGCTTCGATGGAGACTAGAAAAAATTAAAGATGTAAAAATTAAAAGTATTAAACACGGTATTAGGGTAGCAAAAAATCTCTTTGGAGGAGAAATTGAAGAAAGTATCGAAGCTATAAGTGGGAGAAAAGTTCTTAACATTGTTGAGAGAATATATATATATGATAAAAGTGCTGATTTAACAAAATTAGAAAAATATAAAGAAACAAAACGACAATTAGTTAAAGCATACATGGATACTGGTGTATTAACATCTAGAATAGATAGTAAATTAGCAAATCGTATTGGATATCTTTCTGCTCATAAGGAGTTTGCAAAACTCGGTATCCCTAACAAATTTGAAAACTTTTCCGATGCACAAGAGTATATTGATAAAAATGAAAAAAGCATCTCTGAAAGTACTCAGATAAAAAGGTTAGCCAAGATTGTTGAAGAGGGAGTAGTTAAAGTGAGACCCGTATTTGATATCCCTATAAAAATATCTGATAAGATTAAAATTACTGAATTTGTTTCTACTGAGTCCTCTGATATTTTACAACCTATAATACTAGGGAAAGCTGATTTAACTGGATATTTAATAGATACAAGTAATACATTCTAAATTAAGAATAAATAATATGCCTAAATCATATGAGCAATATCTTAAAGAAGCTGGTAATGTTCACCTAGCCTACTATCTTCAAGCAGCAGATCTTTTAAATATTAAATACTCTGTCTTAGTACCGGGTCTTTTAGCCAAATTTGAGAATGAAAACAAACATTGGTTTATAATAAACACTGTTACACCATTAACAAATACACCAAGTACTACAATAGCTAAACGAAAAAACCTTACTAACAAAGTCCTTACCTCTTTTAATATCCCCGTTCCAATACAAGTGCCTCTAAAAGATGAAAAGGACGCTATTAATTTCTTTAAAGAGTATAAAGATATTGTAATAAAACCATCTCAACAGTTAGGAGGAATTGGTGTTACTCTACTCCCTAAATCAAAGAAACAGGTCGAAAAGGCTTTTGAATACGCATTCCAAAAATCTATGGGCAAAGGAATAAACAAAGTAATTGGTGAAGAGTTTATTAAAGGAGACAACTACAGGCTTTTAGTTCTGGGAAACCGAGTTATTGGTATCGTAAGGAGAAAATCTGCATTTGTGATAGGAGATGGTAAAAACAGTATTAAGGAATTAATTAGGATTAAAAACAAGGAAAGGAAAAAAAATTTACTTAAACCAATTAGCATTGATAACGAAGTAGTGCAGAGATTAGATAGTTTAGGAGTAGATTTTGGGTATATACCTAAGAAAGGAGAAGAGATAACTTTAAGATATAACTGTAATCTAACAACTGGAGGAACAACTCAAGAGTGTTCATCACAAACGCATCAATATTACAAAGATTTAGCTATTAATGCTGTAAAATGTATAGGAGCTAACTTCGGAGGTGTAGATGTTATAACTCCAGACATTACAAAACCTGCTAAATGTGTAATAAATGAAATCAACTATAACCCAGGATTAAGACTTCACTATAAAGTACAAGAGGGAGAAATTGTTAAGGTAGCAGTCCCAATTTTAGAGTACATATCTAAGTTTATCTAATTAAACATGTTAAAAACAATACAAGGCTTAAACTTAGAATCAGAATTAAGTAAGGTTATAATTTCACTAGAGGGAAACAATATTGGTGATGTTACACAATTACTTGATAAGATATCATCTTTTCATCCCATATTTATCAATGAATATTTAATCTCTCCAGAAAAGCTAGTTATAACTTCTGCTCTACCCTTTCTTTGGAGAGAGGCTGGAGATAGTTTAAATAAACTCTCTAAACAAGAGATTACATATGACCGAGCTAATGAAATAGTTGTTGATGATTTAATAAAAAAAAGAATTAAATCTATGTCTACTATCTCATTACTTAATTCGTGTATTAAGGCAAATATTGAAATCACCCCCACTATAATAGAAACAGCAGTACTAGATAAACAGGATGCTGATCCTGGTAGTAATCGCTACTACACTTTTGGGTGTGGTAAAGGTAACCAGATAACATGTTCAGGAGCCTCTACAAGGGATGCTCATATTGCACAAAAGATTCAAAGAGATAAATGGGCAACTAATCGATTCATTGAAAGGATGCAATTACCATTACCTAAATGGGAATTACTTCCAAACAAATCATATATAGAAAAGATTTGGGAGCAGTATAGTAAGCCTTTAGTAATTAAGCCTACTGGTTTAACTGCTGGTAAGGGTGTAACAGTAGGAATTAATTCAATTGAAAGAGCAAAACAGGCGTATGATGATGCACTACTAAGTATTGATTCTAAGGTAAGAAATCAGTGGCAAACAAAAGTAATGATCCAAGAGCAGGTTAAAGGGGAAGATTACAGGCTTCTTGTTATAGATGGCAACTTAGAAGTAGTAACAAAAAGGATTCCTGCTTTCATAATTGGAGATGGTATTAAAAATGTTAAAGAACTAATAGAAGAACAAAACTCTGATCCTAGAAGAGATACTTTAAATCCATCACATATTTTAAAGCCTATAAAGTTTGACAAACCCTTAAATGATTGTCTTAAAGACCAAAATCTTACATTAGACTCAGTACCTGCAAAAGATGAACAAATCTTTGTTAGAAAGGTAGCAAGTATGAGTCAAGGAGGAATAACTCAAGACTTTACTGATAGCGTAAGCAAAGAAATTAAAGCTATTGTAGAAAGTATTGCTTACTCTCTACATGCATTTACTTTAGGTGTCGATGTCATGTGTTTAGACATCTCTAAACCCCTTACAAAAGATAATGGAGCTATTTTAGAGGTTAATACAATGCCAGAGACATATTTAAATCTGTATCCTGTACTTGGTCAAACAAGAGAGTATGTAGCTGATATATATATTGAGAAGTTACTTAAAGATAACAAATGTCAAAAGATAGTAGTAATAGGACAAAGTAAAGATGATCTCCCCACTCTTCTTAGAAAGAAATCCCTAATTAAGAAAGAGGATAATGTAGGAGAAATCATTGAAGATAGATATCTAGTAAATGGAATGCTAATGAATTCAAAATTAGAGAAATGGAGGGCGACGCAAGCAATTAAGTGTAACGCTATGCTTGATGTAATAATATTACACTACAGAAATTGGAAAGAAGTTGAAGAATACGGATTAGGTTTTAACAAAATTGATTCCGTATATATAACTAAAGATCAAAGCTTAGATAAAGAAAAGATGAAAATATTAAAGAGATACAAAAGAAAGAAATTAATAAATAAAATTAAGAGAATAGAATAAGAATGAAATACCTAATTCTAGACAAAAAACAGCGTATAACTCGTAATAGGATTACTTACGCTAATCAAAGAATTATAGATGAACTGAACAAAAAAAATATACCCCATACTTTAGCCTACTTTGACGAACTAGAATTTGAATTCCAAAATGGTGAAACATTGATAAAAGTAAAAGGTGAGGATATTCGAAAATACAGTCATATCATACTGCGAGGACATGATTTACATAATGAAATGGAGTATCACTTCAAAAGATACATAGTCGAATATATTGATCAACATAATATTAACAATCCCAAAAATAGGATATTGGTACAAAATGCTGAAAGTATTAAAATATTACCATATTACAATAAAATAGCCCTAGGACTATTCTGTTCTCAACATAGTATCCCCTACTTTGACACATATTTTAGAACAGATGGAAAATACCTTGAGCCACGGGATATGTTAAATACTTACCCACTCATAATAAAAGATTACTTAGGGGCAAATAGAATAGAAAAAATTTCAGGAGAAGACAGAATCAAGAAAAATGTTTTTAAGGTTGATAATCGTAAAGGATACAAACAAAAATATCTAAAAGATTTAGACCTATCAANNTTGGAGGTTGGACAAGACATCAAAGCCAATGTTTCATGACAGTAAGCAAGGGAATATATTCTATGTACAATAAACCGGAGGATAGGTATAAAAACTTAGCACGGAATGTTGCACGGATTCTTAAAGCCGATTTTATTGCAATAGACATTATGGATATGAGAGGAGAACCATTACTACAGGAGATAAGCCTACATCCAGGATTTAATGCTTATGAAACCAAAATAGAGGGAGAGCCAATAAATATAGCAGAAGCAATAATTACATCCTTTAGTAATTAGATACCCGCTTTCTTAAAAATATCACTCCACTGTTCCTTTGAAGGTACTATCTTTGCTTTAGGTATTAAACCATCATCTACCCACTCACACTGTTTAATATCAATCTTTCCTGAGTATAGTTTTTCATACAACGATTTATCTTTTTCTAATGCTCTTTTTACTCTATTAAAACCCCTAAAATAAACAATATCTTTTGCATAGATACCTGGATAACTACAATCCGCTATACCTCTTTTTACTCTGTAAGTGATATTAAAAGCACTTTTGGGAGGAAAGACAGATAGTAAACTACTGTATAACTGCCTAAAAGACATTTTCTCTCCAATATATATTGCGTATGTTAAAGCAGCCTTCTTCTTTAATGTAGACAACGTTAACAGATTGTTTAAGGACTCATTCCAAGTTGCTAAACCCTCCTCTATATCTAAATAGGTTGAAAGGTTTGCATTTGATAATGCAGGTACCCCACTATTTTGACCATTTACAGAGCGCAATACATGAGTACCTACTTCGTGAACTAAAGTCTTTTTTAACTTAAATACAGATCTCTGTATCTTGGGATCTACTAATACCCATTTACTCTTAATACCAACCTTAGCCCCATCCTTTCCAATATTTGAAGAGGGATGTAATTTCCAATCAGTAAGATTAAAATATGTAAAGACAGTATTAAATACCTCTTCTATTCTTTCATATCCTAATAGTTCTGAATGATTAGAACTCTCATATTTAACAATATTGTAACTATCAACCTTACCCCTAAGAACTTGAGATGATTTTCTAAAAAGTAAATCAGAGGGCTTACCGTATTTTTTTATTGAAAACTCAGTTACTAATTCATTATCCCCTACACTTCTCATAAGTAAATCAGCATCTTTTTTAGATTCAATTAAGGAAATATAGAAATCAGATATTCTAGGATCAACATCAGAGATACTCTTTAGAGAAGATAACTTCTTAAAGATATCTTCATTACTATTTCTTACCCCTTTATACCTAAAATTAGGTTCATATATATCAGAATTTAAAAATTTCTCCTTCTCTTCTTTTAAATTAATTGGAGTAAATACCAAAGAGGTAGGAATTCTTAATTTTGAAAGGTATGAATTCACCTCCTCTATTTTCATATCACTCTTACTATTTCTTACAAATATATTCATTTCTTATGTAATTGATTTATTAAAAGTAAAACTCCTTTGCCCCTCTGCCATTAATTCTAATGCTATACCCGTACCCTTAGCAACACAATACATTGGCTCATCTGCAACATATGCTGGGACTCCTATTGCTTTTGTAATTAACTTATCTAAATTTCTTAATTTAGAAGTTCCCCCACTCATTGCTATACCCCTGTCCATAATATCTGCAGAAAGCTCTGGAGGTGTTTTTTCTAATACACCCTTAATACTGTTAATAATGTTTAGTAAGGGCCTTTTTACAGCAGCGGCAATATCGTTAGAATCAACTGTAATTGCTTTAGGCATACCTGCTCCAAAATCTCTACCCCTTACCTCCATACTCCTAGGATTTTTAATATCAATAGCAGAACCAATCTTGATTTTAATATTTTCAGCACTCTGTTCTCCAATTAATACACCCTTTTTCTTTTTCATATAGTTAATTATTGCCTCATTAATAGCATCTCCTGCAATTCTTAAAGAATCATACTCTACTATTCCATCTAGTGAGATAACAGCAATCTCTGCTGTTCCACCACCTAAATTTACAATCATATTCCCAGATGATGTCTCTATTGGTAACCCTGCACCTAACGCCGCTAGAAGGGGCTCAGGAAGCATAGTAATCTCCTTTGCTCCAGCACTAGTTGCTGCTTTAAGAACTGCTCTTTGTTCAACAGTAGTAATTCCAGCAGGAACACTTATTACTACATCAGGTTTAAAAAACCTAGACTTCCCCAACGCCTTATTAAAAAAATACCTTAAAAGAGCCTCTGTAATTCTAGAGTCTGCAATAACACCATTTCTAAGAGGTCTTCTTGCAATAATGTTTTCAGGAGTTTTACCAATCATTTTTTTAGCCTCAGAACCAACAGCAATAACCTTTGCCTTATTAATATCAATAGCAACTACAGTAGGCTCAACAAAAGCGATACCCTCGCCTTGAATAAAAACTACTGAATTTGCTGTACCTAAATCTATTCCTATCTTTTTACCAAGCATGTGAGATTATACCAATAAAATGCTGTTTGAGATATGATATACTAATTGCACAGTGAGAAAGAATGAATACAACAAAAAACTCTTTTCTTTGATTTCTGTATTGGCTTCAATATTTGTATATACGGGAGCTATAGCAATATATTTCTATGCTAATGGATGGAGATTTGGAGATTCAAATCAGCTATTTATAAAAACAGGTGTTTTAACAGTAGAATCTACACCCTTTTTAGCAAGTCTTTACATAGATGGAGAGCCGGAGGGTAGAACACCAAAAAGTGTTAGTTTGCCAGTAGGAGAGCATAGGATATCACTATCCAGAGATGGATATACTGAATGGATTAAAAATGTTGAAATTAAGGAACAGAAATCAACACCAATATATCCCTGGTTAATTAAAGAAAAAATGGAGGAAGAAGAACTCTTTTTACTAGAGGGTAAGAAATATGTTAATAGCTGGATGAATACAGATTCTACACATATATATTTTCTAACAAATGAATATCTCTCTGATACTCTACTCTATAGGTATACGCTATACAGATTTGATATCAATACCGCTTTTTGGGATATCTCTTCAAATCCTAGAGTTGTACTAACATTTGAGCTTTTGCAAGAGCCTAAAGTTGAGATGTTGCTCTCTCCTAATGGACAATTAGGGGTTTTGACTCTAATTAATACAGATGCAACCAACTACTACATACTTGATTCAACTAAAAGTTCTACTTTAGAAACATTAACCCAAATTAATCTTGCACCCTTCTCTTCATATCAAATGACTTGGTCTAAAAACAATCAATACTTAATCTTTGAATCTAATGAAGATTTAATATCTTTTGATATATCAAAACAAACAAGATATCTGTTAATTAAAAAATCCCCAGACAGAGAGTATATATGGAGTACAGATATCCAAGGAAATTTCTATAAAGTAGAACCTAATCCTGAGTACCTATCATACGAAAGTATTTACTCATACATTCTCATACAAACACAAATGGATGGTTCCGAACCAAAGACCCTCTTAAGTGATTTACATTTCCAAAAAAATCAAGAGTATATATTAAGATACCAGCAAGATACTGGCTCTGGAAAATATCTACCATTTACAAACTCTCCTGGGAGTACTAAAAGCGTTGGAGAGGTAACAAAAATAGTTGTAAACCAAGAAGCAAAAGGAATATATATTCAAACTAATCTCTCTTCATATTGGTACAGTATCGAACTTGAGAAATACTACTTAGTATCTCCATATCTTTCTGAATTAATTGCCTTTGCACCTAACAATGAGTCTTTTATATACAAAGATGAGACAGGATATAACATATTTAGATTCTTTAAAGAGCAAGGAGATCATACAGTAGATATCGGTTCAAAAATAATTGCGAATATACCTTCAGAAGTATCTAGTATTAAGTGGCTTTCTAATTCACTAAATATTTCATATATACACGAAAATATTATGTGCGTTATCGATATTGATGGAGAAAATAAAGTTGAAATATTAACGGAAACAGATTCAAATATATATCAAACGATTAACCCTACCTCTGACAAGGTGTTTACACTCTCTGTTGCAGTAAATGAAGCTCTATCTACAAATAACATATCTATTAACTCAATTACCTTCCATTAATACTCTTCTTCTTAATCTCTACTTTATCAGTAACATAGAAGTTCTTCTTAAAACCCTTCCCTAACATCATCTCTGTATGTGCTTGAAGGTATGGAACAAATCCAAAAGTTAACATTTGAACAGCTATTAATGCTATCTCTGCAAAATCTAATATATGTCTCCACCAAGGCCAATTACTTGGTACTGGTATAAGTTTTCTCCTATAGTAGATTAGGAACAGATTACAGATTATGAGTAACCCTAATAGGAAACTCATAGCTTCAGGAAGATTGTATGAAGCAGAACTAAAAGCGTAATCTTTACTAAATACTCCTAAAAGGTCTAATCCTACAGTCATTAGATATACCACAGTAAAGAAAAGAATATAGTTTTTTACCATAGCGAAAATCATATGTGACTTCCAATTCCAAGGAATCTCTTTTGAATATATTAAAGCCGCTAATGTTGTAGGAAATATTATAATCCCCCACCCCCATCTATGTTGCTGCTTGTAGAATGATTTATAAGACTTGACCATAGTTTCATTTTCTACAGCATCACTATCACTTGGAAGATATACCTCCTCACCCTTAAACTCCCCCTTATACCTTACAACAGCATTCCAAAAGAATGTCGTATCATCAATACCCAACTGAGGATCCCAGTAGTGAACCTCTTTTAGAGTCTTAAGATTTACTACATAAGAGGAAAAGGAAGCCTTTGAACTAAATACACTATTTGAAAAAGGAATAGTCTCATACTTCTCGGTAGTCCAGTTGTGAATAGTTACCAAAGTAAGCATTGTAGATTGTACCCTAATTAATACAGGCACCCTCCATATATTATTATTCAATGTATATACAGCACTTGTATAGTATTTCTGATCTGGTAAATCCGCTGTAAGATATTTATAAGTAATAGCCGATAGATATTTAGGATGAGGTCTTAAATCACAATCACAGGTAATTAACATATAGTTATGGATATCTTTACCCTCTTTCTCTATCTTTTTTACATAGTTTCTCATTGCCCAGTTAATATTGGCACCCTTTACCCCAGCAGCTTCTCCCTGGATACCACTAGGATGAACATAGTACTCCATACTTGCAAATTTGTCTCCATATTTCTTTTTTAATGTATTGAATTGAGGAATCTGAATATCTTTAGCGGTTTTTTCTTCCATTGCAACTATTACATGTATCCTATCTGCTCCAATATCACTTTTGGCCCAAGCATCAAATGAAGGATCTAAAACCTCTAATCCCTCCTTATACACAGGGCAAAGATATATGTACTCTAATTCATTAAACCTTTTTTCATTTTCCTCTTTGCACTCAGAGATAAAATCTCTTAGTATATCCCTATTCATTCTCTTTACACCAAGTGCAACCCCTACTACAAACTTAATCCCCCTATACACCCAATATATTATGAG
>MTKZ01049161.1_pt1 | contig 14646 bp, 18 predicted proteins | sample 1042781 | NCBI WGS metagenome assembly MTKZ01 (sample SAMN06212207, study PRJNA360539) | anaerobic digester metagenome | biome: Wastewater treatment plant; material: sludge; isolation source: anaerobic digester fed with sludge from wastewater treatment plant | place: Denmark: WWTP Viborg ...
CCGCTTCATGCACCGCGTGTTCAAAGCCCAGTTCAGCCAGCTTGTGCATTCCCTCAATGGTGGTGCCGCCCGGTGAAGTCACCTGGTCGATCAGGGCCCTGGGGTGTTCGCCCGATTCCATGACCAGTTTCGCGCTCCCGAACAGCATCGCGCAGGCAGCCTGCTGGGCTAGGGGGCGGGGGAGACCGTCCTTGATGCCGGCAGTGGCCAGCGCGTCGATGAAGGCATAGGCGAACGCGGGCCCTGCCCCCGCGATGGCCGAGAAGGCGGAGAGCTTGCTTTCCGGCAGGACGCTGACGCTGCCGACGGCATCAAAGATCGCGGCGGCGGTCTGGAGCTGCTCATCCGAAACCTGCCCGTTCGGGCAAAGAGCGGTCATGGACGCGCCTGCTTTCGCATTGATGTTCGGCATGACGCGGACCAGGGCTGTCTTCTCTCCGAGGCGACTTGAGAAATATTCCGTTGTTTTCCCGGCGGCAATAGAGAGGATGAGCTGGCCGGGTTTCAGGCAGGGTTTGATTTGGCTGAGCAGGTCATCCATGCCCTGGGGCTTGATTGCCAGGATCAGCGGCGAACTGCTTAAGGCCGCTTCACAGGCATCCCTCGCGGTCTGGACCTGGTAATCCGTGAAAAACGATTCCCGTTTGTGAGGATCGAGATCAAAACCGATGATGCCGGTCTGCTTGAATTGACTACTGTTCCGCAGGCCTTTGATGATGGCGCCCGCCATGTTGCCCAGGCCGATAAATCCGATGGTCATCTTTTCACCTGATCTGTCCGGTGCCCCGGACGACGTATTTGTAGCTGGTCAGCTCTTCAAGCCCGACGGGCCCTCTCGCGTGCAATTTCTGGGTCGAGATGCCGATCTCCGCACCGAAACCGAACTCCCCGCCGTCGGTGAACCTGGTGGATGCGTTGTGATAGACCGCGGCCGCGTCGACTGACGTGAGGAAGACTTCAGCCGTTTCCTGGTTATCGGTAATAATGGCTTCACTGTGCCCGGTCCCGTACAGGCGGATATGCTCCATGGCCTCCTGCAAACTGTCCACGACCTTGACGGCCAGGGTCAGGCCGAGGTATTCCCGGCCCCAGTCGCTTTCATCCGCCTGTTCCGCCTGTGGCAGGATCGCCCTTGCCCGCGGATCCGCCCGCAGGACGACCTGATGGCTCTTGAGCTTCTGCGCGATCAGGGGCAGCGCCTTCTGCGCGGCGTCCCGGTGGATGAGGATGCACTCACAGGCGTTGCAGACCGACGGGCGCGACGTCTTGGCGTTATGGATCACCTCGGTTGCCATCTGCGCGTCGGCGGCCTTGTCGACGTAGATATGGCATACGCCTTCCCCGGTCCTCAGCACGGGGACGCGCGCGTTTTCCACAACGTTCCGGATAAGTCCCTTCCCGCCCCTGGGGATCAGCAGATCGACAGCATCAGTCATCTTCATCAGGGCTTTCGCGCCTTCGCGGCCCGGATCATCCAGCAGCTGCACGCAGTCATCCGGCAATCCGGAATCCCTTAGCGCCGTCCGCAGTACATGGGCGATAAAGCGGTTGCTGCCAAGCGCTTCGCGCCCGCCACGCAGGATGCAGGCGTTTCCGGAGCGGATGCACAGCCCGGCTGAATCGGCCGTCACGTTCGGGCGCGACTCATAGATCACCGCGATCACGCCGATGGGAACGGAAACGCGGGTGATGTTCAGACCGTTCGGCCGTTGATCCTCCCGCAGGATCCTGCCCAGCGGATCGGGCAGACCGGCAAGCGAAGCCACGCCTTCCGCCATTGCCTTCACGCGTCCCTCTGTCAGGCTCAGCCGGTCCAGCAGGGCCTCCGACATCCCGGAGTCCATGGCTTTTTTACGGTCTTCCTGATTGTGCGCGATCAGCTCACCGGCACGCTCCTTGAGCCGCTTGGCCATCAGTTCCATCGCCTGCCTGCGCCGGCTGTCCGTGCTGAGGGCCAGCAGACGGGCTGCGGCCTTCGCCCGCTGTCCATATTCCTCAAACATCGCTCTTCTCCGCCAAAAACCAGGTCCCGGTCGGACGTCCTTCCAGCACCCGGTAGATGTTCTCGACCGGCCGGCCGTTGATCACGTAGGTGTCGATCCCCGCTTTTACCGCGATCTTCGCGGCCTGCAGCTTGGTCACCATCCCGCCCGTGCCCAGATCAGAACCTGATGTCTCAGCCAGCAGGGACAGCTCGGGCGTGATTTTCCCGACCTGTGGGATCAGCTTCGCCTGCGGGTTCGTCTTCGGGTTGCCATCATAAAGGCCTTCGATGTCCGTCAGGATGATCAGCTTGTCCGCGCGGATCAGGCTGGCCACGATGGCGGACAGGCTGTCGTTGTCGCCGTAGACGATCTCATCCACCGCGACCGCGTCGTTCTCATTGATGATCGGCAGCACCTGATACTGGAACAGGCGGTCAAACACGTTGACCAGGTTGCGGTGCCGCTCGGGGTCTTCCACGTCGCCCTTTGTGATCAAAAGCTGCCCGATCACACAGCCGTAGTCTGAAAACATCTTGTCATAAAGGTACATCAGTTCGCATTGTCCCACCGTCGCCGCGGCCTGTTTACCGGTCGTGTCCCTTGGCCTTGCGGTCATGCCAAGTTTTCCCATGCCCACGCCGATCGCCCCGCTGGTGACCAGCACCACCTGAATGCCCATGTTCATCATGTCCGCCAGCACGCGCGTCAGCGCGTCCAGCTCGCGGAAATTGATGCCGCCGCCGGTATATGCCAGGGTAGACGTGCCTACCTTGACGACGACTCTGCTCTTTTTCTCCGGCATGACCAGTCTCCTTCCCATTGGCGGGATTCACCGCCATGCTATCATCTGGAACGGTTTTGTCAAGGCGCGGCTTGAAACGGCCGTATGAAAAAACCCGCAGGAGAACTGCCTGCGGGTTTTTGGGTAATCCCTGGATTACTTGATTTCGACGGTCGCGCCGACTTCCTCAAACTGCTTCTTGATCTTCTCGGCTTCTGCCTTGGGTAGGCCTTCCTTGACGGTCTTTGGCACGGATTCGACGAAGTCCTTGGCTTCCTTCAGGCCCAGGCCGGCGACGACCTCGCGGACGACCTTGATGACCTTGATCTTCTCAGCGCCGGCGTTGGTCAGCACGACGTCAAACTCTGTCTTCTCCTCGGCGGGGGCGGCGGCGGCTGCAGCGACGGGGGCGGCTGCGGCGACAGGGGCGGCGGCGGATACGCCGAACTTCTCTTCAAGGGCTTTTACCAGCTCGGCCAGCTCCAGTACGGTCATGGACTCGATCGCGCTCAGGATCTCTTCACGTTTCATGGGTCATTCCTCCATTTAATATATGATTTGTGGTCTGATGCGGGTTACTGATGGGCTTCCTTCTGTTTGCGGACCGCGTCGACCGCGAACACGAGGGAGCGCAGCGTCGCGCTCAGGACGCCGACGAAGTTGGTGATCGGCGCGTTCAGGCTGCCCATCATCTTGGCGATGAGTACCTCGCGCGGCGGCAGCTTGGACAGGGCCACGACGGCATTCGCGTCGACTGCTTTGCCTTCAAGGAGCCCGGCCTTGATGGTCATCTTGTCAGACTTGCTCTGTTCGATGAAGTCACAGATGATCTTCGCGGGAGCGACTTCATCCTTCATTCCAAAGGCGAAGGCGGACGGACCGGCCAGGTACTGATCCAGCTCCTTGATGCCCGCGTCGGACAGCGCACGGTGGACCAGGGAGTTCTTGAGCACCACGTAGTCGACGCCTGCTTCGCGGAACTTGACGCCAAGCGCGGTGATCTCCTCCACCGTAATGCCTTTGAAGTCCACCATCACCATGCTCTTTGACCGCTTGAGCCTGTCGGAGATTTCGGATACCTTCTGGATCTTCGCTTCCATGTTCTTGTTGATCGCATGCTTCATGTTGTTGTTTTCACCTCTCTTCCGGCCTGAATCAAGAAAACCCCTGTGCAGTTGGCACAAGGGCAAAAATTCTCTGCTCTCGCACCTCGGCGGGCGGCTTTCGCCGTTATGCGCTCACGCGCGGCCTGCTGTCTCCGGCACCGGCTTTCCATAAGCCGGAATTCAACATATCACACTGCAGGGCGGCTGTCAAGCCCGCAGAAGCCTTGGATGTATCAGGAAGGAGACTCGCCGCGGATTTTTGCTTGACCTTCTCCTGATGTTTATGCTATATTCAAACATGGCCGCTCGGGAGAGGCTTCCAAACGCGTTCGCGCTGCCTCAGGCTGATCCAAGCCCAAACGCCCGGCGAGTAAACACATGGAGGGCCTGCAAGTGTACGCAATCATTGCGACCGGCGGCAAGCAGTACCGTGTCTCAGAGGGAGACACCATTTTCATTGAGAAGCTGGATGCGCAGCCGGACAGCGAGGTCACCTTTCCCGTCCTGATGCTGGTTGGGGACGAGGTGCGCATGGGAACGCCAGAGGTCGAAGGGGCGTCGGTGACAGGAAAAGTTGTCCGGCATGGCAAGGGCCAGAAGATCGTCGTATTCAAGTACAAGTCCAAGAAGAACTACCGCCGCAAGCAGGGCCACAGGCAGCCGTTTACCCAGGTCGAGATCCTCACCGTCAAGGGCTGAGTGTGACCGACGTCCGCCTGATCTTTTCGGAAGGCCGCGCGATCCGCGGGTTTGAGNNGCATGCCGGGGCGGGCGAAGAGGGATACGACCTGGTATGCGCGGCGATCTCCTTCCTGGCGGTCACCTGTGCGAACGCGCTGGAAACCGTCGCAATGACCCGGCCTGAAGTTACGCAGCATGAAGGTTATCTGAAAGCAGTCCTGAAGGAAAGCCAGCTGAATCCTGAAGCGTCGGTCATCCTCAGGCTGTTCCGTCAAGGTGTCCTGGATCTGCAGGGATCCTACCCAGACAATGTACGCCTGATCCATTAGGTTCAATGAAGAAACGGAGGCATATCAATGATCAAGCTCAATCTACAGCTGTTTGCCCACAAGAAAGGCCTCGGCTCTACCAGAAACGGACGTGACAGCGAGTCAAAGCGCCTGGGCGCAAAGCGTGCCGACGGGCAGTTCGTCCTGGCCGGCAACATCCTGGTCCGCCAGCGCGGAACGAAGATCCATCCCGGCGACAACGTCGGCAAGGGCAAGGACGATACGCTGTTCGCGCTGGTCGACGGGCTGGTGCGTTTCGAGCACATGGGGAAACTCAAGAAGAAAGTCAGCGTCCGTCCGCAGGAAGAGTCCCCGCAGGCCGCTCAGTGATCCGAGAATCCGCTCCGCCCTCACAGGGCGGATTTTTTATCTGTGTTTTCCCTTGGTGAATCCGTTTCAATGGTCTGCGGCCTGACGGACAGCGTGAGATACTGATCATATGAGTCTTTCTCTGGCGTTGATTTTATTGTATACTCTTTCCTGAAAGAATAAGGCGAAAGGAAGAAGGCCGGTGAAATCGATCAGCAGCAGCATCGGGACCTTTTTCTGGAATCTGTTCAACCGTGTCCAGTTCAAGGATGTGATCGACATCCTTATCATTGCTGTCCTGCTGTACAAGGTTTTCCAGCTCACCCGGCAGACCCGCGCGGGGCAGGTGTTCAAGGGATTCCTGCTGCTCATTTTTATCAGCTGGTTTTCCAATCTCCTGGGGTTCCGCGCATTGAACTGGCTGGTCATGAACATCGTCAGCAACGGCGCGATCGTACTGCTGATCCTCTTTCAGCCGGAACTGCGCCGGACGCTTGAGCAGTTTGGCCGCGGTGCCCGCCTGGGGCATCTGATCGAGAACAAGGACGAGGCCAGCCGGATCGTGTTTGAGATCACCCAGAGCGTGCTCAGTCTCGCCCGGCGGCGTGTCGGCGCGCTGATCGTGTTTGAACAGAAAACGGGGCTCAAGGACTTCATCGATACCGGGACTGTGATCGACTCGATGATTTCCGGTCCGCTGATCGCCAATATCTTTGAGCCCAATACGCCGCTGCACGACGGCGCGGTGATCATCCGTGACGACCGGATCGTCGCTGCGGGCTGTGTGCTCAGCCTGAGCGAGAACAGCGCTCTTGGGCGGGAGATGGGCACGCGCCACCGCGCGGGTCTGGGCGTGACGGAGGGGACGGACGCGGTCGTCATCATCGTCTCCGAAGAAACCGGCATCATCTCCCTTGCTCAGAACGGCAGGCTGACCCGGCATCTCGACGCGGACGGCCTGAGCCGGATCCTGGGCGGGATGTACAATCGGGAAAAGATGACGCTCAAGATGGTCACGCAGTCCATTTTGGCAAAGCTGAAGCGAAAGGAGGCGGACAAGGTTGAGTGACAGGACAGGCTCCAGGCAGACGCAGCAGGTCAACTGGCGAGAATTGCTCAGGCGCATTTTGAAAGCGACAGGAAACAACTGGCAGTTGAAACTTGTCAGCCTGCTTGTCGCTGTCGCCATATGGGGAGGGCTGATCAGCGAGGACGCGACGCTGACCAGGGAAAAGACCTTCAGCGACGTTCCGGTCACTGTGACGGGAACGGACACCCTGCTGCGCAACGGCCTGATCGTTGTCAGCGGGCTGAAGGATCTGCCCGCCGTCAAGATCAGGGCGGACGTACCGCAGAAATCATATGAAAACGCGCTCCCAACGAGTTATTCCGTCAGGGTGGACGTCAGCCGCATCACCGAGCCGGGGGAGCAGAAGCTTCCCATCCTGACCAGCGCTTCTACGACGTACGGTTCGGTCAGCTGGATCTCAGTCAGCGAGGTGACGGTCACCGTCGATCAGTACATCACCAGGAGGCGCCTGCCCGTCATCATTGAACAGACCGGCAGCCTGCCCGCGGGTTATTACGCGCCGCCGGCCAGCGTGGATCCCGGCAACGTGGTCGTTTCGGGGCCCCGGACGCTGGTCGAGAACATCGCCCAGGTTGCGGCAGGGTATAACCTGTCGCAGATCAAGCCCCAGCAAGGGCTGCAATACGTCGCGGCGCCCTTTCGCCTGCTGTCCGCCGACGGCAGCGAGATCTCCAGGGAACAGATCAGCGTGACCAGCGAGAACGTGCTGCTGGACACCCTGCTGATCGAGCAAAAGGTATATCCGATGAAAAAAGTCGGGATCAACCTGACCGGCATTATCAAGGGGTCGGCGGCGGAGGGATTCCAGGTGACCGGGGTCTTTACAGACCCTGCCGAGCTCATGCTGGCCGGCAACCTGGAGGACATCGATGAAATCAGGATGCTGGACCTGTCCTCCGTCATCGACGTAGGGGAGCAGCGGGACACGCTCATCCGCGCGCTGAGAGTGGAGAAGCCGGCCGGCGCGGTATACCTGAGCGAGAGTGTGATCTATGTGACCGTTGAGATCAAACCGGTGCCCCCGGCATCCGGCCGAGTCAGATGAACATCCTGGCGGACCGGCTGTTTTCCCTGCTGCTGGGCTGGACGAGGTCCCTGTTCAACGGTCTTTGGAACCTCTTCACCAACAGCTCAGAGGGCATCATTGCCTTTCTGAGGCAGTTCTGGCTCCCGATCATCGCTGTCCTGCTCATCTTCGGCACGCTCGCCGATTATACCGTCTGGTTCATCCGCTGGCGCCCGCACTACGTGTGGCGCAGCTGGTTCAGGCGGCATGAAAGCAAAAGGCGCCTGAACACCACGCGCCATTATATGGAGAACCTGGACCATTCGCCGCTGGACCTGCCTGAGTTCAGGGATGCGCCGGCATATGATGAGATCCCGATGCAGGATGAACCGGTCTTCTTCAACTTCAGTCCGATCGGGGCAACCTCTCCCGAGGAGGACGCGCAGGCGCTGCCTTTCGTGTCCGCCCAGCCCACGCAGGAGAAGCAGCAGCCCTATGTCCTTTCCCTTCCTTGGGATCAGGACAGGCAGAGCGCTCCCGAGGAAGCCGGGAGTCCGAATACTGTGTATCCAAATTTAGAGGATCAGGAATTCCAGCCGCAGACTCCTTATCAGCCTCTGTATACCAGCGAGGCATTCAATACTTGGAATGACGCCGCGGAAGCGGACACCGGATCCCATGCGTCCGTGCCGCCCACTAAGCCTGCTCCCCGGCAGCGCAGGGCAGGCTCGCGCAGGCAGCGCAGGCCGGGCTTGCTGACGGCCATCCGCAGCACGCTCTTTGAATCGGAGGATGAGAGCGTCACGCTGGACAGCCTTCCGCCGCCGGTCCCCCGGGAGGAGGCTTTCCACGAGCCCTATTATCCGCAGAACTACAGCTATCGCACCACTCCGGTGCCGACGGAACAGCAGGATCCTGATCGTCAATGATTCTGCCTGACCGGCGGACGCAAATAAGGATTCGATCTTACGCGCTGGCCCGGCGGCGGCCCGATCTCAGGCCAAGCGCCTGAACTCCGCCCGGGGCGGGGCATTGTCCTGAAGGTGCAATACGGCATACTCGCCGTTCCAGAGCGCGCCGGGATTGATGCAAAGGACACGTGAAACAAGTTCTGCCTGCTGGACGTGGGTATGGCCGTACACCGCGATCTCCGCGTTTCGCCTGTTCGCCGCCGCCGCCAGAAGGTCCAGCGTTCTCTTCGCCTTTTGCAGGTTGCCGTGGGACAGATAGATCCTGTGTTTTCCGAACGGCAGGGACAGTTCCTGCGGGATCATGGGGTCCGGCAGGTCGCAGTTGCCGCGGACCATAAACGTCTGAGCGATCCCGTCCAGCCCGTACAGGCCCCTCAGCCCGTCCCCGGCGAACAGGACGGCGCTGAACCCGCCTTCATCCATTGCCCGGGCCGTCATGGCCTCAAGGAATCTTTCTGTCCCATGCGAATCGCTGAACAGCAGCAGTTTCATTTCAACGCCTCCAGCAGCTGGGTCATCGCCTTTGCGCGATGGCTGATCCTGTTCTTTTCATCCGCGGCCATCTGGGCAAAGGTCAGACCGTTTTCGTACTCGAACACCGGATCATAGCCGAATTCTTCCTTGCCTCGCGGCGCTTGCGCGATCATGCCCTCACAAACGCCTGTGAAGATCCTTGTCGGGGCGAAGGGGGAAGCCAGCGCAAGGCAGCAGACAAAGCGGGCGTCACGGTTCGCTTTTCCCTGAAGGTTTGAAAGCAGCAGGCGGTTGTTCGCCGCGTCATCGCCATGCTCCCCGGCGTAACGCGCGCTCCTGACCCCCGGTGCGCCGCCAAGGGCTGCGACCTCCAGGCCCGAATCGTCCGCCAGTGTGAGGTATCCTGTCGCGTCCCGAAGGGTTTCCGCTTTGAACCTCGCGTTGTGTTCGAAGGTGTCGCCGTCCTCCGGGATCTCCTTGTCATATCCCGCTTCCCGCATGCTTTTTACGAGGAAGCGATCGCCCAGCATCTCCCGAAGCTCCCGGACCTTGTTCATGTTGTTGGTGGCAAGTATTAGGGTTTGACGCTGCCGGATCACGCAGGCCTTTTCGCCCAGCGCGTTGCACTGGAGGTCCATCAGCCGTTTGATGCCGCCCTGCGCCAGCGCAAGCATCTCAAGCAGCGCCGACGTCGGGAAGGGCGACCCTTCGCCGGTGCCCTGNNGCCGGTGCCCTGAACCTCGATCAATCCCTGCCTGTCGTTCATGACGAAGTTCATGTCCGCCTCGCAGCCGGCATCCTCCTGGTAGTTCAGATCCAGCAGCGCCTGCCCTTCCACAATGCCGCAGCTGATGGCGGCGATCTGGCTGGTGATCGGGGATTCCCTGAGCTTCCCTTCCCTGACCAGCCGGTCAACTGCCAGACACAGTGCGACGAACCCGCCTGTTACTGCGGCGGTGCGGGTCCCGCCGTCGGCCTCCAGCACGTCGCAGTCGATGGTGATCGTCCGCTCGCCCAGCCGCTTCAGGTCGATCGCCTGCCTCAGGGAGCGGCCGATCAGCCGGCTGATCTCAACGCCACGGCCATCGCGCTTGATGCCGTCCCTCGGCTTGCGCCTTCCGGTGGAAGCGGGCAGCATCGCGTATTCCGCTGTGAGCCATCCCTGGTTCCTGCCCGTGAGGAAAGGCGGGACGCCCGGCTCCACGGATGCGGTCACGATGACCCTTGTCCCTCCGGCTGTGATCAGGCAGCTTCCCGGGGCCGTGGACACGTAGTCCGGCTCGATCAGATACCTGCGCAGCTGGGAGGCTTCCCGCCCGTCCTGTCTCTTCATCCCCTTCTCCTTACAATACTGAACTCAACCGTAAACGGCTGCGCCTCTTTGTTTCGGCTGATCGGAGCCATGGATATCCCCGCCCCATCCTTGTGTTTACTCATTGGTCAGAACAAAGACAGCGCCCAATAAAAGCGGGCGCTGTTCATGCCGGGCGTCTCCCTGCTTACGCCAGGAGCTCGCCTTCGTTTTCCACTGTGACGGCCTCGACGTTGCGGATGGCCCAGCGGGCGAAAACAATTTCCGTGTCATCGCGCCCGACGTTCAGGATGACGGTGTCCTCGCGCAGGCCTTTGATGGTGCCGTAAATGCCGCCGATGGTGCAGATGCGGTCGCCGGGCTTGAGATTGGCCAGCATGTCCTTGACTTTCTTGTCCTTTTTGCGCTGCGGGCGGATCATCAGGAAATAAAACACGGCAACGATCAGGATCATCGGCAGGAACATGGAGATCAGGGATGCAGGGCTTCCCGGGTCAGCCACGGCGCCCGCCGCTGCAGTTGTATCGCCCGCGGCGGTGGTTTCCGCCAGGGCGGAGGAGATATTCAGGAGCCAGTCAAACATGTGGGTTCCATCCTTTCAAACATCAGTGCGCCGTCNNCCCGCCGTGACACGCAAGGACTTCATCCGGTTTGCTGCACGGCACCTTCAGCCCGCTGCGGCCGGTTGCCGGGCAGATGCAGGTGTGATACACTGTACGTCAGTAATTCCAAGGGGTGTGACGTATGAGCCTTGATATCCTCCAGACCATCCTGAACGAAGAGCAGCGGGCCGCATCGGCTTTGCAGGAAGCGCAGCAGGATGCAAATGACATTGTGAAAAACGCCGAATCGTCGGTTCTGGAGAAGGAGCGGAAGGCAGCTGTCGACAACCGTGCGCTGTACCAGAAACTGATGGAAGAGAAACGCGTTCAGACGGAGAGGGATCTGGCGGAACAGAGACTGAGAAATCAGATGAATATCCAAGGCTATATCAAGTCCGCTTCCGGAAACCTTAAAAAAGCGGTTGACTATATTCTGGACGAGGTACTCGATGGCCGTCGCTGAAATGAGGCGCATCAGCGTGCTGATCCCTCGCCGGGAGCATGCGCGCCTGCTCAAAGCGCTCCAGCGTTTCGGCTGTGTTCAGCTGTCGGAAGTGGAACGGACGGAAACAGAGCTGCCGCCTTGGGAAAGCCAGCAGGCAGGGACCCTTGAGGAGCAGCAGAATCAGCTGCACTGGGCCATCAACAGGCTTTCGCGCTACGACAAGGAAAAGAGATCCATGTTTACCCCTCTCCCCGGGGTGGAGCAGGAGATCCTTGCGCGGGAAGACCACCTCAAAGCGATGGAGCTGGTCAGCCAGGTCGAAGGGCTTGAACGCCAAAACGGGGACCTGCGCGGGGAGGAGGCCCGGCTGCGCCTGCAGCAGGAGCAGCTGTCTCCCTGGCTGGAAATGGATATCCCGTTCAATATGCTGAAGGACACGGCAGCCTGCCGTGTTTATGTCGGGACGGCTCCAGGCCGCGGGATCCTGCAGCTGGCGGAGGATTGGGCGGATCGACCGGTTGTGATCCGCCGGTTCGGCAGCATCCGTGAGTCCGTCAGTTTCCTGGCCATCTCGCATGCCTCGCAGGCGGATGCGTTTCATCAGGCGCTCAAGGAGATCGGGTATCAGCAGGTTGTGCCGGGCACGGGTGAAGAGACCGCGCGGACGCAGCTCATGCGGGTGAATGAGGCGCTTGACGGGATTGAGGAAAAGAAGAATGAGATCGTCAGGGAGATGGAGCTGGCTGCCGCTCACCTGCCGCAGCTTCGGCTCGCTTTTGAGGCTTTAAGCGCCGGCAAAGCACGGGCTGATGCCCGCTCCAAAATGGCGCATACCGCTTCCGCAAGCCTGATGGCCGGCTGGGTGCCTGCCCGCGCGGCAGAGGCCATGTCGGCAAAAATCAGGGAGGAGTTCCCCGACGCCCAGGTGGCGCTGTCCCTTCCTAAGGAGGGGGAGGAGCCCCCCGTGCTGCTTGACAACCCGGCTTTGGTCAGCCCGTATGAGTCTGTCGTCACCGGCTTCGCGCTGCCTGCGCCCGGCGCTGTCGACCCGACTGCCGTGATGATGCCGTTTTTTGCCTGTTTCTTCGGCATGATGGTTTCAGACGCCGGATACGGGCTGATGATGGCCATCCTGATCCCCATCCTTGTCAGGATCATGAAGCCTTCCAAGGGCGCGCGGAAACTCTTCTGGATCCTGGCCGGCGGAGGCGTCATGACGGTCGTCTGGGGCGCACTGTACAATACCTGGTTCGGATTCGCCCCCTGGCCCACCGTCTTTGATCCCGTCAACGACTCCCTGCCCGTGATGGCCCTGTGCATCGGCGTGGGCGCCCTGCATCTGTTTTCCGGCCTGATCCTGGGCATTGTTCAGAACATCAGGACCGGGAAGCCCCTTGACGCGCTGTTTGACCAGGTCAGCTGGATGCTTCTGGTCATCGGCCTCGGCCTGCTTGCGCTGCCTCAGACGGCGGAAGCGGGAAAATGGATGGCGATAGCCGGCGCCGGGATCATCCTGCTGACCGCCGGCAGAAACAAGTCCAAAAATCCCTTGAAGCGTCTTCTGTCCGGCCTGGGCGCGCTGTATGGCGTCACCAGCTGGATTTCTGATCTGCTGAGCTATATGCGCCTGTTCGGCATGGGTCTGGCCACGGGCGTCATCGGCATGGTGATCAACCAGCTGGTGGGCATGGTGATGTCAGGAGGAATCATAGGCATCGTGATCGGTGCCGTCATTTTCGTCGGGGCGCACCTGTTCAACGCCGCCATCAACATCCTCGGCGCGTACGTGCACGCGTGCAGGCTTCAGTACATCGAGTTCTTCGGCAAGTTTTACCAGGAGGGAGGGAAACCTTTCACGCCCCTGCGTTTCGCGCCCCGGTATGTGCGCTTGAACGATACCCATTGATTGCCCCGGTCCGCATAGATCCGTCTTTACTATCTATTTAGGAGGAGTATTTTCATGAATCTCAGCATCGGTCAGGTTCTTGCTTTCGCTGCGGCCGCTTTGTCGGTCACCGTCGCAGGCCTTGGCTCCGCCAAGGGCGTCGGCCTTGCCGGCCAGACCTCCGCCGGCGTCTCCACGGAAAACCCCGAGGTCAACTCCAAACTGATGGTTCTTCAGATCCTGCCTGGCACGCAGGGCATCTACGGCTTCCTGATCGCGGTGATCATCCTGGTCAACACAGGGGCGCTGACCGGCAGCATCAAGGCGGTCGAACTCATGCAGGGCTTCGCTTTCCTGGCGGCTGTGATCCCTGTTGCCGTGGTCGGCTGTCTGTCTGCCATTTACCAGGCCAAAGTCGCCTCCGCCGGAATGCTCATGGTCGGACAGCATCCGGAGATGTCCGGAAAAGCCATCACGATGACCGTCATGGTCGAAACCTATGCCGTGCTGGCGCTGCTGGCCTCCTTCCTGATGGTCAACGCCATCAGGCTGTAAAGATGGACAGCATCAACACACAGCCGATCCTGGACCTTATCCGCAAAGAGGCGGAGGAGACGGCCAGAAAGCTTTTGGAAGAAGCGCAGGACCGCGCGATGACCATCCGTGAGCAATCAGCCCTCCGCGTCGCCCATCTTGAGGACGAAACGGCGCAGAAAGCAGCCCTGGACGGGAGCCGGATGGCCGAGCGGATGCAAAGGCTTGCCCTCCTGGATGAGCGCAAGGATCTCCTGGCGGCGAAACGGGCCTTGATAGACGAAGCGTTTGCGCAGGCGCTCTCGGCGCTGCATCAGCTCTCCGACGGGGAAGTGGAAGCGCAGATCCTTGAAATGTTGCTGCAGAACGCAGTCGGGGACGAGCAGCTGATCCCGGGCGGGATCAACCGCGGGTTTTATTCGCAGGAGTTCATCCGCAAAGCCAACGAACGCCTGGTGAAAGCGGGGAAGGAAGGCGCGCTGAGCGACAGCGGAGAGACGGCGCCTGACGTATGCGGCGTCGTGCTTCGGCGTATGAACAGCGAAACGCACTGCACATTTGAAGCGATGCTTGAGGGGAAGAAGGAAGCGCTGGAGCTTGGTACCGCCGCGATCCTGTTCCCTGACAGAGCGGAATGAGGTATTGAACATGCCGCAGGGAAGCATTGCCTATGCCGTCGGACGGATCCGTGCCGCCGCCCGCAGGCCGCTGGGCGCGGCACAGCTGGATCGGCTCCTGGCTTCGCCCGGGTATGACGAAGCGCTCGGCATACTGGAGGAGATTGGATGGCCCGGCGCAAAAGAGGGGGACGTCCAGCGGCTCAGCGTACAGATGCTGGAGAAAGCCTGCGCGTTCATCCGCGAGATCTCCCCGGATCCTGCGCTTACCGACGCTTTCCTGCTTCGGCATGACGCGCGGAACCTGAAAACGCTGCTGAAAACGAGGATCCTGAATACCAATCCGGAAACCCTTTCCGACTGCGGCACCCTCCCCCTGGAGGTGCTTAGGCACGCGGTCACGGAACGGGTCTATACAAAGCTCCCTGACGAGCTCCGCCAGGCGATGGAAGCGCTGGAGAGACGCATCGTATCAAAGGTTGACCCGATGGAAATCGACGTCCGCATCGATCAGGCGCT
>MTKZ01016247.1_pt1 | contig 14640 bp, 11 predicted proteins | sample 1042781 | NCBI WGS metagenome assembly MTKZ01 (sample SAMN06212207, study PRJNA360539) | anaerobic digester metagenome | biome: Wastewater treatment plant; material: sludge; isolation source: anaerobic digester fed with sludge from wastewater treatment plant | place: Denmark: WWTP Viborg ...
CCCGTATTTTCCAGCGTTGCGGGCTGACATCAGAGCCTATCGGTTACACGCCACTTCAGCAGTTGGTTCATGAACATGTGGTACCGGACGTGCACCGCTATAAAGAGTTGCATGGACTGATTGTCTGGACAGGCAAGGACTATTGCCGCAAAGAGCCCCGCTGCCACGGATGTCCCCTGGCACAGCCACATCCCCCGGCATCTTGTTTCCCATGTTGGAAAGGGACCAAAACCGGCTCTATTGTGAGATAATACTTGACATGACACAAGATATAGTTTACACTATATGAATAGTGAGTCTGGATGTTGGGTGGAAAATGCCAACGCGGGCCCGAGAAACCCCCTGAAGGGAGTCTCTGCGGCGGGAAAGCGAGCCCCCCGGTTATGGCCCCGGCAAAACGGTAAGGATAGCGTTCTCGGTGAAAAGCAAAGCCAGCGTATGCTGTTTCAAACCGCGTAAACAAAACCCTTTTGGATGGCCGACAGGCGGGGTCGGGTCGCTGATGATTATTCTGGCGTTTGCCGGCTGTGCCCATAACACGCAGCAAACAGGCCGTTTTGAAATGCACACTCCCAAAGCACCTGTAGCGCAGGAGCCCGTAGAGGAGGGGCCCAAGGATGTGCCCCGACTGCTGCAGGAAGCGGAAGCCGAGCTGCAAAAGGCCAACGAAGCCCAGGAAAATGGGGATTTTGACACGGCATTCGAACATTATCAGCGCATGCTTAAACTGCTGCTGGAAGCGGACTTGGACCCGGCATTGTATTACGGAGCCAGCGGCAGATTTGAGGAGATTCTACGGTTTTACCTGGAACACGCGCATCTCTATCATAACCCCGAACGGCGGGTGGGCGCTTCCAGCACCGGGGTTTATAACGACATTCGGATACCCTTACCTCTGCCTCAGCCGGTTCTGGATGAAATCGCCGAACTTCAAAACAAATATCCTGATACTTTTCAGCGCGGTTTGAATCGAAGTTCCCGGTACATGCCTTATATACGGGATGAATTCCGGACGTCGGGATTACCTGAGGACCTGGCGTGGCTGGCCATGGCGGAAAGCATGTTCCGGCCGAAGGCGGTATCCCCCGCGGGCGCGGGCGGCATGTGGCAGTTCATGCGCGCCACGGGCCGCCGGTATAACCTGCGGATGGACAGTTATGTGGACGAACGTTACAACTGGCATAGCGCCACCCGGGCGGCGGCAGAGTACTTAAAATCACTGTACACTTTTTTTAACGGGGACTGGGCCCTGGCGGTAACAGCATACAATATGGGCGAAGGCGGCCTGGACCGCGCAATCACCGCCAATGGCGGACAGCGTGATTTCTGGTCGCTCATAGCCACACCGCCCGCCTCCGACCGTATTAAACAGGAGTCAAAAAAATATTATCCCAGGCTGCTTGCCTATATGATCGTAGCCAATGCGCCGGAACAATACGGTTTCTCACTATCCCCCGAACCTTATGAAGATGTAAAACGCATGCCGGTGCGGGGCAGCTACTCCTTGGCGGCCCTGGATAAGGCTATGGGGTTGTCCCAGGGCACGCTGGCAGCCTTGAATCCCGATTTGGTGCAGGAAACGACTCCTCCCCACGGAGAATACACGGTTGCCGTTCCCACGGATAAAACGGGACAATTCCTGGCCGCGTTGGAATCGGTCAAGACCGTCCCGGTACCGGCCGCTCGTCCGACCCTGCTCGCGGCGTCATCCGGCACCGCCACACACCGCGTACGGCGGGGGGAAACCATCTCTCAGATTGCGGATTGCTACCGGGTAGACCAAAAAGAACTGATGCGCGTAAACCATATCCGGAATGCAAGGTCGCTGCAGCCGAACCAGGTACTGCAGATTCCCGGTTCCGGCACGGGGCGGGGCGGTCCGGAAGTAGCGTCCGCTGAAAATCCCTCTCCTGCCGGAAAAGCTGCTGACAAATCGGAGTCATCCCCACCCGCTCGAAAGGGAAATGGAGAGCCGGCGGGGGCTACCCATACCGTCCGGAAGGGAGAAACGTTGTCGGGTATCGCCGGCAAGTATCACCTCAAGCTGGCCGATCTCCAGAAACTAAACCAGATTAAGTCCTCTGATTGCATCCATGTGGGGCAAGTATTGCAACTGGGCGGCACCGTACAGCCGACGCAGGAGGCCGCGCCCCCGTCTTCCTATCACGTGGTAAAGCCCGGAGAATACCCCGGCATCATCGCCAACCTCTATGATATGTCCACCAAGGACTTGTTATCTCTCAATAAGCTGACCCCCCAGTCAGTTATCCGCGCAGGCGACCGCCTGTTGGTAACTGCAAATAATTCCGGCGCGGGCAAGGTGGCGCAAACGACAGCACGGGCGAAAGAAACCCCGGACAAGAAGGCTTCCTCCGGTAAACCGGAAGAGTTGGTCCATAAAGTAGCTGCAGGCGAAACAGCCGGTTCCATTGCCACCCGTTACAATATCAAAACAAACGAACTGCTGGCCTCCAACAATCTCACGGCAAAATCCATTCTGCGGGTCGGACAGAAATTAACCATTAAAAAAGGGGCAGCAACGTCGGCAGACGAGGCGCGGGAAGATACGATACAAGTGTCCCAGGCACAACAGAAAAAGGTGGTGCACACCGTCACCAAGGGACAAAATCCTTCCTCCATCGCGCGGCACTACGGGGTCAAGGTGGGCGACCTGTTCAAATGGAACAACTGGTCCGATAGCCATGTGCTTAAAGTCGGGGATGAGGTATCCATTTACCAGGACTGACATCGGTTACCTGACAGACCTGCTACGTATTCAGGGGTCTCTTCCTGTTTTCTCACGGTGCGGTACGAATCAATACAGGACCGGAGCCCAAAAGATTTCCGGAGTCTATGTGTTACCGCATCGAAATCTCGCCTTCGGAAGAACGATGATGGGCGTCGGAGTGTTCTGCAGCGTTCGAAGGTATGCGCAAAACCCGTGCTGGATTTTATTTGCCTATCCTCCTTATCATTTTGAATTTCATATAAATCTTAGCAATGTGCCAGCCCTGAAAATCTGGGGGCGGGATACATTTAAAATGATAAGTCTATTGATTTCATTGTGTTATAGTAATTGCGGTAGGGCTTAACGATATTTAAGTACCAAATAGGGCCTTCCATGGTATATATGTTTTGGGATGTTTCGTATGTGTTCCACAACATGCCGACGATAAAAAAGTTTAAGCGGATACGCTATTTGGTGTATTATAAAACGCTGTGTGTTGGAGTTACCCGTATGTGGTCATAACGCTTGGAACGCTTTGTGTGCAGGCAGTGTTCCGTGTGGTATCGCCGGGATGTGCTCAGTCCCGGCCAATGGTTTGCAACAAAGGATATCGTGTGTGACGGGTAAGCATGTTTTGTTTCTTGGGTTTTCACTATCAACAAAGAAGGATGCAACCACCATGAAAAGAAAATGTATAGTAATGGGGCTTCTCGTCATTGCCTTATCATCAATGGCTTTTGCCGAGCATACCCCGGTGCCGGACTTGGATTCCTGCCCAGCAACTGCAGATGAATATGGCACTCCCATTGCATGGAATTTCGTTCCGCTCCCGCTATTTAATATTAATGTATTGGGCAGCACGGTGAATTTTACGCCCATTGCGGGACTGGTTGACTTTTGCGCCTATGCCGACATCGTATTTTGTTCACTGAATCCGATTGCAGGCATTGTTCCGGAAGTATTGCAGTTCGCAAGCCTGGTGCAATGTCTCACGATGGACATCAATGGACCGCTCAACCTTGAAGCGGAGATACCTGTTGCCGGAAATGGCATACCGGACGGTTCTTATGAACTGGGTATCCTGGCCGCCCTGTATAATGCAGGGGATGCGGAGGTGATAGCGGCGTATCAGGCCAATTACCAGGTAATCAAGGACTTGATTGTGGATGCCCTGGCTGCCTATGAAATGGAAATGAAAGATAAGGATATACGGAGTCTTGTCCAGCAAACCGCGCCCTATCTGGTAAGGTCGCTAACCGCTATTCTTGCTGGCTTTACCACGCTGGGGGATACTCAAACGAATGCCGCACTGGACCAGTTGCTATTGTTGCTGGCGCAAATTGGCATCACGCCCCCCGATGGCGGTATTGAAGCCATTACCACGGGTATTCCCCGGCTCGGCCCCGAAGGCGATGCTGACAACGGCGGCGCCACCAACCGCCGGGAGTATGAGTATTATGTGACCGAACTCGGCTATACTGCCGCCGAATATGTGGCAGCCGCTCTCGACCCATTGCAGGAACCACCCTTAGAAGAAGGTGAAGGGGAACCTGTGGAAGGTGAAGTTGTTGAAGGCGAGGTTGTCGAGGGCGAAAGCGGAGAAGATGTTCCCCATCCGGCGGACCTCAATGTTGATTGGAGCATCGTGATGTCCGAAGCGATTGCGTATCTCTCGGGTTGGCAGGGGGGTATCTACCCCATGACCAATGCCATACGCGCCGCCTTTATCTGGCAGAATGGGCAACACTATGCGTACGACCCACAGGCGGCTCCACCGATGTGCTGGATACTGGCGCCGCTAAAATAAGGGGTGCGTGCGGATTTTTGACTTCCCTATACGATGAAGAGAATGACATGTTGTTCTCGCTTCAGGCCGCAGTAAGCGCCCAGATTCCGGGGCTTTGCTGAAACGCCGCGAGCGGGAACAACTTTTTTTTTCCGGGACCGAGGTTGACTTTCAGGGATTCCCGGACAACAATGCAGGATCCCATGCATGAAAAACCTTTCTAACGCGGGCGGTGCCCGCAACCCAAGAAAAACAACAACATCTGAGCAAAAAATGGGACTGCCTCCGGCGCACGCCAAAACCATGAGCGAAATACTTAACCCTGAATCGCGCCGGAGGCTGTCCCGGATTTTTTGCGGGCGTGGGGTACAGGGCCGAAAAAATGTGGGACCGTTTCCCCGTCTCCTTACATGGGCAATAGTCACTATAATCTCGTTTTCCTGTGCCGTCGCGTTGGGAACATCCCTGGAGGCGCCGGAATTTCTCCTGGAATTCGATAACCAGCAGGGGCAGCTGGTCCGGTTATTTGACAAGAGCGCGGGCCATGAGCACATCGCCCCTGATGTTGCCGGGGACTTGTGGGTGGTGGAACTTCCGGAAAACGCCGGGGGTGTGTTGCGCCCTTCGGACGCCAAGACATTTGCCGTACAAGCATCAGAACCGGCACACGTTCTGCTTTCCTGGAGCGCCTTCGGGCGGGAAAGCATGCCGAATCTTTCAGTGGAAATCTCCGTCTCTTATGATGCCGAACAGTATGCCGGTTGTTGGGATATTGTTATTCGCGGGTTGGAGAAAACGGTACCGGCGGTGGTCCGTTTTCCCCGGATTCCCCATATAGCGAAACAGGAATCCGAGGCACTTGCTGTGCCCTTTTGGATGGGCGAAAAAACGAAACGAGCGCGAGAGTACCTGTCTCCGGCCGAAGGTCCGGCACGGCGCAGTGAATTCCCCTATCCCGGCTTGTTGTCACTGCAATGCATGGCCTTTTACCGGGAAGGCGGTCCCGGATTGTATATTGCCGCGGATGATATCAAGGCGCACAGCAAGAGTTTCGCCGTTTTTGGCGACGGGAAAGAAGGACTTGGCCTGGAAGTCTGCCATTTTCCCGGCGCGGACGTCCTTGTGGAATCTACCTATACGCCCGGGTATAACGTGATGGTCGGAGTGTTTCAGGGGGACTGGATCACGGCTGCGGAACGGTACCGCAACTGGGCGTTGAAGCAACCCTGGGCTCAGGCGAGCCGCCTCAAACAAGGCAGTACGCCCGACTGGGTAATGAACACCGGATTCTGGGTCTGGAACCGGGGCGTCTCCGAGGGGGTACTACCCCCGGCAGCCGTCATGCAAGCCTACCTCGGCGTGCCGGTCAGCGTATTCTGGCACTGGTGGCACGGTTGTGCCTACGACGTGGGTTTCCCGGAGTATCTGCCGCCACGGGAGGGTACAGCGGCTTTCCGCAAGGCGGTGCGCACGGCACGGAACCAGGGCTTGAATACCATTGTATACATGAACCAACGGCTTTGGGGCATGACAACGGACAGCTGGGCCGCTGAAAACGCCGAACGATATGCGGTCAAAAAATCGGACGGGACGGTGCAGCCGGAAGTGTATAACACCTTCACGAAAGCGCCGAACGCCTCCATGTGCATGGGCACTGCCTTCTGGCGGAACAAGTATGCCGGTCTATCAGAATCAGTATTTAATGACTTGGGGGTCAGCGGCATCTACATGGACCAGGCATGTTCGAGCTTGGTCTGCTATGACGCGAACCACGAGCACGCGCCGGGCGGCGGCGATTACTGGATGAAAGGGTTTCACGCCCTGGAAGCCGACATCCGGAACCGTTGTCCCGGCATCGGCCTGGCCGGGGAAGGCTGCGGCGAGGCCTGGCTGCCCCGCCTCGATATGATGTTGAGCCTGCAGGTCAGCCGGGAACGGTTTATGGCGCCGGGTATCTGGGAACCCATTCCCTTCTTTCAGGCCGTGTACCACGGCTATGCCGTTCTGTATGGCAACTATGCCTCGTTAACACGGCCCCCGTATGACCCACTGTGGCCGGCTGAGTTCGCGCCGGAACGTCCCCTGGAACTGCTCGAGGAGAAATTCCGGTATCAATTCCGCCTGGAACAGGCCCGTTCTTTCGTATGGGGACAACAACCCTGCCTGGCCAATTTCAAAGCAGAACTGCTGACGGCGCGCGAAGCGGATATGCGGTATCTGCGGCAGCTGGCCCGGCTGCGACAACAGGCGCTGCCCTGGCTGCTGTACGGCACCTTTGTGCGTCCGCCACGCATGGATATTCCCGATATGGAAGTGGACATGTCGCGGTTGTCCATTTATGCGGGCCAGCAGGAGGTCGTTCAGGAATTCCGGATGTCGGTGCCTCAGTATCTTGCCGGCACCTGGCGGGATGACAAAGGCAACCTTGCCGTGGCTGTGGCCAATATCGCTGATGCGGACCAACCCCTCCACGTTACGCTGTCCCGAAGCGAACACGGGCTTCCGGAGCGTGGCACGGTGTACAAGATGCTTCCGGAGAGTCGCGCCGCCTGCATGCCGTTTGAAAACGGGGAAGCGACAGTAACGGACACCCTGCCCGGCGCGGGTGTCTGCCTCTATGAATTCCAATCGGAATGACCGTATGGCGGTCAGGGCGCGCGCTTGATGGTGCAGCCCCAGGCGGGCACATGGGTCGGATTGACGGGAATATCGGTGAGTAGCGCTTCTATCGCGTAGGCGACATACGTCTTATCTCCCGGCCGCTCCGGAAGTATACGGTTATCGAACGCGCCCCGATAGGCGAGCTTGCCTTCCTTGTCGATGAGGAAGAAATCGGGCGTTACCAGAGCGCCTACGGCATCGGCATACTGGTTGCCCGGGTCACGGAGGATGGGCTGAGGCAGATCCGCGATGTTTATATACTCCCGGATTTCCTGATCCGTAGTGTCATAGTGGGAATCAATGCCGAGAAATATCACGTTGTCATTGTCGGCATAAAAACGGACCAGGGCTGCCAGGTCCTGGTCTATGCCCCGTGAAAACGGACATTTGTGAGAACAGAACTCCAGTACAACAATTTTACCCCCATATTGTTTCAGCCTATGAGTGTTGCCTTTACAATCCTGCAGGGAAAAGTCGGGCATGGCATCACCAACGACCACCACGCTAGGTATGCCGGAAAGGGCACCGCTCAGTTTCAGGCGCGCAACAACGCCGCCCGCAATTAAAACCACCATTAACACCGCGATGAGTACCAGCCATTTTTTCATAAGATGCTTTCCTTCCACCGCTAAAACCTGCGTGTCACCACTTTCGCTACTATACCCGATTTATCCTGCATTTTCAATACCCCCGCCGGAGTGTCAACCAAGCGCACTGAAGTGTCCGGTCTGTTTTGAAGGAATCCGTGATGAACCCGGAGGGGAATTGCGGGTACAATAGTGCCCGGGCAGCAACAGTATCAACCAAAGGGCATACACATAGTGAAGCGGATTGCAATAGCGGCGGTCGTCATCCTTCCGGCGTTCGCGGCATCCTTTATGATGAAACACTGGGTGCGGGAACGCCTCGTGGACCTGGAACCCCGGGCGGACGCCACGGTGTCCTGCGGGCGGGTGGTGTCCATGTCGCCGGGCATCACGGAAACCGTGTTTGCCCTCGGCTTGGGCAGCCGCGTGGTCGGTGTGACCCGATATTGCGCCTATCCGCCTGAGGCGGCGTCCCGTTTTCAGGTGGGTGGTTTCCTTGATCCGAATTACGAGGCACTGCTGGCCCTGCGGCCGGACCTGATTCTCCTGACACCTTTTCACCGGGAACTGTGGCCGGAACTGGACCAGCTGGGATTGCATTACGAAGTGATTGCTCAGGATACCGTCGCGGATATCCGCGGCAGTTTTATCCGGCTGGGCGCATTGTGCGGTTGCGAAACGCAGGCGCAAACGATGGCCGCGGACCTGGACAGGCACCTGGCGGACATTGCCCGCCACACCGAGGGCCGCCCCCGCCAGCGCGTACTGATGACCACGGGCCGTGACGTACATTCCGGCACCCTGAACGATGTCTATGCCGTGAGTTCCGGCTCCTTCTTAAGCGAACTCCTGACGCTTGCGGGCGGTGAGAACTGCGTCCCCGGCGGCGCGGCGGAATATCCCGCCCTTTCCGCCGAAGGAATATTGCGGCTGGATCCGGAGGTCATCATCGAGTTCGGGCCGGATACCGGCGCCGGGGCCGCATCGGAGGCGGTGAGCGCCTGGCGGGCACTGCCGGGACTGGCGGCGGTGCGGCAGGCACGGGTGTTCTACCTGGGCGGCGCGCAATTTACCATTCCGGGACCACGTATCACGGAAACGCTGGACGCCCTGGAGCGCTGCCTGCATCCCGGCGAGGAGCAACGCCTGTCATGACCCTCCCCGCCTATGCCGTCGAACATCTTTCCGTCGTGTTGCAGGGCAAAGAGATTCTGTGTGAGGTGTCTTTTTCCGTGGAAACCGGGTCTTCCCTGGCCATTATCGGTCCCAACGGCGCCGGCAAATCCACCCTGTTGAAAACCCTGCTTCGCTTGACCCGGCCGGACCGGGGCGGCATACAACTTTTCGGCAAGAACCTGCTCTGGTACAACCGTTCCGATCTGGCGCGACTGACAGGGTATGTGCCCCAGGCCGGAGAGGGGAACGTGCCTTTTCCCGTGGAAACGTTTGTGCTGCTGTCCCGCTATGCCTACCTGCGGCCCTTTTCCCATTTTTCGGAAACGGATCGTCAAATAGCAAGGGAGGCAATGGCCCAGGCGCATGTGGAGGCCCTGTCGGACCGTATGTTGCATACGCTCAGCGGCGGTGAACGGCAGAAGGTCTATATTGCCGCCGCCCTGGCGCAACAGCCCCGGGTGATGCTTTTCGACGAGGCCACGGCGTTTCTCGATTACCGCCACCAGGTGGAAATAGGGGAACTCACCGAGGCGCTGCGCAGGGAGACCGGGATGACCCTGATTGCGGTTACCCACGATCTCAACCAGGGCGTGTTGCGGTACGACCGCGTGCTTGCCTTGAAAAACGGCAGGGTTGCTTTTTCAGGCACGCCCGAGGGCCTTCTGGAAAAGGGACGGCTTGAAAGCATTTACGATACCCCCTTCCGCTTTCTGAAGGAGCCGGGGGCGGAAACGCTCTTCGTGGTTCCCGGGGGGCATGCTTCATGAAGACAAAAACTACACTCCTTTCCCTAAGCTTTCTGGCGCTGGTCGTGCTCCTCGGCGCGCCTTTTGTGGGGATTACCCCCCTGTCCTTTTCCCATGTTATAGAACCTGCGGGCGGAACCATGGATGCCGTGGTTTTCTGGCATATTCGCCTGCCCCGGGTATTGACGGCATTCCTCGCGGGCAGCGGGCTGGCACTGGGTGGCATGGCCTTTCAGGCATTGTTTCGGAACCCCCTCGCAACGCCTTTCACTCTTGGCGTATCCGGCGGGGCGGCGTTCGGCGCCGCCTTATATATGCGCCTGGGGATTGCTTTCGCCTTCCTGGGTATTCCCGGAGGAACCTGGGCCGCCTTTGCCGGCGCCATACTGGTGATTGTGGCGGTTTACGGGCTTACCCGCGCGCGGGGCGGGTTTGCCACGACGACCCTGTTGCTCGCGGGCGTTGCCTTCAGTTATTTTCTTTCCAGCATGATACTGGCCCTGCAGTACAGTGCCAGCCTCCATGATTCGTTTCGCCTGGTACGCTGGCTCATGGGCGGCCTGGGCATGGTGGGTTATGACGCCGTGTTGAATCTGTTTCCCCTGGTCGTGACCGGTTCCGTCCTGATCCTGATGCTCACCAACGAGCTGAACCTATTGACCATTGGGGAAGACCTGGCCATGAGCCGCGGGCTGGATGTGCCCCGCACGAAAAAAGTTTTATTTTTTGCCGTCTCTTGCATGGTGGGCGGCATTGTGGCGGTCTGTGGTCCCATCGGGTTTGTGGGTATGATGGCGCCCCACATTTGCCGCCTGCTGGTTGGCTCGGACCATCGCAGCCTCTTCCCGGCAACACTGCTTTTCGGCGGCACGTTCCTGACCGCCTGCGATGTTATCGCGCGCCTGGCCTTCGCCCCCGCCGAGATACCGGTGGGCGTGATTACGGCCTTACTAGGCGGCCCCTTCTTCCTGTACCTGCTGCTGCGGCGCGATAGCGGCTCTTTGCTGGTATAAGCTAACTCAGGGAGGGTTGCGCCAGCGGTGTTCCCAAATCCAGCGTGGTAAAGGTATAGGTGTGGTCGCTGCCCAGGGGCAGGCGTATCAAGGTGCGGTTGGGTTCCGGGGCAATGTGCGCCGGGCGCGGTACAAAATCTTCAAAGGCGGGCAGTCCATAGACCTTTTCCCGCACCGCGATGCGCAACGGTTTGTCCGCCGCGGCTTCCAGATACACCTCCACGCCTTCCCGGGGCGGAATTTCCAAAGAAAGATCCCAGTCTTTTTCCGCTCCTGGCAGTTCATGACCGAGTATCTGGGCAGTATAAACCGGCGTGTCGGAGGTGACACGCAGCCACATCCGCTGCGGCGCCCGGGGCGAGTAAATCTTGCAGGTCAGCCGTCGTCGGCCTTCTGTGACCGTATCCTCCAGAATCTCCACCGTCGGCCGGCCCAGGGGCGGCATCGGGGCCGCCGCTTTTTTATAGGCCGTGTCGTCATAGTGCATAAACCGGCCTGCGGGTTCGCTTGGGGCGTCTTCCGGTATGTAACGCGCGAGCCAATCGTCCCACCGCGAGGTGGAACTTAGCCAGCAGGCTTCTTCCCGATCGAAGTCAACACCATAAGCCAGGCAGTTGAGTTTGGGACTATCAGGACCCGGCAGACAGCCCCGATATCCCGCAACCAGCAACAAAGCCCCCCCGATTATAAGAACGGCGCCCGCGACGCAGAGGCTGGTGCGAGAGATAAGGTACAGCTGGGGCGTGATAAAAGCGGTCAACAGGATGACCAGGGGAACGAGCACTATGGATGCCATGACCGTGACGGCATAGAAGGGCACGGCGAGCGGTCCGGTGATAAACAGGAGCGGCGGCAGCGCCAGCAGCACGGACCCTCCTAAGATCGCAGGGGAAGGGGTCTCATTTTTTGTGAACACAAGCACTACGAGAAGATAGAGACCTCCGCTCACCAGAGGAATAAGGGCGAGGTTTGCGCCGCCGGGCAACCAGACCTGCAGTGCGGCCAGTCCGGCCAGCCACCACAACAGGGCGCCCGCCAACAGGTCCTGGGGCCGGGCGCAGCGGCGCAACAAGGCCAGCATGAAAAGAAAGACCGACAATCCGACGGCTATCATGCCCAGACTAAACACGTTGTTCTGATACAGGGCGGTCTCCCGAAAACGGGTGAAAACAATGTAACTTATCAGTCCGATGGGCACGGCAGCAATAAGACCGGCGAGTGGAATTATAAGGATTCCGGTAAGAACACCCCGCAGCGATAATTTCCGGGTGATAAAACCATACGCGAATACCAGGAGGATGAACACGATGGCGGCCATCGCCAGAGGCCAGCCCCAGGAGAGGGGATACACTACCAGATGCCCGCCGATGGTATTGAAATATTGGGCATCCGGCGCATGACAGTTGTCCAGGTTCATCATGCCGAAATGACGGGCAAGGCCGAGGGCATAATTGCCATTGTGCTGCAGGCTGGCCAGGCTGGCATTTTCAGGGTTGTCGAGAACCGTGTGGTAATGATCGAATCCATCTACAAAGGCCAGGTTCATGCCGGCGACATCAAATTTGTAATGCTCAAAATCGCTGTTGAAGGGCATGCGCTTGTAAAAGTCGTACATGATGGAGTTGGTGCGCGGTCCCACCCCCGCACGGGCCAGCTCGCGAAGTACGAATCCATTATCGGGAGAAGTCTCGAACATCAGGGACGGGCCGGAGGTGCCGCGTGTTTCCACGCCAAGCATGATGCCCACATCTTGGAACCAGGAATGATTGCGAAAAGCCTTGGCACCGCCCATATTAAATTCTTCCTGATCGGCAAACACAAAGATAATGTCGTTTTGCAGCGGAGGGGAATTCTTCAGTGCCCGCGCCGTCTCGAGCATGGCGGCAATGCCCGCCCAGTCATCGGAAGCGCCCGGTCCCCAGGCCACCGAATCAAAGTGGGCATCCATGGCGAAAGCCCGCGTCGGATGGGCGCCCCGAATACGCCCCAATACCGCCCGGCGGCGGGATACCTGCCGTTCCCCGGTTTTATCATAGACGTGGATGAGTTCGGTTTCCACGCCCAGGCGTTCCAGTTCCTTTTGAATATACGCGCATGCCTCATCATTGCGCACGGAGCCCGCCGGCTGCGGCGCGGTGCAGACCGCGGCGATATGCTGATGGGCCCGCTCCGCGCTGAACTGTTCCGCCGGCGCAGAAGCCGGAACGGGATAGGGTGCAAGGGACATCCATAACGCGAAACACACGCCTGCACAGGCGACCGCAATAGGCGCCAGAGCAAGCAGGGAGGATTTGGCAGGAAGGGACATAATCGTTTCCTGGTAGGGTTCAAGACAGACTGCGCTTGCCTCGGAAGGGTCTGCTCCCCTTCTCGTTGTACTATGTGTCAGACCCTAAGGAACTGAAACAAGTTTCATATTCCCTGTCGACGCGCCGCATAGATATCTCGAAATTACAAAACCGCAAACCGCGCCCGCATCACACAGGAAGTAAAAATTTCCATTCCCGGAAGCCGGCATGTTTCATGATGGATACTCCGAAAAAGAAAAAGCGGGCGACAATAGGCGCCCGCAAACGATTTTGTCACCGTCCTGGGTGTTGTCAGAACGCTCCCCCGAACAACACATCAGACAAGAAGTCGAAAATACCGTTGATGAACAAGTCCAGAAAAAATGTCGCTGTCCTGTCAATCAATGCTGATAATAGCAAGCTGAAATCCATTCCACTTTCCTTTCCTTGAGCGCGAATGCGCTTAGCTTACATCAGGATACATACACATTACCTTGAAGCCATACCTTACTCTGTGACCATCTGAAGCGATATTAATTTTCAGATTCACAGCAATCGACCATGCCCATTACCTGGGCTCTCAGCCAGTCGGCAAAAAAATAGAAGGTTACTTTAAACAGCTCATAAAACAAATTCAACAGTATCATGCTCACTCTCCTTAATCAGGTTGGGTTTCCCGCATTTTCCAGACCACATACGTTACACATTCCCACTGTGGACATAATCATTATACATTGTTACACAGGTTCGCGTTACAATGCAAGTAAAAAACCGTGGAATCTAATAATGTTCCATTCCTGTTGGCTTAAAAAGAAAAGACTGCTTTTATACCTGCATGGATTTTACCCGTTCCGTATTCCGCTTTCGAGTAGCGTTTCCAGTATGTGTTCGTAACAGGTATAGGGGACTTTGACACGACCCATTGTGGGCCGTTCTTTCTTGATATCACCATGACAATCGCTGCCGCCGGTTAAAAGGAGGCCGCGGGCCCGGGCAAAGCCCTGGAATTCCCGGACCATTTCCGGGGTGTGACTGACATGCCAGGCCTCGAGGCCGTCAAAGGGCATTTCGAAAAGGGCGTCGAGCCGTCGGCACAGTGTGTTTCCGAGACCCGGATGGGCGATAAAGGCAAGACCGTCCGCGTCGTGAATCGCTTCAACGGCTTCCCGGGCGGAGGGCAGTTCCTTGGGTACATAGGCCGGGCAGGACCGGTTCAGGTAACGGTCAAAGGCGTTTTGCACGGAGGTGGCCTTGCCAAGTTCCATCAGCGCCACGGCCACATGCATGCGCCCTACGGGCGTAACAGGCTGCAGCCGGGACGCCAGGACATCGATGGACGCCGTGCCAATCTTGTCCAGACGCTCCACTATACGCCTGACCCGGGTTGCGCGATAGGTATGAAGTGTTTCAAGCAGGCGGGTTAAAGCGGGCGCTTCAAGACACATGCCCAGGCCGATGATGTGTATCTCCCGGTCTTCAAAGGCAGCGCTGATTTCGACGCCGTCCAGGAATCCCAGGCCTGCCTCGTGCGCCGCCGCGCGCGCGGCGGGCACCCCGGCCACGGTGTCGTGGTCCGTCAGTGCCAGGGCCGCCATGCCCAGGGCATGGGCGCGGGCCACCACCTCTTCTGGGGCGTCGGCGCCATCGGAACAGCG
>MTKZ01016186.1_pt2 | contig 14625 bp, 15 predicted proteins | sample 1042781 | NCBI WGS metagenome assembly MTKZ01 (sample SAMN06212207, study PRJNA360539) | anaerobic digester metagenome | biome: Wastewater treatment plant; material: sludge; isolation source: anaerobic digester fed with sludge from wastewater treatment plant | place: Denmark: WWTP Viborg ...
TCGACTGTGTCGAGCGGGGCCAGCATCGCGCGCAGCCCGGCTCGCACCGACGGATAGGCCGATGCGATCGCGACACGGGCTGGCTGGCCGCCGCTCGACACGGCTACAGCTCGCCGATAGTGACGTCGAGGCTCCGGGCCACTCCGCCACGCAGGATGCGGATGCTGGTCGTCTTTCCGACAAGGTCTGGCGATAGCGCGTCGCGCAGATCGTCGGTATCGCGGATGGCGTCATCGCCGATGCCGACGACGATGTCGCCGACCATCAGCCCACCGACTGCAGCCGGGCTCTCCGGCTCGACGCCGACAACAAGCAGACCCGTCTGCTGGCCGGCCTCGGCGTCAGGCAGCGGAACAGGCTGGCTGGTCATCCCGAAATAGGCTCGCCGCCGCCGTCCGTGCGCGAGTAGCTCGGTGACGATCGGCTCGATCTCGGCGACCGGCAGCGCCAGCACACCTCCCCGGTCCGTCGTGCTCATCCCGATCAGCTCGCCGGACGCCGAGATCAACGGCCCGCCGGAGAAGCCGGGATAAAGCGTGAGGTCCGGGCGAATTACGGGTCGCCTGTCTCCGCGGCGTCGTCGCCCCCAGAGCGCGCCCGTGGCCGAGATGATGCCCAGCGCTGCGCTCAGGTATCCGCCCGGTCGGCCGATTGCCAGACAAAGATCGCCAACACGCGGATTCGGTGCGCGTAAGGCGGACGCGGGCAGATCCCCCGCCCGCAACACAGCCAGATCGTTGGCGGGATCGCGGCCGGCCAGCGTCGCCGCAACCCGCTTCCCGTCGGGCAGGATGACGACGATATCCTCATCGCGCTCGACGACGTGGTCGGCGGTGATGACGACCCCAGTACTCCAGACGATCCCGGTGGCGCCATAACGCCGCCGGGCATCGACGCCGACGGTCCACGCGCCAGCCGTTTCGACGGCGTCAGCGTAGCCGATATTGCGTGCTTCATTCGCGGTCATATCTCGTGCCCCTCTTCAGGTGAGCGAACGTGCCAATACATCCGATTGTGCCGGTTGCCGGCGTCGGAGGCATCAGCCGGTCCGGTAGTGGCGACCTGCCCGATTGAGCAGGGTGACGACTCGCCAACAAACGAGCAATATCGGAAAACAAGGCGAACGTGCCCCCCGCGCGGCCGTTCGTAACCCCGGCTGTCACCCCCGCGGAACGAACTTGAAGCAGCCGCGAACATGGTCGTCGATGACTCCGATACTCTGCAGATAGGCGTAGATCGTGGTCGAGCCGACGAAGGCGAAGCCGCGCTTCTTGAGGTCGCGAGCGACGGTATCGGACAACGGGGTCGTCGCCGGGAGCGTCTCAGGCGTGTAGCCCTCCGGATGGCGAACTGGCTCGCCATCGACCCAGTCCCAGAGATAACGGTCGAACGAACCGAGCTCCTCCTGGACGGCAAGGAATGCCCGGGCATTGCGCGGCGCAGCCTCGATCTTCAGGCGATTGCGGATGATCCCCGAGTCGGCCATGAGTCGGGTGATATCGGACTCGCCGTAGCGGGCGATCTGCTCCGGGTCGAACCCCTCGAACGCGCGCCGGAACCCCTCGCGCTTGCGCAGGATCGTGATCCACGACAAGCCGGCCTGAAACCCCTCCAACACGAGCATTTCGTAGAGCTTCTGGTCGTCGTGGCAGGGCACACCCCACTCCTCATCGTGGTAGAGGATGTAGAGCGGGTCGCTCCCGGGCCAGGCGCAGCGCTGGCGCGCATCGACGGTCTCCATCTCATCCACCCCTTCGTCAGCCAGAGGACGCACCGCACCGCGCAAGTATGCCGCGTCGATCGGCACGGTTCTTGATATGAGGGATCTTGCTCGGGTGTGAAATCCGATCGGCGCAATCGAGGAGGCGGGAATGAGCAAGCAGGCGAAGACTCTCAGCGGGTTTCTTGAAGGCGAGCAATTCGCATGGCTGGAGGCGGTCGCGAATCCCCTCCAGGATTCGGTAACACGCGTATTCAATACCAGCGACGGGGCCAGGCAGGTAAAGAGCCTGCTCAACGGCACACAGGCCCGACATCGTATTCATCCGATGCTCGTGGCCGCGCCGCTCGGCGCCTGGATAATGGCTGCGGCCTTCGACGCGCTGGAGGTCTTCGGCAGGAGTCACACGCCGCACTTCCGGACTGCGGCAGACACGGCGATCGGCGTCGGAATCGTCTCCTCGAGCGCGGCCGTGCTGACCGGGCTAGCTGACTTCGCCGACCTCTGGGGCCATCCTCGCAGGGTCACCGTGGCGCACGCGCTCTCGAACACGACCGCGCTCGCCTGCTACAGCGCATCGCTCGCGCTGCGTCTGGCCGGTCAACGCAGCGCAGGCAGGGTGTTCGCTGGCGCCGGCTTCGGCGCATTGGCGCTCGGCGGCGCGCTCGGCGGGGACCTGGTCTACAACCTCGGCACAAATGTCCGCGTCGCGCTCTACCCGAAGCCCCAGATCGAGGAACGCGACGTGCTGGCGTCGGATGAGCTCGCCGAGGGCGAGCGGGTCGTCGTTGAGGACGGCTGGTCGCCAGTGATGCTCTACCGCACCGCCGGCCAGGTCTACGCCGTCGAGGACTGGTGTCCACACGCGGGCGGACCGCTCTCGGAGGGTCCGATTCACGACTGTATCGTCACCTGTCCGTGGCATGGCTCGCGATTCGATGTTCGCAATGGCGCGCCGCTGACCGGCCCGGCCTCCAGTCCACTCCGCACCTTCGATGTCCGCGAGGAGGGCGGGCGCATCCTGATCTCGCCGAACTACGAAGGGCGTGACTGGCCGGATCCGCCGAAGGATCCACGCACCGCGCCGGAGCACATCGCGGCCAGCGAGGACGACTAGTAGAAGTACCCCGACACTGTCTTGCCGGTTGGGTCGATCAGGTAGCCGGAGTCGCCGCCGTTGTTCCAGACTGCGCCGGTGCGGCCCCAGTAGATATCAGTCGGAGTGTTCAGCCCCTTGGCGACGTGCAGGCGTAACGACGCGCCGGGCAGCAGGAAGACGCCATCGGGAAATGTAAAGGTCGTGCCGGATTCATCCTTGACCTGCCATCCCTTGAGATGAATTGTCACATCGTCATGATTGCGGATGAGGGCGTACTCGTACTTCGCGCCCTCCTCCCAGCTCGGATCTGCCAGGATGTAATCAATCCGCAGGTCTCCAGTCGTGATGTTCGCTGGCGTAAGCGTCTCGCCGGCCTGGCCATAGCGCCATGTGTAGTAATGCAGCCCGATGTTGCCGGCCTCGACCTGCCACTCTGGAGAGTTGGCCGGTGTATAGGTGAGGCAGCGACGCTCGAAACATTGCACCAGCACGTCGGACGCGGTCCCGCCAACGCGGACGTTGGCCCAGTAGGCGTCGGTGATCGGGTAGCCGGTGGCATAGAAGGGGTTCTCGAACAGCGGCTCGGTTGCGTAGATTCCCCCCTTGTAGACAGTGCCCTGGCTCTGCATGAACGCCCAGAACGGGCTGGCGACCCAGTGTCCGGTAAGGGAAACCCACTCCGCGTCGGTCGCGCCCCACTGCGCCAGCCACGGGTTCGTATCGACGTTGCCGTCGCGCGCGAGCGTCGCGACGATTGGCGCGCCCTGGACGGAGCGGCTGGCGTCACGCACAGTGGCGAAGGTCGCGTATGTCGGGCCGGCCGGGTCATCGGCGTCGCCGGCCACGTTGACGACGGCCGGCTCACGCGCCAGCCATGCGCTGTCGCCGACCGCCATCCGCCCGCTGATCAACTCACTCGCCAGCAAGCCGTTGGTGACATACCAGGGGGATGAACGATCGCCGTCGCGGTTGTTGATCTCCATCCGCGACTTGTCGAAGTACTGGACGATCCGCGTGCCGCCGGGGGAATTCACATAGGGTTCACTCAGCAGTCCGGTTGTCGCTGCCGGCCCCCACATCCAGGTGCGCTGTGTCTGTTGCGCCACGATCGGCATATCTGTCCGCGCCCACGTGCGTTCGAAGGCAGTGTGCTCGGTCGGCGCTGCCGAGGCGGCCGGCGCAAGCGCCAGCCCGATGGTCGCGACCAGTAGACAGGCGATGGCGCGTCGTAACGACATCTCCCCCGGCTCCCTTCGTTGCGTTCGTGGCGGGGATCGTCGCAGGGCGTGGTCGAGTCGTCAATCGGGTGGCCGGAACGGACGTAGTCAAGGCAACAAATTGCCCGACCGGCGCGAGAGACGTATTCGCGATAGCCGAATGCGCGTATCATTGCGCATCTACCCCGGCGTTGGCGGGGGATGCGAGCAGACAGCTTACCCCGGCAGCGAGGTTGACGTGCAGCAAGTCCACCGATTTTCGGATCTTTCCGCGCCGGCAGCTCGGCGCGGATTCGTGCTCCTGGGCCTGATGACGCTCTTCTTCGGCCTGTCAATGGCCATCCAGGAGAATATCGTCACCAACTACTTCGACGAGGTTCTTGGCCTGCAGGGGCCGCAGTTCGGCTACATCACCGCGATCCGCGAGGTGCCGGGCTTTCTGCTGATCTTCGTGGCCGCGATCTTCTACCGGATGTCGATCCCGCGGCTGACATCGATGATGCTGGTCGTGCTGGCCGTCGGCTACTTTCTGTTTGGTCTGTCCAACTCGTTCTGGACGGTCGCGCCGTGGGTCATTCTGTCGTCGATGGGCTACCACACGGTGCTCCAGACGCAGTACGCGCTGGGGATGAGCCTGACCAACGAACGTCGCAGCGGCAGCATCCTCGGCAAGATGGGCGCGATCAACAGCGCCGGCGCGCTGATCGCGATGGTGCTGGTCTTCATCGTCTTCTACTTCGACCTGCTGTCATTCCGGCCGATGTTCATTATCGCCGGCGGTTTCGCGCTCCTCGCCGCCGTCGCGATCTACAACTTCCCTCACCTGCACGACGGCGAGGAACGCGCGTTTATCGGGAAGCGCGATCCGATCGTCTTTCGCAAGCCATACAAGTTCTATTACTATCTCAGCATCCTCGACGGCGCTCGCCAGCAGATCTTCTTCTCGTTCGGCCTCTGGGTGCTGGTCCACGCTCACGGCCTCGGTGTTCCCGAAATCTCGGCGCTGCTGATCGTCGTTCGCACTGGGGCGATGTTTGCCAGTCCCTGGATCGGCCGGACGATCGACTTCTACGGCGAGAAGCGGATGCTNNTGTCATACGTCGCGTACTCGTTCATCACGCCGCTATCGTCGATCGGCGCAGCCACGTACCTGCGCAAGATCGCGGTGACAAACGAGATCGCGCCATCGCTGGCGATGGGGGTCACCTTCCAGCATATGGCGGCGATCATCGTGCCGATCTCAGCGGGCTTCATCCTGAACTTCGTTGGCTATCAGATCCCGTTCCTGATCGCCTCCGGCTTCGCGATCTTCACCTTCTTCATGACCCTGCGACTCGACCCGGCCAATCAGAAATCGCCGGCCCGGATCGCCGAAGACCAGCAGCGCGCGTTGGAGGAGGCGCAGGCCGACGCGGCGCTGAGTCGGGCACACTAGCCCGTCAGTCGAAGATAATCAGGCCACGGCCGGGTTCGCCACGATCGAGCGCGGCGTAGGCCTCGTTGATCTGCTCCAACGGGTAGCGGCGCGTCACCAGCCCTTCGAGGTCGATCTTGCCGGCCTTCGCCAGCGTCAGCAGGCGCGGCATGTCGATCGAGACGCGCGCTGATCCGTAGTAGCTGCCCTTGAGCGTCTTCTCCGTCCCGGCCAGCATGCGAGCATCGATCGCCGCCGTCACACCATCCGGCGCCATGCCGGCGATCACGGCCGTGCCGCCAGGTCGCAGGCAATCGAACGCCGTGGTGACGGTTGCGCCGGTTCCGAGCGCCTCGAAGGCATAGTCGACTCCGCCGCCGGTCATCTCGCGAATACGCTGGACAGGGTCGGCCTCGCTGGCGTCGACGTCATCGGTCGCGCCGAAGCGGCGCGCCATCTCCAGCTTCGGCTCGCTGATATCAACCGCGATGATCTGCGAGGCATTCGCCAGCCGCGCGCCCTGGATGATGTTGAGACCGACGCCGCCACAGCCGATGACGGCGACGGTGCTGCCGGGCTCGACGCCGGCCGTGTTGATCACCGCGCCGATGCCGGTCGTCACCGAACAGCCGACCAGCGCGGCCATCTCCATCGACACGTCGGCGGGGATCGGCACAGCGCCGCTCTCGTGGACGACGGTGTATTCCGCCATCGACGCGGTGCGGGCGAAGTGGTAGATGGGTTGGCCGTCCTTGCTGAGGCGCGTGCCACCACCTGGCAGGACGCCGAGCGGGTACTTCCGGGTCGTCTCGCACAGGTGCGGCTTGCCAGAGACACAATAGCGGCAGACGCCGCAGTTTGGCGAAAAGTTCAGGATGACCCGGTCACCCGGCTTCACCCGCGTCACGCCTGGGCCGACTGCCTCGACGACGCCGGCCGCCTCGTGGCCGAGAACCATCGGCAGCGGCATCCGCCACTCGCCGTTGATCGCGTGCAGGTCGCTCCGACAGACGCCGCCCGCGGCGATCTTCACCATCACCTCGCCGGCCTGGGGGTCGTCGAGCTGAACCTCCTCGACGCGAATCGGCTGATTCGGCTCGTAGAGCACGCCGGCCCTGATCGTCCGCATCGGACTCTCCCTTCCTCCGGGCCTGCGCGATATCGCGGGCCACACGGGCGGCATCGACATCTCAATGCCGCCCATGATAGCGGAAGCGTCAGGCGGTGGCGCGACTGAGGGCAAGCGATTGCGTGCGCTGCGCCAGCGTGATGGCCAGCCAGAACATGATCAGCGCATTGACCGCATGAAGCGCAGCCATCGCGCCGATACTGGACAGTGCAAACGGATACTGCATGCCGTAGAGCATGAACTCGGCGAACGCCAGCCCGACGATCAGCCAGGGCAATCGGCCAACGACGGCGAACGCGACCATCAGCACGGTGAAGCCGCCGACCATCTGTCCGAACTGGACATGATCTGGCCAGCGCGTTGCGTCGTTGAAGACGCTGAGGCCGGCCAGGAAGACCTGGATAATGACGCCAACTGCGTACAGCCAGGCGCTAACAACGAAACCTATCCGTGACCAACGGGAGATCGGGTGCGCTGGGGAGATCACTCTGCGATTATCCTTTCTCCAGACTGTGCGGGTGGGGAGCACTGCCCGCGAACATCGGTCAGAACAGTACCGCGATTTGATGACGACCCGATGACGGACGAGCGCCACCGGGCGACGATAGGAATGGGTCAACATGTCAGCAACAGTGACGGTCCGTGGGACCGCAGTAATCAACGCTCAGCCCGATGAGGTGGAGCTCGATCTCTCGGTCTCCTACCTCGATCGCACCGCCGAGGCAGCGCTGGCGGAAGTGATTAAGCGTAGCGCGACGCTCGAAGAAATCCTCAGCGAGTTGAGCATCGACCGCGCGTGCTGGACGACGACCGGCGCCACCGTTCAAGAAGAGACCGAGTGGAACAGCAAGGAAAGCAAGCACATCCATCGTGGCTATCGCGCAACGAACTGCGTCCATTTGCTCCTCACCGACCCCGAACCGCTGGGCAAGCTGATCAGCGCAGCAGTGGCGCGGAGCATGGCAGCGATCGAAGGGCCTACCTGGAGCGTAGCGCTGGACAACCCGGCCCGCCTCGACGCCTGCCGTGCTGCGGCGGAAAATGCGGCGGCACGAGCCGAGGCCTACGTCACTGCGCTCGGCGCGCGACTTGGCGCGATCATCAGCATCTCCGAGCCAGGCACGACGATCGAGCCAATCCGTCGTGATGTCGTCGCCAGCCCGCCGATGACAATGGCCCGCATGGCGCCCGATATGGAGCTGGGCATCAACGCGGGGGAGATGGAAGTGCGCGCGACAGTGCAGGTCACCTACGCCATCGAGCAGGGATGATCGAGCGAGAGGACAGGGACAGGCCGTTGGAATCCAGCGAGCGTCTCTGGTGGCAGGCCGGGGTCATCTACCAGGTCTATCCGCGCAGCTTTCAGGATACTGATGGCGATGGGGTCGGCGACCTTCGCGGGGTGATCGAGCGGCTTGACTATCTCGACGATACGCTCGGCATCGACGCGATCTGGCTCTCACCGTTCTTCCCATCGCCGATGCGTGACTTCGGCTATGACATCGCCGACTACACCGACGTGGATCCGCTCTTCGGCGATCTGGCCACGTTCGACGAGCTGGTGGCCGAGGCGCATGCCCGCAACATGCGGATCATCATCGACTACGTTCCGAACCACTGCTCCGACCAGCACCCGTGGTTCGTCGAGGCGCGCTCGTCACGCGAGAGTGCGAAGCGCGACTGGTTCATCTGGGCCGACCCGAAGCCGGACGGATCGCCGCCAAACAACTGGATCGGCCCGTTCGGCGGCTCGACATGGGAGTGGGACGAGCCGACGGGGCAGTACTACCTGCACATCTTCCTGCCCGAGCAGCCGGATCTGAACTGGCGCAACCCGGATCTCCGCGCGGAGATGCTCGACGTGCTGCGATTCTGGCTCGCGCGCGGCGTCGATGGGGTGCGGANNNGAGTTCGACCGTCAGCAACATCTGCATGAGTTCGACCATGACGACAACCACGAGGTCGCCCGCGCGATGCGGGCAGTGTTGGACGAGTTCGAAGCGGAACGCCCGCGCGTCGCGATTGGCGAGCTGCATATCTTCGACCTCGATCGCTGGGCGCGCTATTACGGCGAGGGGTTGGACGAGCTACACCTGCCGTTCAACTTCGGCCTGCTGAACACGCCCTGGGAGGCGGGTCGTGTCCGCGCGCTGGTCGACGCCATCGAGGCAGCGGTCCCACCTGGCGGCTGGCCGAACTATGTCCTCGGCAACCACGACGAGCCACGCATCGCGACCCGCGTCGGCGTGGATGAGGCGCGCGTCGGGATGATGCTCCTGTTGACACTGCGCGGCACGCCGACGCTGTACTACGGTGACGAGCTGGGGGTGCGCGACGCCACGGTGTCGATCGAGCAGATGCGGGATCCGTGGGGCATCCGGATGGGCGAGGCGCAGTTCAGCCGAGACCCTGCACGCGCGTCGATGCCCTGGGACGATAGCCCCAACGGTGGCTTCTGCCCGGCCGGCGTTGAGCCGTGGTTGCCGCTCGCGCCCGATCTGGCGACGACGAATGTCGTGGCCCAGGCCGCCGACCCACACTCGATGCTCAATCTCACTCGCGCGCTGCTGCGGCTGCGCCGCGCCAGTCCGGCATTGTCGGTTGGCGACTATCGGGCGCTGGACGCGGTCCCGCCGGATGTGTTCGGTTTTTTGCGCGAGGCGGGCGAAGATCGCTATCTGGTGCTGCTGAGCTTCGCGAGACGCACAGTGACGATCGAGCTCCCTGAGGCCGGCCAGGCGGCGATCGCCGTCTCGACGGCGCTGGACCGCGAGGGGCCGGCCGACCTGGCGAACCTGACGCTGCGTGGCAACGAAGGGCTCGTCCTGCAACTGGCCTAGTCGCGCCGCGACAGTCGGCGTCACGCTCCGACCGGCGCGCCCCACCAGACACGGGCTATCGCGGATCTCCGCTCGCGTCCGTCGTGGGATACTCGTCGCAGAACGTATTCGGCGGATGAGCCAGAGCTTGCATCGCTGCGATCTTTCGCCGCCGATGCATCGTCATTCGTTCGTCATCTTCCACATGCATAATAGGTCGGTTTGCCGCGAATTTCGAGCGGGAATGAGCGGCCGTTCACATCAGTCAATGAGCATCATGCAGCGCATCGTTCGACCGAAGGAAGACATCCCGTGCCACGAATGCCCATGCCCGCGATGATGCGCGACCCCGCGTTGCGCATGATCCTCATCCTCGCCGCATTATCTGGGGGAGCGTTCGGGCTGACGATCCCGTTTCTGACGCTCGTCGCCCGCGAGCGCGGCGTCTCGCTTGGCGCGATCGGGGTCATGGCCTCCAGCTATCTCATCGCCCAGACTGTCTTGCAACTACCGTTTGGCTCGCTGTCGGACCGGATCGGGCGGACCACGCCGATCGCGGCCGGCTTCGCCGTCGAAGCAGTTGCCTCGCTGGGGTTCGTCTTCGCCAATTCGGCCACGACGTTCATCGCGCTACGCGTCCTGCAGGGGGTGAGCCTGGCGTTGATCATGCCGGCGCTGCGGGCGCTGGTCGCGGATGTGACGCCGGTCAACCGGCGAGGGCAGGCATATGCGTGGCTCTTCGCCAGCTTCAGCGGCGGGATGTTACTCGGGCCACCGCTCGGCGGGTTTCTCGCCGCTCCGCTTGGTCGCAGCCCGCTCTTCATCGTCGCTGCTGTGATCAACCTGGCGGTGGCCATTATCGCGCTCGGCTGGCTGCGGGGAATCGGCCGGCAACCGGGCCAGCATGATTCGGGCGTACGGGTGCCAACATCCGCGATCTTCACCAGCGCGCTGATCGGCGCGTTCATCATGGGCTTCGGCGCGCGCATTCTCGAGGGGATGTTCGCGGGCGTGTGGTCGATCTACCTGGACGATATCGGCGCGAGCGATGTTCAGATTGGCCTCTCGTTCGCGACCTGGTCGATCGCGTTCATGCTCTTCACCCCGATCGGCGGGCGACTTGCCGACCGTGGATTCCGGTGGCGGAAGCTCCTGATTGGCAACCTTGTTATGGCTGCGCTCATCATCAGCTACGGAGTGATCCAGGTAGTGCCGGTGATTCTGGCCATCGGGCTGATCGAGGGCGCCGTCGCAACGGTCACGGTGCCAGCACTGGATGCCTACCTCGCCTCAGTCGCCGACCCGCGCATCCAGGGAAGGATTCAGGGCACCTACGCAACGATCGGCACGGCCGGCGCTGCCGTCAGCGCCTTCCTCGGCACCGTCCTCTACAAGCACTCGCAACTGCTGCCCTTCCTCGTCGCCGGGGGTATACTTGCCATAATCACTCTCTCGGGGATCGGACTGGTGCGCAAGGCTGAGATTCAGATGGCTGCCGCGCCGTTAGTCATCGAGCCCATGGCCACGACACTACCCGACCCGGCACTCTGACCGCAACGTTCGGATAGCGGTGCATGTTCGGCGCGCCTACGATACGATCGGAGGTGATGATGAACACGACACGACCGATAGTCAAACCGATCGCGACCGACGATGAAGCTCGCTGGCAGGCGCTGGTGGATCAGAACCCACTGTTCGACGGCACATTCGTCGTCGCAGTGAAGACGACTCACATCTACTGCCGGCCGATCTGCCCGGCCCGCCGGCCATACCGGCAGAACGTCACGTTCTACGACACGCCAGACGACGCCGAGGCGGCCGGGTTTCGCGCCTGCCTGCGGTGCCACCCCCGCGATGAGCGGCCGCCGGCCGCGGCGATGGTCGAGCGCGCCTGCGCCTACCTGACCGCGAATCTCGATCGCACGGTGACGCTGGCCGAGTTGGGCAAGGCGGTCGGGCTCAGCCCGTACTATCTCCAACGCACGTTCACCGGCATCACCGGAGTCTCGCCACGCGCCTGGGCGGACGCCCGCCGGCTGGAGACCCTGAAGACCCAGCTCCGTGGGGGCGACGACGTGACAACGGCGCTGTATGACGCGGGGTATGGATCGAGCAGCCGGCTGTACGAGCGCGCGCCTGGACAGCTGGGGATGACACCCGGCACGTACCGACGCGGCGGGCAGGGGATGCGAATCGGCTGGAGCATCCGCAACTGCGCGCTCGGCCGGATTCTTGTCGCGGCGACCGAACGCGGCGTCTCGGCAATCTACATCGGCGACGATGACGGAACGCTGGAGGATGCGCTGCGCCACGAATATCCGGCCGCCGAGATCGAGCGCGACGACGACCGGATCGGCGGGTGGATGGATCGAGTGCTGGATCACGTCGCTGGCAAACGCGAGTCGCTCGATCTGCCGCTTGATGTCGTCGGCACAGCCTTCCAGCGCCGCGTCTGGGAAGCGCTGAGAACCATCCCGCTCGGCAGCACGCGCTCCTACGCCGAGGTAGCGAACAGCATTGGCGAGCCGCGCGCTGTCCGGGCCGTCGCCCAGGCCTGCGCGAAGAACCCGACCGCGATAACCGTCCCCTGCCACAGAGTCGTCCGCAGCGACGGCAGCCTCTCCGGCTATCGCTGGGGCGCCGAGCGCAAGCAGGCGCTGCTCGACCGCGAGCGTGACCTGGCGTCGGTCGAAGATTGATGGCGAGCGACGGAGACGAACAGACAGACCGACTCGAGCGGGAGATCCTGCCTGCCGGCGCGCTCGATTTCCCGCTCGCGCTCGCCTATGTCCACGGCTGGACCGCCTCGACGCAGGAGCGCGTCGACCTTGAGACGGCAACCTGGCGACGAGCGCTGACGCTCGATGGGCGCGATGTGCTTGTGACGCTCAGTCCCGGCCCGACGCCAGACACACTGGTGCTCGAAGTGGCCGGGAAGGGCGCCTGTACCCAGACACTCGACGCTGCCGAGCGGGTCGTCCGGCGCGTCTTCGCGCTCGACGCCGACCCGGCGCCGTTCGAGGCGCTGGCAGCGGGAGACGACATCCTCACGCCACTCGTCGCGCCGTACCCTGGCATGCGGCCAGTCGTCATTCCGGATCTGTATGAGACGCTCATCTGGGCGATCCTCGGCCAGCAGATCAATGTCGGCTTCGCCCGCCGATTGAAGGAACGGCTGGTCGAGACGGCCGGCCACTCGATCGAAATCGACGGCGCGAGCTATCCGTTGCTGCCGCGCCCCGAGGAAGTCGCAGAGATCGATCCAGCCGCGTTGCTGGCGCTCCAGTTCAGCCGCCAGAAGGCCGCCTATGTTATCGGCGTCTCTCAGGAGATCGCCGCCGGGAGGCTGGATCTCAACGCGCTGGCCAGCCTGCCCGACGATGAGGCCATCGCCGAGCTGATCCGCCTGCGCGGCGTTGGCCGCTGGACGGCGGAGTATCTGCTGATGCGCGGTCTCGGCCGGACGGATGTCATTCCGGCCGGCGATGTCAGCCTGCAGCTTCTCATCGGCACCGCTGCCCTCGGCCGCCGCGCCAACGAAGCCGAGCTGCGTGAGATCGCCGACCGCTGGCGCCCCTGGCGTGCCTGGGCAACGTTCTTCGTCTGGATGAGCCGGCAGTTCGGAGGGTAGGAGCGAGACGCTACCTATCCTCCGATCCTCCGGGCGGTGACATAATGGCCCGACCAGTAGTCGTCGTTCAGGTTGTCCAGCCCAACGCCGCCCAACGAGCCGCCCGCGCTGATGAACTGGCCGTCGCCGACATAGATACCGACATGGGACAGGCCCGCTCTGGAGGTGTCTTCAAAAAACACCAGGTCGCCCGGACGAAGGCTGGCGACGTCGATTGCGACGCCCTGACGGATCTGCTGATCGATCGCGCGTGGGAAATCGCTGCCCAGCACACGGTTGACGACGAAGTAGGTGAAGCCCGACGCGTCGAAGCCGGAGGATGTCGTTCCGGCCGGGAGGTACGGCACACCAACGTATGCCATCGCGCCCGCGACGATCGCGTCACCGACGCCCGACCCGCTATCCCCGCCAGCTGCGGCTCTTACCAGGATCGGGCCGGCCACCGGCACGGCAGCGAGGTAGCCACCATGCACCCAGCCGTTCACGCCGGCAGCCGTCACTCGATACCAGGCCGCGCCATTCGCAGCGGATATCGGCCCATCGGCGATCGTGACGATGGTGTCCTCGGGCAACCGGTCGACGGCTGCGCTCTCGACTCCTGCGCCGTCGCGGACATTGACCCCCTCGCCGCCAGTGCCGCTCACTCGCACCGGCTGGCCAACCCCGAACCCGGCAGGTCGCGGCTGGGCGGGGCCGGACACGGGCGCGGCGCCGGTTGCAGCGAGGTAGGCAGCCACACTGTAGCCCTCGACGCCATCGACGCTGACTTTCCACCACTCCATGCCGCTGTCGTCCAGCAAGCCGACCTTCAGGACCTCAGCGGCGGTCCCGTCCGGCATCGAGACGAGTATGTCCGCCTCGACCCATGGATTTTCGCGAAGGTTGAGACCCTGTCCGTCGGTCGCGACAACGACTGCCTGCTGCCCAGCAGCGCTTGCGCTGCCCGGCGGAGGGGCCGGCGGCGGCGCGTTTCCACGTAGCGCGAGGTAGCGTTCGGCGCTGTAGCCGACGACGCCATCGACACGGATCCTCCACCACTCCGCGCCGCTATCATCGAGCAGAGCCGTCGCCAGGACATCGACATCGGCGCCCTCGGGAATGGCAAGCAGGACATCTGCGTCGATCCATGGACGGTCCCGGAGGTTGAGACCATGGCCATCGGTATTGACAACGCGGGCAGTCCCGACGATCGGGTCGTCCTGCGCGAGCGCAGGGATCCAGAGCGCCGAGCCGGCCAATGCCAACACAGCAACGGCAACGATGACGGCGCGCGGGCCACGTGGGCGAATCGTGTGTCTCGACACTGCTGACTGCTCCTTCGTCGTGCATCGAGCGCCACGGGCGAGGATTCGCCCAAACGCCACGATCGCGGCCGTGCCACGGCGCGCCGAACAGTGTACGTACACATCGTACCTACATATTGACTGATTGGCAACCCTCGGTCGGACTGAAGGGGACTGGTGTAGACAGCGAAGAGGGTGGACAGAAACGAAACCCCCGCATCCCTGGCTGGGATACGGGGGTTTCGCGCGGCCGAGCTGCGGATTACTGGATCGCATCTCCCGGAGCGTAGGCGTTCACGACGACGTTGAGCGC
>MTKZ01026692.1_pt1 | contig 14625 bp, 9 predicted proteins | sample 1042781 | NCBI WGS metagenome assembly MTKZ01 (sample SAMN06212207, study PRJNA360539) | anaerobic digester metagenome | biome: Wastewater treatment plant; material: sludge; isolation source: anaerobic digester fed with sludge from wastewater treatment plant | place: Denmark: WWTP Viborg ...
AATACCAAATCTTAAAGATCCATGACCACAAACGATAAACTGAAAGCAGTAAGAGCAGAAATGATGAAACAAGGCGTCGACGCCATCATAGTTCCTACCGGTGATCCACACCAAAATGAATACCTGCCGGAATTTTACAAGTCCAGAGCTTGGGTCTCAGGATTTTCTGGTTCAGCCGGGACAGTCGTCATCACAATGGATCATGCAGGGCTTTGGACGGATTCAAGATATTTTCTACAAGCTGAAATGCAATTGGCAGATTCAGAATTTGTGCTTCATAAATTGATCGTGCAGGGAGCTCCTGAATTTGCAGAGTGGCTCCAGAAAAATTTAGGGCATGGCAAAACTATAGGATTTGATTCCCGGGTCATGGCACTTGGCACCGCCTCAAATCTTATCGAAAGATTTGAAAAAGCAGGATTTAATGTAAATACTGAAGCTGATCCAATTGGAAATGCCTGGACTAACCGTCCAGCTATTTCTGCAGCAATGGTCTTTGAGCATGATCAATCATATGCAGGATTGAGCAGAATGCAGAAGATTTCTATGATTAGAAAAGAAATGCTAGGTTATGGTGCTGACTATTTCCTCGTCACTGCGCTTGACGATATTGGATGGCTTTTAAATCTTAGAGGCAGAGACATCGAATGCAATCCAGTATTCATATCTTATGTACTTATCAGCCCTGAAAAGGTGTATTTATTTGTTGATCCAAATAAAATAAGTCCGGAACTAGAGGCAACTTTGCTAGCGGACAATATTAAAATTAAAGATTATGGCAGTATTGATCATTATTTGGCAGAGATCCAATCATCCAGTTCTATTCTAATCAGTCCTAATTCTATCTCCTTCAATCTTTTTCAAAAAATAAATACGCACAACATTATCCAGAAGGACTCACCTGTTATGATTGCTAAATCTATCAAAAACGAGATAGAACAAGGTCATATCAGACGATCTATGGTCAAAGATGGCATCGCATTGACTCATTTTTTTATGTGGCTTGAAAAAGAACTCGCCGCTGGAAATGATCATACAGAATACGATCTTGCTCAGCAACTCATTCATTTCAGAAGTCAGCAAGAAGGATACTATGGCGAAAGTTTTGACGCCATCATAGGATATAATGGAAATGGCGCCATTATTCACTACAAACCTGAAAAGGAAACTGCAGCTGTCATTAAACCGAATGGTGTTTTATTGGTGGATTCAGGTGGACAATACCTGGATGGAACTACCGACATCACCAGGACTATTGCGCTCAGCGAACCGACGGCATTGATTAAAGACCATTACACAAGAGTCTTGAAAGGACACATCGGTATTGCTACAGCGATCTTTCCTAAAGGAACACGCGGAATACAATTAGACATTCTGGCACGCCAATTTCTTTGGGAAAAACTCATCACGTACAATCATGGCACCGGACATGGTGTTGGATTTTTTATGAATGTACACGAGCCACCTCAGGGCATTACAAATGCATTAGGTGAACGAGGAGTAACTCCGATCGCTGTCGGAACTTTTACCTCCAATGAACCTGGTTTTTACCTGGAAGGAAGTCATGGCATCCGCATTGAAAATCTTGTCCTTTGTCATCCTATGCCGCAAAACAATGATTTTTTGTATTTCGAAACAGTGACTTTATTTCCAATTGACAAGACCATGATTGATATGAGTATTATGACTCCGGGCGAGATCAATTGGCTGAATAATTATCATGCCAAAGTTTACAATGAATTCATCCCTTTCCTTGATGAAGAAAGTAAAAAATGGCTTCAAGAGAAATGTTCTCCGCTGTAATTAAGTCTTTCTTTTACGTGGCAACCGCATCACGATTAGGTTGAGTTCGTAACCAATGAATATCAGGAACATATTGGTCTGTAGCCAGATCATGAGGGCAATTATAGTACCGAGGGATCCGTATATTTTGTTGTAATTAGCAAAATTATTGACGAAATAACTGATCAGTAAAGAATCGATTATACACAGGAAGGTCGTCAAAAAGGTTCCAAATGAAAAGAAGGGAATTTTCTTTTTGATGGAAGGCCCCAGCCTATAGATTAGTGTCAATAGCCCATACATGAGTATAAATACAGGCAACCATCGAGCGGCGAGTATGAGACCTTTGGTAATATAATCTATGGTGACATACATTCCGACCAATTTCAAGATCTGATTGGCCAATACGAAGGCGATCACGGTCACCACTAGCAATAAGAACATCAGGAATGTTAAGAATATAGCTTTCATTCTTTTTTTGAACCAATGGATCTCATGGATTTTTGCCAATTCAGATTGGTCAAATGCTCTGATAAGGTTCATCACTCCATTTGAAGCAAAGAAAATAGCCACAATAAAACCCAATGATAATAATCCGCCGCGAGGCTTGATAGTATCTTCGATGAGGCTGAACAAGGTCATCTCTACACTAGTTGGTAATAAGTTGCCAATTGAGGCCTTAAGGAGATCTACGGCGTTATCAACGTGAAAAAATGGTAAAAGAGTTAACAGGAAGATGGTAAAAGGAAACGACGCAAGCATGAAGTTGAAGGAGATTGCATTTGCTCTTAACGGTATTTTTGACTTTTTCAAATGCACCATTAATTCACCTGCAACTCGAAATATACTTCTGCCTTTAAGTCCTACTATGGTGTGCCTTTTGGACCAGTCAACCAGTTCGTGATACACGGTATTTTGCTCTAAAAAGACTTCAAACCAGGTCTTTTGACGGCGGAATCTAAACATAGTATTCCTTCATTTTTTCGTGTAATTGCTCCGGTATTGATACCCTCTTTTTTGTGTCTATTTTGACAAAACATAAGGTGACTTTGGCTTGATTGACCAGTTTGTTTTTTTCGTTATAAGTGGAAGTTTCAAAAATTATTTCTCTGTCGGGCAACTCGGGAATAGTGGTAACTATGGTCAATAATTCATCATAGAAAGCAGGCCGTTTGAATTCCATCTCCATCTTCATTACGGGCATCATTACACCCCATTCTGCCTCCATTTTGGCATAACTTAATCCCAATGATCTCATTGCCTCGACTCTTCCGACTTCACAGTATTGCGCATAATTGCCATAGTACACATATGCCATCTGATCAGTCTCTGCATATCTTACTCTCAGTTGGTGCGTGTGTTCAAACATGTAATTCTATTAGTTTCTAAAGTTTTGTTTCTTTAAGAGGAAGGTGAGATTTCTCTTATAAAATTCAAGAAAAGATTTTGATGAAATTTAATGTATTAGTTCTAAACTAGCTTAAAAAATATAATTCTAATTCTGACAAACTTACATATTTACTATATACCATCTAAAATCTACCATCTAACATCAACCATTTTCATTCCGCTTACTTATATTTTCATTTAATAATATAAATATGCATTTCCTCTTGGATTAAAGCGGTGCTCTCTCCAATGGACAAGTCATACAATGAGAACCTCCTCTGGCTCTTGAAAGCTCATTAGATGGTAAAGTAATAATAGTATTTTCTATCGTGGAAGGATCTAACTTACCTGCTTTGAATTGTTCTAAAAAATCTGTTGCATGAATCACCTCATATCCGATATCTCTGAATGCCTGCTCAGTAATTGGGTTTCTATCATAGGTCAATGCTACTCCCGGTTTAATAGCTACCAGATTGCATCCATCTGTCCATTGTTCACGCTCTTGGTATGGAGATTCACCTCCTCCTGAAAAGATAAACTTCATATTTGGATTGATTTCTGCCAAAATAAAGTCCTTAAGTGAAGGATATGTCTTTTTACTACCATCATGTGAAAACATTTCTACATTGGAAGATATGCCGTCATAGATCATTGGTTTGAACGCTACGACATGATCATGATTTATCCTGGTAAATACGGTATCTATGTGCATGCAAGACCTGTCATAAGGAATGTTGACCTGAACAACATGTTTGACCAACCCTTTTTCCAATACCACCTTTGCCAATGATTTAATAGCATGCTCCGTGGTTCTTTCACTATGTCCAATTAATAAAAATTCATTTTCAAACATCATGGTGTCGCCCCCTTCAAGATTGACCCATTCTCCTTTCTTTGATGGAGGAAAGCTTTCAAGCCAATTGAGGTTAATCACCCGGCCTTCATCCTGCAATTCCTGGAATAAAGGATGTGCCCAAAATATAAATCTCGCAAGGAAATTTTCACGGAATCGAGCCTCCTTTGCTGCCTTTGTAATGATGACGTGATCTTTGACGACAACTGCTATATCTCTTGTGAAAATAAAGTTTGGAATAGGGTCAAAGAAGTAATGATCTTCCTCTTCATAATAACCTGTGATGAGGACTTCAGCCAGTTTTTTATTGTCAAGCCTGTGGAAAATATTTCCAAAAGAAGCCGGCAATTCTTCATAGTCTACGATCATGCGGATCAATTCTGCTTTTTTAATCTCATCCGCTGTGAGCGATTCTTCCAATAAATCAGCAATGAACAATACATTTTCATCTCCGATAAAAGCTTTGAGCACATCGGTAAAAATATCATGCTCTTTTTGCATTTGGGGAAGGAAGACTATGTCGTCAAATAATAGTTCTTCTGCATCTTTTGGACTGATACGACTGATACCCATATCAGGGCGGTGTACAATCACTTTTTTAAGCAACCCGATCTCCGAGGTGCAAAATATCTTCGATAAACTCATAAAATATAGAAATCTTTGTGTGCAAATGTAATCAAATTTACTTTGAAGGCTAAAATGAAGGCACTAATTTATACACCTTTTGTTATTGTGTAGATTTTCTAATAATTTTATTATAAATGAACTGCTTAGCTTCATTAAATGTTCATCAATGTTATTAACTAATATCTTTATGAAATACCGTAGTTTATACCTTCTTTCTTTGTTGTTTTTAATCATTGGCAGTCAGGGATTTTCGCAAAAAGTGAAGATCTGGCAGCAGGATTTGACTACTGAAAGTAGAGTAACTAACTTTAGAACAGATGATATTTTCAATGGGTTGACGCTCATTTTTAAAGATGCATTTCCTGTTGGGCTATATTTTATCAGTGCTGATGGCAAAAAAATAGAAGTGACACAAGATGAGCACATGGAAGACCGAATTCAATCTAATCTCATTTATCTTAATAAAGCAGTGAATGAATATACTCTTATCTTTCCCACTTCTGTTTCAGCTATAACAGCTGTATATCAATACGTTCCACCTATTTCACTCAATAACTCACAGCGTGAGGGAGACCTTAATTGTGAAGAACCACCTTTTGTACCTCAAAGTGTCTGGCGTAAAGGGCTTGAACCACCTGTGCCAGGTAGGACATCAACTCCGACCAGACATTGCATTGTTCATCATTCTGCTTCCAATAATGGCGATACAAATTCCGTCAATCTCGTCCGGGCATTTTATATTCAGCACAAAGAAGTTAATGGTTGGGATGATATTGGGTATAATTTTTTAATAGGTCATGATGGAACAGTATTCGCCGGAAGAGATCCTGAGAAGCCCGGTATAGAGCAAGATAACGTTTTTGGTGCGCACTTCTGCGGAAAAAATAGCTACACCATGGGTATTTGTGTCATCGGCAGTTTTGAAGAAGAAGCTCCTGACGCTCGTGCAGTAAATGCTCTTGAGCGTTTATTGACCTGGAAAATGTTCAAAGATGAAATGAATCCTTTGGACTCTTTGCACCACCCGGATACTATCAACAGTGACTTATTGCCGGTATTGGCAGGTCATAGAAATGGTTGTGCTACAGAATGTCCCGGTCAATTACTTTTCGATCAACTCCCAATTTTAAGATTAAAAATAGCAGATAATTTGACCCAATGTGCGCCACTTTCGACAAAGGATCTTTCAGAAAATAATGTCATCCAAATTTTACCAAATCCATCTACTGGACAATTTCAAATTAGAATGGATGATAATATAACCTATAATTATCAACTAATTAATTCAACCGGTCAATTAATTAAAAGTGGTCAAATAGGCAATATGCAAATGATTAACATTGATGCCCAAAGAAGTGGTATTTATTTTTTAAAACTGTATGATAAGAAATTCCAAAAAGTTGTTAAATTAATTGTTAGTTATTAGTTGTTATTTGTGAATTACTGAAGTTCAGACGATAGAAATTAGAAGTTAGAAATTAGAAATTAGAATGAAACTCCGATGGTTGGGGGTATCAGATAAAGGCAATTAATTGTTAGTTGTTAATTGTTATTTTTTGTTCAACACTAGGACACCAGTTGAATTGACCCTAATTGCCCAGAAATACTTAGGCCTATGTGGTCTATATCCATATGTGTTTCCCTAAATCTTACCCCAAATAAACGAATCTGTGGTAGCAAAACGACACATTTTGTTTAATTGATAATTGTGAGTTGTTATTTGTGAATTACTAAAGTTGCGAGGATAGAAATTAGAAGTTAGGAGTTAGAAATTAGAATGAAACTCCGATGGTTAGTTGTACCAAATAAGGGCATTTAATTGTTAGTTATTAGTTATTAGTTATTAGTTATTAGTTATTAGTTGTTAGTTGTTAATTGTTATTTTTGACTTACTAATGTTCCAACATTTTAATTGAAATTGCTGAAAATGATTTAATGACTCAGTGTGAAATTAGAAGTTGTAAATCAATTCACAAAGAATACTTTGCTTCCAAAATGAAAAGAATATCCTAATGAGGCAAAATGTGAAAACATGAAAAGCAAATGATGTTGAGTAGATTTCGCCCTTTTGAGGCTAGGGTTTATACACATCTTTTTTTATTTTTCAAAGTAAACTTTGGTGACACAACGACGTAGGTTAACCTACGCCGAGCCTCACGATCTAAGCTTTAACTTTAAATATTGTACAGCATTCGCTATGAAGTGCTGAGTGTAGGTTAACCTACGTTCGGGTGTCTGCAAAATTCATTTTGCTTATAAGTATCTCAATAACAAACAATTATATTAATTTTCTAATTAAGCCTTTTATTGAAAAAATACTTATGTACAAACCCTAGCCTTTTGAGGGGGGTAGGGGGAGTCTTTGATTGTTTTGACAATTAATTGTAAGTTATTTCTCTTGTTAATTCAACATAGAAATTCCTATTACATCCACTGCGATAAAATCTTCCCAAAACCCCGGATGGGGTTGAACAACAATAGTCCCGGGTGCAACCCGGGTTAGGAAGCATCAAACTCCCAACCCCAGAGTGGGTTGAATAAATTCATCCATAAACGTCTTTACTGATTTGAAAACACCAACTTAATTTTGATCAAACTTCAAATAACAAACCCCAAACATCTCTCAAAATTTCCTATGTTTGATTAAAATTTAGTCTATGCGAACTTTACGACTCTTGCTTTTTTTTACTTTCATACTTTGCCTTAATCAATCATATGCTCAAAAAAATTATTGGCAGCAGAAAGTTGACAATGATATATCAGTGCGACTCGATGATATCAAACACCTATTGCATGGCAGCTTACATATACATTACCAGAACAATTCGCCAGACACTCTTACTTTTATTTATTTCCATTTGTACCCCAATGCCTACAAAAGTGATCAATCAGCATATGCTATTCAAGCGCTAGAAAACAGACAAACAACTTTTTTTTACGCGGACAAGAAATCAAAAGGATACATCGATAGCCTTGATTTCAAGGTAGAAACAAATGGAAAATATATCTCAGCTGAAATTCAGAAAACTAAAGAAATTGATATCATAAAAGTCATTCTACCAGAAAAATTATTTCCCGGAAAATCGATCAATCTTAGCACTGATTTTAGAGTAAAAATACCAATTGTCTTCTCAAGACTAGGTCACGATGGGCAAGATTACCAAATATCTCAATGGTTCCCTAAACCTGCCGTTTATGACGCCAAAGGTTGGCACCCCATTCCATATCTAGATCAGGGAGAATTTTACAGTGAATTTGGTGATTATAAAGTTAGCATAACACTCCCTGCTAATTACATAGTGATGGGAACAGGTGATATTCAGGAAGCATCTGAGAATAAATGGTTGGAAGATCTTGCAAAAATTCAACATGATTCAGCGAGTCTCGCTGCCATGAAGAAAGTACCTGTCTCTGATGCTATTTTTAAAACCATTACATTTAGAGAGCAGCAGATTCACGATTTTGCATGGTTCGCCAGTAAGAAGTGGGTCGTTAGAATGGATACTGTCCTAGCGCCCGGCACTGATCATGTGGTTACTGCTTATAGCTGTTTTCTGCCTTCAGATTGGGAGATCTGGAAGAACTCTGTAGATGACATTAAAACTACCATCCGGGGTTATGGAACGCTCGTCGGACCTTATCCTTACAGTACTGCTAAGGTTGTTGAAGGGAGTTTGAAAGCCGGGGGAGGTATGGAATACCCAACTGTCACAGTGATAGATGCGGTAGGCGATGTGGAAACATTGCACTCCGTCATCATTCATGAGGTGGGTCACAACTGGTTCTATGGAAAATTGGGCAGCAATGAACGCTCATATCCATGGATGGACGAAGGGATTAATAGTTACTATGAAACAAAGATCTATCCACCACCACCTTCATATAAAAAAGCTGGTGGGGCAAGTGATAACTCTATAGGACTATCTGTTTTTGGTGCAGCTCATTCGTTATATCCCGCCACGACAGCGAGTCAGGATCTACCTTACATGAATTATGGTGTTGATATCTATTACAAGGTTCCTCAATATCTTGTTTATTTGGAAAAATACATGGGCACCGAGAATTTTGATAGTGCGATGCGTAAGTATTTTTCTACCTGGAAATTTAAGCATCCGCAACCGGAGGATTTTGAAAAGATCTTTCGCGAAAAAAGTCCAAAAGACATAAGTTGGTTTTTTGAATTAATGGCACGTCCGGAAGGAGTTGATTTTGCAATAAATAAAGTTGAAGTATTAAATGACTCACTGATGGTGAAAATTGAAAACAAAACGGGTATTATTCTTCCTGTTCTTGTTAATGTTATTAGCTCTGCAGGCGATACAATGAGTCAATGGTCCGCTCCATTTCTTAAAGAGCAAAATATCAGCTTTAAGAATGTAACTTCCTATAAATCGGTTTTCATAAGCAATGACATTCCTGATATCAACCTGAAAAACAATTTCAATAAAAAATATTACGGAGTAAATGCCTTTGGTGGAATTAATTATTCAAAACAAAAGACTATTTGGATCTCTCCATTCGCAGGACTTAACAGGTATGATGGAATCATGGTTGGTGCTATTTTGCATAATGTTTCAGTCCCTGAGAATCCATTCAAATTTATAATAGCTCCAATGTTTGGCACCAGAAGTAAGAACCTGGTTGGTCATGCGACATTTAATTATACGAAACATCTAACTAACAGCATCATCGAAAATATCGACTTCTTTCTTTATCTGAAATCCTACGGATTCTCTAGAAGTTATATTCCTGGTTTTGAGAAGACATCATTGAATTATCAAAAAGTCGCACCTGAGGTAGTCTTTAATTTTAGAAGACCTTCATATAGAAGTTCTGTTTCACATAGTATTTCACTGAAGGGTTACTATATTACAGAGCAGGATTTCAAATATGATTCTCTCTTCACTGTTCCTGAAGTCGGTAATAGAGAAAATAACATTTACGGAAAACTTTCATACAACATAAGAGATAGCCGCCTAATTAATCCATATAATGTCCGTTTTGAAGGTCAGTTGGGCAAAACTTTCGCCAAAATATCTGCTACTGCCAATTATAAATTTAATTATAGTTTAAAGGGAAAAGCTTTTTATGCCAGAGCTTATGCGGGTAAATTCTTTAAATTAAGTGATCAATATTTTGACTATTACAGATATCAATTAGCTAATACCTATTCTGGTTCGAATGATTATTTTTATGATGAAACCTTCATCGGTAGAAATGAAAATTCTGGACTTTGGTCAAGACAAATAAGTATTAATGAAGGTGGATTCAAGTCTCCATTACTTCAGAATTCTAATCAGGCGGGATTCAACGATGATTTCTTACTAAGTTTAAACTTGAAAACAGACTTACCTTTGGGAAAAATACCGATCAGATTATTCTTTGATATTTCCACATTTGGAGGAGATAATTTCATTTTTAAAGAAAAAAAGAAAATCTTGTATGAAGCTGGTATTGAATTGACTATCAAAGACTTCTTTACAGTTCACATACCTTTGGTGATGAGTGATGAATTTAAAGAATATAAAGAAACAGTATTAGGAGGTAAATTTTTGAAAACAATTACCTTCTCTCACAATTTAAATAAAATAAATTGGGTTAAAGCACCCAATATGTTACTAAGAATAGAATAACTCAGACACTAGATTCTGGACTCTAGACTCTAATGTCTAGTACCTGGCATTTTTCATTCATCACTATTAAATTAAATAAATGGATCAGAATATAATTAACGATTTTATAGAAAAAGGCCTTTATGAAGATACACATGGATTCGACCATACTAGTTTGGCTTGTATTCCCGCTGATGATACCAGTGTGGCAAAATTATTGGTCAAAGACAATGGGGTTATTTCCGGTGTTGAATTAGCATGTTTGATTTTACTTCATGTAGATCCAAAAGCAGAGATAGAGGTTCACATTAAAGATGGCAAGCCAGTAGTCTACGGTGATATTATAATGACGGTAAAAGGTAACACGAGAGCACTGCTTATGGGAGAAAGACTCTTACTCAATATGATGCAGCGCATGAGCGGTATCACTACACTAAGTAGGAGATTTGCTCAGGAAGTTATTGATCTTCCTGTTAAAATTCTTGATACCAGGAAGACGACACCTCTAATACGTTATTTTGAGAAATGGGCAGTTAGAATTGGTGGTTGCAATAATTACAGAGATGGATTGTATGATTGGATCATGATCAAAGACAATCACATTGATGCAGCAGGAAGCATCAAAGCAGCAATAGAAAGAACGCATGAATACTTAAAAGCTAATAATTTGGAGCTTGGTATCACTGTGGAAGTCCGCAATTTGGACGAGATTCAACAAGTTTTAGAAATAGGGGGCATCACAAGAATTATGTTTGATAATTTTGAAATTCCGACATTATCTGTTGCTGTGGCCCTTGTCGATGGAAGATTTGAGACAGAAGCATCAGGAGGTGTTAAGTTAAATACAGTGAGGAGCATAGCTTCCACGGGTGTTGACTTTGTTTCTGTTGGTTCGCTGACACATTCTTCCACCTCTTTGGATATAAGTTTTAAGATACAGAAGGGGAGCTAGGGACATCATTCTAACATTATTTTATTTAAAAAGCAATAAGGTTCAACTTTAATGGATTGCCTTTATATATTATCCAAAGTGTGAGGCTAACGTATGTCCACCTTCGGAGGGGGCCAAGGGGGTGGACACACTTATATTAATTTTATTTCTTTGTTAGGCGCAGTTTTAACTACGTCGTTTTAATTTCAATGCACTACTTTCTCTTTTACTTATTTATTAGATTTTCGAAGCAAAAGTTTTTTATTAGCTATTTTCTGATATTTATCAAAAGACTCCTATTTAGATATTCGGTTTTAAAGGCCTTTTCATTATTTCAAATTAACTTGTTGTGGCACCCAAGTCCACCCCCAACCCCCTCCAAAGCGGGACATCTTCCTAACATTATTTTATTTAAAAAGCAATAAGGTACATGTTTAACGAATTGCCTCTATTAATAAAACAATATATGATCGAAACGTATGTCCCCCTTTGGAGGGGGCCGAGGGGGTGGACGCACTTATATTAAAATTATCAACCATTTACTATTTCGTCATACCATCTAATCTTTTTGAATCTGTCCAATTTCACACTGACTTCTGACCTCTGACTTTTGATATCTAACTTTATTGTGTACTTTTTACGCATTATGTTTATTTTATTTATACCTTAGCTATACAGCAAAACAGCGTAATATTTATGGAGGATGAAATTGATCAAATAGGCTTTCTTTTTGATTTGGATGGTGTCATCGTTGACACTGCAGTTTTACATTATAAAGCATGGCGAAAACTGGCTAACAGCCTCGGTTTTGACTTTACTGAAACTCAGAATGAAGAACTTAAAGGCGTAGGCCGAATGGATTCACTTGATAGAATATTAGGATGGGGTGGCATGACACTTTCTCATAATGAAAAGCTAGAAGCAGCTGCCAGGAAAAATGCCTGGTACACTGAATTGACTTCAACGCTTACAGCAAACGATGCTCTCCCAGGAGCCATTGATTTTATCGAACGGGCCCAAGAGAAAGGAATAAAAATCGGTCTTGGCTCAGCATCAAAAAATGCACTGCCAGTCCTGAAACAATTGGGCATCACAGGTCTTTTTGATGTCATTGTGGATGGTCACGCACTGACTAATAACAAGCCGGACCCTGAAGTTTTCTTAAAGGGGGCTTCAGGATTGGATCTTTTACCTTCGAGCATTGCTGTATTCGAAGATGCAGGCGTTGGCATCGAAGCGGCACTATCTGGTGGTATGACAGCTATTGGTATTGGACCTGAAGGCGCATTGCCGGATGCTGCATTTGTTTATACCTCATTGGGTGAAGTGGATATGGAACTTGTAATTTCATTGATCCAAAAGAACAGGTCCTGATCAAAAAATAAATGACGAAAATCTTGAAATAAAGGAGCGTCCATGTAAAATATAAATTTCAAACTGAAAGAAAAGTAAAATGCTTTCGGTTTTATGAAATTCAAAAAATAGAAATTCACAATGAAGCAATACGTAGAAGCACACCCCTGGAAGATTATAGAAACTGATTTTAGTACAGGAGACAATATGGTCACCGAATCTTTACTTAGCATAGGCAATGGTAGAATGGGTCAGAGAGCTAATTTCGAAGAAACCTACAGCGGTGAGACCTTAGTCGGATCTTATCTGGCAGGCGTTTATTATCCTGATAAAACGAGAGTTGGTTGGTGGAAAAATGGCTATCCTGAATACTTTGCCAAGGTGCTCAATTCTGTCAATTGGCTCGGACTTCACATCCTTTTGGATGAAACGGTTCTTGATTTAGCCAAATTAACTCCCCTTGATTATTGTGGTGAATTGGACATGGAGAAAGGACTACTTTCAAGATCTTTTAAAATTCAATTGACCGATGATATTTTAGTCAGTGTGAATTCTGAAAGATTTTATTCAAAATCACATCCTGACTCAGCTCTTTTGAGATATAGATTAAAAGTAGAGGAAGGAGATGTTGACTTTACCATTACTTCAGGTATTGAAGCAAATGTCTTAAATCAGGATACAAACTATGGCGACAGCTTTTGGGAAAATTTCAATTCAGAAATAAGAGAATCAGCAGGTTTAGTGACTTCTACCACCAAAAAAACTTCTTTCAATATTGCGGCATCTTGCACGCATAATGTCAGAGTCAATGGCCAGCAAGTCAAAGGGGAATTTTCAAACCAAACTCCTAGTAATTTTTCTGCTCTTTATTCCACCTATTTATCCAATGGTGATGAGATAATGATCGAAAAATATGTTTCTATCTGCACCTCATTTTTCTATCCTGATGCTGATCTCAAAGCTAAATCATTGGATAATCTTGATGAAATCATAAACTTAGGTTATGATGATTTAAGAGATCTTCAAATTGCCTGGTGGAGAAAAAGTTGGGATCAGGCAGACATCAGTATCGAAGGGGATGTGAAGGCTCAACAAGGAATTAGATTTAATATTTTCCAATTAAATCAAACCTATTCCGGTGATCATGAATTACTAAACATTGGTCCTAAAGGATTCACCGGTGAGAAATATGGTGGAAGTACTTATTGGGATACAGAGGCTTATTGTCTGCCATATTACATGGCTACAGCCGGCAGCCACATCGGAGAATATCTGCTCAAATACAGGTATAATCATCTGCAAAAAGCAATTGAAAACGCCGCTAAATTAGGATTTAATAATGGTGCTGCATTGTATCCGATGGTGACCATGAATGGTGAAGAATGTCACAATGAATGGGAGATCACCTTCGAGGAAATTCACAGGAATGGCGCTATTGCTTATGCCATTTACGATTACTCAAATTATACCGGCGACGAATCCTATGCACTCGAATATGGCATTGAAGTATTGATCGGTATCGCCAGATTCTGGAAACAAAGGGTCAACTGGTCAGAGGACAAAGGAAAATATGTAATGCTGGGTGTCACCGGACCTAATGAATATGAAAACAATGTCAACAATAACTGGTACACAAGTTACCTGGCATGTTGGTGTCTTGAATATACACTTGAAGTTATAGAGAAATTAAAGGCTAAAAATCCTGCTCACTATACTTCTATAGTATCTAAATTAACATTTTCTGAAAAAGAAACAGTTGATTGGCAGCATATTATAGACAATATGTATTATGCATACGATGAATCGCGGCAGATATTTTTACAACAAGATGGTTATCTTGACAAAGAGCAAATTCTAGTGAAGGATTTGGATCCATCCAACCTCCCGTTGAATCAAAAGTGGAGCTGGGATAGGATTCTACGTTCGTGTTATATAAAACAGGCGGATGTACTTCAGGGTATTTATTTCTTCGAAGCACGATTTGATACGGAAACGATCAGACGCAATTTTGAATTTTATGAACCACGCACTGTTCACGAATCTTCGCTTTCTCCATGTGTTCACTCCATCCTTGCTGC
>MTKZ01003901.1_pt1 | contig 14624 bp, 13 predicted proteins | sample 1042781 | NCBI WGS metagenome assembly MTKZ01 (sample SAMN06212207, study PRJNA360539) | anaerobic digester metagenome | biome: Wastewater treatment plant; material: sludge; isolation source: anaerobic digester fed with sludge from wastewater treatment plant | place: Denmark: WWTP Viborg ...
CGGCATGGCACATACAAGTAGTGTAGGAATCATGGCTGGACTGTTGATTGGTAAACCCCTGGGTATTTTTCTTTTTTCTTTTATTGGTGCTGGTTTAGGACTTTGTGCATTACCGTCTGATTTAAAATGGAAAAATATTATCGGGGCTGGTATTTTAGCGGGTATAGGTTTTACAATGTNNCTTATTACTCTCCTTGCTTTTGATGATACAACCATAATAAACGATTCTAAAATTGCAATTCTTATATCTTCAGTTATTGCCGGAATAATCGGGTATTTATGGCTTAACTTCACACTTGATGGAGAGGTGGAGGAAAGCTAGGTCATTTGGAAATTTACATTTGCGTATCAGCAGCAAAACACTGACTTTATATATGACTCGTTTATTTATGCTTGTGCTTATTATTTATATACTCATTCCTGAATCGGGAAATGCACAATTAAATAATGACAAATTAGGTGCTTGGTATATGTATTTTATTACTACCAACTTTAATAATAGTCAATGGGGATTTCAAGGAGATGTGCAATATCGTAACTGGAATATTGGAGGTGATCTTGAACAGTTATTAATTTCAGGTGGGCTTACGTTCAGCCCCATAAGTACTAAATTAAATTTCGGACTAGGTTATACCAATGTCCATTCAGGAGCATATGGTAAAAATAATTTGACTACCATGGAAAGTAGAATTTATCAAGACGTAATGTTTCCTGTTCAGTTAGGAAGCCGTATATATGCAAATCATAGATTTCGATTTGAGCAAAGATTTGTTGAGGATCAAAACTTACGAACCAGATATAGATACAGGGTGGGGATAAATGTTCCCTTAAATAAGACAAGGATGGAGAGGAAAACTATTTATCTGGCGTTTTACGATGAGATATTCATCAATGGTCAGCGAAATATCGGAAATGGAAATCATGTAGAAATCTTCGATAGGAATAGATTATACATGGCAATCGGGTACTTCATACAAAATGGGGTGCAAGTCCGGCTCGGTGTTATGAATCAAACTACAAATTCATGGAAAAAGAATCAATTGCAGGTTAGTTTGCATCATAGACTATAATTTTATGAAAACAGTTGTGCGGTGATTTTGATTACAAACAAATGCTATGCATAAGTATTCAGTTTACCATTATTCCTTCCCATAGTATTTATCATATAGATGTTTTGATAAATTACAGTCCTTAATATTTCAATAAATCATCAAGACAGATCTTGACCTAGACTGCCTATTTATTTTTGCAAAAGTTTAAATATTTCCAAGTTCCAGACCTAGTTCTTTCAATTGCGCTTTATCTATAGCTGCGGGAGCTTCTATCATTACATCTCTTCCCTGATTGTTTTTTGGGAATGCAATAAAATCTCTGATACTATTACTGCCGCTCATTACTGCACACAATCTGTCAAGCCCGAAAGCAATACCTCCGTGAGGTGGCGCACCAAATTCGAAGGCATTCATCAGAAATCCAAACTGTATATCTGCTTCTTCTTTAGTGAATCCGAGAAGATCAAAGTTTTTAGACTGTAGTTCCTTATCGAAGATTCTTATAGAGCCACCTCCTATCTCTGAGCCATTAATAACCAAGTCATATGCATCTGCTCTCAGGTTGGTTAATGTGGCCCTGTCACCAGACTTCATTTTCTCAATATCTGATTTTTTCGGCGATGTAAATGGATGATGCATAGCATAGAACCTTTGAGAATCTTCATCCCATTCAAGTAGCGGAAAATCCACTACCCATAATGGTTTGAAATCTCCATCCTTTATGAGACCAAGCCTGCGACCCATTTCAAGGCGTAATTCACTAAGCTGTTTTTGAGTTTTTTCTAACTCACCTGAAAGGATAAGTAACATATCGCCTTTCTCAGCACCGAATAATTTACCAATTGCCAAAAGGTCTTCATCTGAATAGAATTTTCCAACTGTGGACTTAACACCTTCCGCGCCAAACTTTATGTAAACAAGCCCTTTAGCACCGATCTGAGGTCTTTGCAACCATTCAGTCAGCTCTTTCATGTCCTTGTTCGAAAAGTTAGCTTCGCAACTCTTGGCACAAATTCCAATCACGGCTTCTGCTTGATCGAATATAGCAAAATCCTTTCCACTCATTGCCTCTTTCACATCTGTGAATTCCATACCGAATCTAAGGTCAGGCTTGTCTGAACCATATTTACTCATAGCTTCATCATAGGTCATTCTTGGGAAAGAGGGAAGTTCAATATTCAAAACGCTTTTAAATAAGTGTTTTGTTAGACCTTCGAAAGTGTTCAGGATATCCTCCTGAGTGATAAAGGCCATTTCGCAGTCTATCTGTGTAAATTCCGGTTGACGATCAGCGCGTAGGTCTTCATCTCTGAAACATTTTACAATCTGGAAATATTTGTCCAGACCACCTACCATCAATAATTGCTTGAAAGTCTGAGGTGATTGTGGAAGTGCATAGAAAGTACCAGGATTCATTCTGGAAGGAACGACAAAGTCGCGGGCACCTTCTGGTGTAGATTTTATTAAAAAAGGAGTTTCTACCTCTATAAATCCTTCTCCGGATAGATGCTTTCTGGTTTCTATAGTTATATTGGATCGAAAGATGATATTTTGCTGGACAGCATTTCTTCTTAAGTCGAGATACCTGTATTTCATCCGTAAGTCATCACCACCATCCGTATTATCATCAATTGTAAAAGGAGGAGTTTTTGATATATTAAGTATATCAAGTTCATTTACATCTATTTCGATATCACCTGTAAGTCTGTTAGCATTTTTACTTGAGCGTTCACGCACACTACCAGAAACTTTAATGACATATTCTCGTCCAAGTGTTTGAGCTTTTTCTCCTAAGCCCTTATTTGTTTCCGTGTCGAATACTAATTGAGTGATACCATATCTGTCTCTGAGGTCAATAAATGTCAGTCCTCCAAAGTCTCTACTAGTACTTACCCAACCACTCAGAGTCACTGTTTGACCAACATTTTCCTTTCTTAATTCACCACAATTATGCGTTCTATACATGATATTTCTTTTTTAGAAGCTGCAAAAGTAAGGAAATATATAATGACAAATTATAAATGATAAATATATACGTAGGATTGGGGGATTGTAATACTATCTACTTATGTTCTGCTTGGCGGACAAGGGCAAGCCTTATCCCTGAAAACACCTGTTATACTATAATACTATTCTACTCTAATACTATCGACTTATATTCTACTTGACGGACAAGGGCAAGCCTTATCCCTACAGTCAACTGTTATACTCTAATACTATCACACTCTCACACTACCGTCACATCTTGTTTCGTAAATGTATTAATAGCAGATCCTTGAATCTTGACTTCTACCTCTAATCTATATTGAGACTTAACTCCTTTAAGCATTTTAGCACCTTTGGCAAGGCCTTTGAAAAGAAAGTTTTTGCTGCCGAATTTGTCCATTGAGGACATTAAGTAATCTACCGGGATCTTAAAAGGAACTGTGATTAACTTGTTTGTAGTCATAGGAAGTGAAAATCCAGTTTTGATCGAACCAATGTCATATTCATCAGTTTTTTTAGTCCTAAAACGGCCTCTGGTGTATTTTTCAATAACTCTGACTTCAATTGATTCTATCACTAATTGATATTTAGAAAGGAGAATTAACTCACCATCGATATATTCTTTATCAGCATCATATATGTCCGATGCAATTATTTCTACTTTAAGTCCGTCTATGCCCAACATTTTTTTCAGTCTTCCGATCATCTTTACAGCGTATTTTTCATTACAACAAATCTAAACTACATTTAATTAAAGGCTTCTTCGTTTTTTCGATTAATGACATATAAAGACCTGACTAAGGTGCAACTTTATCCATTATCAGAATCTTCCTGGCCTTCTTAAAGTAAAATAAATTATCAATATACATTTAATAGTTAACGATACCCATACAAAAAATAGAAATCCGTTGAATGGCAATTAAAAACTGTTTTGAAAAGATCATTTATATCGTTGGAAAAATATCATCTAACCTTTCATCCAATAATTATAGTAATTTTGCAGCTACAAAAATAGTAAATGAATACACTGGAAGTTATTAAGCAAGGCAATCATCGTCAATTTTTCCTAATCGCAGGACCATGTGCTGTTGAAAGTAAAGATCTTTGTTTTGAAGTGGCAGAAAAAGTCAAAAAACTTACATTAGAACGTGATATCCCTTATATTTTTAAAGGTTCGTTTAAAAAGGCAAACAGATCGAAAGGTGATAGTTTTACGGGTATGGGAGATGAGTTTGGACTCGATATACTCCGCCAGGTTAGAGAACATTTTGATCTGCCAGTTACGACAGATATTCATGAATCTTATCAGGCCGAAATGGCTGCAAAATATGTCGACGTGCTTCAAATCCCTGCTTTCTTGTGTCGCCAAACTGACCTTTTGAAAGCTGCAGGAGATACCGGAAAAGTAGTAAGCATTAAAAAAGGCCAATTTTTAAGTCCAGAAGGCATGAAGTTCGCTGTGGATAAAGTAAAAACTACCGGCAATGATAATGTCTGGCTAATAGAAAGAGGTACCACGTTTGGTTATCAGGATCTAGTAGTTGATTATAGAAGTATCCCGGTGATGAGGGGATTTGAAGTGCCAGTGGTCATGGATTGTACTCATGCATTGCAACAACCAAATCAATCGAGTGGAGTCACTGGTGGCAATCCTGCCATGATAGGAACGATTGCAAAAGCCGCTATTGCAGTTGGAGCAGATGGATTATTTATTGAAACTCACCCAAATCCGGCAGTTGCACTTTCCGATGGTGCCAATATGCTTAAATTAGACAAGTTGGAGGAATTGTTGGATCAATTAGTGAAAGTAAGAAATGCAGTAATTTAGGAAATGGAGGAAAACGAAGAAGCTTTTTACGAGATAAGTGTGGCGCCTCATCAGGTTGATAACGAATATGTTCACGAACAGATTCTTTACTCAAAATTTCCACAACTGAAAATTCCATTTGGAAAGTTAAGACTTACACGTCGTTCGATTGATGCACGAAAAGGAAAAGTTCAGTATGTTCTTCGTTTTCAATCGATTGATTTGATTCCAATAAAAAATGGATTCGAAAACTTGATACCGCTCAAGGAAGCAGCTGATCTAAAAAAAGTTTTGGTCGTAGGGGCCGGACCTGCAGGCTATTTCGCTGCTTTTCAGTTGATTCAATCCGGGGTGAAGCCAATAGTAGTAGAACGAGGAAAGGATGTCCAGGCCAGACGACGTGATATCCGCGCTATTATGCAGGAAAGTATCGTTAATGAGGATAGTAATTATTGTTTTGGGGAAGGTGGAGCTGGAACTTATTCTGACGGGAAATTATACACAAGATCTACTAAAAGAGGTGATGTAAGACAGATTCTACATACGTTCTGTTATCATGGGGCAGAGCAATCCATTCTGATCGATGCCAATCCTCATATTGGTACCAACAAACTTCCCAAGATCATTGCATCTATGAGGGAAGCAATTCTTGAAGCTGGTGGTGAAATTCATTTTGGAAAGAAGCTCATTGACTTTGAAATAGAAAATGATTCAATAACTAAAGGTATATTTGAAGACGGATCAGAAATTCATTGTGATGCTATGATTCTTGCTACCGGGCACAGTGCAAGAGATATATATAGTTTATTGCACTCGAAAGATATACTACTTGAGGCTAAGCCTTTTGCCTTGGGTGTCCGGGTAGAGCATCCTCAAGTACTTATAGATCAGATTCAATATTCAAGTCCTGAAAGACCCGAAGGATTGCCGGCAGCTCCTTACAGTGTGGTAGCGCAAGAAGAGGGTAGGGGAGTATTTTCATTCTGTATGTGCCCTGGAGGTATGATTGTACCTGCGGCAACGCAGGAAGGAGAGATCGTGGTCAATGGAATGTCACCTTCCAGAAGAGATAGTGCATTTGCTAATAGTGGTTTCGTTACTTCTGTTGAAATCGATGATATTCCGGAAAGATTTGGTAAAAGCACTTTTTCGGCTTTGGCTTTTCAGGCATCAATAGAAAAAACGATTTTCAACAATGGTGATGGTTCACAAAAGGCACCAGCTCAGAGGTTGATGGATTTTTTGGATAGAAAAGAAAGTTTGGATTTGCCGGCTTGCTCTTATATTCCTGGTATTTATGCGGCTAGATTAGATAAATTATTGCCTGAATTTATTACGGAAAGACTGATAAAAGGTTTTAGGACCATCGGAAAAAAACTTGGTGGATATTTGACGAATGATGCAGTAGTAGTCGGTGTTGAAAGTCGGACCAGCAGTCCTGTTAGAATACCCCGTGTAAAAGAATTATTGAATCATCCACAGATAATGAATCTTTATCCATGCGGAGAAGGTGCCGGATTCGCAGGAGGCATTGTTTCTGCAGGAATTGATGGGGTGAATGTGGCGAAGAAAGCAGCGGAGAAAGTGTTGAGTAATGAATAATGAGTAATTTGAAATGAGTAATGAGAGCGAGCTGAACTACCTGATCAAAAATGAAAAACGATTATTAAAGTCATAATGTCACCGCCTTCGGGGTTTCGAAAATTCTTACTGATTTTTTTCTATAATAATGTCACCACCTTCGGGGTTCTGTCAATGGTTTAAATCGGAATTTTTTTCTGCTAAAAATTTCTGATTTAAAACCTAGAATTTTGAACAATTCCTAATAACAAAGCGGCAGTAAAAATTATTAGTTTTAAAAATGGGTTAGATCTTCAGTACAATAACCAAATCAAGCTTGTCCGCTCAATCCATGCCATTACCCATTACCCATTACTTATTATTTGCGTCGAGGAATAATAATTATCAATTAACAACTAACAATTAAACTGCGAAACTCTCCCCACATGCACATTCCCTCGTAGCGTTTGGATTTTGAAAATAAAATCCTTTTCCTTCAAGGCCGCCTGAAAATTCGAGTGTGGTATTAAACAAATAAAGGAAACTCTTGAGGTCGGTGACGATTTTTACTCCATTGTCCTCAAATATTTGATCTTGAGGCTGATCAGAATTGTCAAAATCCATTTTGTAAGAAAGGCCGGAACAGCCACCACTGATCACAGTAACACGAATAAAATAATCATCAGCCATTGATTGGCTTGTTTTTATCTTATCAATCTGATTTCTGGCAAGGTCTGAGACGAATAACATTGGTTAATTGTGAATTATTAATTATTAATTATTATTCTGGTAATCCAAAATAATAATTGATTCTTCAAAGAATATTAAATGTCAGATAGTTGGATACTAATTGTTACACGAAAAATAACAATTAATAATTAACAACTAATAACTACTTCACCATTTCCTCTACAGTAGCTCCTGTAGTGATACCATTCTTCTTCTTATAATCAAGAATAGCACTTTTAATAGCATCTTCTGCCAAAACAGAACAGTGAATTTTAACCGGTGGTAAAGCCAATTCCTCAACGATGTCCATATTGTCAATACTCATTGCTTCGTCAATTGTTTTTCCTTTGATCCATTCTGTAACAAGCGAAGAAGAAGCGATAGCTGATCCACAACCGAATGTTTTAAACTTGGCATCAGAAATGACACCTGAGATCTCATCAACTTCGATCTGAAGTCTCATAACATCGCCACATTCGGGAGCGCCAACCAGGCCTGTACCTACATTTTTTTTATCTTTATCAAGCGTACCTACGTTTCTAGGATGAGTAAAATGCTCTAACACTTTTTCTGAATATGCCATAATATATGTTTTTTTAAAAGAGTATAGTTAAATTGAAAAAATTGGATAGTTTAGGAATATCTGCGAGTTAATGTTCGCTCCAGACAACACTATTCAGGTCTATACCTTCCTGATACATTTCCCAAATAGGACTTAAATCGCGCATATGTGATACACCTTTAGTAAGGGCTTCTACTGCGTAATCTATTTCTTCGTTTGTAGTAAATCTTCCAAGACTAAATCTTATTGAAGAATGTGCAAGATCATCCCCTAATCCAAGTGCAACCAACACATAAGAAGGCTCTAAAGAAGCCGAAGTACAGGCAGAGCCTGATGATACAGCGATCTCTTGATTAAAAGTCATCATGAGACCTTCTCCTTCTACATGTTTGAATGAAAGGTTAGTGACATGTGGCATTCTGCTGTCCACATTGCCATTGATATATACTTCTTCAAGGTTGGCCATCAATCTTTTTTGAAGGTCATCTCTCATAGCAGAAAGCCTTGCAGCTTCTGCTACCATTTCTTCTTTTGCTATCTTAGCGGCCTTGCCAAAACCAACTATAGCAGGAACATTCAAAGTTCCAGAGCGCATTCCACGCTCATGTCCACCACCATCTTGCTGGGCAGTAACTTTCACACGAGGATTCTTTCTGCATACATATAATGCGCCAACCCCTTTAGGTCCATACATTTTATGCCCGGTAAAAGCCATAAGATGTACACCCATTTCTTTAGGATTGACATCTATCTTTCCTACAGCCTGAGTGGCATCACTCATGAAGAGTATACCATGCTTCTTACAAATATCACCGATGGCTTTCATATCCTGAATGACACCTGTTTCATTGTTTGCCCACATTATACTGACAAGAATAGTTTCTGGCTTTATAGCCGCTTCCAGCGCTTCAAGGTCTACCATTCCATCACCTTTCACATCAAGGTAAGTGACTTGGCCACCCATTTTTTCTATTTTCTTACAGCTGTCCAGGATCGCTTTATGCTCAGTTTTAGCTGTGATAATATGATTGCCTTTAGACTGATACATCTCGAACACCCCTTTCAAACCTAGATTGTCTGATTCAGTCGCGCCTGATGTGAAAATTATTTCTTTAGGATCTACATGTATTAGATCAGCGATCTGCTCTCTAGCATAGTCTACAGCTTCTTCCGCTACCCATCCAAAAGGGTGGTTTCTACTTGCTGCATTACCGGGTTTTTCATAGAAATATGGCAACATAGCTTCTACGACTCTAGGATCGGTGGGTGTTGTGGAGTTATTATCCAGGTAGATTAACTTTCTGTTCATCGTTATTTTAATATAATCCAAATAAAAGTGATGCAAATATAACTACATTTAGAGGAGAATGTTTAATAATTCCTTTCTAAATAGTTCATACATTTACCTTTTTGATAAATAATCTATGGAAAATATTGATTTATTGAAGATCCCAACATATACTAATGAGGATTGGAAGAAAGCTTTTATAAAAGAAGTTGGTGTTGAATCATATGATGCGATGCTATTTGAAATCGATGGCATGAAGTTCTCTCCTTATTATAGTAGTGAGGATATTAAGGAATATATGGGCAGTTTGCCTAAATGCTATAATCAAATTCGGTTAGGTGAGGTTTTTGACTTGAGAAATGGTAAATTACCACTTCAAGAGATTCTATCTTCTTTGAAGCATGGATATGATGCCCCAATATTTTTATGTGATGGGACTTTAAGTTCGGATGAGCTTAGAGAAATTCATATGGATTTTATCCAACCAAGGTTTGAGCTTTATGAAGCTGAGTCAGAGGCAATGATCAATGCTCTAAAAGAACAATACGAAAATGTCACATGGAATATTGTTAGACATTACAATTCTTCAAATGATTCAACTTCCTCTCAAAATTTTATTTTTGAATTTGACACTGCCACTTCAATACTTGAGTTCTTGGCAGCGTTAAAATCTAAGCTTGACCAAATCTCAGCACTTAACCCTTCAGATGTTATAATAAGGATAAAATTGTCTGGTCAATTTGTCGAAGACCTGGTAAAGTCGCGTGCTATCAAAATATTTTGGTTGAATTATCTAAGTGCAAGATCTTTGGAAATTAGGTCCTTCTTGTGTGAAATAACATGGGATCTTACAGGTGATTATCCCAATGAAACACTTTTTCATACCAATAATGTGATTGTAGCAACTATGGCGCAAGCAGATCATATCGTTCTTGATTTGAAAAAGGAAAGTGAGAATAGTGCCCGGATACTAAGGAATTCGGTACATATTGCCTTAATAGAATCAAATTTGGGCAAAGAACAGGACCCTGTGGCCGGTAGTTATTTTATTGAATATGTGGCGAGTGCACTTGCTGAAAAAGCTTGGCAAGGGGAGGGAAAATAAAGGAAGAAAAATGAAAGATGAAAAAATATCTGTAGTTCATTACAGGGGAATAACTGATTGCCGATTGGCATTAGGAAGTTTTTTTAACACAAAGGTCATTTACTTCGAAACAATCAGTTTCTAAGATTTGATAAGGATTGCAAAGAATTAAGAACGATTCGAGAGATAGGATTATCATTCTCTTGCCAAATAAAATTACTACAAAAAGTTGCTTTTGACTTCAATTTATAAGAAAGGTCACGGAGGGATTTTATCTTCGACAAAATTTTTGCACAGATGGAACTCTCCCTAGATTATTGGACTGATAACTGACCACTGACCACTGACCACTGACCACTGACCACTGACACACTGAGCATTCATTTCAAAACATCCCTTATCGCCTCGATCTTTTCAAACATACTTTTGGCAAAGGAACAAACTGGGTTTATCTTTTTATTATTTTCTCTTGCAAATTCAACAGCTGCCATCAACAATTTTTTACCGACTCCTCTTCCTGAAAATGCTTCATTCACTTCCGTATGTTCGATGATGAAAATATCTTCTCCATCCCATTTATAAGTCATTGTGCCAGCTCCTTTGCCTGAATCATAGGCGTCAAATGAACCTTTAACTCCATTCTCATTTCTTTTGACTTCCATTTTATTGAATTTCTTTTATTCGAGAACATTACTTGGAATGATAAGTTTTGGGAGGGTGGTGATGGTTTGGGGGTATGAAGGAGAAGCATACCTTAAATGTAATATTGCAATATTACGATGAACCTTACTCTTACAAAGGTTTGGTCAATTATTTGAGTGATTTTTAGGAATATTAATAGATTGGCGATTCACAAATATGTAGTATCAAATGTAATATTGCAATATTACGATGAACCTTACTCTTACAAAGTTTTGGTCAATTATTTGAGTGATTTTTAGGAATATTAATAGATTGGCGATTCACAAATATGTAGTATTAAATGTAATATTGCAATATTACGATGAACCATACTCTGGCAAGGGTTTGGTCAATTATTTGAGTGATTATTTGGAATATTAATAGATTGGCGATTCACAAATATGTAGTATTAAATGTAATATTGCAATATTACGATGAACCTTACTCTTACAAAGGTTTGAGCAATTATTTGAGTGATTTTTTGGAATATTAATAGATTGGCGATTCACAAATATGTAGTATCAAATGTAATATTGCAATATTACGATGAACCATACTCCCACCTTCTTTTCACCCTCATATTAAAAAAATCAATACATATCTAGAAACTGGTAAACACATCAGCACGATTCTTACTATTTGGTATCTTGATGAAGTCGAGCGTCCCCGGTTTGACACCGATAGTAAAGGAATAAGTACCTCTAACTGGTTGCCAGTTGAGACTCATCTGCCAACAGTGAAGGTCCCTGCTGAAACCAAGATCAGGATAGACAATACTTTTATTCTTAAAATCATACCCAAAATAGTTGAAATTGATTCCCCATTTCTCCGTTATTGCTATAGATCCTGAAAATGTAACTGAGTTGGTATTGAATCTAAATTTGTTTTTGCCGATCTCGTCTCGTGCTGCTACATTCAATGTGTGATTGATAGAAAAATTATCCAGTAAATCCCAAAAGGATTGATTGCTCAGATCTATTTTATTATTGTCTTTTCTGGTTGCGGCCTCACTTTCAGACAGATCACCTGCTAAGAATTTTCTGATCTTTTGGACCGTCATGGATGTATTAAGTGTAGCACTAAATATGACAAATCTTGCTATTTTCTTTTGTGAATTCCATAGGAACACATCAATTTTCTGATCTTTACTATTTCTGTCATAAAAGTCGAAACTACCATTCATAGATAAGGTGGACAAGCCTTTAAATAATCGAGTAGTAGCGTTATAGCTTAATGGGCTTAACTTGAGAGAATCCGCGACAAAATTGTAAAAGGTATTTATCCCAAAAGATTCAAAAATTTTAACTTTTCGCGCTACTGTATCTCGCCGACCCATGACCTTAGCTTCCAACGTGTTAGAAATATTAAAATTAAGCCCGAGCTGAGGTCCTGAATTAGGTGGACCTCCATAAATATATTCCTGGTATCTATTGTAAGAATTTCTTGATACATTGGGATTGTTAGAGACCTGGATAGAATCATAATAACTTTGATAATTGGGTGCAAATGCTAAAGCTACTGTTGGTCGTATCTGATGCCTTATGCCACGCAAAAAACCTTTTTTAAATTGCATCAAGCCAAATAATTGTGTATTGATACCGACGGATGCATTAAATGTTCTGTAGGCCCCAAATTTATTTAGGGTGTCTTTACTTGCTCGTCCATTGAATAAGAGCTTATCTTTAATAGTGAATGAATCTTTTTCGACATTAAAAAAAGTAGTGTCATCTACATAGATTTGGGTTGGGTCAAAACTTTGTTTGACTTCATTGAATCCCCACACTTCGCTATAGCTAAAGCTAGGACTAATATTGAAATACTTCATTACTTTATAAGAAGAGGTCACGTTGGCATTTTGACGCATTCCTTGCTTTGAGGACTTCAATGTCTGTGGTGTAAAGAGGATGGAATCCTTTGTCGCAAATCGATTTTTTAACTCTGCCGAATACGTAAAGCTGATCTGATCGTACCATTTTTCTTCTACTCTCTTAGGATTTTTAAAAGGAAAAATGGATTGTGTATTGAAGTTCAAGTTGGGAAGTTCAAGCGTAAAATCCCTTGTTACTAATTGCTGAGAATGGGACATTGCTGCACTGAAACTATAAGGTTTGCCACTAAAGATTCTGCTGTAAGTTATGTTAGAATATAAGTTGTTATTCAATGCGGAATTGGCATCATTATAGTTCAACGATTGAAATTTACTTTTACCGAACTGGATATCAGCATTCCCACTGAACTTATGGTATGGATTGGCTTTAGGGTCCTGATTGTGTTTTAAGGTAAGGCGATAAGCGGTTTCCCTAGTTTTACTATATCTGCGGTCACTGACAGCTTCACCATAATATGTGGAATATTCTAAAGACGCATTTCCATTAAATTTATATCTACGGTTATAATTTGCAGTTATTCCTACACGGTGAGATCCTCTTAAATAAATATCTCCTTGTAGAATAAGGTCCAATCTATCATTAATGGGGAAATAATAGCCGATATTCTTTAACCCATAACCCCACAAAGGAGAAAAATTATAGTCATTCGGGAATAGTATGCCTGTTTGTTTTGTCTTTTTCATTGGGAAAAAACCAAATGGCATGACGAGGGGAGTGGGAACACCACCTATTTTAACATATGCAGGACCAATTACTGCAACTCTGTCAGGAACTATCTTCATCTTAGATGCCAGAATGCCAAAGTGAGCTTCAGGATGATTACACGTCGTTATGAGGGCATCTTGCTGGTATATTACATCATCTGTATTTACACTATCTATTGGTCCGGCAATAACTTTAATTCTGGATCCATTGATGTAAAGGTCTGTCTGCTTCATCCTACCATCGTAGATGATGCCTTTTTTAGTTTTAAAATTAAAGGATAATTTATTGGCAACCACTTGTTCTCCATCGATTAGAATATCAGGCTTACCAATTGGTCTTCCTTTGGCATCTTTGCCAACTTCGGCCGTGGCAATATNNCAATATTATTTTTCAGATCAATTTGTATAAAGTGAGCCTTGATCTTATATTTTTGATAGAACACATAAGCATCTCCCCATAATCTAAGTATTTGGTTTTTGTTGTCTAGCTCTGTTGAATCCTTAGAACCATATTCCACCACATCATCCAAATCCTGCTTTGCAGCGATCTTGGCAATACCTCTTTGTGAGATTGAAGGCGGTAGGGAGTCAGAGTTTGTTAAATTCCTCTTAAACAACTGAATATTAATACTATCTGTGCGATTTCCAGCATTATTTAAAGACAATGAATCGACCTGCGCAAAAATATTTACACAAAAACACATTAAAAAAAATAATAATATGGTAGATATATTGGTCAATTCAGATAATGGATATATATTTGTGATACATTTTTATAATCTATAATGAGTTGATTACTATTGCTATTTATAATATAAATAATTTTAATATATCGAACTTATTGAAACACAAAACTAAACAAAAAACCATATAGCGTATGACTTCCCTTCGAAATTCAATCAATACTGGATTTGTAATAGTTTCAGTTCTGACATTTTCTTTCATTTTTGCCGATAAGAGCTTTGCTACAGACATTAAAGAATGTAGTCATACCAACAATTGTAAGCATGACCATATAGTAACGAAAGGATTGACAGGATATGAAGTTGGGCGTGTGTTAAATTTTTCTAAAATAATAAACGAGGGGGTCTTAAACTCCATAATGAAGGAAGTACCTCAGAATGGAAGAGAATATAGATTAAGAACTATCGTACTGGATGCGGGCCATGGTGGAAAGGATGGTGGTTGCACCGGGACGGATTCTAAAGAAAAAAATCTGACACTAGAGTATGTGTTGAATTTAGGTGAGATGATCTCTGCCAAATATCCGGATATCAATGTC
>MTKZ01125671.1_pt2 | contig 14620 bp, 12 predicted proteins | sample 1042781 | NCBI WGS metagenome assembly MTKZ01 (sample SAMN06212207, study PRJNA360539) | anaerobic digester metagenome | biome: Wastewater treatment plant; material: sludge; isolation source: anaerobic digester fed with sludge from wastewater treatment plant | place: Denmark: WWTP Viborg ...
ACTGCGGCCGTCTATGACGCCCCTTTTCCCACTGGCTGGCCGCGTGACCTGCGTGAAGTCGTGACCGAGCGCAATCACTTGAATGTCCACGGCACGATCTACGAGGTGCCGCGCGCGGACGTGGGCGGGTTTCAACGCATGCGGCCCATTGCCACGCACAACAAGCGCATCCGCGACTTCGCCTCCTGGCGCGGCTTGCTTGTCCTGACGGGGGTGCGCGCCGACGCCAGGCCCGGCGAGCACTGTCACAAGTCGGCCGACGGCACGTCCGCGGTGTGGCTGGGGGAGGTGGACGACCTTTGGCGGATGGGCGCGCCCGTCGGCGTGGGCGGGCCGTGGGAAGACACTGCCGTGGCGGCAGGCGAGCCGAGCGATCCCTACCTCATGGCTGGTTACCGGACCAAATCGCTGGCGCTCTCGCACCGGGCGGCGCAACCGGTTGTCTTCACCGTCGAGGTGGACTTTGCCGCCAACGGCGAGTGGAGCGAATACCTGAAGCTGGAAGTCGAGCCCGGCCAGACGGCGCATCACCGGTTTCCCGCAGGTTACTCGGCGCACTGGGTGCGGTTGAAGGCCGATCGCGCGGCTAGGGCCAGCGCCCTGTTTACTTACCAGCCGTAGGGCATGGGATGGAACGGTCCGCCCGGGCAGGCTGGCCGACGGTCCTGGCTGGCGCCCGCCGCGCGTAGTGTTTCGGGGACAGGCCCATGAAAGAGAGGAAGGTGGCGTTGAAGTGGCTGAGGCTTTCGAACCCGACGGCGAGGGCGGCGTCGGTGACGTTGTAGGCGGACTCGCTCAGGAGGGCGGCGGCGCGGTGGATGCGGTAGCCTTGGAGGTATTTTACCCAGGAAATGCCCAAAGCTCCCTGGAAGAGCCGCTTGAGGCGCGATNNCGGGCGACCTCTTTGGCGTAGATGGGGTCGGTGTAATGGTCGCGCAGGTAGGCCAGTGTCTTCTGAACCGGCTGCCAGTCCACGTCCGCCCGGTCGCCGCCAATCGTGACCCCGCGGGATTCTTCCCATCGCACCAGCAGGACGAGTATTTCCATCAGCAGGGTGCGCAAGCGGACCTGGCGTCCGAGGCGCTGTTGGCCGGACTCGGTCACCAGTTCCTGGAACATCGGCAGCAACCGAGCCAGGAGCTGCCGCGAGGGCCGGACCAGACGCCGGGCGAGGGATTGCCTGACCGTGAAGCGGCGAAGGATGCGGAAGCCGTCTCCCGCCGGGTCCATGTCAATGACCACGGCCGGGAGGAAATAGACGCTGATGGAGCGCTGCGGGAAGGTCTTGATGCGTCCCCAGTGGGGAATGCCCGGCCCCAGCAACAGGAGGTCGCCGGGCAAGCGCCAAACCTGTTCGCGCCCGACCAGCAGGATGCCGTCGCCCTCGATCACCATGCTGATTTCGCAGTAGGGATGGCGTTCCGGCTGCGGGGTGGGCGGCCCTTCCTGCACCACCGCATGCCTGACCCAGACGGGGCTGTTGTCGTTGAGCGGTTGGCGCGACTCGGTGACGTCCAGCAGCCAAGCCATGTCGGGCGGGCGGGTGGGACGCGCAACAGGTCGTTTCATGGCGGTGCCCCGCGAGGCTATTCCGGCCAGTCAAAGGGCTGGCCGTGGCGCAACTGGCGGTAACGCTCGCCAATGCCTTGCAGCTTGAGGTTGGTGTGGAAGATTTCCGGGGGCAGGCAGTTGTCGGCGAACAGGTCGTAGTGGCAAGGAATGACGGCTTTTGCCTCGAGCCGCCGGGCCAGCAACGCGGCCTCGGCGGGGGAGAGGTTCCGGAAGGCCGGGTTGATGACGGTGACGAGCACGTCGGGTTTGTGCGGGGCGACGGCGTCGGCAAGCAAATCGTGCCAGCCGGTGTCGCCCGTGAAATAGACCGTGGGGCCATTCGCGGGTGTGAGCAGGTAGCCGACGTGGGTGAGGTCGTCCCCGCCACCGGGAATGGCAAATGTGGCCCGAATGCGGAGGTCGCCCAGAACGTGCGTCTTGTTGGGCCAGACCATGACTAGCTCGGCTGGGGCTGCCCCCAGGGCGGCCAGCTTCTCGACGGTTTCGGCAGGCGCGATGTAAGGGCCGTGCCCGCCGGCTTTGCGCGCGGCGCTGACGGTTTCGGGGTCGCAATGGTCCTGGTGGCTATGCGTGAAGAGCAGGGCATCCGCCTGTGCCAGTTCCTCGGGGGGCATGAGCGGCGGCACCTGGCGATCGAAGTTGAATCCGTCGTGGTCCCCAATCGCTTTGCAGGAGTTCGTGAGGTAGGGGTCAAGCGCCACCACGCAGCCGCCCGGGGTCTTGACCAGGAAGCCGGCCTGGCCCAGCCACCAAAGGGTGATATGGCCCGGCGGCGTGGGGTGCCGGCGAATCTGCCGCAAGCTAAGGTCGGTCATAGAACGCCTCCGAGGTTAGAACTCCCGGGTGTAGCCGGCGAGCCAGCCGCCGTCCACAGTTAGCACCGCGCCGTTGATGTAGGAGCTTTCAGGCGCCGCCAGGAACAGGACCACATGGGCGACTTCGGCGCACGTGCCGGGCCGGCCCACGGGGATGTGCGCCAGCATCGCTTGCACCCGGTCGCTGAATTTGCCGTCCGCGCCGTAGAACAGTTTGCGCGTGCCTTCGGTCAGGATGGAGCCCGGGGCGATACAGTTGGTCAGCACGCCCTGCGGGCCCAACTCCAGCGCCATCGCCTTGGTCAGGTTGACTACGCCGGCCTTTGCGGCGACAAACGGACACTGCAATCGCGCCGGGACGAGCCCCATCACTGAAGCGATGTTGATGATCCGGCCGGACTTTTGGGCGAGCATGGGCCTGGCGCCCGCCCGGCTGACTTTGAACAGTCCGGTCAGGTCCACGCGCAGAATGCGCTCCCATTCCTCGGTTGGGAACTGATCTATGTTGACGCGATGGGCCAGCGTGTTGACGCCGGCGTTGTTGACGAGGATATCGAGCCGTCCGCATTCCTTGAGCACCTCGGCGATGGCCGCATCAACTTCACGCTCGTCGGTTACGTCCATGTGCAACGCCAGCGCACCCGGGGACTTTGCGGCGGCTTGCCGGGCTGTCGCCAGGTCTATATCGGCATAGACGACGCGCGCACCGTTGGCCGCCAGCGAGTCCGCGATGGTCTGGCCGATGCCGCGGGCGGCGCCGGTGACGAGGGCAACCTGGCCTTCGAGATTGACTTTCATATTGAGGCTATGCGCTTGGGCCTGGCCAAGCGACGACTTCTTATCAGGCCCATCCCGGCGGCACAGTTGCTTTTCGCCGGAATCCGTCCGCTTTTTGGCGGCCGGCGCCGGGATCTGCGGCCCGCAAAAACGGAGGTAACTTAGCGAAAACAACTGGCTCGGTTCCAGACCGAATTTTAGGCTTGAAGGGAAATGGAAATCGAGTCAGGGCAACAACGCACCGCCCGCATCCCGGCGGGCAAATGTGGCTCCGTCACGGCACCTTCGGAGCTGCTGGCGCTTTACCGGCGCATGCAGCTCATCCGCCTTTGCGAGGAACGCCTGGTGAAGTCGCACCAGCAGGGGTTGGTGCATGGGGCCTGCCATACGTATATCGGCGAGGAAGCCGTCGCCGCGGGAGTGTGCGCGCAGTTGCGGCTGGATGATGTGGTGTTCAGCACGCATCGCGGCCACGGGCACGCGCTTGCCAAGGGGCTGGAGCCGCGCCAGCTTCTGGCCGAGCTCTACGGTCGTCAGACGGGATGTTCGCGGGGGCGCGGGGGTAGCATGCACCTGTTCGCGCCGGAGGTCGGGTTGCTTGGCACCAGCGGCATTGTCGGGCCGTGCATCCTTCAAGCTGTGGGCGCCGGCTACAGTTTCAGGCTGCTCAAGACAGACCGGGTGGCGGTGGCTTTCTTCGGCGATGGCGCGTCCAACAACGGGGCGTTTCACGAAGGCCTGAACCTGGCGGGCATTTGGAAGCTGCCGGTGTTGTTTGTCTGCGAGAACAACCAATACGCCACCGAAGTGCCGTTAGCCGAAGTGGCGGGGAATCCCCGCGTGGCGTCGCGCGCCGCCGCCTACGGGCTGCCGGGCGTGGAGGTGGATGGCAACGATGTGTTCGCGGTGCATGGCGCTGCCGGCGAGGCTATCGCCCGGGCGCGCGCCGGCGACGGTCCGACCCTGCTTGAGTGCAAGACCTATCGCACGCGGCCTCACGCAGAGGGGATGGGAGACTTTACCTACCGAACGCGCGGGGAAGTGGACGAGTGGAAAACGCGCTGTCCCATCGCGCGGTTCAGAAAGCATCTGCTGGAGAATGGATTGGCCAAGGCGGCGGAGTTGGAAGCCATTGACCGCGAACTGGCAGCGGAAGTTGCGGCAGCGCACCAGTTTGCTGAAACCAGCCCGTTGCCGGCAGCGGAATCCGCCGCCCTGCATGTTTATGCCGATGATTCAGGGGACAGAGACCCTGCCGCCACCCCGGCCCCTGGTGCGAGTCTCCCGGCTCCCGCGCGCGAGCTGACTTACATGAAGGCCACGCTCGAAGCGCTCACCGAGGAGATGGCGAGGAACCCGAAGATATTTGTCCTCGGCGAGGGCATCGGGAAGCGCGGCGGAAACTTCGCCACCACGGCGGGTCTGTATGAGCTTTATGGCCCGATGAGGCTGCGAGATACGCCCATTTGCGAGCGGGGATTCATCGGCCTGGCCTGCGGCGCGGCGATGGCGGGCGCCCGGCCGGTGGTGGATTTCATGTTTGCCGACTTCATCCTGGATGCCGCCGGCGAGATCATCAACCAGATCGCGAAGATGCAGTACATGAGCAGCGGTCGGCTGAAGATGCCGGTGCTGCTGCGGGGCTGCATCGGCATCGGCCACTCGGCCGGAACCCATCACTCGGGCAGCTACTACTCCATGTATGCGCAGTTCCCCGGGCTGCGAGTGGTGGTGCCGTCGAACCCGGCCGATGCGAAAGGCCTGCTGAAGACCGCTCTCAACAGCCAGGATCCCGTGCTGTTTCTGGAGCACCGCGAGCTGCTTACGCTGAAAGGCCCGGTGCCGGCCGGCGAATACTCCATCGAGTTCGGCAAGGCCGCGGTCGCGCGTGAAGGAACGGACGTCACCGTCGTTGCGATTGCGCGGGCGGTGCACCAGGCGCTGCAGGCCAGCGCCCTGCTCGCCAACGAGGGCCTGTCGGTCGAGGTGATTGATCCCCGGACGATTTCACCGCTGGACGTGGATACGATCCTGGCTTCGGTGGCCAAGACCGGACGGCTGCTCGTTGTGGACGAGTCATTCGCGCCGTGCGGCATCGGGGCGGAGATCGCCGCCCAACTGGCAGATCGCGGGTTTGATGACCTCGATGCGCCCATTCGACGGCTCAACGGCGCGCATACGCCGACGCCCTACAGCCCTCCGCTGGAAGCCGCGGTTGTGCCGGGGATCGAAGCGATCGCCCAAGCAATCCGGAACCTGTGCGACGAGTGATCCGCTTATGGCTGTTACCATCATAGTCCCACGGCTCGGCTGGTCAATGGACCAGGGCGTCTTCCAGGGCTGGCTCAAAGCGGATGGCGCTGCCGTGAAAGCCGGCGAGCCGCTGTTCACGATCGAAGGCGACAAAGCGTCGCAGGAGGTTGAGGCCACCGATGACGGCATCCTGCGCATCCCGCCGGATGCTCCGAAGGCCGGTGATGCTGTGTCGGTCGGGGCCGTGCTGGGTTACCTCGTTGGCGAGGGTGATGCCGGGGTGCAGATCGAGAAGGTTCCACAGCCTGCTCCACAAGCGGAAGCGCACCGGACGCCTGCGCCGCCTGAGCCGGCTGGCTTAGCGGCGGCTCCACTCCGCACTCCGGACTCCGCACTCCGCACTGTGGCCATCAGCCCGCGCGCACGACGGCGGGCGGCGGAGTTGGGGCTGGATTACCGCGGTCTCAAGGGAAGCGGACGGACAGGGCGCATTGTCGAAGCCGACGTGCTGGCGGCCGCGAAGGCGGGCCCTGCTTGCTCCACGATGCGCCGCGCGATTGCGCAGCGGACCGCGGAGAGCTTTTCCACCGTGCCGCATTTCTACCTGCGCGCGGAGGTGGACGCCACGGCATTGCTGGAACTCCGCGAGCGCCTTCTGCCGATGGTCGAGCAGGAGGCCGGGGTTCGCCTCACGCTCACCGACTTTTTGCTGCGCGCCCAGGCGCTGGCATTGCGTGCTTGCCCTTATGCCAATGCCATCTGGCAGAACGATCGGGTGGTGCCCGTCCCCGGCTGCGATGTCGGCCTGGTGGTCGGGCTGGACGACGGTTTGGTGATTCCCATTGTTCGGGAAGCCCACGCAGGCGGCCTGGCCGCATTGGCGCGGCAACGCGCTTCGCTGGCCGAAGCCGCCCNNCCGAGGCCATTCGGGGCGGCGCGACGAGCCTTTCCAACCTGGGGAATAGCGATGTGGACGAGTTTGCCGCGGTGATTGCTCCGCCGCAAAGCAGCATGCTGGCCGTGGGCCGCGCGGCGCCGCGTCCGTTCGTTGTTGACGGCCAGCTTGTCGTTCGCACCACCCTGAAGCTTTGCCTGTCCGTGGACCACCGGGTGATGGACGGCGGGCCGGCGGCGAAATACCTTGGGCGGATCATGGAACTGCTGGAGCACCCGGCAGAGTTGACGAGAGAGTAAAACGAATCCAAATACTGACCCGCAAGTTTATCCTGGAGCAAGCCGCCGCCATAATGACGAAGGCTTGCTCCAGGCAATAGCATCACTAACACATGAAAACACGCAGATGTAATCGATTCCTCCTTGTGCTGGCCGGCACGGCCTGCTGGGCTTCCCTGGGCTGGGCCGTGGCGCCGAATGAAATCGAGCTTGGCCAAGCCGCCAACTGGGCCGCGGCCAAGTTCAAGGGGGTCGTGGATACGGCCAAGCCCGGCCCCGGCCTTTACGTCCTCGCCAACAACGATCCGGTCCAGTTGAACTCGCGCGGGGGCAAGCCAATGCGCATCTCGGACAAAGTGTTCACGCGCGGCCTGTATTGCCATGCCCAGAGCAGAGTCCTGGTGCGTCTGCCGGGTGAAGGCGCCGAGTTGACGGCCATCGTCGGTGTGGACAGCAACGAGCAGACGGTCGGCGGGCGGGGCAGCGTGCATTTCGCCGTGCAGGCCGGGGGGCGCGAGCGGTTCAAGTCCCCGTTGTTGCGCGAGGGGGTGGCGGGCGTGGCGGTAAAGGTGGCGCTGGACGGCGCCCGGGAGTTTACCCTGTTGGTGGACGACGGGGGCGATGGCATCGCTTGTGACCAGGCGGACTGGGCTGAGGCGCGCGTGAAGCTCAAAGACGGGCGCGAGTTGTGGCTGGCGGAACTGCCGCTGATCGAAGGGGGCTACCGCGCACCGCTGAGCACTGAACCGCCCTTCGCCTTCACCTATGGCGGCAAGCATTCAACCGACTTGCTCCCGCACTGGAAGGCGGAACGGTCCAGCCGCGAACTGGACGCGGCACGGGTCGAACGCACGCTCACCTATCAGGACGCGGCGACCGGTCTCCAGGTGCGGTGCGTGGCGATCGAGTATCGCGATTTCCCGACGGTCGAATGGACCGTCTTCTTCAAGAACCTGGGCCAGGCGGAGACGCCGCTGCTTGCGGATGTCCAAGCCCTCGATCTGAAGCTGCAACGGCCCGGCCAGGGTGAGTTCGTGCTGCACCATTTCACCGGCAGCCCTTGCCGCGCGGACGACTATAAGCCATTTGAGACTGCGCTTAAGCCGGGCACCTCCAAGCGCATCACGGCGGCTGGCGGCCGGCCCAGCAACAGCGATTTGCCTTACTTCAATCTCGAATGGCCCGGCGAAGGATTGATTGTGGTGGTCGGTTGGCCGGGCCAATGGGCCGCGCAGTTCACGCGCGACCAGGCGGCCGGCCTGCGGGTTGTCGCGGGCCAGGAAGAGACGCGGCTCAAACTGCGTCCGGGCGAGGAGATACGCACCCCGCTGATGGTGCTTCAGTTCTGGCGCGGGGACTGGATCCGCGCGCAGAATCTCTGGCGGCGCTGGATGCTGGCGCACAATCTGCCGCGTCCCGGCGGCCAGCTTCCGCCGGTGCAGATGGCTGCCTGCAGTTCCCACCAGTTCGGCGAGATGATCCATGCCAACACCGCCAGCCAAAAGCTCTTCGTGGACCGTTATCTCGAAGAGAAGCTGCCGCTGGATTACTGGTGGATGGACGCCGGCTGGTATTGGTGCGATGGGAGCTGGCCTAAGACCGGCACGTGGGAGGTGGACACAAACCGCTTTCCCGGCGGCTTGCGGCCCATCTCGGACCATGCGCGCGCCAAAGGGGTGAAGACCATTGTCTGGTTTGAGCCGGAGCGGGTCCATAGCGGCACCTGGCTGACGGAGACGCACCCCGACTGGGTTTTGGGCGGCAAGAATGGCGGGCTGTTGAACCTCGGGAATCCCGCAGCGCTCCAGTGGGTAACCGAGCACGTGGACCGGCTCATCACCGAGCAAGGCATTGACCTCTACCGGCAGGATTTCAACATGGACCCGCTGAGCTACTGGCAGAAGAACGATGCGGAAGACCGCCGGGGCATTACGGAAAACCGCCACGTCACCGGCTACCTGGCTTACTGGGACGAACTGCGCCGGCGGCATCCGAACATGCTGATTGACTCGTGCGCGTCGGGTGGCCGCCGCAACGACCTGGAGACCCTTCGCCGGGCTGTGCCGCTGCTGCGGAGCGACTATATCGTCGAGCCCGTGGGCAATCAGGGCCATACCTNNCCTCTCGTTCTGGGTGCCATACCAGGGCACGGGCCCCGGTTCGGGCGCGCTTTCGCCTTACCTGTTGCGCAGCACGCTGCTCACCCACTTCACAGCCTGCTTCGATGTGCGCCGGAAGGACCTGGACTACGACCTGATCCGCCGCGTCCTGGGCCAATGGCGTCGCTACGCCCCTTGCTACTTTGGTGATTACTACCCGCTCACACCTTACAGTCTCGACGCCTCGCAATGGATCGCCTGGCAGTTTGACCTGCCTGAAAAGGGCGAGGGCGTGGTTCAGGCGTTTCGCCGCGACCAGAGCGTCTACGAGAGCGCCCGCTTCAAACTCGCGGGGCTTGACCCGGCGTCCCGGTACGTGGTCACCAACCTCGATTCCGGTGAGACCAGGACCGTTGGCGGTCGGGAACNNGTCAATCCGACCGTTGCGCTATGGGCGGGCAGGACCAAGAGCTGGCGCGCGGTGTGGCTCGAGTCCAGGGGCGGGACCGCCGGGCCTCAGGCGGCAACTTTTTGCTGGAGCCGCTTGCGCGTGTAAGCAATCAATCCGCCCGCATCAATGATGACCTGCCGGGACTTGGGCATCGGCTCTACCTTGAACTGCTTGCCATTGGTCTTGTTCACCACTGCTTCCACTCAGCCTCGCGTCCTAGGCGGCAGGGTAGTGGGTTGTCGCTGTGAGGCCACCTTCTTCCGGCGCACGCGAAACACGGATTCAAAAGGGCTGCCTGCATGATTGCCGCCACTATGTGCGCGGACAGTGCCACTTGCAGGCCCGATTCCAGGCGCGGTCATTTGGGAGCAACTTCGGGAAGCGCATGGTGTTGCCGCCACAGGAGCAAGAAAGGGAAAGGCATCCCTAAGGATTCCTCTGGCAAAACCTGAGCCTTTGTGACAGAAGAGGCGTACATGATTGAGAATCATGGGCCAATCACCCGCAGAACAGAAGACCGTAAATGAAAACCACAACTCACACAGTAGTGACAACGCTGGCGGTCCTCCTCTTTTTTTGCCTGCCCCCCGCCGTCCAGGCACAAGTCTGCTTCAGTTACGAAACCAACAACGGCACGATTACCATAACGAGAGGATGCGCCTGCGACGGAGCCGTGACCATCCCGGACACGATCAACGGCCTGCCCGTCACCAGCATCGCAAATTGGGCGTTCTTTTTCTGCGGAAACCTGAACCTGACCAGCCTCACCATCCCAAACAGCGTCACCAGCATCGGGGCCATGGCGTTCGCTAGCTGCGACACCCTGACCAACGTCTCGATTGGCAGCGGTGTCACGAACATCGGGACCGAGGCGTTCGCAGAGTGCTCCAGCCTGACCAGTGTGACCATCCCCGACAGCGTCACCGAGATAGTGGGGGCCGTGTTCCGTCGCTGCTACAGCCTGACGAACGTCACGTTCGGCAACCACCTCACTCGTATCGGACCCGAGGCATTCAATGGCTGCACCAGCCTGAGCAGCGTCACGTTCCCGGACAGTCTCACCAACCTCGCGGACGGTGCGTTCGACAACTGCACCGGCCTGACCCGCGTTACCATCCCCAGCCGCGTCACTTACATGGCCGCTTTCTCGTTCTGCACCAGCCTGACCGGTATCTACTGCAAGGGCAACGACCCCAGCTTCGACGACCCGAGGTCTTTCGAGGGCACCTACGCCACCGTCTATTACCTGCCAGGAACCACGGGCTGGGGCACGAATTATGGCTGGCTAGTGACCGCACCCTGGTTGCTTCCGTATCCCGTGATCCTAGACTTCGGGCCCGGCTTTGGTGTGCAATCCAACCAGTTCGGTTTCATCATCTCATGGGCAACGAATGCCTCCGTGGTGGCAGAAGCCTGCGCGAACCTGGCTAACCCCCTCTGGTCTCCGGTGGGAACCAACACCCTCACCGGCGGCTGGTGCTATTTCAGCGATCCGCAGTGGGTGAGTTATCCCGCCCGCTTCTATCGGCTGCGCTCGCCGTGAAGGGAGTTGGGGAAAACAGAACGGTGTCAGCCCGGAGTAAGGCCCCCTGAACCTCAAGCGGCGACCTGTTGCTGCAACCGCTGGCGCGTGTAGGGAATCAGGCCGCCGGCGTCAATGATGACCTGCCGGGACTTGGGCATCGGCTCCACCTTGAACTGCTTGCCGCTGGTCTTATTCACCACCGCCTCCGCCGTCAGCTCCAGCTCGTCCCCTTCGGCGGCCTCGATACCGGGGCAGACAATCATGCGCAGGCCGAGGTTGATGCCGTTCTGCAGGAAGATGCGCGCGAAGTCACGGGCGACGATGATCAGCTCGTGCCCCTTCAGGCAGGACACGGCCTGTTCGCGCGAGGAGCCGCAGCCGAAGTTCTTCCCGCCCAAAAGGATGCTGTTGGGCGGGACTTGCTTGGCCTTAAGCTTGGCGTTGAAGGCGGCCTCGTCCGCGAACGCGAACTGCGGCGTTTCGGTGGGTAGCACGGTGGCCATGTAGCGGCCGGGGTAGATGACGTCGGTCGAAACATCGTCGCCGACTTTGAAGACTACGGTTGGCATAGGTGAAACGTGTTGCGTGGTGCGTGGGTTGCTTACTTCTTCCGGGGGTTAGTGATGACGCCGGTGATGGCGGAGGCGGCGGCAACGGCCGGGGAACAGAGATAGACCTCGGAATTCGGGTTGCCCATGCGGCCTTTGAAGTTGCGGTTGGTGGTGGAGAGGGCGGCTTCGCCGTCGCCGAGGGCGCCCTCGTGGACGCCCAGGCAGGGGCCGCAGCCGGAGTTCATCACCACCGCGCCGGCCTGCATGAAAGTGCCGACATAGCCCTTGCCCAGCGCCTGACGGAAGATCTTGGCCGAGGCCGGGAAGATCAGCATGCGTGTGCCCGCAGCCACCTTCTGGCCTTTCAGAATCTTGGCGGCGACGGCCAGGTCGTCGAGGCGCCCGTTGGTGCAGGAGCCAATGACGATCTGGTTGATCTTCCTGCCCGCCACCTGATCAATGGGCTTTACGTTGTCCACGGTGTGAGGGCAGGCGATTTGCGGCTGCAGCCTGGAGACGTTGATCTCGATCACGCTTTCGTAGGCTGCGTCCGCATCCGGAGCCACGGGTTCGATGGGGTCGGTGACACCCGCTTCCTCGCGCAGATAGCGCGCGGTTTCCTCGTCGGCGGGCACAATGCCGGCGGTGGCGCCGGCCTCGACGGACATGTTGCAGAGCACCAGGCGGCCCGACGTGGACATCCGGCTGATCGTCTCGCCGTGGAACTCCAGCACTTTGAAGTTCGCGCCCTGGGCGCTGATCTTGCCGATGAGGTGCAGAATCAGGTCCTTCGGGCCGACGAACTTCTTGAAGCGGCCCCGCACGACCACCTTGATCGTGGGCGGCACCTCGACGTTCAGGACGCTGCCGAGCGCCCAGACGCTGGCCATCTCCGTGGCGCCGATGCCGAATGCAAACGCGCCCAGCGCGCCGTGGCTGGTGGTGTGCGAGTCGGTTCCCACCACCACATAGCCGGGCCGGACGTAGCCGTTCTCGGGCAGGATCTGGTGGCAGATACCGCCGACATCACCGCGGATGTCATGGAACTTGCCGACGCCCTGCGCGCCGACAAACTCGCGCACCTTCTTCTGGTTGGAGGCGGTCTTGGGCGATTCCGCCGGGACGCGGTGGTCGAAGATCACCGCCACACGGCTGGGGTCCCAGATTCTGGGCTGCAGGGGGGTGCCTTTGTAGATTTCGAGGAACTGGTTGATCACCAGCGCCGCATTCTCATGCGACATGGCGAGGTCAACTCTGGGCTCCACTACGTCCCCGGCTTTCACCGATGGAAGGCCGGAAGCGCGGGCGAGGATTTTCTCAACTACGGTCATAGGCTCGTTAAGTGTTGACGGGTTAAATGGTTAAGCGGGCAGAAGTCGGGGGCATCAGATTATGCGGGCTTCCTTGAAGCGGTTCAGGTCGTCCTGCGAATACCCGAGCCCGGTCAGGATTGCATTCGTGTGGGCGGAAAGGCGCGGCGGCGGCGCTTTGATGCCGCCGGGCGTCTTCTCCAATTTCGCGCTCAGGCCGAAGAGCTGGAGTTCGCCGATGCCCTCGACGGCGACCTTTTGCAGCGTCTGGCGATGCTGCACCTGCGGCTGGTTGAGGGCGTTCTCGAGGCTGAGAATCGCGCCGCAAGGAACGTCGTTCCGGTTCAGCAGCTCGACCCAGTGAGCGGTGTCCTTTTCCTTCAATTTCGCCTCGAGCAAGGGCGTGAGCGCCTTGCGGTTCTTCTTGCGGTTGTCGCGCTCCTGGAAGCGCGGGTCGGTCTTCAACTCGGGCACCCCGAGCAGGTCGGCCACAGCCTCCCACTGCTCCTGCTTGTTGGCCGCGATGTTAATGTAGCCGTCCCGGGTGACAAAAGTGCCCGATGGGGCGGCGGTGAAGTTGTCGTTGCCCATCAAAACCGGCTGCTGCTTGCCGATCAGCAGGTTGGCCGCCACCCAGCCCATGAGCGGCATGATGGAGTCCAGCAGCGATACGTCAATGAACTGCCCTTCGCCGGTCCGCTGGCGATGGAACAGCGCGGCCAGCTCGCCAAAGGCGGCGTTGAGTCCGCCGACGGTGTCGCACACCGGGAAGCCGGCGCGCAGCGGGTTGAGCCGCTCGTCGCCGTTGATCGCCATGACGCCGCTCAGGCCTTGAATGATCTGGTCGTAAGCAGGCTTGAAAGCATCCGGGCCGGTCTGGCCGAAGCCGGAGATGGCGCAATAAACGAGGCGCGGATTGATCTGCGCCAGCACGGGGTAGTCGAGCCCGAGGCGTTTCATGACATCAGGCCGGAAGTTCTCGACCAGCACATCCGCGGTGGCAACCAGCTTCTTGAATATCTCGCGGCCTTCCGGCGCCTTCAGGTTCAGGGTGAGGGATTTCTTGTTCGAGTTCTGCGCCAGGAAGCTGGTGCCCATCAGCTCACGGTTGAGCTTGGGCACGTTGCCCAGCTTGCGGGCAAGGTCGCCATCGGCCGGGTTCTCAATCTTGATGACTTCCGCGCCGAGCAGGGCAAGGTGCAGCGTGGCAAACGGCCCGGCCAGGACGTTCGTCATATCCAGCACTCGGATGCCTTCCAGCGCCGCGCGGGGTTTTGGGGTCTTGTCTGTTGAATTGCTCATATTCGCTAGCCATGAGGCAGGCTTCGCCGTCCGTTTGAGCCTCAGCCCGCGCGAAGGGCGCGCCTTGCCGGGAATGGGATCTAAATGGTCATTCTCCTCGCGATTTGCCTTGGCAGGCCGTGCCGGCGGCTTGCGCCAGGCCGATCTTGTAAACCATGCCCGGCAGTTCGCGCCCGAAGAACCGGCCCAGGTCACGCGCCACTTTAACCAGTCTCTGCAGGTTCAGTTCCGGCCGCTGCCCCAGCCGGTGCAAGTAATGCACAAGGTCTTCGGTGCAGACGTTGCCGCCGGCCACCTTCGTGAACGGGCAGCCGCCCAGCCCGGCCACAGCGGACTCGAAGCACTTCACCCCGGCGCTCATCGCCGCGCAGCAATTTGCCATTCCCAGGCCGTAGGTATTGTGGAAGTGACAGGTGCACTCGGCGTCAGGCGCCATTTTGAGGATTGCCCCGAACAACCGCTCGACCTGCCCCGGCGTCCCATGCCCGGCGGTATCGGCCAGGCTGATGTTGCGGAAACCCGCGTTGAGGAAATGCCCGGCGATGCTCAGCACGCGCTCCGGGGGCACTGGACCCTCGAAGCCGCAGCCGAAGGCGGACTGGACAGAAAGCTGGACCTTCTTGCCGGCGCCCGCGGCCTGCTTGGCCATGGCGGTAATGCGCGAAGTGGCATCGGCGACGCACATCCCGGTGTTCTTTTGACTATGGGTTTCGCTGGCAGAGACGCCCATGCAGAACATCTCGACGCCGCAGGCCATGCCGCGCTCCAGCCCCTTCTCATTCAGCACCAGCC
>MTKZ01000482.1_pt2 | contig 14619 bp, 17 predicted proteins | sample 1042781 | NCBI WGS metagenome assembly MTKZ01 (sample SAMN06212207, study PRJNA360539) | anaerobic digester metagenome | biome: Wastewater treatment plant; material: sludge; isolation source: anaerobic digester fed with sludge from wastewater treatment plant | place: Denmark: WWTP Viborg ...
TACTGGATCGAGACGCTCTACGACGCGGACGGGACGATCCTCGTGCAAGGCACCTGCGGCGCCCCCGGCGAGACCACCGTGGTCACCGAGCAGCCCGAGCAGCTGACGGTCACGACGCAGGCCGTCGCCGAGGTCACCCTCGGCGAGCCCGCGCATGACCTCGCCCGCGTCAGCGGGACGGTCCCGGACGGCACCACGCTCGTCTTCGAGGCATACCGGGAGGACGGGGAGACGGCGACCTGCACGGCCGACGAACTCGCGTTCCGCACTGAACCGATGCCGCTGGACGGCCCCGGCGAGTACGCCTCCGAGGAAGTGGTGTTCGAGCAGGTCGGCACCTACTACTGGATCGAGACGCTGTTCGATGAGAACGGCACTGAGATCCACCGCGGCCTATGCGGAGCGCCCAACGAGACCACGGCCGTGATCCCCGTTCCGGAGACGCCCGAGACGCCGGACCTGCCGCCGTCGCTGGCGCTGACCGGCGCCGGGGATTGGATGCTCCCGTTCGGCATCGCTGGCGGCATCTTCGCCCTGGCCGGCGTGCTCACGTTGTGGTTCGGCCGTCGCCTGGCGATCTACCGCGAGCGCAATGGCTACGTGCGAGAGGAGGACGAGGACTTCCTGGCACTGTTCGACGAGCAGCGCTGATCGCAGACACAGGTGCGGGCACGGTCGTTGACCGTGCCCNNCACCTACGCGTCAGTTGACGGTCGCGCAGTCAGAGCAGCGACCGAACGCCTCGAACACCTGGAGCGTGATCGCGTAGAACGCAGCGCCGCCACCAGAAGCACAGCCCTGGGCCGGCGGCACGATTGACTCGCAGCGGATCGCGACACTCTCCGGGGTAGTCAGGGCCGGGAGGGTTCAGTCGCCGATGCCCAGGTGCTTGCCGAGCTCGGCGTACAGATCGAGCACCCGCGCGGCATCGATGCTATATCGGGTGCGCTGTCCGCGACGGGCGAGCTCGGGAGCTGGGTCAGGGACGACGACGCCGAGCGCGGTCAAGCCGGTGAGGTGGAACTGCACGGTCTTGGGCACCAGGCCCAGGGCGGTCGCGAGCTGTCCGCGAGTGGCTGGTCCGTGCTCGTGGATGTAGCCAATGATCGCGACCCGGACCCCGTAGCCGAACGCGCTCACGGCGTCACCGACCCCCGGAGGCAGGTCGGGGCGAACGTGTTCAGGCACCCCTCCATTCTGCCGGAGTCGCCTCGTCGTCTCGCCTCGCCCACAAGGGGATAATACCGTTATCCACTAGGCGAGAGGCTGCCCGTTTGACCGGGGTAGAGAGCGGTCGTGTCAGACGACGGCGTAGCGGCTCCGTGCGCGGCGGGCGCGAGCTTCGTGCAGGCGGGTCCGGGCCAGCAGGATGAGGCTCACCGGGCCGATGAACGCGAACTTCGCGGCGTTCCAGATGAACAGCACGACCAGGACGTTCAGCCAACCAGGGCCGCCGTCGGCGACCACGGCCGCCAAGGCGGCGGCAGCGAGCAGATAGGGGACGGCGATGAGCATCGCGGGGACACCCCACTTGAGGCCGCGGCGGGTGCGGATCGTGTCGAGCAGAATGTTAGTCGGCATATAGCGGCGCAGGAATGCGCGGGTACGGACGCTGAGAGTCCAGAGCAGCCGGATCATGAGGGCGGTCCTCTCCTAGTGACTCGGCAGCGAGTAACTAGAAGGACCAACCCGGCCAGCGGTGCGGTCATGCCTTCGCAACAAGCGACGGCGCCGAAAGGAACTGCCTGCACACAGAATACGCCGACAGGTGCGACATCGGAAGCGCATCGCCGATCACAGGCTGGGACCGCTCCGCTCGGCGCGCGGATCGCGTGGTGTCCATGCGTCGCCCTCGGCCGTGTCGGTCAGGGCACGAGCGCGGTCGAGCGCTGCGCGGGCGCGGGCGGCGTCGAGGCGTTGCGCGGTCGAATCGGGGGCAGCGCCGAGCGGGATGTCCGCTGCGATCCCGTAGCGGTCTCGGTACGCGGCGATGGTCGCGGCAGCCTGCCACCATCGGGCTCGGGCGGCCTCGCGCGTCGGCGGCGCTCCGAGGTGGCCGGCCCATGCGAGATGCTCGGCGACTGCGGCATGAGCGAGCGCGTCTGCGCGGTCCTCGATGAGCTGTCGGCGCTCCTGAAGGGCGCGCCGCATCTGTGCGTCCATCGGGCCGCCGGCTTCGGGGATGAGCCCGGCGATCAGGCGGGGTTCGCGACGGGCGCGGCCCGCGCCTGCGGGTCTGGCTGTGACGGCGGCCAGGCGCGCGTGCAGCACGGCCGCGACGTCCTCCGCGTCGTGGAGACTGCGGGAGGCGACCAGGCGGGGCAGCAGCACGGCGACGTCGTGGTGGTTGGCCTCGGCGTGGCGCAGCTCGGCGGCGAGCGCGCCGAAGGCGTCAGAGGCGATCGCATCCTCGGCCTCCTGCTCGGTGAGGCCGCTGGCGCGGATCAGCTCGACCCAGCGGTCTTGCTGCGCGGCGGCGGCGATCGTTTCGTATTCGGCCGCGATCTGCCGGATGGACGACCATGCCTCCTGCTCGGAGGTGGTCGTCTCGTGCGCGGACAGCTCGGCGCCGGAATGCTGGACGACGCCGAACAGCACCGTGCGGGCGGTCGCGGCCGTGTTGTCGCTGGGATGCGGGCCGGCATGCACACCGTCGGGCCGGTCGGTCGCGACGTAGGCGTGGTTCGCCTCGCGCCCGCGGGTCATCGCGACGTACAAGTTCTCCTTGGTCGTCGTCGCCTCGATCAGCGCATGCGCGGTGTCAGTCGTGAGCCCCTGCGCGCGGTGCGCGGTGACCGCGTAGCCGAGATCCAGGTGTTCGCGGACGTAGCCGGCAGGCAGCACCACGGACGCGCCGCGTCGTCGGCCGGCTCGGCGGACGGTGACCGAGCCGTCGCTGCGCACGGCGGTCATCGTCCAGCGGTCGCCGTTGCGGACCCAGCCGCGCCCTGCGGCGCGCAGGCGCCGGTCGTTATGGCGGGAGATCACGGCATCGCCTGGTGAGGCGACCGTGCCGTCGTGCAGTACCACGGAGCCGTGCCGCGGGGTCACGGCGCCGTCGAGGATCAGGTCGGCGCGCGCCCGCTGGTTCAGAGCGGAGACGGAATCGTGGGTCTCCGCGATCAGCACCGACTGACGTCCGGCGAGCATGTCGCTCCGCCATCCTGTGTAGGCGGCGTCCGCCATCGTGTCGGTGTCGCCGCCGTGAACCCGACCGTGGGCGTCGTACTCGTCGATCACGGCGGCATCGCCGTGGCGCAGCCCGAGTGACGCCGCCTTCTCCCAGCGGTGCGTGAAGCGGTGGATGTCGACCAGTTCGGGCGCGTCGTCCCGGTCGTGGACGAGCATCGAGAATGCACCGCCCGCATCGACCGACTGCAACTGCGCCCAATCGCCGACCAGCAGCGCCTTCGCACCGGCCTGCGCCACGAGCGCGGAAAGCCGATCCAGGGTCAGCGTCCCGGCGAGGGACGCCTCGTCGATGATGACCAGCTGGCCGGCGTGGAACGTCGTGCCGTGAACGAGGTGATCCTGCCACCACTTCGCCGTGTTCTCCGTGACGATCCCGAGGTCGTCGCCGAGCACCTGCGCCGCAGCGGCAGACGGGGCAAGCCCGATGACCGACCCTTCGCCATGCTGCATCTCCCAGGCCCGACGCAGCGCGCTCATCGCCGTCGTCTTCCCCGCGCCGGCAGGTCCGACCAGCACATCGAGGACGCGGCCGGAGACGGCGACCGTCGCCAATGCGGCGGCCTGGTCGGCGCCGAGCACGAGACCGCGACGGTCGGGCCGGCGGGTGACGCGCTCGAGCTGGGCGAGGTCGAGAGTCGCAGCGGTCAGCATCCGGGACCGTTCGAGCAGGCGATCCTCCGCGGCCAGCAGCTGCTCGGAGGAATAGACCGTGGCGTGCCTCGGCCGGAACGCGCTCGTGCCGTCCGAGCGTCGGAAGATCGCCGGGCTGCTCGCCAGCTCAGGCGGCGTGAGCCGCAGCGACCCCGCCTCGGCGGCATCGGCGATCATGCCCACGATCGCCTCCCGATCCATCGTGCTGGCGAATCGCCACCCCATCGTCTGCCGCGCGGCCTCGGCGTAGAGGTTCCAGCGTCGCCACGTCGCCCGCTTCTCGCCGACGACCTCGATCACCGTCTGGCCGAGTTCGCGGATCACGTCGAGCGGGACGTCATCGGCGCGCAGCATCGGCGGCGACGGGGCGGCGGTGATCCGCCGCGCCCACTCGGTCGCGTTCTCGCCCAAGCTCGCACTCGCACGCTCACGCCATTGCGCCGTCAGCGCGGCGAGGGATTGCACCTGCTTGTCGGGTCTCGTCGTCAGCGTCGCCTGAGCGCGCAGCTTCACGATCGTCGCCGGTGACGGGCGCCGGCCGTGCTCGCCGATGTATCGCTCGATGAGCCGGTCGGTCTCCTGGTCGATGTCCCGCGACCGGGAGGAGAACAACGCGATCAGCGACTCCGGGACGGTCGTGATCGCCCACGCCGGGTTCCGGTCCCGGCCACGAGCCCGCGCCTCCCACTCGACGCCTAGTGTCCGCGTGAGGTGATCGGCGAACACCGCCTCGTGCAGCTCCGACAGGGCGACGACCGCCGCGTGCAGGGGCCGGCCGTCCAGCGACCGCCACTTGCCGTCCAGCAACGTCTGCACCTTGTTGGAGAGCACAACATGGGTGTGCAAGTGGGGATCGCCCGCCCTGCTGTCGTAGTGATCGAACGCGGTTGCAATGAGCCCGCCGACGCCGACCTGTGCAACGGCCCCGTCGCGTCCGGTTGCGCCGACGCGCGTAGCCGCAATCTCCCGCTCCATGAACGCAACCACCTCCGCAACCGCTGCATGGTGAGCGTCGGCGATGATCGCCTGCGTGCCGGCGTCCGCAACCGCCCACACGACCGATGCAGCCTTCGGGATCGAGAACGTGAAGTCGAACCCGGCGACGGCACGCCGCGTCCCGCGCGCGGCTTCCTCAGCCTCGATCTGCGCGATGGCCTCGGCCCGCGCGACCACGCCCAGGCTCGGGTCCAGCGACGCGATCCGCTTCTCCACACGAGCGGTAGCGGTGGAGAAGTCCTGGTAGGCGCGGCCGAGCGGATCGCCCGTGATCGGATCGCGGCCCATGCCGACAAGCAGCTGGAGTTGGGCCTCCGAGACCGGATCGCCGGACACGATCCTCCCGCCGCCGAGGGCCGGCACGCTGCTGCCCATCCAGCGACCGGGGGGAGTTCCTTCCTCGAGGTAGTACCTCGTCAGCGGGGTCGACAAGGCACGGTTCCCGTCGCCCGAGGCGACCGTCTTGAGCAGGTACTTGTAACCCTCGCCCGCGCTCATCACCCGCATCGAGACCGTCATGCCCGTCAGGTGCGAACGAGATCACCGGCTTCGGACCCGGCGCTCGCGCCAGGTCCGAACCTCGTCTGCAAGAGGCGTGGACCGACCGAAGGCCGGCTGACCGGCCGCACCGGGACGACGCTCTCGCGGACGCGATCCGGGGCCGACGCGCTGAGCGATCGGTGTCGCGATCACGGGCGGAGCGCCGGGACGCGTGGATGGCGCGCGCACCTGGAAGGTGACCAGCCCGGCGACGTCTCGACCGGGACGCGCCGACCGTCATGGAACCGCGATGCTCGACACAGCCACCGCCCCGGCCGCCCCGCTGCGGATCGGATCGCTGTTCTCCGGCTACGACGGCCTCGACCTCGCCGTCGAGCACGTCTTCGGCGGGCGCACGGTGTGGTTCTCCGAGCTCAACTCTGCCCCGGCCCGCGTCTTCGCGCATCACTGGCCCGGCGTCCCCAACCTCGGCGACATCACCCAGATCGACTGGCGACAGACCGAGCCGGTCGACGTGCTGTGCGGAGGTTTCCCTTGCCAGGACGTCTCCACGGTCGGCAAGCGCGCCGGCCTCGCCCCCGGCACCCGCTCTGGCCTCTGGGCGCAGATGGCGACTGCGATCGACGTGCTGCAACCCGAGTGGGTCGTCGCCGAGAACGTCCGTGGCCTGCTCTCGGCCACCGCTCGACGCCCCGAACCAAAGGACGACCCCGATGAAAGCAACCCCCTCTCCGCAGCCCTCGAGTTCGCAACCCCCGCCGAACGCTCTGCCCTTCGCGCAATGGAACCCGACCCGTGGAATCTGGGAGACACACCAGCCCGACCTCTACGGGCACTTGGAGCCGTACTCGGCGATCTGGCCGACCTCCGGTACGACGCTCGCTGGCTTGGCCTACCCGCTTCCCACGTCGGCGCACCCCACACCCGATTTCGGATCTTCATCCTCGCCCGGCGCACTCTTCCGCACCCCGCTCGCCTCGGACGTCGCCCGTGGCGCGGAGACCCTGGAACAGGTCCGAGCCCGACGCGGCACGATCGCCCTCTCGCATCAGATCATCGACCTGGCGCAGAACGGACCCCGATCCTGGCAGGGCAAGGAGCCGGCCGGGCTGTGGCCGCTGATCGAGCAGCTGTTCGACGGTGGGGACACTACGCCGGAGCCATCCGACGGTGGGAATACTTCACCGGACGGACTGCCCCCTCGCCGGCCCTCCTGAATGACGGCGGTCAGCCTCGCCCTGCGCCGCGATTCGTGGAATGGCTCATGGGTTTGCCTGACGGTTGGGTCACAGACCCCGATCACGAGTTGACTGGCAGCGAGCAGCTCACCGCACTCGGCAACGGCGTCCTACCACGCCAAGCGATCCGAGCCCTCGACGCCTTACGTCGGGGTATCACCATGTAGTTGGCGCCTCTTGCTCATCCCATACGCTTCACGGCTTTCCATCGCAGCGGATCTTGAGGCCTTCAAGGCCTAGCTCTTTCTTGCCCTTGCCCTTGCCCTTGCTGCTTGTGCTGCTCGCCGATGTCGTCGCAGAGTCGCGCGCCCGGGCGATCAATCACCATCTGCTCGGCCAGAAAATTGAGTCGTCGACCCGATCTCGTTCATGCGGAACCGCGGGGAGCGGTTGGGATGAGTGCCCCAGGATTCGACCGCGAGGAAAAGGCGCACTGGCGATTCCAGCTCGTCAACCCAGCGGCATTTTACTCGGCCTGGATACGCCGTCCTCTTCCGTCCGACGGCGCCTGACCCAGCTTCTGGTTCGGCGACGGCCTACAGGGCTCGAGTTAGTGATGAGCTAGATCGGCAAGACCGTCCCGCTGATGAGTCCTTGGAGCGAGTAGACGAGCATTGTCCACAGCCCGCTGATCATGAAGATGCCGATTCCGATCATTGCGACGCCGCCGGCGATGTTGATCGCGCGGATGTGCCGGCGCAGGAACGCGGTCGCTGTGGTCGCCCATCCCAGCCCGGTGGCGAGGGCCAGGAACGGCAGGCCGAGGCCGACACAGTACACGGTGGCGAGCAGTGCGCCCCGTGGTGCCGATGCGGCGCTGAGGCTGAGTGCGGAGATCGCAGCGAGCGTGGGGCCGAGACAGGGCGTCCAACCGAGGCCGAAGGCGATGCCCAGCATGGGTGCGCCGGCCAGGCCGGTTGAGGGTCTGATGCCGAGTTTCGCGGTGCGCTGTGCTGCAGGCCGGAAGTCGGTGCGGTGGAGACCATAGAATCCGACGACTACGGTGGTGGAGCCTTCGGGAGGTCGCGGATGACGGTCGTTTTCGTCCTCAATGCGGGCTCATCCTCGGTCAAGTGGAGACTGGTCGACGGGGAAACGGGCACGACGATCCGGGGCGGCGTCGTGGAGCGGCTCGGCCACGCCGGTGCGGATGGGCGTGAGCACGGCGCCGTGATCAGCACGCTGCTGGCCGGACTGGAGCACGAGCGCATCGCGGTCATCGGCCACCGCGTCGTGCACGGCGGCGACCGATTCGCAGCGGCTGCGCTGATTACTGACGAGGTTGAACATCAGATCGACGAGCTCGCCACCCTGGCTCCGTTGCACAACTCGGTCAACCTGACCGGCATCCGCGCTGCGCGCGCCGCCTTCCCGGACATCCCGAACGTCGCGGTGTTCGACACCGCGTTCCACCGCACCCTGCCGGCTGCGTCGGCATCGTATGCGCTTCCCGCAGACCTCGTCCAGCGACATCAGATCCGCCGATACGGCTTCCACGGCATCTCCTACCAGCACGTCTCCGCCCGCACCGCCGAACTGCTCGGGCGTCCGCTGTCGGAGCTTCGGCTGATCATCTTCCACCTGGGCAACGGGGCATCCGCTTGCGCAATGGCCGGCGGCCGCTCGGTGGAAACCTCGATGGGCATGACGCCCCTGGAGGGGCTCGTGATGGGCACTCGCGCCGGGGACCTGGATCCGGGGGTGCTCCTCGCGCTCGGCCGCGCCGGCGTAGCATGGGATCGGCTGGAGGCGCTGCTCACGCGCGAGAGCGGCCTGCGGGCGCTGGCCGGCACCGAGGACATGCGCGACATCCACGCCGCGGCCGCCGCTGGGGATGCGAGAGCCGCCGCTGCGCTCGACGTTTACCATCACCGGCTGCGCCACTATCTCGGCGCCTACCTCGCCCAGCTCGGCGGAGCGGACGCGATCGTCTTCACCGGCGGCGTCGGCGAGAACGCCGCCGCGACGCGCGCGGCGGTGGTCTCCGGCATGGCGGGCCTGGGCATCCTGATCGACCCGGCACGCAACGAGGCGAGGGCCGACGGGGCGCGAGCGATCTCGGACCCGAGCTCACCGGTCGCCGTGCTGATCGTTCTCACGGACGAGGAGCTCGAGATCGCCCGGCAGTCGCTCGCAGCGGTCAGCGTCTAGCGGTTCGGTCGACGTCGGAGGAGGCGGTCTCGTTCGTCCGATGCCGTCGGATGACGTTCAAGACGAGGACGGTTGCGAGCACCAGTGCCAGCACGAACATGGTCGCGATGAACCACAGGAAGTCCGAGCCGATCAGGATGTTGCTGATGACGAAGCGGCCGAAGGCGACGAGCACCCCGGCCGCCGTGCCGAGGTAGAGCCACAGCGTGCGGCGGGACAGCAGGGACGCGCCAATGCCCAGCAGCACGATCCCGAACCCCGCGATGAAGCCGCCCCAGGTCGAGAAGACGATCCCGAGCCAGTCCACGAATGCCACTGGCAGCGTGGCGGCGTCGATACCCGTATGCCGGATGTCTTCGGGCAGGAGGGAGGGTCGAAGGAACAGGAAGTAGACCCCGATCCCGAGGGTGAAGACGCCGAGCGCGGTCGTGACAGCGCCGCCTAGCAGGTCCTTCCGGAGACGTTCCTGAGTGGGCATCCGAGACATCCGTCCTGTTCGACCGTGGGGCGCGTTCTCGCCTGGACCTGTGCCGGTGAGATATGCCCTGGGTGCCAAGCGTTGCACAGGACACCCCGATCGGGCGAGAGCGGTCAGAGCCGGTCCAGGATGAACTGCACCCGCTCCTCGGCGCTGAGGACCGGAACCCGCACGACCGGGAAGGGCAGCGCTTCGTACACCTGGGTCAGCAGTTCGTGGATGCGCTGCTGGGCGGCGGTGTCCTCGGTGCGGGCGTAGTCGGCGGCCAGGGGCAGCAGGTCGAGGATGAACGTCTTGCGGTAATCGACGTGCTCGAGCGCGGTGAGCAGGGCGGGGTCGGGCTCGAGGTCGAGGAAGCGGTAGTAGGCGAGGGAGTCGGGGACGGCCCGGTCGAGGAACACGGTGGCGTCCGGGTCGAGGGCAGCTTCCTCCGCGAGCTGCATGTTCAGGACGCCGCGCTGGAACTGCCGCTGCTTCGCGCGGACCTCCTCGACGGTGCGGCCGGCGATGCGCTGCAGGTCGAGATAGTGCCGGGCATGCTCGATGGTGGAGGTGTAGCCGCGGTCCCGCAGCAGGTTCGTGGTGGTGGTCTTGCCCGAGCTGGGCCCGCCGGTGATGACGTACCAGTTGGTCACGTTCGCCCTTTCGCTCTGCCCGCACCGGGAATATCCTCTTCACGAAGTACCTTATACCCCTAGAGGGTATAGGATTGACGTCGGAGGTGGCTGAGATGGCACACGGATACGTGGATGACAAGCAGGCACTGCTGGCGCGGTTGCATCGGGCGGAGGGGCAGGTGCGCGGGATCGCGCGGATGGTCGACGAGGACGTGTACTGCATCGACATCCTGACCCAGGTCTCGGCGGCGACGAAGGCGCTGGAGTCGGTCGCGCTGACGCTGCTGGAGGACCATCTCGGGCATTGCGTCGCGCAGGCGACCGCGCAGGGCGGCCCGGTCGCGGAGGAGAAGCTCCGCGAAGCGAACGCCGCGATCGCGCGGCTGGTCCGCTCCTAGAACGTTCACACCACACGCATCAACACGCTCGCGAAAGGAGCACAACATGACCGGACAGGGATTCCAGGACCTCGGCCTGCAGGCGACGAACGGCGGGGGCTGCGCCTGCTGCGGCCCCGCCTCGCACGCGACCACGGCGAGCACTACCGCTCCGGCGACGGCGCAACCAGCGTCGGGCGATCTGTCGGCCCAGTTCCTGGTGGAGGGCATGACGTGCTCGCACTGCGTACGCAGCGTCACCGAGGAGGTCTCCGCGATCGACGGGGTCTCCGGCGTCGAGGTCGACCTGCACCCCGGCGGCGTGTCCACGGTGACCGTGTCCAGCACCGCCCCGGTGGACGCGGAGCGGGTGCGGGAGGCGGTCGAGGAGGCCGGATACAGCCTCGCCGCAACATCATGAGCACGCTGGACGTCGATCTCGACATCACCGGAATGACCTGCGCGTCGTGCGCGACGCGGGTCGAGCGGAAGCTGAACAAACTGCCCGGCGTGGCGGCGACCGTCAACTTCGCCACCGAGAAGGCCCGCGTGCACTCGGAGGCCCCGGTGCCGGTCGAGGAACTGATCGCGGCGGTCGAGCAGGCCGGGTACGGGGCGAGCGTCCCCACCCCACCCGCCCCCGACACAGATGAGCAGACCACCCCGCGGGACGAGGAGCTGGCGTCACTGCGCCAGCGGCTGATCGTCTCGGCGGTGCTGGCGGTGCCGGTGGCGGTGCTGTCGATGATCCCCGCCCTGCAGTTCACCTACTGGCAGTGGCTCACGCTCACCCTGGCCGCCCCGGTGGTGGTGTGGGGGGCGTGGCCGTTCCACCGCGCCGCGGCGATCAATGCCCGGCATGGGGCGGCGACGATGGACACCTTGATCAGCGTCGGCGTGCTGGCCGCGTTCGGCTGGTCGCTGTACGCGCTGTTCTTCGGCGGCGCGGGGATGCCGGGAATGCGGATGAGCGTCACCTTCGTCGGCACCCCGCAGTCCGGCGGTCATGAGGTGTACCTGGAGGTCGCCGCACTGGTGACCGTGTTCATCCTCCTCGGCCGCTACCTCGAGGTCCGTGCCAAGCGGCAGTCCGGCGAGGCCCTGCGCGCCCTGCTGGAACTCGGCGCCAAAGACGCAGTGATCCTTCGCGAAGGCACTGAGCAGCGCGTCCCCGTCGCACAGCTCGTTCCGGGTGATGTCGTGGTGGTGCGGCCGGGTGAGAAGATCCCCGCCGACGGCCTGGTCACCGAGGGCGTCTCCGCGGTGGACGAGTCGATGCTGACCGGCGAGTCCGTGCCGGTCGAGGTCGCCCCCGGATCCCGCGTGGTCGGAGCGACCGTGAACACCGGCGGGCGCCTGCTCGTGCAGATCACGCGGGTCGGCGCCGACACGGAGCTGGCCCGGATGGCGCGGCTGGTCGAGGAGGCGCAGACCGGCAAGGCACAGGTGCAGCGCCTCGCCGACCGGGTGTCGGCCGTCTTCGTCCCCATCGTCATCGTCCTCGCCCTGGCCGCGTTCGCCGGGTGGCTGATCGCGGGAGCGCCGCTGGAGGTCGCGTTCACCGCCGCGGTGACCACCCTGATCATCGCCTGCCCGTGCGCGCTGGGGCTGGCGACGCCGACCGCTCTGCTGGTCGGCACCGGCCGCGGCGCCCAGCTGGGCATCCTCATCCGCGGACCCCAGGTGCTCGAGCAGACCCGCCGCATCGACACCGTCGTCCTCGACAAGACCGGCACCAACACCGCCGGCACCATGACCGTCACCGGCATCCACCCAGCCCCCGGCACCGATGAGGCGGAGCTGATCCGGGTCGCTGCCGCGCTCGAGCACGGCTCCGAGCACCCCATCGGCCGCGCCATCACCGCCGCAGCCGACGGCCCGGTGGATGCCGTGGAGTCGTTCGCCGCCGAGGCCGGCCAAGGCGTGCAGGGCATCGTCGACGGCCGCATGGTTGCCGCCGGCCGCGCCACCTGGATCACCGGGCAATGGGCGATCGCGATCCCCGGCGAGCTCGCCGCGACGATCACGGCCGATGAGGCCGCGGGCGCCACCGTGACCGTCGTGGCGTGGGACGGGCGGGCGCGCGGCGCGATCAGCGTCGCCGACACCATCAAGCCCACCAGCCGTGAGGCCATCGCCCGGCTGCGCGGGCTCGGGCTGACCCCGATCCTGCTCACCGGCGACAACCCGNNGGGGGCGCCGCCCGCACCATCGCCGACGACGCCGGAATCGAGGACGTCCGCGCCGGAGTCACCCCGCAGGGCAAGCTCGACACCATCCGGGAGCTGCAAGCCGCCGGCCGGGTGGTCGCGATGGTCGGCGACGGCGTGAACGACGCCGCCGCCCTCGCCCAAGCGGACCTCGGCATCGCGATGGGCACCGGCACCGACGCGGCCATCACCGCCGCGGACCTGACCATCGTCTCCGGCGACCTGCTCCTGGTCCCGGACGCGATCCGGCTCGCCCGCCGCACCCTGGGCACCATCAAGGGCAACCTGTTCTGGGCGTTCGCCTACAACGTCGCCGCGATCCCGGTCGCGATGCTCGCCCTGCTCAACCCCATCCTCGCCGCCGCCGCGATGGCGTTCAGCAGCGTCTTCGTGGTCACCAACAGCCTCCGAACGCGCCGCTTCCGCCCCCTGCCCGCCCCAGTGCCCACCGTCCCGACGCCCAGCCGCGACATCACCCCCGTCCACGCCTGACACCCCGCAAGGAGACAGCTATGACACACGACCACGACCACGAGCACCACGACCACGAGCACGTCGCGCACGATCACGGGTCCCACGAGCACCATCACCACGAGCCCCCGGCCGGGGCGACCGACCTCGTCACCTGCCCGGTCATGCCCGGCAACCAGGTCGACCCGGCATGGGCCGAGAAGCGCGGCCTGTTCCGCGACTACGAGAGCGCGCGGTACTGGTTCTGCTGCCCCGAGTGCGGGCCGCTGTTCGACGCCGACCCCGCCCGCTACGCCAACGCCGCCTGACCCACGACGGCAGGGAAAGGGGGCGCGGGATGGATACAGCGGTCGGGCTGGTGCAGGCCTACCTGCGCGTGAACGGGTACTTCACCGTCGCCGAGTACCCAGTGCTGGACGCGACCGGTCCGGACGGGCCGCGCACCGTCACCGACCTGGACATCCTCGCGATCCGACTGCACCACATCCCCGGCGACGACCCCGACCCGGCCCTCGGCGCCCGCCCCGGGGCGCCGGACATGATCGTCGGCGAGGTCAAGGAGGGCGCCCCGAAGCTGAACCCCGCGATGCGCGACCCCGCGGTGCTGGAGGCCGCGTTCGCCCGGTTCGGCTGCTGCACCCCCGCCGACGCGCCCGCCCTCGTCCAGGAGCTGCTGACGACCGGGCAGGTCCTCGCCCCGGAGGGCCACCTGATCCGCACGGTCGCGTTCGGCAACACCGCCCGCCCCCATCGGTCCGGCTCCTGGCACACCGTCCCCCTCGAGCACATCCTCGACTATCTCCGCGATCACCTCGCCCGCAACTGGGCCGTCGTCGGCCGCACCCAGATCAAGGACGACGCCCTCGGGCTGCTGGCTCTGATGGAGAAGGCCCACCGNNCCCGCCGATGAGCCGGCTGCCGCGCACCGGTCCCCATCCGGGACCATCGCCCCTGGCCAGGCATCGGTCGGGCGACCAGGCTGGGCAGGACCGCCGTGCGCCCGATCGGCGCCGGCGGGGATCCAGGCACACCGGGGTACGCTGGACGCGGGAAGGAGGTCGGCGGTGAACCACATCCGAACCCTGGTGCACGCCCCATCCGGGCTGCACCGGCTGCTGCTGACCTTCGCGACCGCGCTCCTGCTGATCGCCGGCCTGCTGGCCATGCACACCCTCACCGGCACGCTCACCAGCGGGCACGCCGACACCCCCGCAGCGGCCTCCGAAGCCGCCCATGCCGCGCCCGACTCTGACCTGGACGGCACCGTCGCGACCGGGAGCATGCTCGAGAACACCATCGGGACAGGCCCCGAGGCATCGGGCGGGCACTGCGAGGGCGACTGCGACAGCTCGGGCGGAATGCCGGACCATTCGATGCTGATGATGGCGTGCGTGCTGGCGCTGCTGGCCGCCACTATCGTGCTGCTCGCCCCGGCGCTGCTGGCCCGCCTGGGCACCGCCCTCGCCCTGCTGCGCCTGCACGGGCGGAATGTGCTCACCGCGTTACCGCACCCCCGACCACCTTCCCTCATCGTCCTGTCGATCAGTCGAACCTGATTCCCCGCCCTCCCGTCACCGCTGTGCCGGGAGATGCTGCGCCGTGCCCGCATACGGCACGGGAATCAACTCACCATTCGACCGACTAGACAAGGACACCCACCCATGCGTTTCCGCATTCTCGCGCTGAGCACCGGCGCGCTCGCCGCTGCGCTCGTGCTCGCCGGCTGCGCCCCCACCG
>MTKZ01021938.1_pt2 | contig 14617 bp, 15 predicted proteins | sample 1042781 | NCBI WGS metagenome assembly MTKZ01 (sample SAMN06212207, study PRJNA360539) | anaerobic digester metagenome | biome: Wastewater treatment plant; material: sludge; isolation source: anaerobic digester fed with sludge from wastewater treatment plant | place: Denmark: WWTP Viborg ...
TCATCCTTCTCTATCTTTTTAACACGCCCTACACCAACGTGAGAACCCGTGCCTATTCCCCTAATAATAATCATATATTGTATAATTTTGTAATTGATTTGGGAAATAATTTGGGAATAGTATATTAATCTGAAAGTTATGTTTTTAAAGCTAAAAGAAAATTAAAGTTTTTAAAAAAATTAATGAGCAAACCTTTCCAGTAATGAAACCAGTTTTTTCAACATTCCTTTTAATGGACCTGCTTTATTTTCTAACTTGCGAAGAGCGTTTACATCACTATTTTTAAGCCCTCCAACGAGTATAAGGGCTACCACATAAACAATGACTGCCGATATCAGGACCAGTGCAAAAACAACATAGTTTCAAAAGAAAGCAAGGTAATTGCTAAAAGGTATGGAAATATTGAGAGGCAGGGTAGTAAGTAAGAGGTTTTGTGGTATTAGTAGAAGTAATACCCCCATTATTCCAGTTGCCAATACTATTTTAGCCAAATCCATGAATTGTAATTTTACATCAGCTAACTTAAGAGTTTTCCAAACAATAAATGTCATTATCAGAAAAGCGGTTAGAGTTAGTGCCATTGCTGCACCGTTAATTCCATAAATAGGGATCAAATAAATGCTCATCGCCACATCTAAAATAACTCCAAAGACTAAAATTGTCATTGGAAGGTAAGGTTTGCCTAATCCCTGAGCAATGCTTGATGAAACTGTATAAATGGTGAAAAATAGCATTCCCACTGCCAGTATCTGTAGTGCTGTCGCCCCATTCATGAAAGCTGGATTTAAATATAGTAATTTCATGATTGGAGTGGCTAAAAGCATCGTTCCGACACACATAGGGACAACAACCAGGGCAACATAACGATATGATTGATTCACATAGTTTTCAAGTACATTTCTATTATTCAAACCCATTGCTTCTGCTGTTGCAGGTAGTACGGCAGTTGCCACGGACATGGAAATTATAAGGGGCAAACGTGCTATGGGTGTGGCTGCACCGAAGAATCCGAGTTGCTCGCTAGGCAGGTAATATAATACCGCATAATTCCCAATTAAATCAAATAATAAAATCTCAGCAAGCCCGGTTATGAGAACTGGCAATGCAAAAACAAGAAGAGTTTTGGCTAGGGCTAGTTCCTCTTTGGTTGTAACTGTTAACTTCACATTCTTAAGACGTTTACCAAGACCTCTTCGATATAAATAGTATCCTGCAATAAGTGAAGCAATAAAACCTATGGAAGTTCCAATTACCGCCCCAGCAACATAAAACCCCACTAAAATGAGGATTACTGCACTGGAAATCATGAATATCTGTTCAAAGGCTTTAGTGATGACGATATTTCCCATCTGGAAAACACCTTGAAAAGCACCTCTAAAAACACCCACTACTACACTGAATGGAGTTATTAAAGCCACGAGCTTTAAAGGAAGAAGAGTTTCTGGTTTATGAAAAAAACCTAAAGCTAACGGTTCTGCCAAAAGGAATATTGCTAAACTCATAAGTAATCCAAGAACAATTACGATTTTCATTGATGTGTGAATTACTTGTTTCACCATCTCGTCCTGGTTTTTAGCCGAATATTCAGACACATGCTTTGCAATGGCTGGTGGCATACCTCCAGATGCTATTTGGATCAATATACCTTGCCNNAGAACTCATGATAATTACCAATTGTGTAAGTTTTTAGTGAAAGTCTGTTGACTTGTTTTTTCTTTTACTTCAAGAAAATTAAATATGTCTTAAGGATTCAATTCACTAATTCCTTATTTATAAAATTAATGTTATTAAACCCCACCATGGGATTGTTCCATACTCCCATGAAAATGTTAACCTTCTCTATTAAAACCAGCTAAGATTCTTTTTTTTAAGAATTCACACCAATAGTTTTTATATAACAAATAGTTTTTATCTTCATAAAAACATCTATAAATGATACCTCATATTAGACATACTTTGATTGACAAAAATAACCATCCAATATCATATTTTACGAGAGGTGTAACTATTATAACTATAATGGCAACTGGAACATTCGACCTAATACATCCCGGTCACGGATATTACCTTGAAGAGTCAAAAAAACTGGGAGGAGATGATGCCCGCCTGGTAGTGGTAGTGGCCCGTGAGTCCACAGTGCGTGCCAGGAAAAGGGTGCCCATAGTCCCAGAGAAGCAGCGACTGAAAGTAGTTCAGATGCTCAGAGTTGTGGATGAAGCGATTCTGGGAAGTGAAAACGATATGTTCAGCACTGTCAGCAAGATTAACCCGGATATTATTACCATAGGCCCTGATCAAGACTTCGACTTAGATTGGTTACGAAAGGAACTTAAAGAAAGAGAACTTAATGCAAAAGTGGTTAAGATCAATGGTTACCATGAATCTTCTCTGGATAGTTCCTGCAAAATCATTAAAAAGATTAAGGAAGCTGATTTTCCGCCAGATAGCTTTAAACACTGTTAATTTCCTTTTTTTTATTATTAAATTTTTATTTCCTGTTTTATTAAAGATCAATGAGGCAATTGGATAGATTTTATTGACATTTAACTACGATTAATTGTTTTGTTAGTTATATGATGAGTTTAGTTAATTAAACATAGCTCAAGCTAAGGTATTTAAAAAAAAGAAAAAAAGAAAGGGTTTAGAAGGGCAGCTCCGCGTAGGTCCCTTTTTTTGTCCACGAACTTGTGTCCCAGTTTTGGACTGATCCAAGCGAATTTCGGTAACTAGTTCCATCCGCTGTGTACCATTTTCCATTAGCGTATATCTCAGCCCATACGTGACCATACCAAGTTTTACTTGTTGTAAAGTAACAATCCCCGTGCACATACCTTGCTGGTAATCCAGCTGCTCTTGAAAGGGCCACGATTAGGTGTGAATGGTCACAACAATTACCACTCCTGGAAGAGAGCGTTTTAACAGCTCCTTTCTGGGTATTGTAGTAATATGAATATTCGAGGTTGTCTCGCACCCAGTTAAAGATGCGAGTGGCCTTATCATAGCTGGATGTAGCCCCGGAGGTTATACTTTTTGCCATAGCCACTATACTACTGTCTTTAACTTGACAGTTAGCAGTTGCTTGCAGGTAAACCTGCAGGCTGCTAGGTATTGTGTCATTGTTGCTTGATTTACCACCAGCACTAACAGAGCTCCATGGTTTCATCACCGCATACTTTGGCAAGTACTTCTCTTTGCCATAGAAAGCCATAACCCGGCTGTAGAGGTAGATCAGTGATTCGTAACGAATTTTTCCTAGAGTTGTTGACCCGTAATTTGGTGCCGCATTATTGGTATCCATGAAGGATTTTATACGGCTTGCCAGGTCAAGATACCCTGATTTGTCCAGGTTACCACTGGTCATTTTCTCATAGGGTTTTGCGGCTGTTTGAGTACTTTTTAAAGTTATAGAGGTGATGACCCCATTTTTCAACTGCAATACACCTGTTGTGAGTAGCCTCAAAAACTGAGGCATGGTGACTTGCACTGATCCCATTTGCACATATTTAGGAAGAGCATGATTGGTTTCAATATATGTCTTAACTCTTCCAGCTGCGTTAATGATATCAGCGAGTGTGTATTTGGTTGTTTTTGAGCTAGTAGTAGTGGTAGTGGTTGTTGTAGTAGTTGGGGTTGTAGTGCTGGTTGATCCTGTACTGCTAGACTGGTTGAAGAAGTCTTTATCCACCAATCCATATCCGAACAGGGCGTATCCTGATGATCCGTTGGAAGTGGCAGATTGTATGTCCTGGTTGATTTCAGCTGCAGATAATTTATCTATGTTACTATCGCTTTCATACACCTGTAAACCCGCCACCACTGGTTTGCTTGAATGTTCTACAATCCATTTGGTGGTGGTTCCGATCCATGCTGTGTCTTGGTTGTAATTTCCCTTGTAGATCATTGGAACAAGGAAATCCAAGTATTTTGAGAGAGCAGCATAGTCCTGGCCGTAATAATAACCATTTATACTGCATTCGGGCATGAGTGCAGCTGAAACGGATATCTTCGGGCTGATGGAATATAATGTCTCATCTACTTTTTTTACAAAGTTGGTGATGGCATCTGTTCCACCAGAATGCTTGTAGGCAGTTCCAGGATAACGGACGTAATCCAGGTGGATGCCGTCGATATCGTAATTTTTTGCGAGGTCTGCAATGTAACTTACCAGTGCATCATTGAAACTCGTGTCTGTCGATGTTATGGTCTTTGTTGTGTATGTAGTGGTGGTTTTGTAGCTGTAAGACCAGTAGTACTTCCATTGATAATTCCAGTAGTACTTCCAGGAGTATCTCCATAATCCCCTGTATTTATACCAACTTTTGTACCAGACCTTGTACCAGCTTTTATACCATTTTTTGGTGGCTACTTTCACTGTTTTGGTGGAGGGTACTTTGACTGTGGATGTGATAGTTTCCCCGAGAGGATCTACCCATTTTCCATTTTCATCTATGAAGCAGGAAACCCAGGCATGTACCCTTATTCCAGTTCCGTTTAACTTACTTAGTATGGCTGTCAGGACAGTTTTGTAATTGGGAGAAGAAAATCTGTTTGTCTTAACGAATATGTCCGTTATTCCGGCTTTCAATAATTCGTTGAGATTCACAGTCGATACTTCATCCGCACTGATCCATAATGCGTGGACATTTTGGAATCCATCTGATGCTGCCGCTGTGTAATTTTGAATGGTTTCTGTTCCGTTACTGTTATCGGATGAACTATTTTGAGTGCTATTGAGAGTTTCTGTTGTCTGGTTTTCTTGCTGAGTAGTATCTGAATCATTAACCACCGTAGTGGTTGTATTCTGAATGGTAGATGTGTTGGTGTTGTTTTCTGCTATTTCACTGACATTGGTTGTGTTCGCGAAATTTTCTGTTGCGGACTGATTTGGGGTGGCATAGATTATACTAGGGGCCAGCATGCCAACTCCAAGTAGGAGTAGCATAACTAGCAGCAATTGTTGCTTCAGTAATATGCCCCCTCAATGTCTGCTGTCAGTCGAACACAGATAGATGTTCCTGACACATTAAGATCGTCCTTTTCAGCATATAAATGTTTTCATAGATTTTTGGGAAAAAAAACCCCCGAATAAGCTTTTTTAAATTCAAAACGCCTGAAATATTAATTTTTTATCATGGCCTCCTTTGATAATAATTCTTTTCAAACAACTCCATCAACCCACTCCTGTTACATCATGACCAGCGAAATTTCATGTTAAGATGTGAATATGGTCACATCTTAAAACTCCATATGGATTTAGGTAAAATTTTGTTATCCATTTTAGGAAAAATAATAGTAAGGATTATTAAACATTCCCTTAAAAATTAATTAGTCTTCGATTAGAATTATGGTACTAAAAATGTAAAATTGATGCATTTTAAAAAAATTGCCTTCACTATGCACCAAAGGGGTCTGTTCTGAATTTCCAAGATAATATCTAAATCGAATTAATGGACTAAAAACATAAACACCAAATATGATCATCTAAATATCGGTTATCGAGATAAATTCAGGTTTCTCTACCAACTATTGATCTTAAGTAAATAAGCCTTAAAAAATATCTACACATTTATTTGCTGGAAAATTGGGGGACACTAAAAATTTATAACTAATTTCATTCAAACGCTTCTAATATGATCATAGAAAAGCTTGAAATGGCTGTGCAAATACTGGAAACTTCCCCCGAATTTGCACAGATTATTCCTGAAGTGCGTAGCAACATTGTAATGGCAAGGAAGAATGCAGAGACAATAGAGGATGTTGCTGGGATACCGGGACGTATAACCATTGTTAATAGCCTGCCCAAAGCTGTTGCCCATCCAGATTATGCTGCTTCATCCCATATGGCCAGACTAGTTTTAAGTATGATGAAATATGATCCTGACAAGCGCAGCGCACTCAACATAAAATATCACCCACAACTGGTGGAGATCTGTCAGAAATTAGGTTTAGTAGTTGCCAGCTATGACCGCAACCAGGAACCCGTTGAAGTAGAAAAGGAAGAGGGAAGTACTATTTCATGGGGTGTTAAGATTGCCATGGAAAATTTAAAGGCCATTCCAGATGTTATCTATCACACTGGAGGCTGGGGAAAGGAACCCATGATTGTGCTTCTGGGAACAAACCCCTTAGAAGTGGCTGAGATGGCAATATGTCTTGCCAAACTTTTTCTAACCAATGCAAAAAAGTGATCCATTAGGTCAGTTTTTCTAGAATAATAATTCTATTTTAAAGATAGTTTTAGACAGAAAAATTTGGAAAAATCAAACTCCAGTTTCAATATTATAACTCTGGTGTAAAAGAGAAATTATATTATAAAGTTAAAGAAAATAGGGTTTATAAAGAGAATTAGAAGACAGATATATCAATGAAAAGACCATATAAAAATTACAACATGATTTGGATATAAATCAAAATTTAGTATAATCCAATAATCTTTAATGAAACAATGCGTAAATGTTTAATTGGAAATAGTTTATTATTAATACTTACTTAAAACCACTATCTAATTATTGAGGGATCCTATGCATTATAAAATGTATGAAGAGATGATGGAACAACCTACCTCTTTAGAGAAGACCATTGATGCTGAAAAATCTCATATGAAAGAAATAAGTGAGAAGTTCAGAGAATTTGATAAGATATATCTGGTAGGGTGCGGAAGCTCTCTATCAACATGTTTTTCAGCTATTGATGCTATGAAAATGGTGTCTAACCGTAATTTGGAGGTTTTTACTGGTTACGAATTTTTCTATCATAAAAAACTCCAGAACGAAAATGCAGGAGTTATTCTAACATCACAATCTGGAGAAACAGCTGATACTCTAGCTGCCATGAGAAGGGCCCAGGAAGAGGGCATCTACACCATCTCCATAGCNNCGCTATACTGGGGACAAAGACTTATATGACCCAATTAATGAGCCTTTATCAGATATTATTCCCTATGGAAGATTCCTCCAGTTCCAAGGACGTTCTTGGTGATCTGAAAAAAATTCCATCAATAACCGAAGACCTTTTAAATAAAACTAAAGATGAAAACAAGGCTTTAGCCAAAAAATACGCAAACTACGATATTTTTTATGCTATGGGAAGCGGTCCCAACTATGGTCTAGCCTACAAACTGGCCATGACCATGTTCATGGAAGGAGCTCTTAAACATGCCTGTCCCTTATATTCGGGGGAATTCCGTCATGGGCTCATTGAAAGAGTGGAAAAAAATATTCCCGTGGTTTTCCTGGATGCTGGATATCCTGGAGATGAGTTCACCCATAAATCAATAGAATTTTCAAATAAAATAGGTGCTGAAAACATAATATATCGAATGCAGGACTATGCCGATATCAACCCCCTCTTATCACCATTCGTACTGGTAGTGCCCTTAGAATGGTTCATTTACTACCTGGCACACTATAATGGAGAAGACCCCGGCAACACCAGACATATAGGGAAGGTAAGGTATTAACTTCTTTTTTAAATCATTAAATCTGGATTTAATCAAAAAAAATAGTTTTTAAACTATAAAAAAAAATTATCTGGGAGCCCTTATTTTCCCAGAACTATTTTATTTCCAGTTTTTGGGTTTCTACAATCTTTTTAGGAAGTTTAATGGTGAGCATTGCATCTTCAAAATTGGCACTGGCCTCTTTTATCTTAACCTCGTAGGGTAATTCCAGATTACGTGCGACTTCACCAAATCCTCTTTCCCTTTTAATATAATTGATTCCTTCACCTTCCATACCTTCAGGGAAGGTTACTTTAATCGTTACAGAATCGTTGGTGACATCAACAGATAAGTTTTCCTTTTCAACACCTGGAAGATCAGCAATGATAATAAATTCAGTGGAGGTGCTGATTAAATCAACGTAGGGTGTGTTAGGTGCTGTGTACTCGGTGATGGTCTTCCCAAGGTCTTCCTGTTTTTCTCGTAAAGTGCTTAATAAATCATTAACCATCTTCTCAGCTGTGGAACGTAATTCCTCAGTTCTTTCAGATGCACTTTCTCTTAATTCTTTGCTTTTATCTGAAACTGAATCTTTAGCTTCGGAAGCTTTTTGTTTTACTTCCACACTTTTTTCTGAGACAGAGTCTTTTACTTCGCCGGCTTTGGAAAGGATTTCTTCTTTTGCGTCTTTATCCTTATTATCTAATCTTTTCTTTTGATCCATTCAAATCCCTCTCATCCCTTTAGTTAATTCAAATCCGCTGCTTTTTGGTGCGATATGGAGTTCGTAATGTAATATGTCCAGGCACTGATAATCTCATGAACTTACGAACAATGCCAAAAAATTCTCTGTTTTTTCCCCCTATTTGTCCCTGATTTCCCTGTTAAACTCTTGTAGTTTTTCTATTATCTCGGATATGCCAGTACCTTCAGATGCAGCGACCATAAGTGGCCCATCCTCTGTATTAATATGTTCTTCAATGTACTTAACATTTTCTTCATCTTCCACCAAATCCATTTTATTGAAAAGTGGAAGGATAGGGGTGTTCTGAAATATTTGTTTTATCTCCCAGTAAAGGTTTACCTGGTTTTCCACAGGGAATCCTGATGTTTGGGACGGATCAAATATAAACAAAATCAGATCTGCCAGGTGTTCCAGTGCTACCATAGCATTGAGTTCAATGGGGTTCATATCCTGCACTGGACGATCCAATAAACCGGGAGTGTCTATAATCTGATATTTCTGCCAGCGCAGCTCGAAATGCCCTATTTGAATACCTTTAGTAGTGAAAGGATAATCTGCAACTTCAGGTTCCGCATTGGTAATTTGTCGGAGGAGTGTTGATTTCCCCACATTGGGAAATCCGGCAATAACCGCAGTGGTGGCTTCAACATCCACTGTTGGAATGTTACGCAGTTTCTGCTTTGCATAGTTTAAAAAGTCAAGTTCATCACTAATACGGTTCACAACTGAAGCTATTCTGCCGAATGCTGCTTTCCGAATCTGTGCAGCGTTTTCTGGAGGTGATCTTCTAATGCGATGTGTGTACTGGTTTTGCAATTTTTCCAAAACACCATTGGCCCAGTTCAATGCTCCCAGAGACTTTTTAAGTTCATCAACACCCACTGCAACATCAATATAGTCCTGGTAGAACATTGGGAGTTCTTCAATGTGGGGTGTTTTTTCGAGAATATCCTCAAAAGTATCCCTTATAACTTGGCTGGCTGTTTGGACTCTTACTTCTTCTATTCGTTTTGATTTTTTCTGACGATGAATTTTGGATGTGCGAACCCGGGCAGCAGCCTTTTTCGCTCGTCGAAATCCCTTATCAAGCACCTCATCCGGTGTTGGTATGTTAGGTAAAAACATTAAATCACATTTTTTTTAAGATTAATAAATATTCTAATTTTCCAGATATTTTGTTTCGATTTTCAGGATATTATAACAATACCTTTCTTTTTAGGAGATAATAAAAACATTGCTGATTTAAAAATATTTTTATTCTTCGAATATTTGAGATTGGAAGCTATAGATTTTCACTCCATCCTGTAACCAGCAATCAGGAGATAATCCTGCTTTCATGCAAGTGTTGGCCAGGAATTCATCAACATCCCAGTTCCATTCCACTGGAACCTGAGGAAGAAGTAAACCCCGATAAATTCCCATCTCAACAATAAGGCCGTCTTTGCCCACCCCGATTTTATCTATGTACTCAGCAGGTTTTTGAACTGAAACGAGGGCGGGTTTGGTAAGGACACTTACCTCCACTTGGATCTGGTCCATCTCCGCAAGTTTTACTTGGGGAAAGCGTGGCNNGGGGAAAGCGTGGGTCACCAGTAGCTGCACTGATAGCAACATCTATCACTGCCTCTGTCAATGGTTTTACTGGTTCAGGATAACCAATACAGCCCCTTAATTCACCATCACGCTGCAGAGTTACAAATACACCCCTGTCCTCATTTAGAATAGGTTTAGTATCTTCTGGAGGCTTTATGATGTTTCCGTTGGTTAAATAGGTTTCAATTGCAGTTCTGGCCAGTTTCACCAGGAATTCTCCATCATCATCAGTTATCATTACTGGGCACCACCAACTGTTGCTTCACTGACCCTGGTGTGAGGCCCTCCATCCCCCACCGGAGCAGTTTGGCCGGCTTTACCACAGAACCCCACACCCATATGGAAGTCCGAACCAACAGCATCCACTTTCTGCAGGATCTCCAGTATGTTTCCAGATAGGGATACGTCCCGAAGCGGATCTGTAACCTGGCCATTTTCTATCATGAATGATTCAGCTGCATTAAACTGGAAAACACCTTTACCAGTGTCCACTTGACCGCCTCTTGATCCTTTAAGGTATATTCCATTTTCCATATCTTCAACAAGTTCTTCAAAACTCATCTGTCCTGGTTCAAGGTAAGTGTTGCTCATACGAACTATGGGTTGGTCTCCAACTCCCGAGCGGGCGTTTCCACTGGACTGAATATTGAGTTTGGCAGCGGTTTCCCTGGAGCTTAAAAGAGATACCAATGTTCCCTCTTCTACCAGAACATTTTTACTGGTTTTAACTCCTTCTGCATCATAGGCATAATATCCGAAGGCATCCATACTGGCATCATCAACAATTGTTACCAGTGGGGATCCAATCTGAGTTCCTATTTTACCTTTTAGAATTGAATCATTCTGCAGTATGAGGTCTGCCTCGGATGCATGACCCAATGCCTCATGAATGAAAACCCCAGTGAGCTCTGAATCCATAATTATGGGGAAGCGCCCGGAAGGTGGAGACTTTGCATCCAGTAACCTGACTGCTTTGGATGCTGCAGTTCTTCCCATTAATTCCAGATCTTCCTTTTCGATAGCCTCAAAACCCTTAGCACCACCAGTACTTTTATGTCCGAATTGAATACCATTTTCGGATGCTGCCACTGCATTCAGAAATAAGGCCACTCGATTTTCTTCCATCTTTATTGATGATCCTTCCGAGTTCAAGAAATGAGTGGTGCCCTCGGCATCAACGTAGTTCACAGTTGTGCTCACCACTTTATCCAGGTTAGCTAGANNCAACGTAGTTCACAGTTGTGCTCACCACTTTATCCAGGTTAGCTGCTTGTTCCACCTCAGACATGGCAATTTTTTTATCCTCAAGAGGAACATCAGATAGTTTAATCCGGGCATTTGATTTGACTTTGTCATTTCTGATTTGTGTTGGAGCCAGTTCCACATCACTGGTAAGGACGCTGGCCAGTTTAAGAGCAGATTCCGTAAGATTATCCAATCTATCTAACTGGTTGGTGTAGGAGAAACCCCATGCACCCTGTTTTAAAACCCGCAAACATACGCCCTGATCTGAACCTGATCGGATCTCCTGGATTTTACCATCCTTCATTACAATAACAGTGTTTTCACTCTCATTAACTCTTATATCAGCATAGTCAACGTTTTTTTCAACTGATTTTAATATTTTATCCAGTAAGTCCAGATCTAACTCCTCTTTCATGTTATCTCCACTTTTAATATGATCTTCCTGACATATAATTTTATGAGATTATTTTTATTATGGTTTAACAGATAATTAGTTAAGATTAGAGATTTTATTATTTAAGGTTATAATATATGAATTCAGGGGAGAATTATAAATTAATATCATGGAAAAATAAATATAGGATGTTCTGTTTAAATAGCTTAGAAATCATAAATGTTATTTCTTTCCAATAAAATACTTTTATTACTTATATAAATGCACCGGATGTGAAAAAAGTGAAGACCATTGAGGAAATAAACCAAAAAATCAAAGACGGGGACGCAGTAGTGGTTACTGCTCGTGAGATGACCCGTATTGTGCAGGAGAATGGTGCAGGAGAAGCTGCAAAAGAGGTGGATGTGGTAACCACCGGAACATTTGGTGCTATGTGTTCCTCTGGTGCATTTTTTAACTTCGGACATTCAGACCCCCCCATTAAGATGAGCCGAACTTACCTTAATGGAGTGGAGGCCTACTCAGGCATAGCAGCTGTGGATGCATATTTAGGGGCAACCCAACCCCACCGCAACCCTGATATTGGATCGGATTATGGTGGTGCTCATCTATTAGAAGACCTGGTACGTGGGAAGGAAGTTGAACTGGTGGCAGAGGCCTTCGGAACCGATTGTTACCCCCGTACCGATGTTCACACATTCATCAGCCTGGACAGTTTAAACCAGGCCATCATGGTTAATCCACGGAACTGTTATCAAAACTACGCTGTAGCCACCAATTCCACTGAGGAAACCCTTTACACATACTTGGGCACTTTACTACCTCAGATGGGTAATGTAAGTTATTCCAGTGCAGGTGAACTCAGCCCACTTCTGAATGACCCTTACTTCCAAACCATTGGTGTTGGAACCCGAATATTCCTTTGCGGAGGTCAGGGCTACATTATGGGTGAAGGAACTCAACACTCAACTGAGGGGAAACGTAAGAACGGTGTTCCCACAGGATCTGCAGGTACTCTTATGCTTCAGGGTGACCTGAAAAAAATGGATTCTAATTATCTGAGAGGAGCAACCATGCCTAAATACGGCCCCACCTTATACGTGGGGGCAGGTATTCCGATTCCCATCCTTAACGAGGAGATAGCCCAGAGTACCGGTATCAGTGACCAGGAAATAACATGTAACATCTATGATTATGGTGTTCCACGCCGGAGCCGACCAGTAATTCGTGAGGCCAATTACCAGGAACTTCGCACAGGAAAAATTGAAATTAATGGAAAGGAAGTTCCAACATCCGCACTTTCTTCATTTAAAAAGGCATTGGAAATCGCTGAAGAACTTAAAAATTGGATTGAAAAGGGAGAATTTTTCTTAACCAACCCTGTTAAAAAAATTCCATCAGAAGGTTGCACTGTGGCACCCCTTGAAATTAGGAGACCATCCATAATGGTGAAAGATCTTAGGATCAAACCCGTTATAACTGTCATGGCAGAAGAAGCTATTTCTGGTGTTGCGCGGAAAATGGTGGATAACAACATCAACCACTTGCCAGTGGTGGACCATTCTGGAAGACTCATGGGAATTGTAACCTCCTGGGATATTGCCCATGCAGTGGCAAAGGGCTGTAAGAAACTCACAGAAGTGATGACCAAAAAAGTGATTGTCGCCCTGGAGGATGACCCGGTGGAGGTTATTGCCCGGCGTATTGACAAACATGAAATATCTGGTGTGCCTATAGTTGACCGGGAAAACCTGGTTAAGGGCATGATCACCGCTGAGGATATATCCAGACTTATGTGCTCCCAAAATAACAAGGAAGGTGATTCCCAGTGAAAGCTTGGCTAAAATTCTCACCTAGAATCGTGAGCAAACCCGTGATATCCGATTTGATCAAGGATTATGATGTGACCTTTAACATTCTGCGCGCTGATATCACCCCTAAGGGTGGTAAAATGTTAATTGAGATCAGTGGCAGTGAAGCAGAAGAAGGAATAAAATACATGGAGAAAGAGGGAATCCAGCTCAACCCCATTAAAAAAGTGGTTAAAAAGGATGAAGATAAATGTATGGATTGTGGTGAATGCTACAGCCTCTGCCCAGTAGAAGCCATTACCATTGATGAAAAATGGAATGTAGAACTGGACGACCAGAAATGTATAGGATGCGGATTCTGCACCTCTTCATGTCCCACCAAGGCCATTAAAATTGCTTATTAAACCTTTTCTTATTTTTTTTATTCAATATGGGGACGTTGAATATATGGTTAAATGTGAACACTGCCAGACTGAAAATGAAGAAGATGCAACTCATTGCCAGAATTGTGGTGGAGAAATCAGGAAAAAAGGCATTAAAAAAATATTCCTAATTGGAATGGGAATATTGGGATTTTTGGTATTGATAATAGCCATATCATCGTTCATTAATACCCCATGGATTGCGGAGTTTGATCAGGACTTGATTAATTCAGTTAGGAGTGGTGAGTCCAGTGAAAGCCTTATACCCAAAATAAAGGAACATTCAAAGGATAACAGAGAGGGGTCCAAAAAAGGATATGATAATATTGTTTCTGGAGGAAAATCTGAAAGTAATCCAGAGTTTCTGGATGAAGCTAAAGAAAATTATCATAAAGAATTGGATTACATTCAAAAAATAGAGAATCTTCAAGTGAGCTTTGCCAAAAGGGAAATTAATGAAGAAACATTCATTAAAAAACTTTCCATCCTATATGAAGAACAACCCGAATTAGATTACTAAGTCAATTATTAGGGGACATAAATGAATNNTATCACAGAATCTGTGAGAAAACTTCACACATATGAAAAAATCCCATATGATCTATTATTGCTAGCAGAAGAAACAAAAGAAGCCATTGATAAATATATTAAAGATTCTGAAATATTTGTTTTAGAAAAACAGAATAAAATACTGGGAGTTTACGTTCTGCAGTCCATTGATGAAAGAAATATCGAAATTAAGTATATTGCTGTTGATGAAAAATACCAGGGGCGGGGTATCGGTACGTTTCTACTGGAAGATGCCATTTTTAAGGCAAAGAAAAGAGGATTGGAAACTATTACCATTGGAACTGGTGATTGTGGAATTAAACAACTTAATTTGTATCAGAAGGTGGGTTTTGAAATTTTTGATGTTAAGAAAGACTTCTTCATTGATAATTATCCAGAACCGATCTACGAAGATGGAAA
>MTKZ01003061.1_pt2 | contig 14616 bp, 14 predicted proteins | sample 1042781 | NCBI WGS metagenome assembly MTKZ01 (sample SAMN06212207, study PRJNA360539) | anaerobic digester metagenome | biome: Wastewater treatment plant; material: sludge; isolation source: anaerobic digester fed with sludge from wastewater treatment plant | place: Denmark: WWTP Viborg ...
TAAAAGTTCCTTTTAGGAAGTTTTATGATTCTCTTTAAAGATATATAATAAGTGTGATTTATAGCATCATCCTTCCATTAGTTAAATTAGGAACTTCATCCTATTATATCTTAAACTCATCTTTTATTAATTAATTCAAAAAATTTAAAAAAATTATTTAAAAAAGAGATTACATTATTTTATTTGGAGTAAAATATTTTTAGAGAAATTACCATCAGTAGTGCATAAAACCGTTTTTTTATCAGAATTTATGATGTAGCTATAATTGAATGAATATGAGTTAAAGATGGTAAAAACGGGAGGGGAATGTTAATGAGATGTAAAGATTTATTTGTTAAATTTTTAATTTTGAGTTTATTGTTGTTCGTTCTGTTTTCTCAACCTTTTCCTCACAACAGGGATTTGTTCAACTCTTCAGCTTTTGCCCAGGAAATGAATATTCTTTTTCTGCACCATAGCACCGGTCAAGTCATTTGGGAGGGTGGTGTTCCCGATTTAATTGATCAATATAACAACAATAATGGTACGTCATATTTTATCGAAGCCCAAGAATTTCCCAAAGATTATCCTTATGGATGGAGTAATTATCCCTATGACTATTGGAATATCTGGGTTGAACATGCTGGAGAAGAGCCATTTATGGATGAACCGACTCTGGAAATACTCACTCAAGATTACCAAATGATCATTTGGAAACATTGTTTCCCGGTGAGTGATATTGAGGGCAATAGTGGAGAAGCAGACGTGAGTTCCGATGTTAAATCCATTGAAAACTATCAACTTCAATATTTGGCTCTTAAAGAAAAAATATATGAATTTCCTGAAACACTTTTTATTGTTTGGACTGGAGCAGCGCAAGTAAGAGGTGCTACCACAAAAGAGAATGCACAAAGAGCACAGAAATTTTTTAAATGGGTTAAAGAGGAGTGGGATCAGCCCGGAGATAATATTTATATTTGGGATTTTTTTCAGTTAGAAACCGAGGGTGGATTTTACTTAAAAAATCAGTATGCTGCTTCCAGTGATGATTCTCATCCAAATTATGAATTTGCAGAAAGGGTTGCACCCCTGCTCGTTCAAAGGATTGTTGATGTTATTGAGGGAAGAGGTGATGAAGGAAGTTTGACCGGTGAATAAGCTCGGTTCTAAAAATCCTTTTTAAGTTATTGGAAAGAAGCGGAGCTTAGGATTTTTATTCATATCGTAAAGCCGTAATTGGATCAAGCTTACTGGCTCGTCGGGCGGGGAGTATGCCAAAAAACAAACCGACAGCCAGTGAAACTCCAAAAGATATAACAATAGAGCCAAAACTGACGGTAGTAACCCATTGGGTTAAATTTCCAATTATTTTTGCGCCGATTGTTCCAAAAATAATCCCAAGTATTCCTCCCAAACAACTCAGCACTGATGATTCAACCATGAATTGGAAAAGAATATCATTTGGACGAGCTCCGATTGCTTTCCGAAGGCCAATTTCTCGAGTTCTTTCTGTAACCGAAACCAGCATGATATTCATAATTCCGATTCCTCCAACAAGGAGAGAGATGCCAGTTATTGCTCCCAGAAAAAGGGTTATAGTTCCCGTGACCTGATTAATAGTATCAAGAATATCTTGCTGATTCATAATAGTAAACCGGTCAATATCACCTAATTTTCGAAGAAAAAATTTTTCCACTGATTGAGAAATAGTATTCATATCCTCGGCAGAATAGGCTTGAATGGTGATGCTTTGTATATATCTTGAGCCAGTTAATCTTTTTTGAAGGGTTGTGAGAGGAACAAAGATTTGATTTCCCAAATCTTGAGGGCCCATTGATTTCTTTTCCATAACCCCAATCACTTCAAAACTCACTCGACCGATCCTGATTCTATTGCCAATAGCTGTATTGATATCTTCAAAAAGGTCGGTGGCAACAGTGTCGCCAATTACCGCATAATTGTTTAAATTGATATAGTCATAATCACTAAAAAAACGCCCCAGAGAAGGGTTGAAATTGCGAACTGTTGGATAATTGGCAGTTGTTCCAACAATTGATACCGATGTATTATTTCTTCCATAGACAACTGTCTGTCGCAGAGTAGATTCGGCGATAATAGAATGAATGCCTGGAATTGAAGCAGTCTGAAGATCTCTAAAATGCTCAATCTTCAAAATATTCGACATTCCCCTCATCATGATTGGTGCACCTGGCCGTTGCCGCATCGTTCCTCCAACCACAGTTAAGAGATTAGAACCTAAACTTCCGATCTGATCTACTATAGAGGTTCTAACCCCTGTGCCAAGTGATATCATAGAAACAACAGCAGATACACCAATAATAATACCAAGCATGGTAAGAAAGGAGCGAAGCTTATTGGATACCAAACTGGAGATTGAAGTTCTTAAGCTTTCATAGACATTCATGAGGTTACCTTCCTCCACCACCAAAAGGACCCCCCATAGAAACGGGGGGAGTACGTCGGTTTGTTGCCATTGGAAGAGCAAGCTGCTCTCCTGCCTCAATACCATCAATAATTTCTACTTGACTATCATTACGAATTCCAACTTTTACTTCTCTTTCGGTTGGTTCACCTTCTTGATTGGCAATTAGCACAAAACCCTTTCCCTCTTTTTCAATAAGAGCATCGAGAGGAATAATGGTGGCATTCTCTTTATATTGAGTGGTTATTTCTACATCAGCAGTCATTTCTGGACGAATAATGCGATTGGGATTGGGGATAAGAACGGTAGCATCGTAAGTAACTACATTTTCTGTTATTTTTCCCAGAAAAGAGATAGAATCGACCTCTCCATCAAAAGGCTTATCGGGAAGGGCGTCAAGAATCACCCTGGCTTTCATTCCTTCTTTAATACGGGGAACATCAATTTCATTGATAGGGACGACTACTTTCATTGTACTCATATCATCAATAGTTGCAGTTATATTAGTAGTCGTTGCGCTTCCGGTTTGAATAATATCTCCCACTTTGACGTTCATGTCAATCACAGTTCCAGCAATTGGTGATTTTACCAATGATGCTTCTAACTGGTTTTTTATTGATTCTAAACTTGCCTTAATTTCAGAAATATGGGCACGTCTGATTNNCTTTGTTCTAATTGTTCTTGTGATAATCCTCCTGAAATAAATAATTCCCGATGACGCTCAAGTGTTCGTTGGGCATTTTCCAAAGCTATCAGAGCCTCCTGATAATTGGCTTCGGCTTGTTTAAGGTCTACTTCGCTTGGTTGTTGAAGAAGCTTGTCGAGTTCTGCCTGAGCGGATAGCAGTTGAGATTCAATTTTTTGACGATTAATTTCCAATTCGCGAGTATCCAGCTGGAAAAGGGGTTGATTAATAGTAACTAAATCGCCTGAGTTGACAAAAATTTGAGTAACTTTTTCACCAATTTCTGACTTTACTTCTGCACGAGTAAAGGATTCAACCGTTCCAACTACCGAAATCGAATTGCTGATCTTACCTATTTCTACTGGGATGGTTTTATAGGTAACGGCGTTTTCTTTTTGGCTGGAAGCAACATTATTTTTTAGAAATATAAACCATATTGCAATAAAGGCGACTCCTAAAATAAATAAAGTAATAATTATTTTTCTTCCCTTTTTTGACAAAGGAATTATCCTCCTCAATTAATATCTTAGTAATAAATAATTATAAATCCTTTTAAAAAAGCTGTTTTATTCTAGAGCTTTGAATGAATCGGTTTTTTAAATAATTACAAGGGTTATCTCTGCTAATATTAAAATTAAAAATTGGATGGGAAATTTTTGTGCTTTCTTATGAAAAAAGATGTTGATTGAACTCTTATGTACCCGATTCGATAAATCAACTTCATTTTATATATTGTATTTTTATTTCTTTTTTTATTAAAATGTTCTCTTTTTTCAGTAGAATTTAGTTTTTGTTTAAAAATGAATACTAAAACTTTCAAGGCGAGATTGTCAAGAGTTTGGATGTTGAGCAGGTAAACAATGAACTGATTTTAAAAATATTTTTTAAATTTACTCTTTTACCCCTTGACAGAGAAAAAGAAGAGAATATATTATGAGTATGTTCAGTAAAATACTAATGATGATAAGTGAAGACGAAAGGAGTGAAAGACCATGAACGGATTAACCCTAATGACTTTGAATAGAAAAACGGTTCTGGCTTTGAGTGTGGTTCTTTTAATTGCCCTTTGGAGTGGAGTGGCTTATAGTGCTGATATCGTTACCGTCACCAGTGATAAAAATATCGTTGAGGCTGCTCAAGGGACGGGTATCTTTACCACTCTCTTAGCAGCTGCAAAAACAGCAGGTCTAGCAGATATCTTAGCCAATACCCAAAACATCACGGTATTTGCTCCCAATGATGCCGCCTTTGCTGCCTTACCAGCTGGTTTTGTGGATGGTCTCTTGAAACCAGAAAATCAAGACCTTCTGGTCAAGATTCTTTCCTACCATGTGGTTCCTTTCCGAGTCAATGCCCGAGACTTAGTGAACACCTTAACCCTGCGGACCCTGTTTGATAACTATCCTCTCTACTTGCGAGTGGGAGGAGAGGGAACCGTGAACATCATGAACGGTGCTCCGGGATCGTGTGAAGTCAAGGGAATCGTCGCCGACAAGAACATGATTGAAGCCACCAATGGGAACATCTATGTGATTGATACTGTTCTTACCCCCTGGAAGGCGTGTTCGGTTGATTTGTTGAATTGATAACTCAGTCAGTTGTAGAAAAAAGTACTTTCTAAAAAACCCACCGTTGATAAAACGGTGGGTTTTTTGTTTTAGAAAAACTCCTTGGTCACTCTCTTTCACCAAAGGAAAAAAAATTGAGCTCAAAAGATATTTGCATCATTGCGCTTCCAGTAGTGCCGGTTTTAATTTCTTTCTCTCTTGAGTGGGGATGAAATTGATTATTATATTCTTAATTTTCTCATTATATTTTCAAAATAGACCCTTGTTATTCATTGTGTATTAATTGTTTTAAAGCATTTAAGGCTTGTTCATAATCAGGTGCTTGAGTGGTATCAGGTACGATTTCTATATAACGGATGACGTTTTCCTTGTCAACAATAAAAAGTGCCCGAGTTAATAAGCGCAATTCTTTAATTAATACTCCCCAGTTGGTCCCGAAGGAGGCAAAGCGATAATCAGAAAGGGCTATCACTTTATCAATTCCAGAAGTAGCACAAAATCGGTTAATAGCAAAGGGGAGATCCATGCTGATGTTGATTACTACCACTTCGATTGGGAATGTGGAAGCTTCCTCATTAAAATTATGAATTTGAAGATCACAAACTGGAGTATCCAAGGAGGGTGTAACTGAAATAACCTTAATTTTCCCAGAGAAATCATTAAGATTCATAATTTTCATTTCTTCATCGATTAAAGTAGCTTGAGCAACGACTTGAAAATCTGGAGCAAAATCACCAACCTTAAGTTCGGGTCCGATTAAAGTGATTGGTCCCCCATTTAATGTTACTACCTGATTTCTTTCAGTAATTTCGTTGGTTTGAGTTGTTCCCATAATTGAAAAAGAAAAAAGAAGTAGGGTTATCATTAAGAAAAAAATATATTGTTTCATTTATGTTCCCTTCCTTTCTTAAGCGGATTAATATTCATATTAAACCGTATATCGATTATTTATTCCAAAAATTCTGTATTTTTTAAGATTGAACGATCGAAACGTATTTTTGTAAGCTAAATAAGTAGATCTGAATAAAACTTTTTATCAAATGAGTTGAATTTGTCTTTTATAAGATAAAAAGAACAGGTTATTTTTGAAAAAATTACTGGATAAATTACCAAATTATTAATTGATTCTTTTCTAAGGAATTGGTTTGATGTGAATGTCATAATGTGATATATTAACAGTGAACGATACCGTTAACGTTAATGGTGACTTAGATGAAAAAAAATAATCCCCCAACCATTAGGGAAATTGCACGATTAGTTGGTGTTTCGGCAAACACCGTTTCGAGAGCATTGAACAATAAACCTGATGTAAGTCCCGAAACCAAAAAAAACATTATTAAAACCGCTCAGTTTCTAAACTATACTCCTAATGCAATTGCTCGAGCTTTGGTTCAAAGGACAACACGTACTATTGGAATGGTAATGAGTGATATTTCTGATCCTTTTTTTGGAGAAATGGTGAAAGATGCCGAAGTTTTTTTTCGATCCCGTGGATATAACCTTATTCTCTGTAATACCCAGGAGAATTTTGACCAAGAAAAACATTCTATCGAAACTTTAATCAATAAAAGAGTAGATGGGATACTCTTAACGCCGGTGGGGAAAAGTGGGGAAAATACTCAGGAAATTTTAAAAAACCGAATTCCAACAGTTTTATTAGGAAGACATTTTGATAAGCCAATAGCACCAAGTATCACTTCCGATGATGAACGGGGAGGATATTTAGCGACCCGACATCTCCTTGAACTGGGACATCAAGAAATTCTTTTTATTAACGTTTCTCATCATATTTCCAGTGCCCGTGATCGCTTTTGTGGTTACCAAAAAGCTTTAAAGGAATTTGGCTTAGATTACAATGAATCTTTACAGATTCACACTAGCTTTGATTTAGAAGATGCTTACCAGAAAACAAAAGAGTTTTTTTCCCAAACGAGAAAAGCAACAGCTGTCATTGTATTTTGTGATATTTTAGCCATAAGTGTTATGAAGGCGATAATCGATGTAGGTCTATCGATTCCACAAGATATTTCAATAGTAGGATTCGATAATATTAAAATTGGATCACTCCTTCCAATTTCCTTAACCACCATTGACCCAAATAAGAAAAAAATGATTGAAACTGCTTCAGAGTTGCTATTAGAATTCATTCAATCGGATAATGTTAAAGTAGGCAATATATCTATTGAACCAACTTTAACCATTCGGTCATCAACCTTATCTTCTTTTTAATACATTTATGGAATTAATATAAAATTATGTAATTTTAAAAAAAGGGAGGTTGGGGAAGTTGAATGTTATGACAGTTTGTGGTGAGAAAAAAATTGATGATTTAGGTGTTATTCTTCCACATGAACACATATTTATCGATATTAGCAATCAATTTACCGAACCCGTAACCCCATTTGAGAAAAAGTTGGCATATCAGAAGGTTAACATGAATAACCTGGGATATCTTCGCCGAGATCCTTATGTCGTAAAAGATAATTTAATTCTCTCTGAGTATGATGTTGCCTATAGCGAAATAATAACCTTTAAAGATAGTGGAGGACAAAGTATTATTGATGTTACTCCGGTTGGGATTGGTCGTGATCCAAATCAATTACAACAACTCATGAAAGAAACCGGAGTTAATATTATTGCAGGTTGTGGATTTTATACTCATGATACTCATACAACTGATATTGAAAAGCGATCAGCTGAAGACATAACTGAATTAATTATGAATGACTTATTGATTGGTATGGATCATACTGGAGTTCGTTCTGGGGTAATTGGTGAAATTGGAACCAGCCAGCAGATCCACCCAAATGAAAAAAAGGTTCTACAAGCAGCGGGAAAAGCTCAATCCCAAAGCAGGATTCCGGTTTTTATACATGTCTATCCCTGGTCAGAAAATGGAATAGAGGTTTTGGATATTTTAGAAAGTGAAGGAGCAGATCCTTCCCAAATTGTCATCTGCCACTCAGATGTAGAAATGAATCTCAATTATATGATCTCAGTGATGAAACGAGGTGCATTTATTGAATTTGATAATTTTGGAAAAGAGTTCTGGATTCCTATTGAAAAGAGGAAATTTGCCGGAGGAAATTTTGCTACCGATCGAGACCGAGTCCAGGTTATCCGTAAGTTGGTCGATCTTGGTTATCAAAATCGACTTCTTATAACTAATGATATCTGCTTAAAGGCGATGCTTCACGCTTATGGAGGATGGGGTTATGATCATATTCTTTCCAATGTTGTTCCAATGCTCATTGAGGTTGGAGTTGAAGAAAAAATAGTTTGGGAAATAATAATAAAGAATCCCCAACAACTTTTTTTAAGATAAAAATTGAGGAGGTTAACCATGACAAATCTAAGAATTAGCGATCAAGACTTTCAACGCCGCGTAAATCGTCTACAAGAGGAAATGAAAAAAGAAAATGTTGATTTATGGGTGGGTTATTCAAGTGAAAGTGAAGCCTCGATATCTTTGTACTTAGCAGGATTTCAGCCCTTTTTTGATTTTGCAGGAGTTATGGTACCCAGAGAAGGTGAAGCAGTTTTGATCACCGGTGGACCAGAATCATTTGAGATGGCTAAGGAATTTTCCCGGATTAAAAAAATTCTTATTCATGGTTTGTTTGTCGAAACTTCAGCGCCTGAATGGGTTCCTGATACTGAAATTTTAGATTTTTCGACCATCATTCCACAAATTATGGGAAAGATTCAACCCAAAAAAATAGCCATTAGTCAATGGAATACCTTTCCATACCTTATATTTCAAGATTTGGTAAAAAACCTTCCCAACGCTGAAGTTGTGTCTGGTGATGAAATGCTGCTTAGAGTTCGTCAAATTAAGTCGAAAGAAGAAATTGAGGTTATAGCTGAAGCTTATCGTATTACTGAGGAGTCAGTAAAACGTGCTTTAGAGGTAGTACAAACAGGTGTCAGTGAGCGATTTTTAGAAAATGAAGGTCGAAAAGTAATGCTTGATTTAGGAGCAGAGGGAACATCTTATCCTATTTGGGTTTGTTCAGGAAGGAACACCTCCCGTAGTTTATGTAAATCAACCGATAAGCTTATTCAGGCAAACGAATTGGTCCAAATTACCTTTGGTGCTCGATATCAGGGATATTGTGGTAACATGTGCCGGGTTTTTTCCATTGGAGAGCCTGACCCAAAAGTGAAAAAAATGATGTTGGTTGCCCTCCAATCNNATAATCACCTGGCAAAATATGGATGGGAAAAATTTACTCTTTATGGCCCTGCTCATGGAACGGGAGTATCCGAAGTCGAAGGTCTTTGGCTTTCTGAAAGTAACCCCTTTGTCATCCAACCGAACATGGTGTTTAATATTGATATATGGCTCACTGATGGTGAAGTGGGAATGAGGTATGAAGATGGAATCGTAGTTACAGAAAAAGGGATTCGAGAATTCAATCCATATCGCCGAGAAATTATTATTTTGTAATTTAGATTTATAAAGGAGGGTTTTTCTTGGAAAGAGTTAAATTTGCGGTGATTGGCCTTGGCTGGTTTGGGCAAAAACATTGTGAAGTATTATCAGATCTTAGCCATGTTGAACTTTATGCTTTGTGTACCCGAAACGGATCAAGACTAAAAGAATTGGGTGAGCGTTTTCATGTAAAACATCTTTATACTGATTATCACCAATTACTAAATAATGATGAAATTGATGCAGTTTCGGTGGTGACCATGTGGGATCAGCACTTGCAACCAACTCTTGCCTCTTTAGAGGCTGGTAAACATGTTTTTTTAGAAAAACCCATGGCATCAACGGTTGCTGATGCTGAAAAAATAGTTGCTGCAACCAAAAAGACCAGCAAGTTTTTTATGGTAGGTCACATTTGTCGTTTTAATCCTCGATATGCTTCTGCTAAAGTAGCAATTGATGAAGGCCGGATTGGGAAAATTGTTTCAATATATGCTCGACGTAATATCCCTGAAACAGTTGGAGCAACGGTTCTCCCTAAAATCGGACCAATTATTGGAGATGGAGTGCATGATACTGATTTAATGCTTTGGTATACCAGAGCAAAAATTAAGTCAGTTTATGCTCAATCTTTATCTGTTCGAAATTTTCCTCATCCTGACCTCGCTTGGACCTTATTTCGATTTGATAGTGGCGCTATTGGTGTTTGTGAAAATGTCTGGTTCCTACCGGAAAAAACTGCTTTTCAAATCGACGAACGTATGGAGATTATTGGTACACAAGGCTCAATACATATTCAAGAAACTCACCCTAATTTTTCCATTTGCGATCAGAATGGTTGGCATTCATCAGATACTACTTACTGGCCACTCTTGCATGGAGTGCGATCGGGAGCACTCCGAGAAGAACTATCTTATTTTGCGACCTGTATTCTTGAAAACAAGAAGCCAACGATCATCCACCCCGAAGAATCGTTAGAGGCAGTTCGAGCTTGCTTGGCAGCGGAAGAATCGGCAAAAAAAGGTCAAGTTATTGTCCTGTAAAGAGTATATTACAACTTGAGTTGTCTATCATCTTAGTTAGATAGAAATACTAGAAGAAAATAAAATACCTGCTTTATACTCTGACTTTCTTTCGGAGTTAAATCAGGATAATGTTTTATGAAATATAAAAGCCCCATCTTCTCTTTTTATGGAATAGATGAGGTTGAGGTGTGATAAAGTTCCTACACTCTTTATTACCGAATAATTGTAATTTTTTTCAGGATTCGACTATAAATACATTAATTCTTTGAAAAATTGAATGGATATTGATTAAAAATATTTAAATTTGAAGGAGGTTTTATTGTGTTTCAGGTTTTAGCCGTTTCAACCAATACTTACCATAAATTTTCTCTCGAGGATGCCTTAAAAGGCATAAGCCAGGCTGGTTTTCAGTATTTAGAATTGGCTTGTGTTCGGGGTTGGACTGAACATTTTTCATTGCAAGGCTTTTCCGAAACCGATGTTAAAAAATTAGAAGAAAAGTGCGACTTATACAAATTAAAGATAAGTAGCCTGAGCGGTCATTCTGATTTATCTCAGCCCGAAGGTTTTGAAAATCTAAAAAAAGCCATTGATTTAGCAGTAATGCTTGGTGTAAAGGTTGTCAACACTGGGACGGTAGAAAAAGAAAGTGACTTGTCGTTATTTTACCAACATATTCCGGCTTTAGGAAATTATGCACTCAATAAAGGAATTAAAGTGGGGCTTGAGATCCACGGTGATGTTCTTAAAAATGGAGAAGCAGCTAAGAAAATCATGGAAACAATTAATCATCCAGCCATAGGAATCAATTATGATACTGGGAATTGCATTTTTTATGGTGATAGTTTGCCAGAGGAAGATATTGTTCATTGTCTTCCCTGGATTATTCATATCCATCTAAAGGATAAGATAGGTGGCTATAAAGTATGGAACTTTCCAACGTTAGGCGAGGGAATGGTTAATTTTAAAAAGATTTTCAGCATCCTTAAGGAGAAACAAGTTGATGTACCAATGAGCGTAGAAATTGAATACAGCGGCTCATTTGAACATCCAGTTACTTATGTTGATGAATGCGTTAAAAAATCCTATGATTATCTTCAAAAAGTTATAGTATAGGAGGCAAACGCTATGCGTAAAGAAGACTTCATTTTCTATAATCTCCGGTCGGGTCAAAAGGGTAATGATATTAATATTATTTTCCCTGGTTGGAAACCGCATGATGAACGGGTTGTAGTGTTTTCACCACACGATGATGATGGAATTCTTGGGCCAGGATCGCTTATTCAGGGCATTCCCCTGTTTGGAGGCGACGTTCATATTATAATATTTTGCAATGGTTCTGGTGGTTATAGTGTTATAGAACAAAAATATATTATTACTGCGCTTCGATCAAGGGAAACAGCTCGAGCTTATAATGTTTTGGGGATTAAGGAAGAAAAAATACACCGTCTTGAATATGATGATTATAGCGTTTTCCCCTTTATAGGGCATAAACTTCCTGGAGGCGAGGAAGGTACATTTAGGAAAATTATGCCTCTGCTCCGTAAGTTAAAAATTACTCGTGTTTTAGTCCCCAATGGATATCGAGAACACCTTGATCATACAGCTACATATATGGTCGGAGCTTTTGATACTCCTCAAATTGGCGATCCAGTAATGGTAGATTGGGGTCAAACTGAACCCATTCGTTCGATCCTACAATATGCTGTTTGGAGCGATTTTTCTCCTGAAGATGCAATGGTTGAGGGAGTTGACACCGAAATTCGAGCCAATCGTGCATTGAAGGCTCCTATNNGGACTATTAAAAGCACGAGAAGAAAGAATAATTTCAAAAAATCAGGTTGCTGAAGTTTTTCTTTCTTTTGAACCGCGACCTCGATGTGAGTATAAAAAATATATTCATCAAATAGAAAAGATTGATAATTCTGGAGGTCAATCTCAATGAAAAATATTGCATTGTTGGGTTCTGGTTTTATTGCTGGGGTTCATATGGAGGGTTGGAAAAGAATCCCGGGGGCTAATGTAGTTGCCTTTTTTGAAGTAGTACCCGAAAAAGTCCGGAGTTTTCAAGAAAAATATACAATTCCTCACTTTTCTTCATTTCCTCGTCTACTTGAAGAGAAAGAAATCGATATTGTTGATGTTTGTTTACCAACCTTTTTACATCGGGATTATGTTTTACAAGCTGCTCGAGCCGGGAAACATATCTTCTGTGAAAAGCCGATGGCTTTAAATGTCGAAGATGCCGTGGCGATGAAAAATGCCTGTCAGCTGAACGGTGTCGAACTGATGATAGGTCATGCTCTCCGGTTTTGGGGAGAATATAGGAAAGCTAAAGAATTAGTTTCTCAGGGAAAAATCGGAAAAATACTCTCCATCGATGCCTATCGATTAGGTGTTTCACCCACTTGGTCGGTAATAAGTTGGATTCTTCAGCAAAATTTAAGTGGCGGGGCAGCGTTAGACCTTCATATTCATGATTTGGATTTTGTTAACTGGATTGGAGGAAAGCCGATTGAAGTATTCTCACGCGGAGTCCAGTCAGTTAATGGTTCCTGGGATCATGCCCAAACCAGTGTTCGATATGCTGAGGGAATGATTGCCAATATAGAAGGCGGCTGGATGATGAAGGGAACATTCCCTTTTACAATGGGATATCGGATTTTAGGGACGGAAGGTGTTGTTGAGTGGGAATTCCGTGCCGGGGTGAATATTGAGCAAAGAGGAGAAGCGAATCCAGTGGTTGTCTATCGAGATGGGGAAAAAGAGGAAAAAATTAACGCTCAAGATGATGATGCTTATTATCTTGAATTGAAATATTTCTTTGATTGCATTGAAAACCATCGACCCATCGAAAAAGCAACCGCAGACCATGGCATTACTGCCGTTCGAGTAGCAAATGCAGCTCGAGAATCAATGGAAAAAGGTATCATTGTGAAATTATAAAAGGGTTGGTTTTCTGAAATGAAAAAGGATTATGGATAAGGATAAGATGGTTAAAGTTGGGAAGGGAATCTTTCTAAAAGAAAGAACCTTTTCTTAGAGATACAAAAAAATGAATAAGGACAAAGGGAACGCACGACCAAGGAAAAACCATGCGTAAGATTTTAATTGTTGAAGAAGATGTTCTAATCCGAGAAAAACTGTCCAATTTACTGCGTGATGAAGGGTATTATGTCATTGCAGTAAAAGATCGAAGCGTAGCAATCAACTGTTTAGAGAGAGAATCAATTGAAATTATGATTATTGCAGAAAAAATTATTCAAGAAAATGGTTTTGAATTGCTGTCGGTTGCCAGACAACGCTTATCTAATATAGTTATCATTGCCTTCGGTGAAAATGAGAATGCTTATCGAATCCGCGGTTTGCTTACCAAGGGGATTTATGAATACTTATCACAACCCCTAACTCCCTCAAGAGTTCTTTCCTCAATCAAAAGAGCTGAGGAGAGAATTGCCCTTCTGGAAGAAAACAAAGACTTAAAACGCCGCATTGACTATCGATATTCTTTTGCTGGAATTACTGGGGTATCAGAAAAAATGCAAAAAGTTTTTTCTTTAATACTCCAGGTTTCACAAATAAAACGACCGATTTTACTTATGGGAGAATCAGGCACTGGGAAGGAAATGGTAGCAAGGGCCATTCACAAATATGCCTTTCCTGATGAAAAAGGATTTTATAAAATACTCTGTAGTAATTTACCGCCTGGCGCCCTTAAAGGAAAAATATTTTATCGTGATAGTGATGTTTCATCAAAAATGAATACTCTTGACCAATTACCGTCTGGAACGATTTATTTTGAGGATATCCACCTTTTACCCTATCCTCTTCAGAATGAATTCATTGATTTTCTTGAGGAAAATCGTTTTAGTCGAAGCGATAAAGATTTGCATATTATTACTTCAACCGAAGTTCCTCTCGAAGAAGAAGTAACCCGGGGAATGTTTCGCAACGATCTCTTTTATTTTCTCAATGCAGTAAAAATTGAAGTACCCTCTCTACGAGAAAGAAAGGAGGATATTCCTTTTCTAATTGATGTTTTTTTAAAGGAAATTGAAGAGGGAATCAATAAGAAAACCATTAAAATTAGCAAAGAAGCTTTGAATTTACTATTAGAATATCATTGGCCAGGTAATATTACTGAATTAAAAAACACCTTGGAAGGTATGGTTATTTTAAGTGTAAGCGAGCTGATTCTTCCTGAAGACATCCCTGTTCATATTAAAAGTGGTGTCGCGACTGGTCGCTCTCTTCAAATAGAAGTTGGTATGTCCTTGGAACAAGCAGAAAAAATATTAATTTGGGAAACACTGAAAGCAAATCGTTTTAACAAGAGCAAGAGTGCCCAAATTCTTGGAATCGGGCTTCGTACCCTTTATCGTAAAATTGAGCAGTATAATCTCGATAAGCAATAGATGTATATTTAAAAGATACTCATATTATATTAATCTACTCAATTATAAGGAAAAATGGTTAAATGACTC
>MTKZ01007711.1_pt1 | contig 14615 bp, 11 predicted proteins | sample 1042781 | NCBI WGS metagenome assembly MTKZ01 (sample SAMN06212207, study PRJNA360539) | anaerobic digester metagenome | biome: Wastewater treatment plant; material: sludge; isolation source: anaerobic digester fed with sludge from wastewater treatment plant | place: Denmark: WWTP Viborg ...
GATACTGCTATCTGAAATAGCTGTCTAGGCAAATCACTTAAAGATAAGTACACACAAAAAAAACGAGATCTGAAACGCCTGCCTCCTTAAAGATTTAACATCTTAGCGAAAGTCTTCACTACTCTTGCAAGGCTCGTTTTTCTTTTTAAATAATTTAAGAAAAATCATTATCTCATTTCCTTTGAGTCCACGTCCCGACCGGGACTAAAACGCACTTTTACCCGTAAGATTATATAGTATGAAAGACCATACCCATATCCGGTGAGCAAGTTGGTCAAAGCCGATAAGTCAAGATACGTTTGGCTCTACCTTCCATCAAAGGCAGCAAAGGAGCGCTGGCAAGCCCTGGCCGATGAGGCCAAGACACCATTATCTACGTTCTGCATATCGATTATAGAAGAGAAATTGGCCGAAGACGGGGAACACAAGCCGAGGCGCGCGGTAATTAAGGAACTGGAGAGCCTGAAGGGTGAGAATAAGGCACTACGCGAGGATCTGAGACAGAAAGAGGTAGTTTTGGAGAGGTATGAGGCTGAATTGCGGAGGTATAGAGCCGAGCCTTTCCAGGGAGAGCAGTTCGCAGGCATCCGTCCATATTCAAAAGATCTTGTGGAGATCTTGAAGGCGCGTGGCCACGTGGGCAGCTACCAGATACTTGAACTATTGGGCATCGCTCCAGGAGAATCCGAGGCTATCAAGGCAGTTTCAAAGCAGCTTGAAGAGCTGGAGAAGTTCAACTTGATCAAGGCTGACGGTAAGGGCTGGCAATGGATTACCTAGAAGAGCCATTTATAGCGGCTTATTTGACCGACTGCAAGATTAGGGGAATGAGTCCGCGATCTTTTCCTGGGTACAATTCTGCTCTGCGATCCTTCATGAAGTACCTTGATGACAATAACGTCTCTCTGCTCAATGTTGGGCAGGAAGATCTGATAGGATTTCTCCGATACCTTCGGCTGGAGCGAAAGGTAGCCCAAAGGACCATTGAGTTGACCTTTAGCGTGATATCCTCTCTCTATGAATACCTGATATTTGCCGGCCATTTAGAAGTTAATCCAGTGCTGCCCGTCCGGAAAAGATACCTGAAGCGGTATAAGAATAATGTAGATCCCCATGAGCGGCAGTTGATCAGTGTCGAGGACATGGCCCGGATGATCACCAGCACTATGAATATCCGGGATAGAGCCATTTTGTTTATGCTGGCAAAGACCGGCATGAGACGGAACGAGCTGATTACTTTAGACGTTGCCGATGTGGATCTTATTGAAAATTCAATCAAGCTGAAGCCCACCGCAAAGAGAAGCAATCGCACTCTCTTCATGGATGACGAATGCTCTTACACTCTCCGGCGCTGGCTGAAGATACGGGATGAAGAGAATAGGAAAGGCTGCCCTGCCCTGTTCTTGAATCAGGAAGGTGAACGGCTCCAGCGGCGCGGCGTGTCCGATGTGGTTTATAGCGCTGCTGCTCGGGTGGGCTTACATAATCCCGAGTCGGAGAGAATGGAAGAGCACTTCAGCCCGCACTGCTGCCGGCACTGGTTCACCACCCATCTCAGGCGGGCAGGGATGAGGCGCGAGTTCATCCAGGAGCTAAGAGGTGATTCAAGACGGGAAGCGATAGATATCTACGACCACATAGACCTTAAGGAGCTGAAAGAGGCTTATCTGGCGTGCATACCGCAGTTGGGGATATGATGCTGCACCAATCAAGAAATTCAACCGAAATCCTTATGGTTTATAGGGAGTCATTATAATCATAATTTGTAAACCGGAGGTGACCATGACAATAGGGGAGCGCATAAAGCAGGGAAGGCAGATGGCAGGACTCACCCAACGAGAACTTGCGACAAATGCTGGAGTTAGCGCGCAAGCAATTTCTAAATATGAACGAAATCTCGATGTGCCGGGGTCTAAGATTGTCATTCAGCTAGCTCATGCGCTAGGTGTCCGGGTGGAATTCTTCTTGAGGCCAAAATCCATTTTCAAGATAGAGCCTAAATTTAGAAAGCGCCAATCATTGTCTTCAAAGGGAGAAGATGCGATACTGGCCCGGGTTTCTGACTGGCTGGAGAGATATCTGGAAATTGAAACCATTCTGTCTAATGATAGAGTTGGCCTGGTGTTTGAATATCCAGAGGAATTCCCAAGAGCAGTTACAGCTTTCGCAGATATCGAGAAGGCAGCCGTAGATCTGCGTAGGGCATGGGATCTCGGAATGGGACCTATCGAGAACCTTACCGACCTTTTAGAGGCAAAAGGCCTAAAGGTGGGGTCAATGGATGCTGATGTTAAGTTCGATGCCTGTACATTCCAGGCTGAGAACGATCTCTCTGTGATAGTCATTGTAACTAGGTCCGATATGCCGGGAGATCGCCAGAGATTCAGCATGGCTCATGAGCTTGGTCATCTGATGCTCAGGCCCCAGGGATTGGATGATGAAAAGGCAGCTAATCGCTTTGCAGCCGCATTTCTGGTTCCCGAAGCAGCGGCCAGATTTGAGTTGAGAGGCAAGAGAGCCGACCTAAGCACCTATGAGCTGCACCTCCTCAAGCATAAATATGGTCTAAGCATGCAGTCTTGGATCTATAGGGCATGGAATTTGGGTGTAATACCGGAGACAAAGGCAAGATCCTTCTTCACGGATTTCAATTCCAAAAATTGGCGCAAGGAAGAACCAGGGGACCCGATAATGGCAGAATCTCCTCGTAGATTTGAGAGGCTTGTGATGAGCGCTTTAGCCGATGGAATAATCTCCGAGTCTAGGGCCGGCGAACTGCTTGGTATGCCTGTAAGGGACTTCCTTTCCAAAGAGGCCGTTACTCACGGGGGATGGTTGGCTGAGGTGTGTAACTGATTCTAACCTGTGGATTGATTTGCTTTATGGAAGGATCGAGGCTCAAGCCTTTCGTCTTCCCTGGGAGTTCATGGCTCCGGATATGGTAATTGCAGAATTGCTTTTGCCATCGTGGAATTTATTAGGACTGGGACTTATCGAAAAAAGCCTATCTGGCTTGGAGATGCTGGAGGCTGAGAAGCTTGAAAAGAAGTATTCTCAACCGGGGCGCATAGACTTAATATCACTATTTTTAGCCATACGAGAAAAAGCTATCCTTCTGACTGGCGATGAGGCTCTTCGTGTGGCAGCCCAGAAGGAAGGGGCAAACGTTCATGGGACTCTGTGGTTACTGGACGCGATGGTGGAGAATGGTGCAATTTCAAAGGCGGAAGGATATAGATCTCTGGAGCTAATGATCAATGCTGGAAGGCGATTGCCCAAGAATGAAGTGATATTGAGAATGAACTTGTGGAGATCTAGAGAAAAATAGAGACTTATCTGGCGGCGATACCACAGTTGGGGATATGAGCAGGAGCGGAGGGGGCTATTTTGGGGGCTCTTTTGGCGGTTTTTTTTCTATTTCCAGGCTTTCTAGCGCTGCTTTTGTATATTCCTCTCTGGCTTTTTTCACTCTGGTAATTTCATCTTCTTCTTCTGATGTAAAATCTGTTCGGATGAGGCGTTTAACTTCAGGGTCATCTCTTCTATCCCATATGCGCTCTAAAAACAGTGCACCGGGAACCGGGTTTTTCGGCCCTATAAACTGACGTAAGTCTCCTAGAATCTCGTCTATGCAAATCGCTCTGGCAATATCCGTGCTATCTGCCGGTCTTATAATGCCATATCCTTCTGCATACCATTCAGGCTTCTTTTCGTCTTTCTCCGCGCTAATAGCCATAAACTTTCTAGACCAAGCGACAAATTTGGTGATGTTAAACAGACGATAAACATCATAATCGGAAAGCTCATCTTTTAGCTTGTCAAGTGGAAGGTGCGAAAGAATCGTATATGCATCAATACCATCATCTAGCCATTTGAGAAGCTTTTTTTTAACTCTGGCATCATTCGTGGCTCTTATTTTTTGGTCTAGCGATTCCCTATTCTCTAATCTCTCCCTCTCCAATTGGCTTAGCATAGATTACCCTTAGTTCTGGAATAGTACTTAAATATTCCTATTTTAGGAGTTAAATTAAAAGATATCGAAACTTATTTAAGTATGTAATACATAAACCCTTGATTGGGGAATAAAAATTATTCGAAATAGGAATTCAAAACCGGAAAGGCTCACCGATGTTGTATGCTATCGAATCTCTGCTTCTGTCAGAGCGCATATAGAGAGATTTGCAGACAAAAATGGAATGAGCCTCGGAGAAGCTGCCAGGGAACTGATTCGTGCGGGAATTGAAGCGAGGAAAATAAATGAATAATATCAAATTATCGGCAGGCCCCGCGGCTAAGTTTTCCAGGCCGAACCGCGAAGCCCCGAACACCATGCATGGTTTTGCCGAGGTGTCAAATGATAATAGATACCTGTAAACATAAAAAGGTTGCTCCGACTTATTGCGCAAGATGTCTTTCTCCAATAAAGGCAGCTATTGATAGCAATTCTCGGCAATTTTTCAGCTCAGATCTCTTTTGCCGATTTGCAGGGCGGCTAGCATGAGCGCTTATCTACCCGGACCCGAGCCCCGCCGTCTTCTGGAATTTGAAGAAGCCCGCGGCTTTCTGGAGTCGGTCTCCTGCCGGAATGGCCTCGCTGTGGCCGTCTTCTCATGGGGCAGCGTTGCCCTGCCGGAGGAGATACACGAGGAGCTGGCTGCCTTGGTGGGCAGGGAGACGGCAGTTCTGAGGCTCGATGGCAAATATCACTGCCGAGCGGTGTAGATGGTCGACAGCCCTCCCAGGCCCGAGCCCCTGACGGTTATTTTTGAGAACATCCCCGGAGAGCTGCGATACCTGAATCAGTGGTTGCTCTGGCGCTATGAATGGAAGGAAGGCAAAGACGGCAAGCCCGGTAAATGGGACAAGCCACCTCTCCAGCCTAACGGCAAGTTTGCCAGCTCCACCGCCAAACTTACATGGAGCCCCTTCCAGGCCGTGAAAGAGGCATATGAGCGCGGCCTAAGCCTGCATGTTGATAATCCCCTACATTTTGACGGCGTGGGCTTTGTACCTGTGAAGGTGAGCCAGGCAGAAAATAATTTGCAGTTCGGAGACCTCGATAAATGCAGGGACAAGGAGACAAGCCAGCTCTCGCCCGAAGCCAAAGCTGATTTAGACCTTATTAAGTCTTATTGTGAGATCAGCCCCTCTGGGACCGGCATCAGGTTCATAGCCAAAGGTGCACCGCCTTACCCAACCGGGAAGGACGGTGGCAAGAACGGCGGCATAGAACTCTATCAGGCCCGGCATTACTTGACCATCACAGGCCACAGGTTTGAAGAGTATCCGGCAACCATAGAGACCCGGACCGGAGAACTTAACGAGTTTTATAACCGGCATTTCGTAGAGGGCGAGGATGGAGACGATCAGCAGAAAGGAAGTCCACAACCAACCAAGCTGACTGATGATCAGATAATCTGCCTGGCATCCGAGGCGGTAAATTCAAAGAAGTTTATGGCCCTGATGGGTGGAGACATCTCCGGTTATCCATCCCATTCTGAGGCAGATCAGGCCCTTTGTAATATACTGGCGTTCTACACCACCAACGAGGGGCAGATCGATTCTATTTTCAGGAGATCCGGCCTTTATCGGGAGAAATGGGAACGGGATGATTACCGCGAAAGCACCATCCAGAATGCCCTAACCTTTACTGTGGAGCACTATCGCGGCCAGGCGGGCCAGGAACCAACCGGCGGCGATCCATCAATCAGGCCCGTGTGTGTGGAAGACGAAGAGGGCCACGTGGGCATAGTTCCTGACGGGACCGTTTGCAAGGTGGTAGAGCTGGAGTACAAGAAGTCCGGTGAAGTTGAAACTAGGAAGTTCCTGGGATGGGTCTCTGATTGCGCTGTTCATATCGAAACTGAGACCCGATTAAAAGACGAAACTGAGTTCATTTTTGCGGGGACCGGAGCAACGGATAAGCGGAGTGTGAGATTCACTCTTCCCGCCGGGTCCCTTGCGGAGCCTAAAAAGTTCAAAGCAGCTCTTCTCAATGCCTTTGGAGCCAAAAACCGGATCGGTGCCCTCAATTTTGAGATGGTGCAAGAAATATCATTAAACCCCCGGCTTATGCAGAGAGTTGAAGTTCCTGCATGGGATGGAAATACCCCCCTGTTGCCTGGCGTGGGCCTGGCCGGGAATGTGGAATTTGGGCTTTCACCAAAGATCCCGGCCTCCGTGCGTGATGGGGATCTCCAGGCTGCGGGGGATGTTTTGAAGAAGCTCCTCAAAGTCCACAGGTTCGCCCCGTTGGTTGTGGCTGCTGTCATGGGAGCCCCTGCCGTGGCTCGATGGCATAGGGGGGACCGGTTCGGTCTCGGATTGTGGGGACAGACGGGGACACTCAAAACCAGCATGGTTCTTGCGGCGATGGGGATATACGGGCCTGGATACCTGGATGCTCCGAGGCTGAAGGCAGGGAAAGGCGGCGCTACACTGGTTGCCGCTATGGAGATCTTTGCCGCCGCCGGGTTCCTGCCTCAGCTTTACGACAATGTCAAGAATGTGGATGCAAAGGACTCTCAGACCTATATAGCGGCCATGCATGCCGTTCTTGAAGGAGAAGAGAAGGCCAGGGGAAAGAAAGATGGGGGACTTAGGGAAAGCCGGGAATTCTTGTGCACCCCCATTGTTACCGGCGAGGTCAGGCCGCAAGAGGCTTCAACTTCTGCAAGAGTCCTAAATCTGAATTGGTCACAGCCTGATGCTAATCTCCTGGCAGATGTCCAGAAAAACGCAGCTCTGCTGCCTGTTATTGGCTATCACTGGCTTAGATTCTTAGCTGAGACGGATTGTGTATTAGGAAAGGATTTCGAGGCATTCAGATCTAAAAAGATGGAAGAGTTCTTAATACTCAAATATGTCAACCCTGGCCGGCTGGCAACTATCTATGCCCTCATGGTGGGGATATGGCAGTTGCTTGAAGAATCTCCGATGGGGGATGTATTCACAGAAGCCCATGAGCGCTTCAAGACCGCCCTCGATTTGGCCACAGCAGCACAGGGGCAGGCCGTTGCTGAGGAGACCGAAATAGAGCGGTTCCTAAGCGGCCTGGAAGAGCTGCTGGCCAGCAATCCGGGCCTGATTCAATCAAAGGACGGGAAAAAGACCATTGCAGGCTCTATAATCGGAAAGGAGATGGAGCTAGGACTATTCCTGTTGCCTACTGAGACCTTGAATGAACTGATGAAGATCAAGGCATTCAATCAACAACCGACGATCGACAGCATAACTCAGGCTTTGAACGAAAGGGGACTATTGGTCCCCGGTGAATCTGGCAAACTCCAGAATCGGCAAAGGATCAATGGGACACGGGTTTATGGGTGGTATATCCGGGTGTCCCCTTCAGCAGAGGGGACCAAAGGGGACACTAAAGGGGACACCAAAAACGATAACAGCGGGCAGTTTGTCCCCTCTGTCCCCCATGTCCCCCCTGAAAATAAGAGAGAGAAATTTTTGGATCAAAATTCTAACGATATAACCAAAAAAGATTCTCGCATAAACATGGGGGACAAAGGGGACATAGGGGACAGTAGAGAGATAGATAGAGATATAGATATTGATTTTGATGATAAAAAGATAGGAAAAAGTGTCCCCTTTAGTGTCCCCTCTAAAACAGACAAAGGGGACACCCTGTCTTTAGAGTGTGGAAACAAGCCCACCCCCGAAGGGAATGGGAGCCCAACCACCGCCCCGGCAGGAAAGGGCGATGCCTCAGAGTTCACCACCGAAGAGGCGGCCCTTCTCTCTCGGATCTGTGGCAGGATGAGGCAACAATCGCCGGACAAGCTGCTTGATCCCTTCATACTGTCAATGGGGATGAGAGCCAACGATCACGACATCGGGATAGATCGGTGCAAGGCGTGGATTGCATCGGAGGCCGGGCATGATCGCCGCTGAAGTCGTTGCTGTGGATAAGGTGCACGTGACCATCATTTGTCCGCACTGTGGCAAATTTCACCGGCATGGGTCAAACGGCATGATCCATGAGCGGAACTATGGGAGCCGTGTTCCGCATTGCGGAGACGACGCCAGCATAGACCATGAGCAGTATGAGCTGATCACCACGGCCCGAACCATCCGCAAGCCTGTGGTCTCCCGGCAAGACCTCAGAGCCTGGCTGCCCGAACAGAAGCGCCGGAGAGCGGCCATCCTGGAGCAGCGGCGTGAGCTGGAAGCGACTGAAGCTGACCGCCGGATTTGGGCAGCTATTCGGGAACTCAGTAAGCGATGGGACCGGCTGGCGAGGTGGCAGATAGCAACGACCGCGGGCGTATCCGATCATTCTGTCACGTTGTGGCTCCACCGGCATGGCATCCGGTTTGTGGAAGGCCGATATCGGGCCATCCATGAGCACCTGGCCGGTCCGGAGTTGACCGCAATCTTTGGGAGGGCGATGTGAGCGAACCCGAAGCCTGCAGAAGCGCCGCGGCCTGTTGCTTGAGCAGATCGGCAAGGCAGCGGATGAGATCAAGCAGATTGATGAGAGATCCGGCCCGGAGCAGACCCCCCTCTTTTTGATGAAATCGAAATGCCAGACGAGGCCAATAACACAAAACGCAAACGGAAATGCCATATAGGGCACACTTCCCCAAAGGGACTTAGACAGGGAGCAGGAGCAGCATGAGCAATAAAGGCAAATCGAGAACCCGAGCAGCCAGGCGGGATATCATGAAGAGCAATGCAGCCAATGCTCGGCGCAAAGCCAGGCAGGCCGGATATGACAAGCGGCGATACGACGGCAGCCAGAAAGAGGAGAGCTAACTCCATGGGAGAAGTTTACATATTTTACAGCTTAAAAAGAGGAGACGATCAGGCCAATAAAAACCGATTGTTTCAAATCGAATGTTTCAAGGCAAAACCGTTATCTAGGGACTCGATGGTTTTGAAACATTGAGTTTCAAAAGCTGGAAATCCCTGGAAATTCCTGGAATTCTGGAAGGCTTTGAACGTTCACGAACAAAAAAGATAACTTTCCACCATAAACTTTCCACCCCCAAACCGCGATCTATAAGCCAGGTAAAGCTGGAAAGATTACCGGAAACCCTTTCCAGTCATCCGGGCCCCCATGCATGGCCTTGACATCCCCAAAGGCGGCAGCCTAGGGGGGTGGGGGGTATAAAATAAAACCGATAGCTAGAGGACAAAACGGCGCTACTAGAATTACACGAAAGCGTATCATATCGTAACATTTTAGTGGTAAATGAAGCGAAGCATAGCGAAGCACTTTGAGACCATCGGCCAATCAGGTACCGGCGGCGGACAAACTTAAAAAGAACCCTTCCATCCTTCTCCTCTTTCATTAAGTTGATATTATAATTTCTGTAATCGATTTTAAGGCCACGTTTTCTCCCTCGATGGATAGCTAGACCCGCCCGGCGATCCCTCCGGCAGTGCTGGCCGGGTGAAGAGGAATAAAACACCATACAGCACTTCCCAGCACTAAGCATGTTTGCTTCAGTAAGCATAGAGAAAAAATCGACATCGAGCCACTTCAAGACGAATCAGAGCGAAGCATTGCGAAGCGTTTTAAGGCCGGTCCGTACGATTGCAACGATTGCAGGTAAAAAAGCGCGGGTAGATTGCAGCGTTGCATCATAAAAAGGCAGATTGAATGCACCGATGCAACCTCTAAATAGTTCTATGTCACTTTACTATATAAGGCTAAAAATGTTATAGAACTAGACATCCAAAGCTTTTTCTTGTGGGCAAGAGATAGGCAGCTCCGAGGGAGAACGAATTTGGCCGCACCTAAAGAGATAGTGGATCTGGTGGAGAGGTTCATAAGCAATATAGAGGCCTACAAATCCAGTCACTACAATGAAACCCAAGTCAGAAGGGAATTTGTTGATCCCTTCTTCAAGGCCCTGGGATGGGACATAGATAACGAGCAAGGCTTTGCAGAAGCCTATAAAGATGTTATCCATGAGGATGCTATCAAGGTGGGCGGGACCACAAGAGCCCCTGATTATTCTTTTCGTATTGGCGGCCAGCGCAAGTTCTTTCTTGAGACCAAAAAACCCTCTGTGGACATCAAAGATGATATCCATCCTGCCTTCCAGCTTCGCCGTTATGCTTGGACCGCCAAGTTGCCTCTATCCATCCTCACCGACTTTGAAGAATTCTCCGTCTATGATTGCGGTGTAAAACCGGATAAGACCGATAAGCCCTCCAAAGGGCGAATACTTTACCTGACCTATCAGGACTTCTTGACCAAATGGGATGAGATCGCCAGCATATTCTCCAAGAATGCAATCCTTAAGGGCTCCTTTGACAAGTTCGCAGCAGACAAGAAGGGTAAGAGAGGAACGACTGAGGTAGATGCTGCCTTCCTTGAGGAGATTGCGGGCTGGAGGGAGATTCTGGCCAAAAACATAGCCCTGCGAAATCCTGACATCAGCACCAAGGACCTCAATTATGCAGTCCAAGCCATAGTCAATCGCATTGTATTCTTGCGAATATGTGAGGATAGAGGCATTGAGCGGCTTATGAAGCTGGAGGACCTTCTTACTGGTGAGCGCGTCTATCCCCGGCTCTGTGAGTTCTTCCGCCAGGCAGATGAGCGCTATAATTCAGGCATATTCCACTTTGAAAAGGAGCCTGGCAGGGAGAGCCCGGACACACTCACACTTAACCTGAATATCGATGATAAGCCCTTGAAGGAGATCATCAAGCGGCTTTACTATCCAGATAGCCCTTATGAGTTCTCAGTGCTTCCTGCTGAGATCCTGGGGCAGGTCTACGAGCAGTTTTTAGGCAAGGTGATAAGACTCACCGAAGGCCACCGCGCCGTGGTGGAGGACAAGCCCGAAGTAAAGAAAGCGGGTGGGGTCAAGTACACGCCGGTCTACATTGTGGTGGACATAGTAGGAAACACGTTGGGCCGCATATTGAAGGGCAAGACCCCCCATGAAGTGGTTCTAATCACAGTTTTAGATCCTGCATGTGGCTCAGGATCCTTCCTCATTGTAGCCTACCAGTACCTTCTGGATTGGCATAGAGACTGGTATGTCCAAAATCTCGTGCCGTTGCTACAGAGTGGCCTAAAGCCTTCTTCTCCAGAGATTAGGCGGCTGCTCCCTGGTGTTGAGACGGGCAAGAAGGGGCGCAAGAAAGAGCCCGAGCTGCCTATCTACCGGGGCCGGGGCGGGGAATGGAGGCTGACCACGGCAGAGCGTAAGAGGATTTTGCTGAATAACATCTATGGAGTGGACATTGACCGCCAGGCCGTAGAGGTTACAAAGCTCTCCCTTTTGCTGAAGGTACTGGAAGGTGAGAATGAAGAGACAATCTCTAAGCAGCTCACACTCTTCCAGGAGAGGGCATTGCCTGACCTGAGCAACAACATCAAGTGCGGTAATTCGTTGATCGGCTGGGACATTCTGAAGGACAATCCAGGCATGGGGCAGGAAGAGATTGATCGGATTAATCCTTTTGACTGGGAGAAAGAGTTTCCTGAGGTATTCCTAAAAGGCGGTTTTTGCGTAGTTATAGGCAATCCGCCTTATGTAAGGCAAGAAGGTTTGGGAGAGTTCAAGGGCTATTTCCAGAAGCATTACAAGGTTTATCAAGGGACAGCAGACCTATATGCTTACTTCATAGAACGTGGTGTATCACTCCTTCAAGAAAGAGGAATCTTCTCTTACATTGTGGCTAACAAATGGATGAGGGCCAACTACGGCCAGCCTCTACGGACCTGGTTGAAAGAGCAGTGCATAGAGGAGATTATAGACTTCGGGGATCTACAAGTATTCCAGGGAGCCACCACATACCCATGCATAATACGCATTACCAAGAGCACACCCCATACAAGTTTTGATGTAACTCAGATGAAGACCCTGGACTTCCAGAGCCTGAGCGATTACGTCAAGGTGAATCATTACAAAGTGAACCAAAATACTCTCGATGATAAGAGCTGGTCGCTTGTCGATGAACGCACACTAAATTTAATGGGAAAAATCAACTCGAAAGGCGTACCGTTGGGCGAATACGTAGACCGGAAAATATATTATGGGATCAAGACCGGTCTCAACGAAGCCTTTGTAATAGATGCCCAAACACGCGAGAAGTTGATTGCAGAGGACCCTAAGAGTTTGGAGCTGATCAAACCATTCCTTGCTGGGAGGAACATTAAGAGATATGAGCCTACTGTCAGTGACAGATATCTTATTTTGATTCCACGCGGCTGGACCAAAGAACGATCTAACAATGCTCATGAAGCGTTGAATTGGTTCAAGAATACCTATCCTGCGATCGCAAACCATCTATTACCTTTTGCCGAAGCAGCCGGAAAGAGGTGTGATATGGGAGAGTACTGGTGGGAGCTTCGAGCTTGTGATTATTATAATGAATTTGAAGCATCAAAGATCATGCTTCCGGACATATCACTTAGAGGGAACTTTGCGTTGGATTCAAATGGTGGCTGTTATTGTGTGAATACAGCATACTTAATATCCAGCTCTGAAAAATACCTCATTGGCATCTTAAACTCTAATTTATTAACTTATTTGTATAAAGGCATGTCATCGGCTTATCGTGGTGGATATTTACGATTCATATACCAATACTTGATTCAGCTTCCTATACGCACCATAGACCGCACCGATCCAGCAGACACGATACGCCATGATCACATGGTCTCCCTGGTGGATCAGATGCTCTCCCTCCACAAACTACTTAAGGAGGCTCGCACACCCCATGAACAGACCAGTCTCCAGCGCCAAATAGAAGCCACAGATGGACAGATAGACGCCCTGGTCTACGAGCTTTACGGGCTGACTGAAGAAGAGATTGAGATTGTGGAGAAAGCCACAAAATAGAGACTAAGAGGTTAAAGAATGGATATAAATAATGAAGCCTCAAACATTGAATTTGAGAAAACAACAGATGAAATTGAAGAAGAAATAAGGCTTGATGAAGATAAGAGGACCGTTTTAACAAAGTATTCAAATCCTGAGATAACATCACTTCATGACAAGTCGAAACGAGGGAGGCTTATTCTTCAACATGATTTCCAACGACATTTTGTTTGGGATAGAAAAAAAGCCAGCAGATTAATAGAATCCGCTCTTCTTTCAGTTCCGCTTCCTTTATTTTACCTTGCTGAAAACACAGACGGAAGCGAATACGTGATAGATGGCCAACAACGTCTTACTTCGTTTTTCTCTTTTATTGATGGAAAGCTACCCAACGGAGAGGATTTCAAATTAACGGATATGAAGGTCTTCCCTGAACTTAACAAAATGGATTATGCAAGTCTTGATAAAAGTCTACAAGAAAAAATCATGTATTATAATATTAGCACTGTCACGATCCTCAAAGAAAGCGATCCAGATCTGAAATTCGAAATTTTTGAGCGGCTAAATACAGGTTCTGTACCCTTAAACGATATGGAACTACGAAACTGCGTCTATCGTGGTCCTTATATGGATCTCTTGAAAAATGACCTGGCAACGGACCAGGATTTTAGACGGCTGCTTAAGCTTGATGGGCCTGATAAGAGGATGAATGATGTAGAGTTGGTGTTGAGATTCGCTTCATTTTATCACTCTACGTATCTCAAATATAAGCCCTCGATGCGTCAATTCTTTAATCGAGATATGAAAAAATACCAATACATTTTAGAAGAGGAAAAAGAGGAGCTTCGAAGTGCATTCAAAAATTCAGTTAAAATTGTCACATCACTTTTTGGTGAGAACGCCTTCAAGAGATTTCATCCGGGAACAGAGTCTGATCCTAATGGCACATGGGAAACTAAAAAATTTAACTCCTCTCTATATGATGTATGGATGGGGATCTTCTGGGACAAAAACAAGCATGAAATATTTGCCCCTGACATCCTAGATTCTCTTAGGGAAGCACTGATTGATCTTATGGTATCGAACGAAGCCTTTATTGATTCAATTCTTATCGGAACAAGCGATACTAAGAAGGTAAGAACACGGTTTAACATTGCAATGCAATTAGTGGAAGATATCTTAAGTAATTGTGAAAAACAACCTAGATGTTTTTCGAATAAAATGAAGCGTGAACTCTTTGAGAAAAATCCGATATGTGCAATATGTGGCAATGGAATTCATCATATTGACGATGCTGCTGTCGATCATATTGAACAATATTGGCGCGGTGGAAAAACAGACCCTGAAAATGCCAGATTGACCCATAGGTATTGTAACTCAGCAAGACCGAAATTCGATTAACTCTTGTTGCGAGACCAAAGATCGAGGCCATTATAAGCAGACTGAAGAAGAGATCAGGATTACCCCGAGCTGGTTAAGAAGATAAAAGAGGGAATGAAGAAGTGAATCTATACCAGCTCATCCAAAGCATCAGCCAATTCGCCCTCAAGTCAGGGGAAGAGGAGATCCAGAAAAAAGGATGGTGGCAATTCTGGAAATGAATGAGGAAAGGCGATCCGGGTAAAGGAGGGAGATAAAACAATGGTCGCATCGGACCGCCACCCAACCTTCGGTTGGTTCACACCCCTGGAAATAACCGACTATAATAAGATTATGTGATATAGATTAACATGCCACAGTCTCCCATGGATCGTATCTTATGGATACTATCAAACAGCGGCGGCAAGATGGAGCGAAGCACCTTAAGGCGGCGCG
>MTKZ01014235.1_pt1 | contig 14614 bp, 11 predicted proteins | sample 1042781 | NCBI WGS metagenome assembly MTKZ01 (sample SAMN06212207, study PRJNA360539) | anaerobic digester metagenome | biome: Wastewater treatment plant; material: sludge; isolation source: anaerobic digester fed with sludge from wastewater treatment plant | place: Denmark: WWTP Viborg ...
GTTACAGCGCGCAACTCTCTTAGCCCGAAGTTTGAATCTCACAGGCTCTTCAATCCGAATGCATGTCACGACGACATGCATCTCCTGTACCAGGGGATCTGGACCTGCCAGCCTTGGGAGCTGGTAGCATGTCGCCCCACGGAGGAGCGAAAACATATCTCCCCTGTCATCAGAGCGTAATCGGATAGGTTAAGCCCACGGCACGCCCGCCACCCTTTATGGCATGAAGCGGCAAACTACTCATATTATCGTTATAGATACTTGTAGTTGTTGGTCGGGGTTGAGAGCCCGGCTGAGCACAAGCTATTATTTGCATGGCGATCTCCAGGAAAAGGCCTGGCCGGGAGGGTCCGGGCTGGAACGTTTGGGGATGAGGAAGAGTGCGCAAGAGAGCGAAGCATAGCGATGCCGTCATGACCGGCATTCTCGTGACCAAGTTCAAGATGGGCCAGATCGGCGTGGAGGACCTGGAGCAAATGGCGGCAGACGAGTCCAGGGCGGAGAGGTGCTCGGCTGCGAGAAAGGTACTGGATGCAGTTAGGAACCTGCCGGATTGATCGGGACTGAAAATCATTCTCATGCGCCAGCTCATAAATCCCATCAACGAGCCTTGAAACGGTCCACAAGGAAAAAGTTAATTTATTAAGTTAGCCGTAAAAAACAGTAACTATATGGCAGGATGGGATCTATATCCAAAGAGAACTTATAGTTATTATTTTGCTGGTATTCCTTTGTGCTCCGGCGCTTGGGCAGATGACGGCAAACGACTGGTTTGATCAAGGCAATTCTCTCGCGCTCCAGGGCAATTCTTCCGGCGCCATCAGTGCTTATGAAGAGGCCCTCAGGCTGGATCCAAACCACCATAAAGCCTGGAACAACATGGGCTTCCTTCTGGAGGCCCAGGGGAGGTATGATGAGGCTTTGGGCACATTCGACAGGGCCGTTGAGATCGATCCTCAATATGCAATGGCCTGGAACAACAGGGGAACAGCTCTCGCCGCTCAGGGCAGATACGAGGAGGCCATCCTGGCCTGTGATAAGGCAATCGAGATAGATCCTCAAGGAGCTGTTTTCTGGTTCAACAAAGCCAATTCCCTCTCTGACCTGGGCAGGATCGATGAAGCCATCCTGGCCTATCATAGGGCAGTTGAGCTGAATCCGCAATATGAGGCCGCCTGGTACAACAAGGGGGAGGCTCTCGTGGGCCAGGGCAGGTATGATGAAGCCGCTCAGGCTTATGTCGAGGCCATCAAGATAAATCCAGAAAATAAAGGCGCCTGGAACAATATAGGCAATGTTCTCTCTGTCCTGGGCCGATATGATGAGGCCCTCCCGGCTTATGATGTAGCGATCAGGCTAAGCCCAGGAGAGGCAGATTTCTGGCATAACAAGGGCTATGCCCTTGCCGAGCTGGGCAGGTACGAGGAGGCGGTCCAGGTTTATGACAGGGCACTTGAGCTAGACCCACAGGATGCAGATGCCTGGCACAACAAAGGCGTGGCTCTCAATCTGCTCAATCGCACTGGTGAGGCAGAAGCGGCCCTGGCCAGGGCTGAGGAGCTGGACCTTAAGGCCTAAGGCCTCAAGCCTATTCCAGCGTCTCGATGCCCACTTTTTTGACCTGCGGCTTCCAGATCTTGTCTCCCATCCAGGCCGGCGCGCCCTTGGGCTTGTCTACCTGCACCCTCTCGCCGGTAAATACATGCACCTTCTTCGTGCCCCGCTCCCGGGGTCTGATGTCTGTATGGCCCCGGTTGGCGGCCTTTAGGGCTGCCTGGCGGGGCGATTTACCGGTGAAGACTCCAATCTCATTGCCGTTCTCGTCCCGCAGGGCGAAGTTTCTCATCTCTTTCTCGGCCATGGTATTTTCCATCCTAAAATCTTGAATGGCCAATGCACACTGAAATGATATCAACCTTGAGGTTGTGGGCCTGCGTCCAGAGTCAACTACGCCTTGAATTTGTAGTGGTCTTAAATATGGTTCTATGTCATTTACATAAGTTATAAATAGAATGCCATAGAACTATTTTAGCATGCATAAAACCACCTCCGGCGAGAAGAGAAAGGCCCTGCGAAAGGAGGCCCTGGAGCTGGCCACGCAGGCCAGGGCGGCCATGAAGGCAGCCAGAGTCTTGCCCCAGGCCGGCCCCAAGGCCCGTGAGCTGCAGGAGGAGACGGACCGGCTCCGGGCCGAGGCTGAAGCCCTCAAGGACCGGGCCCGACTAGAGGACCTCTCCATCTGGACCATGGAGAAGGTCAAGAGCAGCAAGAAGGGCAGCCGGACCTATTATTATTGGATGGCCACCTGGCGGGAGGGGAGCCGTACCAGAAATGTGCACCTGGGAAGCTGTGCCAGGATGGATGCGGATGCCGCTCTGCAGAAGGCCAAAGCCATGAAGGCCGAGGCCCTAGGGATCAAGATCTGAGTATCGAAGCGAATGCGGGGGTGAGTTCAGGAGAAATAGAACTACTACTACCACTATTACTAGTACAGGAGCCCACCCCGTACTACTATTATTGATGTTCAACCTTTAAGAGCTTTTTGGTATGTTCGATGCGAGGCTGGGGTGAGCAGGGCAGGGAGCCTTTTGCGGTATTGAAAGATCCCCCTCACCCCGGACCATGCTTGGCGCTGAATCCTAAAGAGCTTTTGGCCTTACTGCCAGGGGTCATTCCCGCAGAAGTTTCTGTGCGTCCTCGTGCATGCTGGCCAGCTTTTTGGTGATGGGGTGCTGCGGCCCGTACTCCTGCTCCGCCAGGCCTTTGATCCGCCAGATCTCGGACAGGAGCCTTCCGATCTCCTTGGTGACGTATCTGCGATTCTGCTCGGTCATGGTTTATGCGGCTCCATGCTTCTGAAGGCTCTCGTTCATTTTTACCCTTTTCCTTCCCACTCTCCTGCCGGCAGCTCTTAGAACTTCACCTCCACCTCTACCAGCTTCGCCCCCTGTCTTTGGGCCTCCTCTACCGCGGCCAGGTCTTTCATCAGGAAGATGCGCCATTCTGGGGTCTCGATCATGGCCACGGAGTTCTTCAGCACCGTGGCGTATTTGCTGTACCTGGGCAGCTTGACCGCATATTCTCTGAGGTTCTCCACCAGCTCCACATCGAAGCCGCGCAGGTCCAGGAGCTTGAGGGCCTTGTTCCGCTCGCCTACGGTCTTGAACTCGAAGCGGAAGAGGTCCTTATTGTAGTAGTCGGCCAGCTCCCGGAAGATTTCACTGTCGTCAAAGAAGTGCTTGAAGATCCAGCGACCTCCTGCCTTGAACATGGTAATTCTCTTGCGCCTGGGGAGCACGTCGAAGGTATTGGGCTGCAAGGAGAGGCCACCTGAGAATAATCATCATGATAATTGGATATAAAATTATGTTGGGCTATGATCAAACTGATAGCAACTCATAAATCCCTTGTCTCCACTTCGATCTACAGAAACCGTCATAGGCCCTGGAAAATATAATCCCAGAGAAAGATTGACAGGCATCAAAGAATCTCAAGGTAAGGAATCTATGCCAATAAAGAAATCCGAACTCTATAGCTCCATCTGGAAGAGCTGCGATGAACTCAGGGGAGGCATGGACGCATCGCAGTACAAAGACTATGTGCTCGTCCTCTTATTCGTTAAATATGTCTCAGACAAGTATGCCGGCGATCCGGATGCTTTAATCGAAGTCCCCTCAGGGGGCAGCTTCTCCGACATGGTAGCAGCCAAAGGCAGCAAGGAAATCGGCGACTGTATTAACAAGATCCTCGGTAAGCTGGCTGAAGCCAACGGTCTCAAGGGCGTAATTGACCTGGCTGATTTCAATGATGAGGACAAGCTCGGAAAGGGCAAAGAGATGGTAGATCGCTTGACCAATCTGATTGCCATCTTCGAGAATCCGGCACTTGATTTTAGCAAGAACCGAGCGGAGGGGGACGATCTTCTTGGGGATGCCTACGAATACCTAATGCGTCACTTTGCCACTGAATCCGGCAAGAGCAAAGGGCAGTTTTACACCCCGGCAGAAGTCTCAAGGGTGATGGCAAAGGTGGTGGGCATCAACCAAGAGACGCGCCAAGACCAGACGCTTTATGACCCCACTTGCGGCTCCGGCTCTCTCCTCCTAAAGGCCTCAGATGAAGCGCCTCGTGGCCTTACTATTTATGGACAGGAAAAGGATAACGCTACCCAAGGCTTGGCTAAGATGAACATGATCCTGCACGACAAACCTACTGCAGAGATCTGGAAAGATAATACCCTCACTGCGCCTCACTTCAAGCTGGATGATGGCAGCCTCTTGACGGTCGACTTTGCAGTTGCCAATCCGCCGTTTTCTGACAAGGCATGGAGCAACGGACTCGATCCACTCAATGATGAATTCAAACGCTTCGAAGACGGAATTCCTCCAGCCAAGAACGGCGATTACGCCTATCTTCTTCATCTCTTGAAGTCCATCAAGAGTACCGGCAAAGGTGCAATAATCCTGCCGCATGGCGTGTTATTCCGGGGTAATGCCGAGGCTGAGATTAGAAAGAAGCTTATTCGGCGAGGCGTGATCAAGGGGATTATTGGCTTGCCAGCAAACCTGTTCTATGGGACCGGCATTCCTGCTTGCATCGTTGTACTGGATAAGGAATATGCTTTGTCCAGGAAGAGCATCTTCATGATCGATGCCTCTAAGGGCTTCATGAAGGATGGCAACAAGAACCGCTTGCGCCAGCAGGACATCCGCAAGATTGTAGATGCCTTCAACAAGCAACTTGAGATTCCCAAGTACTCTCGCATGGTACAGCTATCTGAAATACAAACCAATGACTTCAACCTTAACATCCCCCGCTATATCGATGCCAGCGAGGAAGAAGACCTTCAGGACATCGAAGCACATTTAAAGGGCGGTATACCTAAGCAGGATATTGAACGGCTTGCCTCCTACTGGCAGATCTGTCCGGGCTTGAAGATGGCCTTATTTGCCCCTGCTGACCGCTTGGGATATCTGCAACTACGGGTCGATCCCAAGGATATTAAGAAAACTGTGTTCCAGCACCCGGAATTCGTCACCTTTACCGGACAGGTTAATGATCGCTTTACAGGCTGGCAATCGGTCACCACACCTATTCTCAAAGCTATCAAAGAAGGCGACCGCCCAAAGACGCTGATCGAATCGATTTCTGAGGACTTGCTCATTCGCTTCGACAACGTGCCTCTCATCGATAAGTATGACGTCTATCAGCACCTGATGAGCTACTGGTCTGAAACCATGCAGGATGACGTGTACATGATCGTAGCGGACGGCTGGAGAGCTACCAATGACGGTAAACCCAACCAAGACCTGATTCCTGCGCAGCTTATCATTAACCGCTACTTCAAGGCAGATGCCGAGGCAATTGAGAAGCTGGAAGCCGACCGAGAGGGAATCACCCGCGAAATGGAGGCCCTCGCTGAAGAGCATAGCGGTGAAGAAGGGCTGCTGGAAGAAGCCAAGACCGATAAAGGCAAACTCACTAAAGCCAGCGTCAAAACGCGACTGGCTGCCATCAAGCATGATTGGGATGCGAAAGAAGAGCGAACCATATTGAACAGCTACTTCAAGCTCATCGAGAANNCCAGTACTCAAAGCTAAATGAAGATGAAATCAAAACGCTGATAGTTGATGACAAATGGATGGCAACACTTGATACCGACATCCATACGGAACTTGATCGCATCTCACAGGCGCTTACAGGTCGAATCAAACAACTTGCCGAAAGATATGCTCAACCATTGCCTGCACTAACAGATGAAGTCGAAATCCTCAGCAAGAAGGTGGATGAACACCTGAAGAAGATGGGATTCACATGGAACTGAAGGCAGGGTATAAAAAGACCGAAGCGGGATTAATTCCGTTGGATTGGAATTCCAAAAACCTGGGAGATGTAATGATCCACTGTTTTAGTGGAGCAACTCCTTCACGGCGTCATCCAGAGTTCTATAAAGGCAATATAAGATGGATCACTAGCGGCGAATTAAATTATAATATTATTACAGATACAATTGAAAAAATTTCTAAAGACGCACTTGTCAAAACGAACCTTAAACTAATACCGAAGGGAACCTTCTTAATGGCAATTACTGGACTTGAAGCAGAAGGTACTAGAGGAAGTTGTGGGATAGTTGGAGAAGAATCTGCAACCAATCAGTCTTGCATGGCAATTTTTCCGACCAGTGAATTGCTTACAGAATATTTATTTCATTATTATGTTTATAAAGGAAAGGTTCTGGCACTTAAATATTGCCAAGGCACTAAACAGCAGAGTTACACAGCAAAAATAGTAAAACTAATTCCTGTGCCATTACCACCCTTATTGGAACAAAGTGCCATCGCCATCGCCCTCAGCGATGTGGATGCTCTCATTGTTGCGCTGGATCAACTCATCAATAAGAAGCGCGACATCAAGCAGGCTGTCATGCAGGAACTGCTCACGGGGAAGAAAAGACTCCCGGGATTTAGCGGGGAATTGTCTTCAGTCTGTCTTGGTGAACTTGGTAATTTCTCGAAAGGTAAAGGAATAAAAAAGGATGATGTTATCGCAAGCGGTATTCCTTGTGTCCGCTATGGTGAGATCTATACTCATTACAATGACTACATAAAGGAATTCCATTCTTTTATTTCAGTGGATATTGCAAAAGAATCTCAACAAATAAAAAGTGGAGATTTGCTTTTTGCTGGTTCAGGAGAGACTGCCGAAGAGATCGGAAAATGCGTCGCATACTTGAAAGATGAAGAGGCATATGCGGGTGGAGATATTGTCATTTTTTCACCAAGAGAACAAAACTCGATGTATCTCGGATATTTGATGAATCACCCCTCAATCGTAGTACAAAAAGCGAGAATGGGACAAGGGGATGCTGTTGTGCACATTAGTGGGAAAAATCTGGCTGAATTAAAATTGAGACTTCCGCCTCTTGAAGAACAAATCGCCATTGCCGCAGTCTTCTCCGACATGGGCGCCGAGATCGCCGCGCTGGAAGCCCGTCGTGAGAAGACTTGCGCCCTCAAGGAAGGCATGATGCAGGAACTGCTCACAGGACGCATCCGGCTTGTCAAGGGAGCTGAAGCATGAGCAACATTACTCCGACTTATCGCAGTGTGCAGCAATTGCTGCAAAGCCAGTCTTTTTCTATTGATGAGTTCCAACGCGAGTACAAGTGGGAAAAGGAGAACATTGAGGAGCTATTATCCGACCTGCAGGACAAGTTTCTTAACTGCTACCAGAAAGGCGATGAAACCCGTAAAGTGGTCAACTACGAAGATTATTTTCTGGGCTCTATTATCGTTAGCAAACGCAACGGAAAGAGCTTCTTAATCGATGGCCAGCAACGGGTCACGTCTCTGACTCTGCTGTTGATATACCTCTATCGATCTGCCAAGGCAAAAAAATTGCCTGAATCTTTGATAAGCAGCATTGCGCCACTCATCTATTCTGATAATTTGGGAACCCCCTGCTTCAATCTCGATATCCCAGAGCGTTTACCGGTCGTCGAAGCTCTGTTTAATGATGCTGCGTTTACGCCTGATGGCCAGGATGAGTCTATTCAGAATATGTATGCACGCTACGGAGATATAGAAGCAAAGGACCTCGTTGGCGAGCTAGATGACGCTCTGCCGCATTTCATTTACTGGCTGATGACGAAGGTAGGCCTGATCGAGATCGCTACTGATAACGATAATTATGCTTATGCGATCTTTGAGACAATGAATGATCGAGGCAAGCCATTAAGTCCAGTCGACATGCTAAAAGCCTATCTTCTGGCTCCTATTGAGGATAGTGAGCAGAGACGCAACGCCAATCAAATCTGGAAACAACAGGTTCTAAACATAATATCCTGGCGTGGTGAGCATGATCCGGAACAAGATGCCAATTGCATAAAAGCGTGGTTCCGTGCCCAATATGCTGATTCAACTCGCGAACGCAAGGCTAACGCTGAAGATAAGGATTGGGAATTGATTGGATCAATGTTCCACCGCTGGGCACGCGATAAAAGTAATCGTTTGCAGCTCGGTAATGGCAACCAAAATTATGTCTTGATAAGAAACGATTTTCCATTCTTTGCTAAGGCTTACCAGCTCATACTCAATGCTAGCATAAGCTATCGATATAAGCCAGGGCTTGAAGCTGTTTTCTTCAATGCCCAAAATAAATTCACATGGCAAAATACAGTATTGCTTGCGCCCTTAAGTGCGACTGACAGCGATGATATCGTCCGCCGAAAGATCGCTGTAACTGCCACATATCTTGATATCTGGCTCATGAGGCGAGTTGTGAATTACATTAGGGTTGGATACTCAAGTGTTGCCTATGCGATGTTCCAGCTTTGCCGGGATATTCGCCGCAAATCTTTGCCCGAACTTGTTGACATCCTCTACCAAAGGCTGGCCAACGATGATGTTACTTTCGATGGATGCTCGATTAAAGGACGAGAAGGCATCAACGGTCTTTATCTCAACCAGTTTAGCCGTCGCTACATATATTACTTACTGGCTCGGCTTACCACTTATGTCGAGGTTGGTTCTGGCGAGCAGGACCAGTTTGATATGTACATGGATAGAACCATTAAAAATCCATGTGACATCGAGCATATCTGGTCCAAAGGCTATAGAAGTTATCCGGGTATGTTCGACAGCGATCATGATTTTGAATACTGGCGCAACCATGTAGCTAGCCTATTGTTGCTCCCGGCAGATGTGAATCGCAGTCTGCAGGATATTGTATTTAATCAAAAGGCTCCCCACTATGCAAAACAAAACCTATATGCCGCCAGCTTGACGGCTTTCACCTATGAACACAAGCCGAAGTTTCAGCAGTTCAAGGACGATAATAATTTGCCCTTCAAAGCATATGAAAAATTCGGCAAAGAGGAGCAGATGGAGCGCCGTGAACTGGTTCGAGCTTTGGTTCATATGGTGTGGTCGCCAGATCGCATCAAGGAGGTTTCAAAATGATCACCGTGGGACTACCCGAGCGGCCTACACAAAACAGAGTTATTGAATTATTTAGCGACACTCTTGGCTATGACTACATTGGCAACTGGATTGACCGAGAGAATAACTGCAATATCGAAGAGAACTTCCTGCGCGAATTCCTGAAAAATACCCAAGGCTATGAAAATGGTCTGATCAACCGTGCGCTACACGAGCTGACCCGCATAGCAGGTGACCAGAATCGAAGCCTCTATGATGTCAATAAAGAGGTCTATAGTCTTCTGCGCTACGGTGTAAAAGTGAAAGATGGCGCGGGCGAGCTGAAGCAAACCGTCTGGTTGGTCGACTGGCTGCACCCGGAGAAAAACCACTTCGCCATTGCCGAGGAGGTGACGGTCCCTGCGGCAAGCGCCCGGGCTTACTCCAAGAGACCAGACATTGTGCTCTATGTCAATGGCATCGCCCTTGGGGTGCTGGAACTGAAGCGTTCTACAGTGTCTGTCTCGGAAGGCATCCGCCAGAATCTTGATAACCAAAAACAGGAATTCATCCGTCCCTTCTTCACTACCATACAACTGGTCATGGCTGGCAATAGCACCCAAGGCGTGCGATATGGCGTCATAGAAACGCCAGAGAAGTATTATCTGACCTGGAAGGAAAAGAGCCCCATCGAGGACCCGCTTGAACGGCAATTGGTGCAACTCTGCAATAAATCACGCCTCTTGGAGCTAATCCACGATTTTATGGTCTTCGATGCCGGTACAAAGAAGATCTGCCGACACAACCAGTACTTTGGAATAAAGGAAGCTCAGAACTATATAAGCCGACGCGAGGGAGGCATCATCTGGCATACTCAGGGGAGCGGTAAAACCTTGACCATGGTTTGGCTGGCCAAGTGGATAAAACAGAACCATAGCAATGCCCGCTTGTTGATTGTTACTGACCGCACTGAGTTAGATGACCAGATCGAGACAGTGTTCTTGGGCGTCCAAGAAGAGATTTACCGCACTAAGAGTGGTGCTGACCTGATAGACTGCCTCAATAAAACCACTCCAGTATTGATGTGCTCGCTCATTCATAAATTTGGTGGCAAGTACGGAGAAAGCGAAGAGTCGGAGGCAGATGTAGAAAGCTTCACCGCGGAGATGAAACGAGCCTTACCAACCGATTTTTGCATAAAGGGCGATTTCTATGTTTTCGTGGATGAGTGCCATCGCACCCAGTCTGCTAAACTGCATAAAGCGATGAAGGGCATACTACCCAAAGCTCTGTTCATCGGCTTCACCGGAACGCCTCTCCTCAAGAAGGACAAGCAGACTAGCCTGGAGGTATTTGGCCGTTACATTCATACCTACAAATTTGACGAAGCGGTAGCAGACGGCGTAATTGTGGACCTGCGCTATGAAGCGCGGGATATCGACCAGATCATCACCTCTGAGACCAAGATTGATCAGTGGTTCGAGGCCAAGACAAGGGGTCTGACTGGCCCTGCCAAAGCCGAGCTTAAAAAACGCTGGGGTACGATGCAAAAGCTGCTATCCAGTCGTTCCCGTCTTGAGAAGATCGTTCAAGACATCTTGCTTGACATGGAAACCCGCCCACGACTCATGGATGGACACGGCAATGCAATGCTTGTTACCAGCAGCATCTATGAGGCATGTAAATGCTACGAGCTTTTCGCTGAGACAGATCTCATGGGCAAGTGTGCGATTGTGACATCCTATAAGCCCTCGCCCGCAGATATCAAGGGCGAGGAGAGTGGGGAAGGCCTGACCGAAAAGCTGCGCCAATACGAGATCTATCGAAAGATGCTGGCTAATTGGTTCCATGTACCAGAAGATGCAGCCATGCATAGGGTAGAGGAGTTTGAGACAAAGGTCAAGGAGAAATTCATCAAAGAACCTGGGCAAATGAAGCTCTTGATCGTGGTGGACAAGTTGCTGACCGGCTTTGATGCTCCCTCGGCCACCTATCTCTACATCGATAAACAGATGCATGACCATGGACTGTTCCAGGCCATCTGCCGCGTTAACCGGCTGGACGGCGAAGATAAGGAATACGGCTACATCATAGACTACAAGGACTTATTCCGGAACCTGGAGAAAGCGGTGAAAGATTACACATCGGGAGCCTTCGACGGATATGAGAAAAAAGATGTACAGGGCTTGATGGAAAACAGGCTGGATAAAGCCCATGAAGATTTGGAAGATGCTCTTGAGACGGTAAGAAGGCTATGCGAGCCGGTAGAACCTCCCAGAGACAGTCTTGCCTTTCTGCACTACTTCTGTGCCAGGGATTCAGGAAATATCGAGCAGATTAAAGCCAATGAGCGGAAACGTCTGGAACTCTACAAGTCAGTTTCAGCCCTCCTGCGCGCCTATGCCGCCATAGCCAATGAAATGGTTGCGGCAGGCTACACAGAAACACAAGCCGAGGCGGTAAAAAAGGAGGTACAGTACTTTGAAAATGTGCGCAGCGAAGTGAAACATGGAAGTGGCGACTTCATCGACTTAAAGCTTTACGAACCAGCTATGCGCCACCTGATCGATTCCTATATCCAGGCAAAAGACAGTGAGAAGGTTTCGACACTCGATGACATGACATTGATCCAGCTCATTGTTGAACGAGGCGTGAGTGTAGTCGACGCATTTCCCAAGGGCCTTAGCAATAATCCAGAAGCCATAGCCGAGGCCATTACAAATAACGTCCGCAGGCTCATCATTGACCAGACTCCTATAAATCCCAAATACTACGAAGAGATGTCGGTCCTACTAGATGCATTGATCGAGAAGCGCAGAATTGGAGCTAAGGATTATAGGGAGTTTCTAGAAGAGATTATCGAGCTCGCCAAGCGTGCCAAGAAACCGGGGGGAATCTATCCAGTTCCAATAAACACCCAGGGCAAGCGTGCTCTTTTCGACAACCTGAACAAAGATGAAGATCTTGCATTACAGGTGGATAAAGCAATTCGAGACAACAAAGAGCACGGCTGGATCGGTCATCATATTAAGGAGAAAAAGGTACGTAATGCACTGCGCAAGGTACTTGGTGATGAATCGCTATTAAACGCCACTATTGAGATCGTGAAACATCAAGACGAATATCAATGAAGCAGCAGATTTGCATCAGCGGAATTGAGGTCGAAGTCATTCGTAAGGACATCAAGAACCTCCATATTGGGGTCTATCCTCCGGAAGGCAGAGTCCGTGTAGCAGCACCGCTCCAGGTGGATGATGATGCAGTGCGGCTGGCAATCATATCAAAGCTGCACTGGATTAAGCGGCAGAAGGTTCATTTTCAGGAACAGCCCAGGCAGTCAAAGCGTGAATACATCCATCGTGAGAGCCATTATTTTCTAGGCAATCGATACCTCCTCAATGTAAATGAGCAACCCGGCGCGGCAAGGGTAGAGATTCGTCGCAAAAATCAATTGGATTTGTTTGTACCTCATGGGACGGATGCAGTCCAACGCGAGCGCGTTCTACTTGCCTGGTATCGCAAAGAACTCAAGGCTAGGATTCCGAACCTGATCGATAAATGGCAGGCAGTAACTGGGGCTCAAGTCGTTGATTGGGGTGTCAAACGCATGAAAACCAAATGGGGTTCATGCAACATCGAAGCCCGGCGAATTTGGCTTAATCTGGAGCTGGCTAAGAAGCCGATTCAATGCCTAGAGTACATCATAGTCCATGAGATGCTACATTTGCTCGAACGACACCATAATGAGCGATTCACTGATTTGATGGATCGATTCATGCCTTCCTGGCGTCTTTACCGTGACGAACTAAATCGCACGCCGCTGGGTCATGAAAAGTGGAGCTATTAAATGGATATGTCGACTAACCATCCTTTGATGATCACTGTTTGCAATGAAATAAGTGGATGTTGTTATCAATTGGAGGGGTTTGCTTATGAATAGCGATTCTTCGAATGTGTGTCGATTTGAATCACAGGTATTCACACACGCGCGTCCCTTCTCTATCCGCATCTTCTGCCCGGATGGAAATCCGGTGGGGTTGCGTATAATATCCAAATCCAACTGGACCGGCTGTGGCTTGGTTTGTCCAAGATCTATCTTGCCCGTAGTGAAAAGTCGCAAAGAATTCACCCAACCCGGCGTGTACGTCCTCGTAGGCCCTCCGGAGGATGGTGAGCTGCCCAAGATATATGTCGGCGAAGGAGACCCAGTAGGCCCAAGATTAGATCAGCATTACTCCAACAAAGAGTTTTGGACCTGGGCAGTCTTCTTTGTATCCACAGATAGTAGCCTGAATAAAGCCCACGTTCAGCATTTAGAGGCCAGACTGCTTGACATGGCCAAGCAGGCTAAGAGAGCTACTCTGGATAATGCGAATTATCCCCAAATGCCTGCTTTATCAGAAGCTGAGACGGCAGACGCTGAGAGTTTTCTGGCAGATATGCTGAGCATATTTCCCCTGTTGGGCTTAACTGTCTTCGAGAAGACCATGGTCATAAAAGGCAGCATCAAACATGAATTCAAGATCGATGCGAAGGGGATAACTGCAAGAGGTCACGAGACTCCGGAGGGCTTCATCGTCCTTCAAGGATCTACGGCAGTCTGTAACGAGGTCCCATCCATTCATCGTTATATATCGGACCTCAGAAAAGAGCTTCAATCGCAAGAGGTCTTGGTCTCCAGAGAGGATCACTTGGAATTCGCCCAGGATTATCTCTTTAACTCTCCTTCAACGGCGGCGGGCGTTGTTCAAGGCAGATCTGCCAACGGACGCATAGATTGGAAAGACTATTCTGGCAAGACTCTGAAGGTTTTCCAAGAAGAAAAGATGAGGAACTCCAGCTAGACAGCAGATTTTCCGCTTACCTCACTGCTCAGCCTCTCCGCCATCTCCCACTCCTCGCCCAGGTCCACCCCGATATCTATCCCCGGCTCGATCCTCTTGAAGCCGGCGTACATGATGCACAGCAGCTCCAGGGCGGAGAAGGTTCTCCCCGGCAGCGACCGCAGGACATGGGTCTCCTTGGGGTCGTTGATGTCCAGGCCGTACTGCCCCTGCAAGCCGATCTCGAAGGTGATCTCCCGGACCTCATCCAGCGTTTTTCCAGCGAACAGCCGCATGGCATCCAGCAGATAGAAGACCGCATCCATTCTCGGCCCGCGAGCTTTCAGCTCCCTCACGGCGATCTCCCGCAGCCCATTCCTGGCCAGGGCGCGCAGCTCCTCGGGAGCCGGCATATCCAGCACCATCTGGAAATGCCTCTGGGCCGGCTCGATGTCTCCCATCTCCATATAGGCGAAGGCCAGGCCGTACACCGTCTGCGGGTCCTGGGGATCGATCTGATAGGACTGGCGCAGGAAGTAGAGTGCCCGCAGGCTGTCGCCCTCCCGTCCCATGATAGCGCCCAGGTTCTTGAGAGCCACCGGGTTCTTGGGATCTGCTGCAAGGGCCCGGCTGGTGAAAGCCTTGGCCTGGGCCACATCGCCCTTCTTCTGGTAGGCCACGCTCAGGGCCACGCAGGCGTGGGAGTGCTGGGGCGCGACCTGCAGGCAGCGGTTCAGCAGCTCTATGCCCTGGTCGAGCTGGCCGAGGTCCACATAGCAGAGGCCCAGGTTGTAGAGAAGATCGGGATTACGGGATCCTGGCGGAGGAGCTCCTCTAGGTAGATACGGGCCTCGTTCAGGCGGCCGGACTGGA
>MTKZ01027065.1_pt1 | contig 14610 bp, 12 predicted proteins | sample 1042781 | NCBI WGS metagenome assembly MTKZ01 (sample SAMN06212207, study PRJNA360539) | anaerobic digester metagenome | biome: Wastewater treatment plant; material: sludge; isolation source: anaerobic digester fed with sludge from wastewater treatment plant | place: Denmark: WWTP Viborg ...
CTTCTGTGTGTTCGCCACCCAGAATCCCGTGGAATCTGTGGGGGTATACCCGTTGCCCGAGGCCCAAAAGGACCGGTTTCTCTTGAAAATTGTTATGGGGTATCCCAGCCAGGACGAGGAACAACTGCTCGCGGCGCGCACCCTTACCCGGGATGCGCCCGAAATCCTGCTTGACCTGGGTATCGTACAACCCCTGCTAACTGAGGAAAGGCTGGTGCAATTGCGCGAGGCCTTGTCCGGTATCACGGTGCCGAAAACCATTTTGCGCTATATTGTGGAACTCGTCCGGGTTACCAGGAATCATACGTCCGTGAAAGTGGGGGCGGGGCCGCGGGCGACTCAGGCCCTGGTACTGACAAGCCGGGCCCATGCGGCGCTAAGCGGGCGCACCGAGGTCGGCGCTGAGGACGTGCGGGCAATGGCGCTGCCGTGCCTCGAACACCGACTCATACTCAAACCCGATTTTGAGGAAAAGGGGCTCACGTGTGCCGAAACCGTCCATCATGTCGTGTCCAGCGTGCCCACTCCCTGACCAGATAGGGAACCCCTATTCGACATCCATCAGCCTGCGTTCATATTTCCGGTATAACCCGCGAAACTGATGATAGGTAAGGCCAAGATAGGCGGCGGCATCCCGTTGATGGTGGCGGCAATAGCGCAGGCTGTCCCGGAGAAGCCCGATTTCATAAGTTTCCACTGCTTCCCTGAAATTCGTTTTCCCCGATATTTCCGGAGACGTACTGATGGACGTTGGCCCTTTGGGAGCCGCGTGGACGGGCTCGCTGCGGGCAAAGGGGGAAATAAAGGGTTCGAAACATAATGTATTCACCACCCTGCCTTCAGCCCGGTACACCGCTCGCTCCACCACGTTCTTCAGTTCGCGGATGTTGCCTGGCCAGGCATAGTGTTCCAGTTGCGCTTTTACGGCGGGACTGAATTCGGGTGTTTCCGTGCTCCCCAGTTCCATTGCCATCCGTGCCGCAAAATGATGGGCCAGCAGTAAAATATCTTCCCGGCGTTCCCGCAAGGGGGGTAAAAAAAGCACTTCGAAGGAGAGGCGATCCAGCAGGTCGCGCATGAACCGACCGGTAGCTGCCAGAGCGGGCAGGTCCACGTTGGTGGCGCCGAGCAAACGCACGTCCACTGAAACAGGCTCGGATCCGCCTACCCGCTCAAAAACGCCATATTCCACGACGCGCAAAATCTTCTCTTGAACGAACAGGGGGATGTTGCCCAGCTCATCCAGAAAAAGAGTTCCGCCACCGGCAGCCTCAAACCGGCCATGACGCCGGGCAACCGCACCGGTAAACGCTCCGGGTTCATTGCCGAACAGCTCCGATTCAATCAGGGTGGGCGCCAATGCCGCACAGTTTAACGCCACCAGTGGACCGTCCCATCGGCGCGATAAATAGTGCAGGCGTTTGGCCGCCAGTTCCTTCCCCGTGCCCCGTTCTCCCACCAGCAGCACAGGACGGTTGACCACGGCAACCCGGGACAGGTGTTCCTGAAAATTCAGAAAAGCTTCCGAAATGCCAAGTGCATCCACCGTTACCGGCATGCCCGGGGTTCCTGCTGCTTCAACCATAATTTTCTCCTCTCTCCGGAAACTTACCGGGTTCATCAGGCACCCCCGCGCCGTAATGCATACGGGATACAAAGGCACCGTCAAGGCAGGAAGGAGCGACGGTTTCAGTATAGGGATAAAAGCGGAATGGTATGGGGGAGGCTATGTCATCAGCCTTTCCGTCCTTGAAGTCCTTTGTGTCCGTGGGGGCATTTGCTCCTTTCCCAGATCTTTTTATAGTTGAATTTACCAGATATTGTAAAGTTTACCATAATATGGCATAAAATACTACCACTATTTTGGTTCGGTCCAGAATAAAGCCGCTAACCTGTTCATTTCGTGTTAGATGGACCTTGCTGTTGCTTTGGCACGCAAGTTGCTCACTATGTGTTGGATGAAACAACAACCGGACGGCCCGGCCGCCCTTTGACAGGAGCAGAATCATGAGTATTTTTTCACGACTGGGCGATATCATCAGTTCGAACATCAACGCGATGTTGGACAAGGCGGAGAACCCGGAAAAGATGGTCAAAATGATCATCCAGGAAATGGAAGACACCCTCGTTGAAATCAAGGCCAACTGTGCAGGCACCATGGCGGCTGAAAAACAAATACAGCGCGACATGGCTTCCGCTGCGGCGCTGGGCCGGGCCTGGGGAGACAAGGCCATGCTGGCCGTGGACCGGGAGCGTCCTGACCTCGCCCGGGAGGCCTTGACCGAAAAGCGCCGCCACATCGAACGTGCGGAAGCGCTGGAACGGGAACAGCAGGAAGCCCGCGAGGTGGTGGCTCGGTATCAGGAAGACATCCGTCAGCTGGAAGAGAAACTGGCGGCCGCCCGTGAAAAACAGCGCGTGCTGGTCCAGCGGCACCGTCACGCCCAGGATAAACATCGCGCCCAGACCGGCATCCGCCGCTATGAAACGTCGGAGGCCGTACACCGGTTCAACTTGTTTGAACAGCGCATCGACCGCATGGAGGCGGAAGCGGAACTGGTCAATATGGCGCGGAAACCCGGCTTGGAAGAGTCTTTCGCCGCCTTGGAACAAGACGACGAGATAGAAAAAGAGCTGGCCGCGCTGATGGCCAGGAAACAGGGCCGTCCTTCCACTACCGCTTAAACAAAACCGTGGAACCTTCAGGAGATTTTTTCATGCCTTATTCATATGAACATCGGAATCTGTACCGTTCGAGACGTGGTCTGCTTTTCGGGGTCTGCCGTGGTGTTGCGGAACGCCTGGACCTTTCTGTATTCTGGACCCGGGTCGTAACGCTGGTTGTCTTCGTTGTAACGGGGTTCTGGCCTGTCGGCGCGGCATATCTGTTGGCTGCGCTGCTGCTCAAGCGTGAACCGGGTCGGTGGGAACCGCCTTACCGCCGGTATGCCCGGGACGCCCAATATGGGGCGGCGCGGGCGTGCCGCCACGCGGCAGATTCGCTGGATGCGCGCTTGCGCCGCGTCGAAGCTGCCGCGGAAGAAGGTGACGACTGGGAAGCGCGTCTGCGCGACAGTATCTGAAGGATAGGCTCGACTCAAGGGCTGTAAAGGATGTGTGTCATGGACAGCTTGATTTTCGGTACGGTACTGATTTTCTTCGGCAGCGTGCTTGCCGGCCTGTTCATCATCTGCTGGACGGTGGTAAAACTGGTTGGCCGGGGTGTCAGCAGGGGTGCCGGTGAAGAGGAGGCACGTCTGATTCAGGAACTTCATCGGGGACTGACCAAAATGGAACAGCGCGTGGAGGCGCTTGAGACCTTGCTCCTCGAGCGGGAACAAGGAGGCCGGCGATGAATCCTCAGGAATATTACAACGGGCGCGCTTCCCGTCGGGGCGCGTACGGTATGGGGCCGTATCGTTCACGGAACGGGATCTTCTTCGGCGTTTGCAGGGGATTGGCGCAACATTTTGATCTTTCCGTTACGGGGACACGGCTGCTCGTTATCGTTCTGGCGGTATTCACCGGAGTATGGCCTATGGTTGCGGGATATCTCCTTGCGGCATTATTGATGCGCGTGGAACCCATCCTGCCGCTCAGCAGCGATATCGACGCGGAGTTTTATAATTCCTATGCCGCATCGCGCACCATGGCGCTGCGTCGCCTCAAGTCCACCTACGACCACCTTGAAGGCCGCATACGACGTCTCGAAAACCTGGTCACGTCCAGGAAGTATGATTGGGAACAACGTCTGTATGAGCGGGAGTAACCGGCTGCCGCTGGGCGGGCGCACTTTCCCCGGCATCACGCCAACGGTGCGGGCAATGCGAAAGGGTGCGGAACGGAACGCTCAAGAGGTTTTGTGGAGACAGTGTCGCAATGCGTACTCGATCCGGGGATGCCGCCAGTCAAACTGTGTTTCTTCGAGGCGTTTTGGAACGGCACGCGTGCTGGAAAGCAGCAACTCACGGGCCATTTCCCCGAAGGCCAGCCGAAGTGCGAATGGGGGTGTCGGCAATAGGGCGGGACGCCGGAGCAACCGGCCCAGGGTATGCGCGAACTCTCGATTCATCACGGGGTGGGGGGACACGGCATTGACGGGCCCTGACAAGGATTCCTGTTCCAGGCAATAAACAATCAGCCGTACCAGGTCTTCCAGGGAAATCCAGCTCATCCAGCGTTGTCCGAGGCCGATGGGGCCGCCGACGCCCAGGCGATATGGCAGGAGCATGCGCTCCAGGGCGCCGCCGGAAGGACTCAGCACCATGCCCGTGCGCAGGAAGATGGTGCGGATCCCCGCAGCGGTCAAAGGTTGCGCGGACCCTTCCCAGGCGCGGCAGGTCTCCGCCAGAAAACCCCGGCCAGGTCCGGCGCTTTCCTCCAGGACCTCATCGCCGCGGTCGCCATAATACCCCACGGCGGAGGCCGATACCGCGACCTTCGGCGGGGCGTCACATGCCGCCAATGCCGTACACAGCAGGGAGGTTCCCTTGAACCGGCTGTCGAAGATACGGCGTTTGCGTTCCACCGTCCAGCGTCCTGCCGCAATGTTCTCCCCCGCCAGGTGGACCACAGCGTCGAAATGTTCGAGGTCGTGCGGGTTTAAAACACGGTTGTCGGGATCCCAATAAATTCGGGAAGGGTCGGAGGGGACAGGAGGCTTGCGGACCAAGGATACGGTTTCAACCCCTTTCCCCCTCAAATATCCGTTCAATGTGCGGCCAATCAGGCCGGTCGCACCGGTTATGAGAACTCGCATACTGTTTCCCGCCTGTCGATTGTAAGGATGTCCCGTCATCGGGGCCGGAATTGATGAACCCGCGCCGCCGGTGGTTACAACGCCGTCGGTACCCGGAACAAAGGCTGGCTGAAGTGCGCTGAAGACGGCTTCAGCCGATTTCGTCCACGTTCGAGATAATTTTGCTGATCAAATGATACTCGAGGGCTTCTTCCGCAGTCATCCAGAAATTACGGTCGCTGTCCCGTGCCACCTTTTCTTCGGGCTGTCCGGTTTCGCGCGAAATCAGGGCGTTGATACGGTTCCGTATTTTCAAGATTTCCATGGCCTCAATGCGAATGTCGGCCGCCTGGCCGCCTGCGCCTCCGCTCGGCTGGTGCAGCAGGAACCGGGTATTGGGCAGGGCGTAGCGTTTATCCTTGGCCGCGCCGAGTAGAATGGGCACCGCGATGCTCGCCACCCAGCCGGCGCCGATACTGAGGACAGGCGAGGCGATGAACCGCATTACATCATGAATGGCATATCCCGAATCCACATGGCCGCCCGGCGATGTTATTATAACCTTGATGGGGTCGTGGGACTTTGCGTCCAGAACCAGCAACCGGCTGATGACATCCTCCGCGCGTTCCTGGTCTATATCACCCACCACCATTACGGTCCGTGATTGCAGCAACAGGGTTGGCAGGGGAGATTCTTTGGTCCCTTCTTCGCCGCACTGATGCCGCATTGGACGGGGGGCGCAAACATTTCGATAATACTCGGTATCGGGGGTATTCATAGGCGGTCCCTTGAAAAAATAACAGGAGAAAAAACGATAACACCACAGGCGTATTGTGCCATGAACGGCCTGAAGGGGTCAAGGTGCCTGACAACAGGACCGTGCGTTTTCCTTCGGCCTGTGGTGCGTTCTGGAAATGAGGGGCCCGGAGGTTTACAATAAGGGAGTGCTGCTGCAGGCATATTGTTTTCGTAATCACATCTGGTCCTTTCTGAAGAGGGCCGGTAACTCTTGTTGAAAGGTTCTGACCATGAAAACACGTTTGTTAATGTTGATCGTTGTGCTGTTGCTCGGAACGGGTGCGTTTGCTGAAGAGGACAACGGCGACGCCATTCTTGGGAAATGGGTGACGGAAGAAGGGAAGGGACACGTGGAAATTTACAAGGAGGGCGGCAAATACAGCGGCAAGATCGTTTGGCTCAAAGAGCCCAACTATCCCGAGGGTGACCCCGAGGCGGGCAAGCCGCGCCATGACTTGAACAATCCGGACGCCTCGAAGCGGGACCAGCCCATTATCGGACTGGTGGTATTGCGCGATTTTACGTATACAGGCGATAAAACGTGGAAGAAGGGCACTATCTACGATCCGGAAAACGGCAAGACGTACAAGTGCACCATCACCCTGGCAGGAGATGGTTCCTTGAAAGTGCGTGGCTTTATCGGTGTGTCCCTTATCGGCAGGACTTCGGTATGGACACGGGCCAAGTAGGCTGCAACATCTCTATGGCAATCAGTCCTTTCTGGTAACGGGCGCAACATCGTTAAAGCGGTTTTTAATTTGTTCCCACACGGCCATGGAGTGTCTGAGGTGAACGCGGGGATCCGCTTCGATCGCATAGCACTGAAGGCCGACGGGGCCTCGAAAGCCCGCCCCGCGGAATGCCGCCAGCACGTCGCAATATTCGCTTATGTCTGCTTCTTCAAGAGGGCCGATGGCAATCTTCTTTCCTTCATCGCCGTTGATGGACAGGACCATCAGTTTCGGCGCAAGCCGTGCAGCCACTTCCGCCAAGGGACGCTTGCGGTTTCCCTCGAGCGCTTTCCAGTGGTACAGGTTGAAGGAACTGCCGAAGTTCGGCCGGTCCACCTTGTCTGCCAGGCGTGCCGTGTCTTCCGGGCTTTCCACCCAGAAGTTGATATGGGGATAGGGCGCCACGCGCACGCTGTAGGGGGCTGCCTTGTCCGCGATTGCCCTGAGAATGGGTACCGCGTCGTTGTCTCCGGCGGGATCAGAGGGCGAATAACGCTTGCTGTGCACGTGACACCATAAAATCGTTTCGTGGCCTTTCAACAGCGGGAGCGCCTCGTCCAGTCCGGGATTACAGGGCTGTTCCGGCACGTCGATGTCCACGCTGAAATAGATGGTGTACAGTTTCAGGCCACTCTTGTCCAGGGCGCGCAGCGTTTCATCCAGGCCTTCCAGTTCGCGATGGTCGTAGCCGTCGAAACCGATGTCCGCCAGGATGGCGGCTTGTTCCCCGATATCAGGCACCTTGTTTTCCATGCTGTTTTTATAAGCGAAGAAGGGGTGAAACGATTCTCCCGTGAACCCCGGTCCGTGCAGGGCTGCCGCCGTGATCGCCACGGCGAGCGCGGCACTGGCGCTGATGTTGGACCCCATGATTATTCCTCCATCCAGTTGCCGCGTATTGCGCGCGTAAGCAGAGTGTTGGCATCCTCGTCATTGGTGAATTGCTCTCTGTCCACGTCCCAGGCCAGTTTTCTGCCCCGTTGTATGGCAATATGGGCGATCTGGCCCATGGAACAGGTACGGTGTCCGATTTCGGCGTCAATCATGACCGGGACGTCATTTAGGATGGCATTGACAAAGTCTTCCTTGTCCGCCCGCCGCGGGATTCTTATACTGTCCTCTGTCAGGGGCGCCGTAAGCAGGGCCGCGTCACTTGTGGTCAGGCCGGGACCGGGGCGCAGCCAGTCACCGTGAATCCAGCCTGCTTCGCCCGTGACTTTGATATAGGCGCCTGCCGGGTCCGTATGGTAGCGCAGGGTTGCGCCGGAAGCGTAGCGAAACCGCGCTTCAAAGGACGACAGCACATTCCAAAGCCCCGAGCCCGGTTCCGGGAACACACCCGTGCCTTCCACCTCCACCGGGCCGGAGCGTTCCGTATCCAGGCATAGCTGGGCGATATCGAGCATGTGGGTGCCCCAGTTGGTCACGATACCTTCGCAGGTGTCCCTGCAGCGCATCCAGCCTGGACGCGTCAGGGCCTTCGCCGGGTGGACCCGGTCAACCGTGTAGGGCTTCTCCGGTGCCGGGCCAAGCCACATTTCATAATCGAGTTCTTCCGGCACTGCCATCGGTTCGGCGTTGCCACCCGGCCCGTCGGCTTCAGGTACGCCCACGTCGATATGAACCACCTTGCCGACACGGCCGTTGCGCACGAGTTCCGCGATTCTGTGCATGTCCGCGTGGGAGCGGCATTCCGTATCCGTACGGAAGACCACGCCCTTTTCCCGGACGGCATTCGCGAGGAGGCGTCCTTCCGCCACGGACAAGGTCAGGGGCTTTTCGCAGGAGACATGCTTGCCTGATTTCACCGCCGCCAGGGAGATGGGCACGTGCCAGTGGTCCGGGGTGGAGTTCATGACGGCGTCTATATCGTTCCTTGCTATCACTTCACGCCAATCCCGGTACACGGCACAGTCGCTGTTCCCGTAATACCGGTCCACCTCCGACTTGGCTTTGTCCACGCGCCACCCGTCGACATCACACAGGGCGACAAGGCGTACCCGCTTCATCGCGAGCAAGGGCGGCATGTTGATCTGTATAGCCTGGCGCCCCAGGCCGATCATGGCCAGCGTGATGGTATTGGACGGCGCGGTTTGACCCCAGAGTGTGGATGGAGCGATGAATGGAGTGGCACCCGCCGCGAGACAGAATTTCATGAACGACCGTCGTGTTGAAAAGGAAAGTGTATGTTTCATGGCAGTCTCCTGGTAGAAATCTTCAGTGCGACCGGCATAGCGTGTCCAACCGCCGCGATGATGCCTTATACACCGCTACGGCAGTCGTTGTCGACAAAGGAACTTTTACAACAGTTGTTTTCAGAAATCAGCGCCTTCGCGATCCGCCATCCGTGCCAGGTATGCCCGGAGCCGGCGTTCCCAGGGACCGGATTTGAAGGTACGCAGGTCTTCCCGATTTTCAGGCAATTGAAAAAGCGGCAAATAGCGCAGGTCATCCACGTTTGTTACACGATAAAAACCCTTGAAGGCATCCTGGCAGGATTCCGGAAACGAAATGCCCAGAAACTTGCTGCGTTTCCACAGGGGCTGTTCTTCAAAGGGGGAGTCGGGGTCCACCTGTTCGCGCCACTGGGGGATATTGATCGTCTGCAGAAAGTCCCGGAATAATTGAGGACTGCTCACGGTTGTCGCTTCGTAGACCGGGAAAAAGAAGGTGACCAGCCCCTGTTCCTTGTCTTTGGAGCCCCACAAAGTCAACTGCTGTGTGAAATCATTGAACACCCGCCTCTGGTCATATTCAATGGTGACAGGTATGTCCCGCCCCCGGGTGTCAAACACCACGGCGACATATTCCCAGGCCGTTTCACCGGGCGGCAGGGTTTCGGAGTTTTTTAGTCCTGGCAGTTCAGCAAGGGGACTTGCCAGAATGTGGCTCTCTTTCCGGATTAATTCTGTTTCAATGGCTGTCCGTTTCATTCCTTTCAGTGTATCTGCCAACGCGCTGACTCTTGTTTCCTGCCACCACCGTAATATCCCCAATGGGAGCACTACCGCCAAGACTATCATCCCCACGAGCAAGAAGACGCTGGCAAATGGCTGCAACGCCCTATTGCGCCAGGTTTGTCCCGTTCGCGTATGCTCCCCGGCTTTTTCACCATGGTGCCATAGCCGATGTTTGGCAACATTCATAAGGCGAAGGCACAAAACCTCCAGGCAGATCAAGAATGCTCCGATAGGAACGAAAACGAGATAGGCAATGAATCTATAATCGTAGTTGATACTCGGATATCCGGTAAACCATAGTAATAATCCGGTCAGACATAAAGCGATTCGAAAGCGCTTCAGACTGACACAACACAGGACCATCACGACGGATACCAACCCGAACCAACTGATACCTCTGGCAAGGCCTTCATGAATACGAAATAAATACTGCATCCACTCCGGAAACTTCCCCCGGACCCATGTGCTGTTTTCCTGCGCCGCTAAAGGCATTTCATATACGGCAACGGACGCACGCCATGCCCGGGCTGCGATGTCCGCAGGGAAATGCCAAAGAACGTCACGCATTAAAAGACGCTGATAGTCCGCATAGTTGGAGCCGGTGTAATACAACCCTGGATTTTGGAGAAACGCCGCAGAGGGCACGCCATGAGCATGACGATATTCCGTCGCATGAGGGTTGTCCATGGGGTCGTGTTCGCCGAGCCGGCGCGCATAGACGTTCGCCTGGGCATATAATCCGGAATCGGTCCACACCAAATAATCGTAGGATGCGCCGCCGAAATTCAGGCGTGACTCACATTCATTTGTAACTCCCTGAAAAAAACCATGTACGGACGCCTGGTTTCCTTCCAGGGCAGCCCCTTTGAAAACGGGTCGTGCCAGCGGTACAAACAGCAGGAAGAAAAGAAAAAACGCGGCAAAACGAATTCTCCAGGGATGCCTGGCCTCGATTCGGGAAAAGAAAAGAAAAATGGCTGCTGCTGGCGGCAAAAATATAAACATGTCTTGCCTGAACCCCATGGCGATACCCAGTAGTAAGCCTAACACTACTGCCGTTCCCAGGAACTTCCTTGGGGAAACAGGCCGCACGGCCAGCCCTGTCAGGATATACAAGGAGACCAGGACGAAGGGCGTTTTCCCAAAGTCGCGTAATATGGGGCTCATGCATAACAACGCGGGAGAAGAACTTACCAGCAGAACACCGGCCAAGGCGGACAGGCGGCCGNNTAGGACAGGCGGCCTAATCCATTCCGAAAAAGACAATAGAGCGCACCCGCACTCAACGCATATAAGAAGGCAACATAGAGCAGCAGGGTGGATATGGAAACGCCAAACAAACGCCAAAATATCCCAACCGCGTAGAGATGGTAGATATTAGTCAACTCCAGCGGGCTGCTTATCGGCACCACCTCAACAGAAGCGGGAATATTTTTTATATCAAAGGAGTCAACTTTACGCTGTACAAACGCTTCCAGCCCGGGAATGTTTTCCGGAGACGCGGTTCCAAGTCCATAGCCTCCGGCGAAAAATACGGAGGGATAGAACATGCTCAGGGTAATCGGAATGGGGTGGTCCAGCGGATCGTCCAGAGAATGCCCGTAGACCCAGCACAGGGAAAATCCGGCCAGCAGGGCGAAAGTAAGGCAAATCGTTTCAGAAAGGAAAAAAAAGAGCCGCCGGTAGGGATTTTTCAATGACTGTTGGGAAGTGGCCATCAGAGTTCCCAAACAGTATCTCATCAGATGCGTTCCTTTCTGGCAAGACTGAGCGGCGCCTTGATAAATCCCAATTGTGTTCGTTGGCCGCAGGTCATATACCGTTGCCGTTCGAGACATAGTCTGTCTGGCAATACCCGGTCAATAAACCAGCAGCGTACATTCCCTTGTGTTTCATGTCGAGTGTGAATCACTTTAGCAAATTTTATGACGCCATTTCAGTATTCTTCTCCATGCCTTGCTTATGGTATTCAAAGAGGTTCAGAAATTGGTGATGTCCCATGTGTCCCCGCTTATCTATGTAAATATTTTCTGATTGCTCACTTTCCTGAATCCTGTGAACGGTAAACTATTTTGATTCGAGGGGTCAAACATGGCAAAATTCATGTGCTCGGAACATCAGGCTTGTGTGCGTCGAGGTTATTGCCCCGGATGAGACGGCATCTGTAGATGTAAGCGATTCAACGTAAAGAATCTTCCCATGTTTAGTACATGGTGGCGCCAAGTCTTTCCCAGACAAAAATACGCCCCTAACCCCGGTACGAAATTGGCCACGCGGATTCCCTAGCAGTGCTTTCTGAAACCATTAAGATACTATTTTTAAACCCACCTCATCGTCTTTCAATATCCAGACGGTACCGTTGCAGTTACTATTCGCCCAACTCGCTGCTGCCGCCCCATGATCTGCTGCAGCTGGCTTCATGTTTGCGCCATTGGAATCATGCCATTGTATCTGTTGTGGACGCCATCGCGGAAAAGTATACTGAAGAACAAACATGGACGGTTATCAGGCAGTTTACGCCGGATATCATCGTTGCGGTAACCGGTTTGGAATTTTTTGGCGATGACATGGCCTGCCTTGAGCGCATGCGGAAGCAATTTCCAGATATTCCCTGCGGTATTTTCGGATTTTATCCCACCGGTTTTGCGGAAGAAATCCTTCGAAACAGTTCCATCAATTTTATTTTGCGTTGTGAGCCCGAAAAAACATTATCGGATTATATCAACGCGCTTCAAAAAGAACTTCCCGTCACTAAAATTATCGGGCTCGCCGGACACGGGGATGATGGTGTCCTATTTGTAAATGGGGAACAAAGACTTGATGACCTTGATGATTTGCCTTTCCCCGATTATTCTCTGGTCAACCTGAACCATTATGATGAGGCTTTATTGGGAAAGCGCTGTGCGGCGATTCTCGCCACGCGCGGATGCCCTTTTACCTGTTCTTATTGTGCGTCCACCTACGGGCATTGCACCTCGGCAAAATCCCCCGTCAGAGTTGTCGAAGAAATGAAACATCTGATACGTTCCGGAGCCAATTCCATACGTTTTTTGGATGACACCTTTACTTTTGACCGATCCTGGGTATTGGCCGTCTGCAAGGAAATCATCAAACAACAGGTTGCGGTTCCCTGGTCCTGCCTTTCGCGCGTGGATACCCTGGACGAAGAGATGTTGGATTGGCTGCGAAAAGCCGGCTGCAAACGGATACTGGTAGGCATTGACAGTTATTCCGCCCGCGTTCTCGAACACCTCAATAAGTGTATTACGCCGGAGATGATTAATCCACAACTGGCGCTTATACGCAAGGCGGGCATTCAAGCGGTGGGCTTTTTCATGGTGGGGGGGCCTTTCGAGAAGGAAGAGGACTTTCAAAAAACGCTGAAAGGCGCCCTGAATGCACCCTTGGATCTAATTATCGTGGGGATTATGATTCCCTATGCGGGAACACAATTCTTCGAACAGCACCGGGATGAACTGGAGTTTAGCTTATTCCCCTATAAATTCGCCTATAAGGATTCAAACATACTCAAGAACGCTCATAAGCGTTATAACCGGTTGTACCTGCGATTTTATCTGCGGCCAAGTATTATTTGCCGTCACTTTCTGTATCTGGTGCGTCATCCCTGGTATGCCATTTCAATGCTGCGAGGACTATTACTGTAAGAGGGCTTTCCTTCTTTGTCGCAAATTGCCCTCGGGGGGGGGGAGAATTTAAGTTTGCAGGTTGTCAACTTGTAGCCGCTACAAAAGGTAGGAAGTTGAATATACGGAAAGAAAAAATGGAACAATCCCCGGCGCACTTTTTTATTTGGCACAAAGTTCATGGTTGTTAGATGCGCTCAAGGCAGTCCCATTTTTGCCCTGGCAGTGCTAGTATCTTGGGTCGCGGGCAAGGACCACCTCGGAAGGGTGGTGTCCCGAAATTATTACGGGGGAATTCCAAAAACGCAATGCCGAAAGCAGGCAAGCCCCCGGTATTACCCTCTGGAAACCGTTAGCGTAGTGACCCATACCGTTGAGTCCTTTTCTTACAGTGAGGCCAGCAGTTCTTCCAGCGCCCGGAAATCCGCATCGTTCCGTGCCGGGTCGAATTGAAGCGCTGTTTCCGCTGCTATCAGTTGCCGCCGCTCTTGTTCAAGCTGGCCACGTAACGCCGCGTCAGGCGCGGCAATGTACACCACCACGCGGCTTGCCTGTTCTTGGATTTCGACCGCAGCGTCGTCCCGGGACCAGGCGGCGTCATATACGCCGTCCGCGTCCAAACGGAAAACGTCGGCTACATTGCCGAGATAGGCCGGTAGCGGAAATCGCCACTGCGCCGGTCTCGGCGGTTCGAACTTAAATACCCGCTCTTCGGGGTCAGGCGTATAGTCCAGGTCCAGGGCAAACAACACTGCTGCACGGGGGCCGCACACCGAGGCAATGTCCCAGTCCGGTCGGTTTCCCTCCCGGACCAAACGCTCAAAGCCGTAGGCGTCGCCTTCAAGCAGAAAGGCGTCGAGCAGGCGCAGTTCCCGCCCGATGCGGCCGACTTCTTCCAGGGTGTCACGCCATTCGACGAGTGTCTTCAGGCTTAAATTGAACCAGTACAGCGACGTGATGCGGGTGGAAATGGCGTGATAGGCCTGCAGCCGTATTTCATCCGGGGTGGGGGAGGTGCGCTTTCTGCCGCCGTACCGGTCCCAGCCTTCATGCGGACCCTGTGACCAGATGGCGCAAGGCTTCGGACGGTTCAGTTCGCGCAAGGAACGGCACATATCACCGATGGTTTCCAGGGGCGCGCCCCAGCCGATGCGCTTGCCGTCCCAGCGTTCATACTTGTGCCAGGCGTCCGGTGACGGCGCCGTGACCCGGTACGCATCATAGTGGGGATAATCGCTCAGTCCTGCGTAATCCCGCCAAACGCGTTCTTCGCTGTGGGTTACTGTTGTAGGCAGGCGTGTCGGGGCGTAGGGCTGTAACGCTTTCCAGACCTCTTGCGGCGGCACCGGGCGTCCGCCGCCGTACTGGGGTTCGCCCAGAAACTCTACCGCGTGGATGCATGGCAGCATGTCGTCCGTATCGTAGAGGTCGAAGGGGGCGAGACGGTTGAAATACTTCAACGGGTATCGCGTATAAAGTTCCGTATCGCTGTACCCCGGCGTTATGGCAAGGTGGGCCGTGTTGACATAGAGCCGCTTGAGCGCTTTCAGAAAGGTCTCGCTTGCCACGGGATTGCCTTTTCCGTTCACCCAGCCGCCGGAGATATCAAAGCGTTCCGGCTTGACACGCAGGTGCGCCCACACGGTGAGCGGTTCTCCCGTGTCCCGGCCGAGGGTAACCTCCACTGCGGCATAGGTCAAAGGCAACGGCCCTGTTTTCACGGTGAAACCGCCCCGGTC
>MTKZ01027677.1_pt1 | contig 14609 bp, 9 predicted proteins | sample 1042781 | NCBI WGS metagenome assembly MTKZ01 (sample SAMN06212207, study PRJNA360539) | anaerobic digester metagenome | biome: Wastewater treatment plant; material: sludge; isolation source: anaerobic digester fed with sludge from wastewater treatment plant | place: Denmark: WWTP Viborg ...
TAAAAACAGTGAAGTGCTGGTCAATGAAACAGCACCACGGGTACATAATAGCGGCCACCATACCATCGAAGCGCATTACTGCTCGCAGTTCGACATGCTATGGCGCATCATGCTCGGCTACCCCCTCGGCAATACAGACGCCATTCTTCCCTCTATCATGGTCAACATCATCGGCGCCGACGGGCACAGTGGTGATGTGAAGTACGAGGGCCTGGAAGAAGTATTGAAAATCGAAAACGCCTTTGTACATCTTTACGGCAAAAAACAAACAAAGCCCGGCCGCAAAATGGGGCATGTTACCATCCTCAGCCGGGAAAAACAGGAATTACTCCATCAATCGAACAAAGTAAAGAGAACATTGTTGGCCAAAACATAATTCCCTCTTATCCAACTTATAAGCCGCTTATACTTCCGGCAAAATCGGCACAGGAAACACAATACTTTCCCGTCTAAAACTTTGTGATTATCCGTTACCTTTAATTCCCTGATTATTTACCAATTGCACCACAAACACATATGAGAATTATCACAGTATTGCTTTCAGTCACCTTGTTATCGCTTGCCGCCTGCGGCGGAAAGAAAAAAAAGGAAGCTGCACAGCAAAAACAGGCCGGGGCAAAGCCACAAGCCATCAAAGTAGACGGCTATATTGTCACTCCACAACCCTTCCAGGAGAATATCGAAGTACCCGGAAATATAGTAGCCAACGAAATGGCCGAAATACATCCCGAGGTATCAGGACGTATCGTTCAATTAAATGTAGCCGAAGGAAAATATGTCGGGAAAGGAACTGTACTCGCCAGGTTATACGACGGCGATCTCCGGGCACAACTAAACAAATTACAAATACAACTGGCCCTTGCTCAAAAAACAGAAGAAAGACAGGCACAGTTATTAAAAATACAGGGCATCAGCCAGCAGGATTATGATATCAGCCTGCTACAGGTAAATAGTTTAAGAGCCGACATCGGAATTTTGCAGACCAGTATATCAAAAACTGTGGTTCGGGCACCCTTCAGTGGTAAGTTAGGACTGAAAAACATCAGCCCCGGTTCCTATGTCTCCCCGGCATCAGTTATTGCCATCATTAACCAGACCGACCAGTTAAAATTAGATTTCTCTGTGCCGGAAAAATATATTGATAAGATAAAAACGGGGCAGCTGGTAACTTTTACTTTCGAAGGGTCTAAAAAACAATTAGGCGCAAAAGTGATAGCTACCGAATCGAATGTAACAGAGAATACCCGCAGCCTTACCGTTAGGGCGGCTGTAATTGGAAAAATAGAAGACCTGCTGCCAGGTGCATTCGCCAAAGTGCAGCTTAGTTTCGACCCCGACCCGAATGCATTGCTCATACCATCACAAGCCGTGTTGCCACAGGCCAGAGGGAAAAAAGTAATTCTTTACAAAGGAGGCACCGCCATCTTCGCTGATGTAACAACCGGCGTAAGGGATTCTTCCAAAGTGCAGATAATTGATGGGTTAAAACCCGGGGATACCGTTGTCGTAACAGGTTTATTAAGTGTGAGGCCGGAAGCAAAGATTCAAATTGGAAAGATAGTCAATCAGTAAGCAGCTAAATCTTTTCTTCGGTTGGTGGAATAAATAAAAAAGTCTTATTATCAGATAAGACTTTTAACTGGTGACGGGAAAATATAAATTTAATAATCTAAAATTCTCCTTTAGGGGTTAGGGGCATGAACATCTCAGAACTAAGTTTACGAAGACCAGTACTTGCCGTGGTGATGAATATTGTCATTGTGGTATTTGGCGTTATCGGTTTTAAATTTTTAGGTGTGAGGGACTACCCGGCTATTGATCCGCCGAATATCAGTGTACGTACAGCCTACCCTGGCGCCAATGCAGACATTATAGAAACACAGATTACCGAGCCATTAGAAAAAGCGGTCAATGGTATCGCCGGTATTAAAAACATCACTTCTTCCAGCAGTAACGGTAGCAGCAATATTAATGTGGAATTTGAATTGGGTGTTGACTTGGAAGCTGCCGCCAATGACGTAAGAGATAAAGTTTCCCAGGCACAACGTTCTCTTCCCTCCGACCTTGATGCGCCGCCTGTTGTTTCTAAAGCAGATGCAAGCTCCGATCCTATTCTTTCCATGACAGTACAAAGCAATACCCGGAATCAATTAGAAATGTCTGAGTATGCCAACAATGTGCTGGTAGAAAGATTGCAAACTATTCCCGGGGTTAGCGGCATACAGATTTGGGGCGAAAAAAGATATGCCATGCGTATCTGGATAGATCCCGCCAGGCTGATAGCCCTTAATCTTACAGCCAACGATGTGCAAGCAGCCTTGCTGAGAGAGAATGTAGAATTACCCTCCGGAAAAATTTCTGGCAATACCACCGAGCTAACAGTCAGGACTTTTGGAAAGCTGAACACCGAAGAAGAATTTAACAACCTGATTGTAAAAAATATTAATGGAGCAGATATTCAGTTGCAGCAAGTGGGAGAAGCAGTACTGGGCCCCGAAAATGAAGAAACGGTATTAAGAGGTGATGGCACACCGATGATTGCATTGGCTGTTATTCCACAACCCGGCTCCAACTATGTGTCGATATCTGACGAGTTTTACAAAAGGCTTGAACAGATAAAAAAAGATGTTCCGGAAGATGTAAAAATCAACATTGCACTGGATCAGACTAAGTTCATCAAGAAATCAATCATTGAAGTGGAAGAAACGCTGATGATAGCATTTCTACTGGTAGTGATGATTATTTATTTATTCTTCCGTGACTGGATCATTGCCATTCGCCCACTTATAGATATTCCGGTTTCACTCATAGGTGCATTCTTTATTATGTACCTGATGGGATTCACCATCAATGTACTCTCCCTTTTAGCCATTGTTCTTGCCACCGGCCTCGTAGTGGATGATGGCATTGTTGTTACTGAGAATATTTACAAAAAAATGGAGAAAGGAATGAACAAGTGGCAGGCGGCCCTTGAGGGTTCCAAAGAAATTTATTTCGCAGTTATCGCCACCTCCATTACACTCGCCGTTGTATTCCTCCCTATCCTGTTCATGCAGGGTTTTGTAGGACGATTATTCCGTGAGTTTGGTATCGTTGTAGCCGGTGCAGTATTGATTTCTGCTTTTGTCTCATTAACATTAACGCCGGTATTGAACGTCAAGCTGAGTAAAAAAAATCAACATAAACATTCCTGGTTCTATAATAAAACAGAACCTTTTTTCCGGTGGATGGAAAATAGTTACCAGGCTGCCTTGCGAAGGTTCATGGGTGTCCGTTGGATAGCCATTGTACTGATTGCTCTTTGTTTGGCAGCAACTTTTTTTGTTGGCAGAAATCTTCAATCTGAGTTAGCACCGATGGAAGACAGAAGCCAGTTTCGCCTGGGTCTTACTGCACCGGAAGGAACTTCTTTTGATGCGATGGATAAATATGTAGAGCGGCTGAATACTTTCATGCTGGATTCTGTACCTGAAAAAGATTTGGTACTCAGCGTTACTTCACCCGGGTTTACAGGTTCAGGAAATGCCAATACAGGCTTTGTCCGTGTTACGTTAGTTCCGCCCACCGAAAGAACAAGGTCGCAAAAAGAAATAGTGGGCATGGTGAATAAGAACATGTCCAAATTCAATGAGGTCCGTGCCACAGCCATAGAAGAACAAACCATTTCCGTAAAGCGGCGGGGTGGTCAACCGGTTTCTTTCGTTGTTCAGAATAATAATTTTGATAAACTAACAGCTATCATTCCGAAAATTCTGGAAGAAGCAAGACAAAGTAAAGTGCTGCTCAATCCGGATGTTGATTTGAAATTCAATAAACCTGAATTACGAGTAGAGATAGACCGGCTAAAAGCGGCTCAACTGGGAGTAACCGTAAATGACATTTCACAGACGTTGCAGTTAGCCTACAGTAACCGTCGCCTTGGTTATTTTACCAAAGATGGAAAACAATACCAGGTAATGGGACAGGTAGCCCGTAATGACAGAGATGAGCCCAATGATTTAAAGACATTATTTGTACGCAATAACCGGAACGAGATGATCAGCCTTGATAATCTCGTTACCACAACGGAGTCCAACACCCCTCCTACTATTTACCACTTTAACAGGTATAAATCGTTTACTGTTTCGGCAGGCTTACAACCTGGTAAAACAATCGGAGATGGTATTGATGAAATGGAAAAGATAGCAGACAAAGTGCTGGACGAAACATTTACGACTTCCCTCTCCGGTTCATCAAGGGATTTTAAAGAAAGCAGTAGCAATACCAGTTTTGCATTCCTTTTGGCACTCGCATTAATCTTCCTTATTCTGGCCGGACAGTTTGAAAGTTTTATCGACCCGTTGATTATCATGTTTACAGTACCGTTGGCTATAGCCGGTGCTGTTTTATCATTATCACTATTTGGACAAACCCTTAATATCTTTTCGCAGATTGGAATGATTATGCTGATTGGATTGGTAACAAAGAACGGAATCCTGATTGTGGAATTTGCCAATCAGAACCAGGAGAAAGGAATGAAAAAAGCAGAAGCAGCCATCTATTCTGCTACACAGCGACTACGTCCGATATTAATGACAAGCCTGGCCATGTCATTAGGAGCATTGCCCCTGGCTTTATCACTGGGAGCCTCTTCTACAAGCCGCATACCGTTGGGTGTTGTAATCGTGGGTGGTATCATGTTCTCCCTGGTGTTAACTTTATTTGTAATTCCGGCTATGTATTCTTTTTTATCAAGTAAGAAAAAGAAAAGCCAGGTGGATGAGTATATGCATGGCGACCCAAAAGCTGCAGAAGCTATTACTGAACAGGTGTAAATTTTTGAAGAATTGTATGAGAAAATTATTTTTACCGCTTTTACTGCTAGTAGGTTTTTCATCACCGGCACAAAGAATGCTAACGCTGGAAGAAGCAATAGCTACCTCTCTGCAAAACAATTATAATATTTTGTTGGCGAAGAATGATTCTTTAGCTGCCGCACTTGATTACTCATTTAAGAACGCAGGGTTTCTTCCCCGCATCAACGGCAACCTTGGCACCCTCTGGAATAATAATGCACAAAAACAAACACTGGCCGACGGAACAAAAAGGGAGAGCAAAGGCCTGAAGTCAAATAATATTACTGCACAATTAGCATTGAACTGGACTTTATTTGATGGATTAAAAATGTTTGCCACCCGTGACAAACTGGAAGAGTTTGTAAAACTCGGTGATCTTGCTATCAAAAATCAGATCGTAAATACCGTTGCTTCTGTTATCAATACTTACTACAATATTGTACGGCAAAAACAACAACTGATAGCTGTAGAAGAACAAATGTCACTGAGCAAGGAAAGAGTAAAGCTAGCACAATACAAATTAGACATTGGCGTAGGAACAAAACCCGATGTACTGCAGGGCAAACTGGATTTAAATGCACAAAAAGCAGCACAATTGTTACAACAAACACTGATTGCCAAACTAAAAGAAGACCTGAACCAATTGATGAATGTACAGCAAAGCACTATCTATGAAGTAAGCGATACTATTCCTATTAATACACGGTTGTCACTTGGTGATATTCAAAGCAGTGTTGAAAATAATAACCCGGCTTTATTAATTGCAAAAAAAAATATTGACATCGCAGGCTTAACTTTAAAAGAAAGAAAAGCTGAACGTTTACCCACTCTTTCATTTAACTCTACCTATAATTTTAATCGCACCACCAACCAGGCTGTTATTAATCCATTTTCTACCTTATTCAACAGAACGAAGGGATTAAACTATGGCCTCACTGCTACGATACCTATCCTGAATAATTTTACCAACAAAAGACAGATCAAACAGGCCGAACTTGATATTCAGTACCAGCAGATAGTCTACGATAATCAAAAATCATTAATTAGTCTTTCCGTGATTAATGCCTGGAAAGATTATGAGCTGCAAAAAAGAGCTTTGGCCCTGGAAGAAGAAAATATTTTATTAGCCAAAGAAAATGTGAATATACTTTTCCAGGTGTATAAATTAAATTCCACAACGCTGATACAACTAAAAGAAGCAGAGAAAAGTCTCGGCGATGCTTATAACAGGTTAATTGCTGCCCGGTACAGTACAAAACTTGCAGAAACGGAATTGTTACGTCTCAAGGGTGATTTAATCAGATAATACTGTTCTTTACATCTTTGTGAGATACATTTTTTAACCTTTCTTTGTTGCACAAACTTCAAACATGAACCCTCTCGTCGGTATAATTATGGGTAGCGATAGTGACTTAAATGTCATGCAGGCTGCTTCAGACATTTTGAAACAATTTGATATTCCGCATGAGGTAACTGTAGTTTCAGCCCATCGTACCCCACACAGGATGTTTGAATATGCACAAACGGCCAAGTCTAGAGGGCTGAAAGTCATTATTGCCGGTGCTGGTGGTGCTGCACATCTGCCAGGTATGGTTGCATCTGTTACCGTCTTACCCGTCATTGGAGTTCCTATCAAATCTTCCAATTCTATTGATGGCTGGGATTCCGTTCTTTCTATTTTACAAATGCCCAATGGGGTACCCGTTGGAACTGTTGCCTTAAACGCTTCCAAAAATGCCGGAATACTTGCCGCTGAAATTCTCGGTACTGCTGATGAAACTATTTCCCAAAAAATAGCTGACTATAAAAACTCCATGAACAGCGAAGTGATTGCTAAAGTTGAAAAAATGAAACAGGAAGGTTGGGAAAATAAGTTTGATTAATGATTGATGACTAAAGTATCTGCTCAGCATTTATGACCCGGATATATCAACTTCTTTTATTGTCACTCCTTACTTCCTGCGGGGGTAATACCGTGCTGAAAGAAACAAAGAGGCTTCACAACTACCCTTCCGCATCTGGCATAGAATATTTCAACAGTCAATTCTTTGTCATTGGGGATGATGCTTCTAACCTGTTGATGCTTGACAGCAATTTAAATCCTGGAGATTCTATCGGTATTTATTCTTTTGCAGAAAAAAGAATTCCAAAGAAAATAAAAGCCGATCTCGAAGCGATCAGTGTTACAAAAGACAATAAACTGTTGCTTGTTGGCTCCGGCTCAGGACCACTACGAAACATCGCCTGGCTGATTGATCCGGTAACTAAACAAAAAGACAGTATCGCACTTGATACATTTTATAACCGATTACCGCTAAACGGAATCAAAGAAATCAATATTGAAGGAATCGTTGCTATCCCCGGCTTTATTATTCTTTCCAATAGAGGAAGTAAAGGTTACCCCAAAAATCATCTTGTTATTACTAAGGAAGATTTTTGGAAAGACCAGGCTAATACCCAGATTACATCGATACTAACAGGTGCTGATGATGACAGTATTTTATTTAAAGGCATATCGGGTCTTGCGTATGCAAAAAAAAGTGACTGCCTCTTACTTACTGTTTCTACAGAAGATACCCGGAATAGCATGGACGATGGTGCCATCGGGAAAAGTTATTTGTGGATAGTAAAAAATATTTCTTCCAAAAAAGGTTGGAAAGCCATTAACCCCGATCGGGTAATCGACCTGGAAGCAATAGATGCAAAATTCAAAGGCCAGAAAATCGAATCAGTCTGTATTACCAACGAAACAAAGGGCTTCCTCCACCTGGTGCTTGTAGCAGATAATGACGATGGCAGCAGCAGCATATTCAAACTGATTGCAGAAAAATAATTATATTTAAAAATAAGAAACCCTTTTTTTGGGAGCTGGCCTTACATTATAATCTATTCTTATGAGATACATATTATCTTTTACAATGCTGTTAGTATTATTGGTTATAGTATTCAGCACTTCGTATGGACAGATGCCACTTAAAGGCAGAGACGTTACAATAACTGGTCCTCAAACATTTGCCATGGTGGTGGGTATTTCTAAATACAAATATGTGCGGCCTTTGACCTATGCCGATAAGGATGCCGAACTATTCCGGGATTATTTAAAATCACCCGGAGGTGGTAGCATTAAAGACGATAATATTTTTTGTCTATTAAATGAACAGGCAAGCAATTCAAATTTCTGGAGTAAAGGATTTCAATGGCTAAAAGCAAAGCAATTACAAAAAGGAGACCGGTTGTTTATATATCTCGCCGGGCATGGCGATGCAATTGACGAAGACCAGTTTTTCTTTTTAGGATATGACTGTAACCCAGCAGGCGATAAAAATAATTATCTCGTTAGTGGCGCCATACAGCTATTTAATTTAAAAAAGAAAATCTCCAATGAAACCACAAAAGGGGTTGAAGTCTTTTTTATCATGGATGCCTGCCGTTCAAATGAACTTCCAGGGGGAACAGAAGGACAAAATTTTTTAAATGCTGCCATATCAGAAAAAAGAGCAGGTGAAATTTTGATGCTGGCAACTGGTGCTGGCCAGGAATCACTGGAGGATGCATCTATCGGCACGGGTCATGGCCTTTTTACCTATTACCTGGTAGATGGATTAACAGGCGCAGCAGATTCAATCGGGACACCCGACAGTAAAGTCACCTACAATGAAATACAAACTTATGTAGACAAAAACGTTCCTTCAATAGCGTTGCAGCGGTTTAAAAGAAAACAGGATCCTGTCTTTTGTTGTACAGAAAACAGTGAGAGAGTTATCAGCCGTGTTGACCAGGCTTATCTCCAAAATTGGCTGAAAAAGAAAAAACAACAGAACCGGGGCGGCGGCAACTCATTTCATGGAATAATTGAATCACCGATATGGTTTACAAATGCTGATACGGTGCTGATTGAAACCTATAATAATTTTTATAAGGCCGTAAAGTCAAATAATATTACCGGACGTTCTTCAGCCGAAGAATTTTTTCAGCAGTTGAATAAAAAATTTCCGGGCAATCCATACACGTTGGATGCTAAATCAACACTGGCAGTAGAATATATTAATACTGCACAGAAAAAAGTGGACCGGTATCTTAGCTGCGGCGATGATGGGTCGGCAAAAGAAAAACAGGCCAATTATGAAGCTGCCCTGAATCTTGAAAAAGCGATAGCTCTTGTAAGAGAGGATGATGCAGATTTTGCCAGCTCTCTCCGAAACAGGATGTATTTTTTAAAAGCGAATGGTGATTTTGGTAAAGATGGAGCTAAGGGTGATATAAATACAGCCTTTCAAAATGCATATGCAGCGTTATCCATAGACAGGAACGGAGCCTATATACAAAACAAACTGGCGCAACTACATTTACAAAATAACAATACAGACAGTGCTTTGTATTATGCTGATAAAGCAACTAAAACAGCACCGAACTGGCCTTGTGCCCTTACTACATTGAGTCTTGCAAAAAAAGCTCCGGATGATAAAAACAATCAAACAAAAAAGCCAGTACGAAAAAGCAGTTTTGGATATACATTGGGTGGAGGTCTCACCCAAAGCAACCCTACTTATTCTGGCAACCCACAAACCGGATATGTCGGCGTTGCCGCTAATTCAGCAATAACATTGGATCTTGGTTTTATTTACCAGGTAAATCTTGGTAACACGATTTCTATCCGACCAGCTACCACTGTTAATTTTGAAACGATGGATGTTGACTTTCAAAGAAGAAATGTTGTAGGCGGCCCTATTATTACTGAAACAGTTTCAGTAAAAACAACAGCCGTTAATATTGCGCTTCCTCTAATTATCAGGCTATCTTCTAAAAACATTGCGCCTTATATCGCATTAGGGCCATCCTTTAACTATATATTCAGCCAGGATAATACATCCAGTGAAATATTACCGGTAAAAAAATCATTACTGCTCGGGGATGCAGGTTTGGGTGTAGATATAAATATTTTAAAATCGGGATTTATTCTTTCACCGGAATTAAAATACTCGGCAGGCTTTTCTGACATTAATAATAATTCAACAAGCTCGCCACAGGCTGCCTCACTCTCTTCATTAAAAAGGAATGCCTTTACACTTAGTTTTTACCTGAGGAAGAGATAGGTTACTTGATTACAAAAGCAGCTATAATTAGAAAAGGGTTGTCCAATTAGGAAATAAATACCCTTCCATGAAAAACTTATTGACTACATTTTGCTTTTTAACCCTATACCTGATTGCTCCTGCACAGGATAAAGAGTTTACAGGCGGAATAAACACCGGGTTCTTTTCATTTCGAGGAAAATCTGCAGTCAACACCTCTTTTATTAATGTGAGTGATGTTACTTCTATTCCCAATTATACTAATGATATATATAGCAAAAAAGCAGGTGCTGGTATTGGCATCAACTTTTCTTTACAAAAAGTAACAAAGGCCAAAATAATTTACGGCCTTTCTGCAGCTATTGAAATATTAAAAAGTAAAATATCCATTGATGCGGTGGCTGGTGTAAGAGGATCTTCTGGTGTAGCAAACGGAAAAGTCACTCTGACTTCAAAATTTGTAACAATAAGTCCTGCTTTAGGATATCGTTTTGCTTTCAAAAAACTTAGTTTGGATGTGGAAGGTGTTCTAGACTTTGCCATTTGTGTTGCTCCGCATCATGAAAAAGGGTCCGCCACCACAACAGATAGTCCCCCAGGTACATTTTCTACAAACAAAGACCGGAATAAGACCGGACTGGATTTTCGCACCGGTCTGCAATCAACACTAAATTATCAACGCTATGGATTACTGGCAGGTTTTTGGATTGGCCACTCTAATTATTACAAAAGCATGCTTGGGGCAGATTTAGAAGCTTATTCAAAATTGATACGACTGGGAATAACTTACCGGTTGAATAAATAAACTATCCGGAATCGGGAATTATTTTAAATTTTCTGTAATGATTACAAACTCCTGTTCAAGACACAGGGAGTGATCATATAATTGCGGAATAAAAGCTTCACCCCATTTTGCATGATAATAAGCCAGGTTTTCCTTACGTTCCTGCAACCCACCCCCAGGAAATAAATACTTCTTTATAGAATGAATTTGCCGCTGTTGATCCACAAACTTTCTTTTTTCTGCCCGGAGCATTTTCTTTTCCAGTTCCTGTAAACGATAAAGCGTTTTTGATTTCAGCGAGTCCACATGTTTTTCTAATGTGCCATCAACGGAGGCTGCTTGCTTTTTAAAAGCATCGTACAGATTTTCCAGTTCAGCTAGTGAGCCGTTTAATGTTGTTGGGTTCTTACTTTCCCTTGCCACTAATCGGTTTATTAATTCCTGCTCCGATAAAAAGAAATCTTCAGTAGTAAAACCCAGCTGGCTTATTTTTTCCTGCCATTTATTTTCAACAATCAGAAATGAATTACGCAGTATTAAAACAGGAAATGGAACTTTATAATGTTCAAACAACCCTTTTAATTGTAACCAGTAAGCAGTTTCACCACCACCACCAATGAAAGCAAGGTTGGGCAATATCGTTTCCTGGTATAAGCCACGGAGTATTACATTCGGACTAAACCGTTCCGGATGTTCGTTTAGTTCATTCAGTAGTTCTGATTGGGAGAATCGCTTATTTCCATTTACTACTACCCACTGCTCATCCAGCTTTTCAATTCTTTCTCTTTTATCATCTTGCAGGTAAAACAAATTTATCTCCCTTGGATTGGCCTGCACCTTGTATCCAGCAGCCTCTAATTCCTTATCAGCCTTTTGCACAATTCCTGAAGCATGTTGATGGAGCAGGTCATCTTCAAATACAGCTGACATTTGCTTTTTAAAATGAGCATTATCAGGCAGCAGAACAACCAATCCATATGCTTCAAATAGAGTATTTACAAAGCGAAAAGTGGCATCCTGTATACTTGCTCCTTCTGTATAATATTGTTTTAACTGAGCAATAATTTCTTTACCATTTGGTAACACGGACAATTGCCCTTCCATACTACCAATCAATTTAATGAGTCCTTTATCCACTTTCATCCGGCCCACAGCACCTGTTTGCTTTGTTTCCCAAACCAATTTCTCACCACCGATATAAATATGATTCAGTTCATCAAGGTCAGCATCTTCAGATCCGATATAAAAAACAGGAACAAAATGTTGTTTTGGTAAAGAAGTCTTCAGATGATCAGCCAGCTTAATAGCATGAACAATTTTGTAGATAAAATATAGCGGTCCTGTAAAAATATTATTTTGGTGGGCTGTAGTAATTGTAAATGTATTTGCTGAAAGTAAAGCTTCGATATTCGCTTTAACCTTCTCACTTGTTGCAACACCTTCGTACTGTTTTTTCAGTTCCTGCACCAGCACTTCCCGGTTCACAGCAAATTGTTTTCTTACCTCAATCGCTTTCTTGATTCCTTGTAAAGTGGGAGGATGAGTGTAGAATGGTTTCAATGCAGCTGCCTGGTCAATATAGTCCAATGCTATTTTGGAGAAAGCTCCTGTCTGGCGATAAGGCAACCGGGTAGATGTACATTCCATAAGCAGCTGTAAAAGTATGAAGTTGAAAACGATCCTGTCTGCCAGTCAACAAATATTTAACTAAATCGTTCAGGATTAAAAGCTGTCAATTTAATTGCAGGTTTTTCACCGCCGATTATTTCCTTGATCAATTGTCCCGTTCCTGCTGCTGCACTTACTCCCAGCATGGCATGGCCACCGGCATAGGTAAGATTGCTGTATGCAGTATGCCTTCCTATATAAGGCATACCGTCCGGCGTAACAGGGCGGTAGCCATACCAGGCTTTTGTCACATCCGGATCCGGCAGGTTCATTAATGGATAATATTTTTTAAATGCTGTATGGATTGCCATCACCCTTTTGGGCAAAATATTATCACTATGGCCGCTCAGTTCCATGGTACCCCCGATACGAAGCCATTTGTTGATTGGTGTAGTGGCCGTCCGGTCATCCACCAGTATGGAAGGATATTGCAAATTCTTTTCAAGCTCATTATACACCACACTATATCCCTTTCCGGGCTGCATCAGCATTTTTAAACCCAGCAGTTTTGAAATATTACCCAACCAGGAACCATTGGCAATCACCAGTTCATCGCAGGAAATATTTCCTTTATCCGTTGTGACAGAAGTAATTTTTCCATTGCTTTTCTCAAACCCGGTTACTTCTGTATGCAGCCAGAATTTCACTTTATTCTTTTGGAGGTAGTTGAATAAGGACTGCATGAACTTCGCGGAGCTGAGATGGCAATCATCAATATATAAAACGCCACCGGCAACATTTACTTCTACTTCTGTTTCATAATCCTGTACCTGTTGCGGAGTGCATAAGATCGTTTTTAATCCGAAAGTATGGGCCTGCTCTGCCAGGTGCTTTTCATGTTCACCCGTCTTTTCAGATTTATAAAGCATCCAACAGCCTTTTTCTATCATATCAAAAGAATCGGGGAGTTCTTTTTTCAGATCATTCATCCGTTCACGACTCAATTGCAGCAGGTTATTCAAATGCGGCGCACTGTCTTCCACATTTTTTGCATTGGATTTCTTCCAGAAAGTCATTCCCCAACGCATCAGGTCTATATTCAACCTTGGTTTGATATAAAACGGGGAGGATGAACTCATCATCCATTTTAAGCCTTGCGATACAATACCGGGTGTGGCCAGCGGAATAAAATGTGACGGAGAAATATAGCCCATATTACCAAAGGAGCAGCCATCGGTAATATCACCTCTGTCAATTACGGTCACTTCATGTCCTGCCTTTTGCAAATAATAAGCGGAACATAAACCGATAACTCCGCCACCTACGATTGTTACTTTCATAATTGTTCTGCTACTTTCTTATAGTTCAATTACCATCCCTTGCTCTGCTACGTCAAACCCATCTGCTTTTACATTTTTCTTTTCTGCTGATTCTTTTTTCAACAGCGGATTGGTATGGTTGAAATGAATCAATATGATTTTTGATTTCTCCGGCGAAGATAGTGCTGAAAATTACGNNAAATTTTTGCAGGCTTTCTTCCACAAACGGATGTGGCACTTCACTCATATCTCTTCCGGGAAGCTCGCCGTTTTTATAAAAGGTGCCGTCCAGCAAAGCCATATCCACTTTTCCAACTTCAGCGATGATGTCTTTCTCCCATTTTTCCCACTTATCAATATCAGGGATAAATAAAACTTTCTTTTTATCGCTTTGAATTATAAAACCTACTGTTTCTGAATATTCATCCCGATGCGGCACTTTCAACGGTGTTACTTTCAATGAAGCATTGACCGAAACGGTACTATCAGCATGTAAAGTTTGTAATTGAATATTATTCAATGCCACCAACTGACTCCATGGCCCGTTGTTTAGTAAGAAAGAATCAAGCCGGGGCATAGTCCATGCCGGAACAGCCTTAGCTCCCATCGCTTCCCTCCCCAATTGCATCAATCCGCTATAATGGCCGATATGTGCATGAGTGATAAAAATTCCATCCGGTGAATAATCATCTTTGGTAATAAGATAGGATTGAACTGAATGTAATTGGTGAGTGATATCCGGCGTTGCTTCAAACAACCAGTATTGATTTGCGATTCTGTCAACCAATGCCAGGCAGGTAACATGTTTTTTTTCTTCCTGGCCCTTCCAATAAGAGGTGCAACATTCCTTTGTACAGCCAATCTGTGGATAACCAGCATCCTGGGCCACACCCAGCACTACTAAAAATCTTTCTGGTAGTTCTTTTTCACTAGCCATCATTGCAGAAGCTTTCTTATCCGCCTTGCAACCAGCAAGAGACAGCAATAAAAA
>MTKZ01126731.1_pt1 | contig 14601 bp, 8 predicted proteins | sample 1042781 | NCBI WGS metagenome assembly MTKZ01 (sample SAMN06212207, study PRJNA360539) | anaerobic digester metagenome | biome: Wastewater treatment plant; material: sludge; isolation source: anaerobic digester fed with sludge from wastewater treatment plant | place: Denmark: WWTP Viborg ...
GCCGCTGGGTATGCTGCCCGAATATGCCACGAACCTTGCGGCGCAGGCATGGCTCTGGAAGGACCACGTATCGCACGCTGAGGCCGAGGAGATCACGGACAAGGCTCGCCGGGCCGGCGTGCCCTACCTGAACAAGTGCGGCGGAGCGTACTCGTCCGAGTGGTACTGGTCCAAGCTGCTGCATCTCGTACGGACCGCCCCCGATGTGGCGGACGCGGCTGCGTCCTGGGTCGAACTGGCCGATTTCATCCCCGCGTACCTGACCGGAAACACGCGGCCCGACCAGATCCCGCGCGGGATCCGTGCGGCGGGGCACAAGGCCATGTATCACCCGTCCTGGGGCGGACTGCCTTCGCGGGAATTTCTCGACAGCCTGCACCCCGGGCTGTCCCGGTTCCGCTATGAGACGATGGCCGTCCCGGCGGATCACGCGGCGGGGCGTCTGGTGCCGGAGGTCGCTGAGTCCGTCGGACTGCCGGCCGGCATTCCGGTGGCCGTGGGGGCCTTCGACGCCCATATGGGCGCCGTGGGCGCGGGTTGCCGTCCGGGAACGCTGGTCAAGATCATCGGCACGAGCACGTGCGACTGCATTGTCGCGCCTCTGGACCGCGAACTGCCGGACATTCCCGGCGTCTGCGGCATCGTGCCGGAGTCCATTTTGCCGGGCATGTACGGCATTGAAGCCGGGCAATCGGCCGTCGGCGATCTCTTCAACTGGTTTGTGCAGCATCTCGTCCCGGCCGAATTCAACCGGGAGGGCGACGCTCATGCGAACCTGACCGCGGCGGCCGCGTGCCTGGCCCCCGGCACGTCCGGACTGCTCGCCCTGGACTGGAACAACGGCAATCGTACAATCCTGGTCGACGCCCGGCTGACCGGGTTGCTGATCGGCCAGACGCTTCACACGACCGCACCCGAGATCTACCGCGCGCTGATCGAAGCCACGGCGTTCGGGGCGTTGACGATCATCCGGCGCATCGAGGAATACGGCGTCGAGATTCGCGAAGTGGTCAACTGCGGGGGCATCGCGGAGAAGAATCCGCTTGTGATGCAGATCTACGCCGACGTGTGCAACCGGCCGATGCGCATCAGCCGCTCGCCCCAGACCTGCGCCCTGGGCGCCGCGATCTTTGGCGCCGTGGTCGGCGGCGCGTACCCGTCCGTGCCGGCGGCCCAAAGCCGGATGACCGGAACGAAACCCGAGGCCTTTGAACCGAATTCGAAGCACGCCGCGACGTACGCGGAGCTCTATACACTGTACCGCCGGCTCCACGACGCCTTCTCGGCGCGGGGCGACGGCGGCGTTCATGACGTGATGAAGCACCTGCTGGCCTTGCGCGATCGTGCCCGTCGGCAGGCGGCCGGATGATTCGAGGTTGCCCGTGCCGGAAGGGATCGAACAACTGCGTGCCATCGTGTGCACGGCCAACCGTCGCCTCGCGTCCAGCGGACTGGTCAGCCTGACATGGGGTAACGTCAGCGCCATCGGTCCGGGCCGCCGGCGGGTGGTCATCAAGCCGAGCGGCGTGCCCTACGAGGAGCTTCGGCCGGACCAGATGGTCGTTGTCGACCTGGATGGGATCGTGCAGGCCGGCGAGTTGCGTCCCTCGTCAGACACGCCCACGCACGTCTGCCTGTACCGGCATTTCCGCGGCATCGGCGCGATCGTCCACACGCACAGCCGCTTTGCCACGATGTTTGCCCAGGCACGGCGCGAGATTCCCTGCCTGGGTACGACGCACGCGGACCACTTCCACGGGGCGATCCCCGTGACGCGCGTGCTGACGCCGGACGAGGTGGAGCAAGACTACGAAGCCGGCACCGGCAAGGTGATCGTCGAACGGTTTGCCGACCTGGACCCGGCCACGATGCCGGCGGTCCTGGTGGCCGGGCACGGCCCCTTCGTCTGGGGACCGACGGTAGACGCCGCCCTGGACAACGCTGTGGCGCTGGAGGCCGTGGCGCAGATGGCGGCGGGCACGTGGACCCTGGCGCCGGCGCTGCCGCCGCTGGAGGCGCACCTCCAGCAGGTGCACTACCAGCGCAAACACGGCCCGGACGCCCATTACGGGCAACCGCCGCCCCGCTCGGGTTGACCACGCGGTGCGGTGCGTGCAGCAAAGTGCAGGAGGGATACAGCATGTTCTCTCCAGAGAACACGGAACTGTGGTTCGTGGCGGGAAGTCAGCAACTCTACGGGGATGACGTCCTCAAGCAGGTCGCCCGGAATGCCCAGACGATGGTCAGCCGCCTGTCGTCAGAGGCCGGACTGCCGCTGCCCCTGGTGCTCAAGCCCGTCATGACCGGGGCGGAAGCCATCACGGAACTCTGCCACAGCGCCAATGCGAGCGATCGCTGCGTCGGCCTCGTCTGCTGGATGCACACTTTCTCGCCGGCGAAGATGTGGATCAGCGGCCTGATCGCGCTGCGAAAGCCGCTGGCCCACCTCCACACGCAGTTCCATCGCAACCTCCCGTGGTCCACCATCGACATGGACTACATGAACCTGCACCAGTCGGCCCACGGCGACCGCGAGTTCGGGCACGTGTGCGCCCGGCTCGGCCTTCCGCGCAAGGTCATCGTCGGCCACTGGCAGGACGCGAGGGTGACCCGGGAACTGGAGGATTGGGCACGCGTGGCCGTCGCCTGGCATGATCTGCAGGGCGCCCGCATCGCCCGGTTCGGCGACAACATGCGCGAGGTGGCCGTGACCGAAGGCGACAAGGTCGCCGCCCAGACCCGGTTCGGCATCCGAGTCAACGGCTACGGTCTCGGGGACCTGGTCAGGCACGTCGAGGCCGTGACGGATCGGCAGGTCAACGATCTGGTCGGCGTCTACGAGAGCGAGTACGACCTGGCCCAGGCGCTTCGCGCCGGCGGGGACGAGCGCGGCGCGTTGCTGGGGGCCGCCCGCATCGAACTCGGCCTGCGCAGCTTTCTTGAGGCGGGCCGCTTCAAGGGGTTCACCGACACGTTTGAGAACCTCGACGGTCTGAGCCAGCTTCCCGGCATCGCCGTGCAACGACTGATGGCCGACGGGTACGGTTTCGGTGCCGAGGGCGACTGGAAAACAGCCATGCTGGTCCGCGCTCTGAAGGTGATGAGCGTCGGGCGCCCGGGCGGAACCTCGTTCATGGAGGACTACACGTACCATCTCGTNNGCGCGAGCGGGTCCTCGGCGCGCACATGCTGGAGATCTGCCCGTCCCTGGCCAAACGCAGGCCGACCCTGGAGATCCACCCGCTCTCCATCGGCGGAAAGCCCGATCCGGTCCGCCTCTGCTTTGAAACGGCGCCGGGACGGGCGGTGAACGTCGCCCTGGTCGACCTGGGACATCGCTTCCGCATGATCGTCAATGAAGTGGACGTGCTCGATACGCCCGAACCTCTGCCCAGGCTGCCGGTAGGTATGGCCCTGTGGCGGCCGCTGCCGGACCTGGCTACCGCCGCGGGGGCGTGGATCCACGCCGGCGGGCCGCACCATACGTGCCTGAGCCTGGCCGCAAGCACCTCGCAGGTGGAGGATTTCGCGGAGATCGCCGGCGTGGAGTTGATCGTGATCGACTCGGATACGAAGATACGGGAGGTGCGAAACGCGTTGCGCTGGAACGAGGCGGCGTTTCTCGCAACGTTCAAGCGAGGCTAGAACGCCTGTCTGCGGCGGATTCTGTTCCCATACGTATCGGTGAGCCCTGATTTCGGGAGTCCCCAGAGATGCACCTGATNNGTCGGGGCGTCCATTTTCGCGTCCAACATTGGCTCGGAACACCTCGTCGGCCTGGCGGGCTCCGGATGTACCGACGGCGTCGCCATGGCCCATTACGAGCTCCACGCCTGGTGCCTGCTGGTGCTGGCGTGGGTGATGGTGCCGTTCTACGCGCGTTCGCGCGTGTTCACCATGCCGGAGTTTCTGGAGCGGCGTTTCTCCCCGGCCTCCCGCTACGTGTTGTCCATCATTTCGCTGATGGCGTACGTGGTCACCAAGGTGGCGGTGGGCGTGTTCGCCGGCGGCGTCGTGTTCAGCACGCTTCTGCCGGAGCTGCATCTGAAGCTCGGGCCGGTCACGCTCAATGCCTTCTGGCTGGGCTCAATTCTGTCGATCGTCTTCACGGGCGTGTACACGGTGCTCGGCGGCCTGCGCGCGGTGGCGTACACGGAAGCGCTGCAGACCATCATTCTCGTGCTCGGCTCGCTGCTCGTGACAATCTTCGGGCTCAAGGCGCTCGGCGGCTGGAGCGAACTGCAGGCAGCCTGCGGCCCGGAGATGTTCAACCTCTGGAAGCCGTTGGTGCCCGCGGGGGTGGAAGGGTCCTGGGCGCCGGTCATTGAAACCAACGCCGCCGGCGCCGTCGTCCGGCAGGCCTGGTATTTTAACGGGAACTACCCGTGGCTCGGCATGTTGTTCTGCGCGCCGATCATCGGCCTGTGGTACTGGTGTACGGACCAGTACATCGTGCAGCGAGCCCTCGGGGCGCCGAACGAGACCCAGGCCCGGCGCGGCAGCATTTTCGCGGCCATGCTCAAGCTGCTGCCCGTGTTTATCTTCATCATCCCGGGCATGATCTGCTTCGCGCTGGCCAAGAGCGGGCGAGTCGACGCGCTCAGGAGTGCGATGTTCGTGGGCGACAAGCTGGTCGCGGAAAACGCCCAGGCGGCGTTCCCGCTGATGGTGCAGTACGTGCTCCCGATCGGCGTGCGGGGCATTGTCGTCGCCGGGCTGCTGGCAGCCCTGATGTCGTCGCTCGCGGGCGTCTTCAACGCCTCCTCCACGTTGTTCACGATGGACTTCTACCAGCACTTCAAGAAGAATGCATCGCAGCAGGAGCTGGTCTGGATGGGTCGCGCCGCCACGACGGCCATGGTTCTGCTCGGGCTGGCCTGGATCCCGGTCATCCAGGGCTCCAAGGGCCTCTACCACTACCTGCAGAGCGTGCAGGGCTACCTCGCGCCGCCGATCTTTGTCGTGTTCTTCTTCGGCGTTCTGATGAAGCGGCTGAACGCCAAGGGATGCCTGGCGGCGCTGGTCGTCGGATTCCTGCTCGGCCTTTTCCGGCTTGCCGTCGACACGCCGGTTGCGCTCAAGCTCAGCGGGTTCGAAAACGGTTACGCGGAAGGGTCGTTCCTCTGGATCGTGCAGAACATGTACTTCCAGTACTACAGCGTGATCATTTTCCTGGTCAGCCTTCTCACGCTCGTCGGCGTGAGCTACGCGACCGCCGCCCCCGCCGCCGAGCGAATCCAGGGGCTGACGTTCGGCACGCTGTCGGAAGACGACCGCCGCAAGTCGCGGGCCAGTTGGACGGCCGGCGACGTCATCGCCTCGATCGCGGTGTTGCTCGTGATCGCGGCCGCATACCTGTACTTCAGAGGATAATACGGGAGTGCACCGATGGACGGATGGAACGAGAGCGCGAGCGTGCGTACCCTCTGCGGTTCGGAACCGCCGGATGACATCGATCAGACCCGCGTGAAACAGGCCTGTACCCGACTCACGGGATCGCGTCGCAACGCCGCGACGGGCGGCGGACGGCGGTTCCTCCTCGCGTTGGCGGCTGTCGCGTCATTCTGCAATGGTGTTCAAATGGCAACCGCAGACGAAGCCCCTCCGTGGCTCAATCCGCGTGTCACCGGCATCAACCGCGAAGCCCCACGCGCCGTGCGGTGCGTTTACGCGGACGTTGCGACTGCCCTCACCGGGCAACCCGCAAACTCCGCGTGGCATCGCTCGCTCAACGGCACCTGGGCCCTTCATTGGGTGCCCAGGCCGGCGGACCGCCCGGTCGACTTCTATCGCCGCGATTTCAATGATTCCGCGTGGGCCCGGATCTCCGTGCCGTCCAACGTCGAGTTGGAGGGCCACGGCGTTCCCATCTACACCAACTATGCATTCCCGTGGGGCATCCCCGATCCGCCCAACATTCCGGCGGACAACAACCCGGTCAGCTCCTATCGCCGGACGTTTGACCTGCCCACGGACTGGCAGGGCCGGCNNCGTCTGGGTGAACGGCCGGCAGGTCGGTTTCAGCAAGGACAGCCGAACGGACGCGGAATTCGACATCACGGATTTCATCCAGCCGGGTGAGAACCTGCTGGCCGTCGAGGTCTATCGCTGGTCCGACGGGTCATACCTGGAGGACCAGGACTTCTGGCGACTCAGCGGGATCTTCCGCGACGTGTACCTGCTGGCCGTCGCCGACGTGCACGTCTGGGACCTGGAAGTCCGCACGGCCCTGGACGACGCCTGCCGCAGCGCCGAGCTGCTCGTGCAGGCCACCGTTCGCAATTTCGGTGACGCGCCCGCGCCAGCCCGCATCGAGGCATCGCTCCTCGGACCCGACGGCCGGAAAGTGTTAGCACCGTTCTCGGCCGCGGCATCCATCCCGGCGGGCCAGACCGCGCAGGTTGAGCTGCGCCAAGGCGTGGACGCCCCGGCCCTGTGGTCCGCCGAGCATCCGAACCTCTATCAACTGGTGCTGTCGCAGTACGATGCCGCCGATCGGCTGGTCGAAATAATTCCCGCGAAGGTCGGCTTCCGAAAGGTGCAGATCAAGGGCGGCGAGCTGCTGATCAACGGCCAGGTCGTTCTTTTCAAAGGGGTCAACCGCCACGAGCATGAGCCGCAGCGCGGACGCGCGATCACCGCCGACTCAATGATCGCCGATATCCGCCTGATGAAGCAGCACAACATCAACGCCGTGCGCACGTGTCACTATCCCAACCAGCCGGTCTGGTACGACCTCTGCGACGAGTACGGCATCTATTTGATCGACGAGGCGAACGTCGAATCGCACGGGATGGGCTATGACGAGCGGACGCTCGCGAAAGACCCGGCCTTCGCGGACGCCCACATGGACCGGACGGTCCGCATGGTCGAGCGGGATAAGAATCACCCGTCCGTCGTCATCTGGTCGCTGGGCAACGAGGCCGGTTTCGGCCCGAACTTCCAGGCCACCTCGGCCTGGATCAAGCAGCGCGACCCGTCGCGCCCCGTNNCCCGTCGCGCCCCGTCCACTACGAGCGGTCCGGCGACGACCCCGCGACCGACATCATCTGCCCGATGTACGCGCGCCCAAGCCATCTCGCCCAGTATGCGGAGAAGCCGCGGGAACGCCCGTTCATCCTCTGTGAATACGCCCACGCCATGGGCAACTCGAACGGCAACCTGTGGAAATACTGGGACCTGATCTACTCGAAAAAGCACCTGCAGGGCGGATTTGTCTGGGACTGGGTCGACCAGGGGATACGCAAACCCATCCCGCCGCGCCACGTGCTGCGCGACCGCAGTCCGCAGAAGCTCACCGGCCTCTTCGTCAAGGAGGGTGAGATCGACGGCGTGCCGACCGGCTANNCACGCGGCCCTGGACCTGACCGGCGAGTTCAGCCTCGAAGCCTGGGTCAAGCCGCTGGCGCAAAACGGGCACGGCCCGTATCTCGTCAAGGGCGATACGCAGTACGGACTGAAGCAGCGTGATGATTCCGTGCAGTTCTTCGTCTTCGGCACGCCCGACGGGAAGGCCAATCCGCAGTGGATCACCGTTAACAACAAATTGCCGGACGACTGGTACGGCCAATGGCATCACGTTGCCGGCGTCCGCACCGCGGGTGAATTGCGGCTCTATATCGACGGGAAGCCGGCCGGCGCCACGCCGTACAACGGCACCGTCGCTTCAAACACCTATCCACTCGGCATCGGCACGAACCCGCAGCGCACGGAGCGCAAGACCAACGCGGTCATTCGCGAGGTGCGCCTGTACAAGCGGGCGCTGACGGAATCGGAGATCGCCGACCCCGGGTCGCGAGCGGACGCCGACCTGGTGTTGCACGTCGACCTGCGCGAAGCCGTTCCGGAGGGCGAATGGACCGGACCCGGAACCGAGCGCGGCTGGTTCTGGGCCTATGGAGGTGATTTCGGCCCGCCGGGAACGCCGCACGACGACAACTTCTGCTGCAACGGGCTGATCACGTCCGATCGCCGGCCGCACCCGGGCCTGGCCCAGGTGAAAAAGGTCTACCAGAACGTCCATGTGAAACCGCATGACCTCGCCCGCGGCGAAATCGAAATCACCAACTGGTACGACTTCACGACGCTGAGCGATGTTGTGGAATGCGTTTGGACGGTTACGGCCGATGGAAAGGCCGTTGCCGGAGGGAAGCTGGACGGTCTGGACCTGGCGGCACACGAGACGCGGACGGTGGCCGTCCCGCTGCCTGAGATCACCGCCGACCCCGGCGCGGAGTACTTCCTCGAGCTGTCGTTTCGGCTGAACCAGGAGCAGAAGTGGGCCAAGCGCGGCGACGAAATGGCCTGGGCGCAGTTCAAGCTGCCCATGTCAGCTCCGGCCGCTGTTCTCAAGCTCGACGACATGGCGGAGGTGAAGGTCACGGAAGGTCCGGATGGCGTTCTCGTGGAGGCCGGCGAGTCGCGATGGACGATTGACGGGCGGACCGGCTGGCTGGCCTCCTGGGAGCACGGCCAGACCGAACTCCTNNACGGCACCGTTGCACCCGCATTTCTGGCGGGCGCCGATCGACAACGACCGCGGCAACGAGATGCAAGTGCGACTGCAGGTATGGCGCGACGCGCATCGAGGCTGGAAGCTGAATCAGCTCAACGTCAGCCGGCCGGCGCCGCAGCTTGCGGTCGTTCGCGCCGAAGGCACGCTGGCCGCCGTGGATTCCGCATACACACTGACGTATTCGTTCTACGGCTCGGGCGACGCCGTCGTTGAGGCTGCCTTCGTGCCCGGTCGCGAGGGGCTGCCGGAACTCCCGCGCTTCGGAATGCAGGCGGGCCTAGCCGGCTCGCTCTCGAACGTGGCCTGGTTCGGCCCCGGCCCGCAGGAGACGTATTGCGACCGCAATGACGCGCGGATCGGACCATACGCGGGTCCCATCGCCGAGCAGTTTTTTGCCGACTATTCCGAGCCCGGCGAAAGCGGCAACAAGGTCGACGTTCGCTGGGTCGCCCTGACCGGCGGCGGCGAGGTCGGCGTGCTGGCCGTCGGCCGGCCCCTGCTGAGCGTCAGCGCACTGCCGTTTTCCACGGCCGCGCTGGAAGGCCCCAAGCATCCGTTCGAGATCGAGCGCGGCGACGGCGTGACGCTGAACCTGGACCTGCGGCAGATGGGCGTCGGCGGCGACGACAGTTGGGGCGCCCTGCCGCACGAGGAATACCGCCTCCCCGCGCAAGCGTACGCGTACGCCTTTTACCTGCGGGCGTTCAACCCGGCGCAGGACTCCCCCGCCGTCCTGAGCAAACGCGACCTTCCGCCGCCGCCCGCGTCGCGCTGAGCGCCGCTTCCGGCGAGCGGTGTTGCGACCGAGGCTGCTTGGCCGGTCCGGTATCGGCGCTGGCGGTACTCCGATACCGGTCTGGTGGAGGGCAAGTCCTTTCGTGGTTGGGTTTTGAGAAAGGGGCGCCGCGCCGTGGTTCCCGCAGGGATTGCGGGCGCACGACCGGATTTTTGCGGCGCGCTCCGCCCTTCCTGTCGGTATACTGAATGGCGTGGGAATGCCGCCGCCTTGCCGGCGTCCGGGCGCCGCCGGCGGTCGGGCATCTCGTGTGTGCGGATGGGAATCCAGGCGGATGGAACCGATGGCTTCCGCAACATCAAGTTTTTGCCATGCTCAGCCTTTGCGCCGCGCCGTGTATTCGGCGTCCGCAGCAGCTTTGTCAGAGGAGATGCGACTCATGTCCCGATGGATCGCAAATGCGCCCGTGATCGTAGTGGTGGTCGGCTTCATGCTGGTCACCCCTATCGTACAGGCACAGACGACCTGGTACGTCGACGCTTCCGCTACGGGCACAGGCGACGGGACCAGTTGGGCCAACGCCTACACCGCTGTCCAACCAGCGTTGAACAGAGCCCAGAGCGGCAGCCAAGTGTGGGTAGCAGCGGGAACGTACGTGGGGAAAATCACGCTCAAGAGTGGCGTCGCGCTGTATGGTGGCTTCGCAGGCGTCGAGAATCCAGCGACGTTCGACCTGGCTGACCGCGACTTCGTCGCGCACGAGACGATTCTGGATGGGAATCGGTCCGGCAGTGTCGTCACCGCACCAGTCGGAGCGACCGCGACCACGCGAATTGATGGGTTTACGATTACGAACGGCGTCGGAAAGACGGTTGATGGCAATCGGTACGGCGGGGGGATATATCTGTCGTCCTCCTCCCCGGCAATTGCGAACAACACCATCACGGCAAACACCGCTTACTACGGGGGTGGAATCTATCTGCTTTCTNNCACATCAGCTACAACAGCGCCGATTACGTCGGTGGCGGACTGTATCTCTACGATTCGTCTGCGAACATCACAGGCAATCGAATTGTGTCTAACGACGCGGAGTCGGGTGCAGGAGCATATCTGTACGAATCATCCCCAACCCTATCCAACAATACCATCGCATACAATAGCGCTTCGTACAAGGGCGCCGCGATCTTCCTGGCCCTGGGCTCGCCCACGATTGCCGGTAACACCATCGAAGGCAACGGGGCAAAATACGGCGCGGGGCTCTACGTGTCGTCGTCTTCCCCAACCATCGCGAACAACGTCATCAGCGGCAACGGCGCTGCATCAGGAGGCGGTCTGTACCTGTCTTCCTCCGATACGGCTGTCATAAGCAACACCATCACCAACAACACCGCAGAGCTAGGTGGTGCGGTCTACTTCTCTGGCACTCTGGGAGTCTTCGCGAATTGTATCATCGCTTTCAACTCGTCCGGCGTGCACGTAGCGGGGGACCGCACGCCCGAGGTGCGGAACAGCTGCTTTTACGGGAACATCGAGCACGACTTCTCAGGGATGACCGACCCCGTGGGAACGGAGGGCAACATCTCCGTCGACCCTCGACTCGCGGCGTCAGGATACGGCAACTTCCATATCCAACCGGACTCCCCGTGTGTAGACGCGGGCGACGGTGCCGCGGTTGTCACTGAGCTGGACATCGACGGTCAGCCGCGTGTTCAGCCTCTGAATGGAGCGGTGGACATCGGCGCCGATGAGTCTGACGGAACAACCTGGCCGACCGGGTCGGGCGCCGTGATACGCGTCAGCTTGGCGGGAGACGACACCCATGACGGCTCATCCTGGGCGCTGGCGAAGCGCACGGTTCAGGCGGGGATTGACGTGGCATCCGCGATGCGCGGCGAAGTCTGGGTACAAGCTGGAACGTACGCCGAATGCATTGTACTTCATCCCTATGCACACGCATACGGTGGCTTTGCCGGTAGCGAGACGCATCGAGATGAACGAAACTGGAAGGCCAACACTACGATCCTCGATGGCGAAGGAGAGGGATCGGTGGTCACCGGGTGTCCGGGATACGACATCAGTACAATCGATGGCTTCACGATAGCAAATGGCAGCGTCTGGTATGGCTTTGGTGGTGGTTTCCACCTGTTCTATTCATCTCCCACAATCAGCAGCAACACCATCGTCGGTAACACCGCGGATCGGCACGGCGGTGGGATGTGGCTTTCCTACTCTTACCCGCGGATTGTGAACAACATCGTCGTCGGCAACGGAACAAGTTCCGGCGGCGGGCTTTATTTGGATCATTCCTCTCCACTCATTGCGAATAACACGATTGTCGGTAACGATGCCAATGAGGGTGGAGGGCTCTACCTGCACTATTCCTCCCCAACGATCGCGAACAACATCGTAGCGTTCAACTCGGGCGGGATTGCCCTGTATCCGTATCCCCTCCGCAGCTTTCCCCTCCTAATGAACAACTGTGCCTACGGCAATCTCGCGTACGATTACGGCGTCAGCCCCGATCCCGTGGGTACCAACGGCAACATCGCATCAGATCCACGACTCGGCGGCTGGGAGTACGGCAATCTGCATATCCAGTCGGATTCCCCCTGCGTCAACGCCGGAAACAACGCTTACGTGTACAATTCGTGCGATATGGACGCCCAGCCGCGAATCCAGCCTGCCGGTGGCGTGGTTGACATGGGAGCGGACGAGTCTGACGGCACCATCTGGCCGACCGGACCGTCCGTGATCGTACGTGTCAGCACGACGGGGAATGACAATGACGATGGATCGTCCTGGCCGTCTGCGAAGCGGACCGTACAGGCGGCCGTCGATGCCGCGTCCGCACAGGGCGGGGAGGTCTGGGTGCAGGCGGGCACATATCACGAGCGGATATCCCTTCTTCGGTTCGCATACCTCTTTGGCGGTTTCAACGGCACCGAGACTGATCGGCAGGAACGCGATTGGACTCTCAATCCCACGATCCTCGGCGGCGACCAACAGGGGACGGTAGTCATCGCCAGCCCAGGTTACCAACTGAACGGGCTCGACGGGTTCACCATCACCGATGGCAACGGCTATGCAGGTGGAGGACTCTCAATTGTTCGTTCCTCGCCCACCATCACGCACAACCGGTTCACTGACAACACAGCGTATGAAGGTGGTGGCCTCTACGCGAAAGCGTCGCGTGCGATAATCAGGAACAATCTGCTTGACAACAACAAGGCCAGTCAGGGAGGTGGGATACAGTTGTGGTCGTTCTACGGAATTCTGGATGGAAACACGCTTCGCGCGAACGTCGCGAGCTCAGGCGGTGGTATAAGCGTGGGGGGCGGGGACACGCGGATCACAAACAGCGTGATCGCCGGTAACGGAGCGTTTTCCGGAGGTGGCGTGTTGTTGACGAACTCTAACGCGGAGCTCGCGAATAACACCATCACCGGAAAAGCTGGCTGTTGGGGAGGAGCCATCCATATATACAGCGGTTGGCCCTCGATCGTAAATACGATTGTCGCATTCAACTCGTCCGGGATACGCCGAAACGAGAATGGCACGCAGACGTTGCAGCACAACTGTGTGTATGGAAACACGGAGTACGACTACTACAGAATCTCCGACCCGGTCGGTGTTGATGGGAACATCTCCGTCGATCCCGGGCTTGCCAGTCCGGAGTATGGGAATGTACATGTTCAACCGCATTCCCCCTGCATTGATGCGGGAGACAACGACCTCGCATACGGCCTCGCGGACATCGACGACCAGCCGAGGATTCAGCCGAGCGACGGCACGGTCGATATCGGAGCCGATGAGTCTGACGGAAAACTTTGGCCCGTGGGGCCATATACGATCGTGCGAGTCAGTGGGGATGGAAACAACGAGAACGATGGATCGTCCTGGGAGCTTGCCAAGCGGACCCTCCAGGCGGGGATCGACGCGGCGTCCACGGTCGGTGGTGACGTGTGGGTGCGGGGCGGCACGTACCTGGAGCAGGTCACGCTTCGCCTATATGCGTTCTTTTACGGTGGCTTCGCAGGCACCGAATCCGCTCGGGACGAGCGCGACTGGCATCGCAACGCGACAATCATCGATGGACAGCAGCAGGGATCGGTGTTGATCGGGCAGGCGGGCCACCAAGTCGGCTGCATCGACGGGTTCACAATAACGAACGGCAGCGCGCCAAACGGCGGAGGGATATACCTCCACACAGCTGGAACAACCGTCGCCCACAACACGATAAGGGGCAACAGGGCGTCCAGTGAGGGAGGTGGGTTGTGCCTCGAATCCTCTTGCTCGCTGATAACTCAAAACGCCATCACGGGTAACTGCAGTGAAGACAACGGTGGCGGCATCTCCGTATCCAGCTGCACGCCGACGATCGCGGGTAACAGCATCGTCGGCAATGTAGCAACCACCGATGGCGGCGGGATGTACTTCAGCAACTGTTATCCGCTGCTCACAAACACCATTGCCGCGTTCAATTCGTCCGGGATCTACTGCTTAAACACCAGTTTTACACTTCATCACAACTGCGTCTTTGCTAACACGGCGTACGATTTCCGGAGCTGCGCAAACCCCACTGGTACGAACGGCAACATCTCAGTGGATCCACGGTTGGTCCGCAATCCTGACGACGGCGGCGACGGCTGGGGTGATGATCCAGACACGCCGGACGTGGATGAGGGCGTGAATGACGACCACGGCAATCTGCGTCTGCGGCCTGATTCGCCCTGCATCGACGCAGGGAACAATGACTATGCCGTCGGCGACTTGGACCTGGACGGCCATCCGCGGTTCTTCGACGACCCCTTCACGCCCGACACCGGCCTGGGTACACCGCCCATCGTGGACATCGGGACGTATGAATATCAGGGCATCACCGCCCCCGAAGATCTCGACGGCGACGGCGACGTGGATTGGGACGACTACCTCGCTTTCGTGGATTGCTTCAGCGGACCGTTCGCGTTTGCAGGAGCCGACGCGGACGACGATGGCGACGTGGATGATGCCGACTACGCCGCCTGGGAGTCGTGCCTGAACGGTCCGGATACCCCGCTGGGAGCCGGGTGCGATGGTCTGGACCTCGACGTGGATGCCGACGTTGATCTGGACGACTTCGCGTGGTTCCAGGCGACATTCACCGGCGACGATGGAGGTCTGCCGCCAGCCTGTATCCCCGCGGATTTCGATGGGGATCACGATGTGGATTTCGGGGATTTCGCCAGATTCCAGGCCGCGTTCACAGGATCGTAGGCCGCATCGGCGACAATCGCGACCCGATGGGACCGCAGATGCCGGTCCGGGCGTCGGGTCGCAAGCCATTGATTCCAACCCCGTTTTCTTCAATAAT
>MTKZ01004864.1_pt1 | contig 14597 bp, 14 predicted proteins | sample 1042781 | NCBI WGS metagenome assembly MTKZ01 (sample SAMN06212207, study PRJNA360539) | anaerobic digester metagenome | biome: Wastewater treatment plant; material: sludge; isolation source: anaerobic digester fed with sludge from wastewater treatment plant | place: Denmark: WWTP Viborg ...
GGCGGTGGAAATGGTGTTGTGGCCAACCGAGACCTGATTGCTGCCTGGGAGACATTCCGACTAATATATAGGGGAAACGGAAATATTGCTCTTCAGGCTGCCAATGGCCAGTACGTCTGCGCTGAAGGTGGCGGTGGAGATGGTGTTGTAGCCAACCGAGACACGATAGGTGCCTGGGAGACATTCAAGCTCATCCCTATCTAGGGCACTAAAGATGCATCATGTCTTTAGGGGAAAAAAGGGGTCAAGCAGAGTCAACAAATCTCGTCAAAGAGATGCATGAGAGACCCTTTATCCATACTGTTTAAGGGGCATTTCAGCCAAATGCCCCTTGCTAAATTCTTCTTATCAGGTATCAAGCTAAACAAGTACGAAAAAGGATGTATCTATATAAATCAGGCCTAAACCGATGACCAATGGATTGAACTTCCTGAAACTGGCCGAACCAGCTATGAGAAAAGGCTTTAATCTAGAGATGATTTTAGCCAAATACCATAGATCCTGGTGAAATAGATGAAAATCTCAGTAGTAGGTGGAGGATACGTTGGCTTAGTATCTGCTGTATGTTTTTCAGAGCTCGGCCATGATGTCAATCTTGTTGAAATCGACCAAGCGAAGGTGGAGTCCATTAACCAAGGAATTCCCCCCATCTATGAAAAAGGCCTTGAAGAGATGCTGCTCGCCCATGCAGGGAAAAATTTGAAGGCTGAATCAAACTTTAATAGCATCCCCGACGCAGAGATCGTTTTTATTTGCGTAGGTACTCCAGCGTCGCCGGATGGTGGAGCTGACCTATCCATGATCGCCTCGGCAGCCAAGTCGATAGGCATAGCTTTAAGAAAGAGCGAGAGATATCACGTTTTAGCAGTGAAAAGTACAGTTCCCCCAGGTACAACTGATCTTGTTGTCAAGCCGGTCGTACAAAAATACTCAACGGAAGGGTCGATGTCATCCACTAATCCATCGGTTAATATAGGTTTTGTCATGAATCCGGAGTTCCTTCGAGAAGGATTGGCAGTCCAGGATTTCATGAAACCTGATCGGATTGTGGTGGGATGCTCTGATAGCAAGGCAGGCGATTTTTTTGTCGATGTTTATAAAGGCCTGGAGGCACCTTTGATAAGAACCAGTTTGACTGCAGCAGAGATGATAAAGTACACATCCAATGCCTTCCTAGCTACCAAAATCTCTTTCTCCAATGAAATAGGAAATATCTGTAAAGGTTTAGGCATAGACGTTTATGAGGTAATGAAGGGCGTGGGCCTGGATCACAGAATCAATCCCCATTTCCTCAATGCGGGAGCTGGCTTTGGAGGGAGCTGCTTTCCCAAAGATGTATCCGCTCTTATCCATATTGCAGAGAATATCGGCGAAGATCCTGTATTGCTTAAGTCTGTCATGGAAATCAATGATAGGCAGCCAAACCGCATGATAGAGCTGCTGGAAAAGAGAGTAGGTGATCTGAGGGGAAAGAGGATTGCAGTTATCGGCCTGGCATTTAAAGATGGTACAGATGATGCCAGAGAATCCAGGTCTATACCGGTGATCATGGAGCTTAAGCGCAGGGGGGCTATTGTAGCAGCCTATGATCCAAAAGCATGTCCCTCTATGAGCAAGATCATTCCGGATATTTTTTATTATACGGATCCCTCAGATGCTCTTAAGATGGCTGACGCCTGTCTGGTGATGACGGAATGGCCGGAGTTCGGTCTATTGGACAAGGAATTCGATCTGATGTGCTCAAAGATTGTTATTGAAGGCAGAAGAATACTATCCTGCAAAGACGCAGAAGGGATTTGCTGGTAAAATTTAGATGAAATTAAGGTGATTGAGTGGAAAACATAAGATGCACTTCCAAAGTCAAGAGAGCAGTAATCCCTGCTGCAGGACTAGGGACAAGGTTTCTCCCGCTCACTAAGGCCCAGCCCAAAGAGATGTTGCCTGTGGTAGACAAGCCTGTTATTCAATATGTGGTAGAAGAAGCTGTGCTTTCCGGGATAGAGGATATTCTAATAGTCACCGGCCGGGGCAAAAGAGCCATAGAGGATCACTTTGATGCTTGCTTTGATTTAGAATGGAAGCTAAGGCAAAAGGGGGACAAGGCACTCTTGAAACAGGCAGAAAACCTCTCCAATTTGGCTGATATTCACTATATTCGTCAGAAGGAACAAAAGGGCCTGGGAGATGCAATCCTCCATGCTGAGATGCATTGTGATGGAGAGCCTTTTGCAGTTCTTCTGGGAGATACGATAACAATTCCATTTAAAGGAGAAAAAAGCTGCACAAATCAGATGATAGATTCCTACAACAAGTTTCATAGTTCGATCATAGCTGTGGAGATGGTGGCCAAGAACAAGATAAAGGACTATGGCATAATTGATGGAAAAGAGCTTGAGGATGGCATATACAGCATTAAGGACATAATAGAAAAGCCAAAACCTGAAAATGCTCCCTCCAACCTGGGGGCAATAGGAAGATATGTCCTCACACCAGATATTTTCGATCTTTTAAAAGAGACCAAACCTGGCCACGGCGGCGAAATTCAGCTTACAGATGCGTTGAGGAAACTGAATAGGTCCATCGGTTTGGTCACAAAATGCAGGCGCTATGATATAGGCGATAAGCTTGGCTGGATGAAGTCGAGCATAGAATTGTGCCTAGAGAGAGAAGAGTTTGAAAAAGAGTTAAAAGTATTTCTTAATACGCTAAATTACAAATAAAAAGATGGAATAATTGAGTGGATCTGCGTGGTTTGGGAATTTGAAAAAGAAGTAGAAGCAATAAAGAAGAGTGTAGGGGATATATCTTTCCAGGATCAGAGAGTCCTGATTACAGGTGGTGCCGGTTTTCTGGGATCCTGGATGAGCGATGTTTTAGTCTCACAAGATGCTGAAGTCATCTGTGTCGATAATCTAGCCAGCGGCTTGGGGTCGAATGTGGATCATTTGCTGCATCTAGATAATTTCAGCTTTATTGAGCATGACATCACTGATCCCGTTTTCGTCGAAGGGAAGCTGGATCTGGTAATTCACATGGCCAGCAGGGCATCTCCTTTTGAGTTCGAACACTATCCCCTGGAGATACTTAAAGCCAATACCATTGGCCTTATGAATTCTCTGGAATGTGCAAAGATAAATCAGGCTCGATTGCTATACACATCAACCAGCGAGACATATGGCAATCCGCAGGTGGTCCCGACGCCGGAGAGCTATTTTGGAAACGTCAATTCCATAGGTCCTCGCGGCTGTTACGACGAGTCCAAGAGATGCGGAGAGGCCTTTGTCACTGCTTATAAGAACCAATTTGGGATGGATACCAGGATCGCCAGGATCTTCAATACCTATGGTCCTAGGATGAGGTTTGATGGGATTTATGGCCGGGCCCTTCCGAGATTTATCGATCAGGCTTTGAATGCAAAGCCAATAACCATCTTCGGAGACGGCAGCCAGACTAGGAGCTTCACTTACCTAACGGATCAGATCGAAGGATTGCTGAAGCTGGCTCGCATGGATGAGGCTAGAGGATGTGTGGTAAATATCGGCAACGACAAGGAGACATCTGTCCTGGAAATGGCAAATAAGATTCTCAATCTAACCCAGTCCAGCTCAAAGATGACTTTTTATCCACTTCCGAAGGACGATCCTCTGCGCAGAAAGCCGATCATAGAACAGGCCAGGGAGATTCTGGGCTGGGAGCCCAAAGTGTCTCTGGAGCAAGGGCTGACCAGGACCATTGAGTGGTACAAATCTCTTAGGCGATGAAAAGGATATTCGTTTCAACTTCATGTCTGGGCGGCAGTAGAGATCTGCAGGAGATCCTGAAGTGCTATGACGCCTGCGGCATTGAAAACATGGAATTAAGCGGAGGTCTGAACTATGCAGATGATCTGGAAAGCAGCCTCAAGAGGTATTCTCATCTTAATTTTATCATTCATAACTACTTTCCGCCCGCAAGAGCGCCCTTCATTATGAATTTGGCTGCTCAGGATGATTCTATTCGAGAGAAGAGCATTGAGTTATGCAAGACAGCTATTGATTTATGCGCTCATCTCAAACCAAGGCTTTATTCATTTCATCCTGGATTTAGAGTGGAAAAGACACTCGGGTCGAGCTTCGAGATCGATGGAAGAATGTTGGTCTCCTATGAGGATGCATTCTGCAAATTCGCTAAATCCGTAGAAGAGATATCAGAGCATGCTAAAAGCAAAGGAGTGAATATCGCTCTGGAGAATCTGGAGCATAAAAATGATGCTTATATGATGACCAGGCCGGAGGAGTTTGTCCGATTTCTGAAGATCTTTCCGGAAGTTGGAGTTCTCCTGGATCTAGGTCACTTGAAGATTGCCTCAAGAAAATTAAATTTCGAGCCATTGAATTTTCTTAGGGTTGTCCGGGAAAGCATCGTAGAGGTGCATATACATGAGAATAATGGGGCGAAGGATCTGCATCTTGAGCCAATAAATGGCAATTCAATAGAGATGCTTGGGAGCATTGACTGCAAGGTGATTGTTTTAGAGTCTCGCGGTTTGAATATGGAGAGGATTCTTCTCAATCTGCGCTTTCTGGAAGAGACTCTGCGGTAATATCAATTTAAATTCGATTGTCTAGACGCAACCAGGCCGCTTATCCAAACATCTAAATATAAGAAAAATTATCTGAATTAGAATGTCAAAGGAGGCAAAGGCATGAGGAATATATTAGTTCATATATTTGCATTTTCCCTGTTGGTGTTGACAATGTCCTCTCTAGCTGAGAATGTTGATCAGAGCATCCAGGCTTTGAAAGAAGAAGACAGCAGTGTAAGAGCAGATGCAGCAATGGTCCTAGGTGAGCTTGGCGATGTTGTAGCTGTTGAGCCTCTGATTCATGCGCTTGAGGATGAAAACATCTCTGTAAGATCGGAGTCTGCAAAAGCTTTAGGATGGATTGGAGACGATCGTGCAATAGATCCTTTGATTCAGGCTTTGAATGACCCGGATTGGAGAGTTAGAAGTTCAGCGGCATTAGGGCTTGGTCAGCTCAAGGCTTCTGAAGCTTTAGATTCATTGATACTGTCTCTGGGCGATGAGAACAGCTCAGTTCGAGAGAAGTCCGCCGTAGCTCTTGGAAAGATAGGGGATGACAGAGCAGTAAATGCTTTGATCCAGGCATTGAATGATGAAAATCCTCGCGTAAGATATCAGGCGGCTGAATCCCTTGGGATCATAAAAGATGCTCGTGCGGTAGATCCTTTAATAAAAGCGCTGGATGATGTGGATAATAGCGTACGATACTGGGCCGTTATAGCGCTGGGAAATATTAATGATTCCAGAGCTGCTGAATCGTTGATCAAGACGTCTAAAGAAGACAAAGATAACTATGTGCAAGATGCTGCGGCTAATGTGCTGCAAGAGCGTGGATGGGCATAGGAAGAGAATGCTTGTTGCAGTGGCCATGAATTAAGGTTATTGCGATCTCAGCTATGTCAGCTATGGCATAGCTGGCGATGGCGATATGATCAATATCTTGGATCGGTGGATATGACTTGAATTGTCACCCTGATATCCATTTTTTGACTCATAACTTTAGAATAAATTATTCTTTAAATAATATAACTCTGATTGCATCTGGCCCAAGGAAAAACGCATTTGGGAAAAGTAGATTTTGCAAGGAAAACAATTTTTTAAATATTCAAATAAAATAAAAATGGTTAAAAGCTATCGAATTAGGATGGATAAATTTAAATACTTTAAATTGTTAATGACTAAGACATGAAAAGGAGGCATTATGAGATGGAAGATACTTGCATTAATCATTGTTCTCTGGTTTATGCATGATTCAGCTCTTTCAACAGAAGATATTCCCATTGCTGAAACGGGCAATTTTTCTTTGGGAGAGGGGAAGACGAATGCAGACTATTCTGCGCCGAATGATGCGGCTCTCTCAGATATAAATTCAGCTGATATGTTACTTGAATCTAATGATTCTGTGGAGCCGAATGATCTTAATTTGCAGTCACCCTTTGATTTTGAAAAGTCACTTCCTGACTTCTCGGCTGAAGAGGCAAATCTCAATGTAAGCGCAAGGCTGGCTGCTGCCAATGCCAAGGAGGCTTTTAAGAGGGATTATGGTCTAGAGCCCAATAGCAGCATAGCCGTCCTGGATGAGGGAATCTATCATAGTTCCTATTCAGACAAGAGCTGGTGGTATGCAAAGCTGATGAGCTCTGGAATTGCAGAACTATATGTAGTGTCAACAGACAACGGATCTGCGTCTCGAGGATGGGACGAGATCTTTTTGGCGTTGCTTGATTTCGGCTCTGCTGCCTCGAAACCTTTCCTCGAAGATGAAATAATTTATCCCTAATTCTTGAGTCGAAACAGATGTCTCGATATCTTTATGATTGCTAATCTTTCTATCAAGTATATTTGCCAGCCATGCTCTATTCTCTATCTCTTGATTCATTGCAGCCACAATGTCTTTTACATGGTCGGATATTTCATCATTGATCTCTTGCTTGATACGTTCGATCTGCTCATCGACCTTGCTTCCCATCTCGGACCGAACAAGCCCGATCTGCTCATCGACTTTGCTTACGATATCAGATCTTATAGTACCCAAATTAGCACTTTCAAATTCAAATGTCTTTTGTAATATATCCATTATCTTTTTAGCATTCTCATTCAGGATTCTAACTGTACTTGCATTAAACTCGTTTTGCTTCCAAATCATAGGATCTACATAGCGCCTGACTTCCCCATTGACTATTTCTCTGCCCTTAATGAGAAACCTCCCTGCAAGTGGATGATGAGACCCTATAAAATAGCTATTATTTTGAATATCCCAGTTTTTATTGATATAGTCAAGATCTTTTCGAATTTCATCTAACCATGAAGAAAAATTGTTATACCCTTCATATTTACCTTTTTCAATCTCCTGGCTGAGGCCATTCTCTTCAGATAACCTAAGGATTTGTTGCATGTCCTCATTCTGGTCCTTGCTCTCCTTCCTCTTTTTTATGTTCTCCCGGATCTTCTGCATTATCTCTTCGACATTTATCTCTTCATCATCGATCTCGAATGTATCCAAGGCGAACACCCTTATTCACATGCTCCATCTGCAGGGGATCTCAAAGATTCCAGCATCTCTTCCCTTCGGCTGTATCTCAAAGGAGAATTGCTTGTCTCTCCAATCATAAGCTTTGCCCTCATGGGTATGGACCGCTACCGTGAGCGCGAAGCGACCGGAGAGCATTGGTATTCTCTCTATATTTAAATCTATATGGCCATCGCCCTCGATCTTCTCAATATTCATATTCTTTAGCTCAGTATTTGTCCCATATAAATGATGATCCTGCTCGGAGAAAAGAGCGATTCCAAAAACAGGATCGTTGATCGAGTTTGGCGCATGATAAAATATCCTTATAGTCATGGGATCAGAGGAAGTAAATCTGCCGCCCTCCCTGCCGAATTTATCAATGAATTTGACATCAGTAATTGAGACCGCTTTGTCTCCCCATCGATTGATGGGGGAAGGCGCAATAGCTTCTTCAGATTTAGCTTCGGTCTCGCTCTCGTCTACGCCATAGACATACTTGTCCAGTATCTCCCCCGTCTCCCCAAATGCCCTCATCTCTCCTCCGCCGAGGAGCACCGTCCTATCGCAAAAGCGCCTTACAGAGCCAAGGTCATGGGAGACGAAGAGTATGGTCACTCCCTCTTTGCGGTACCTGTTGAAGACATCAAAGCACTTCTGCTGAAACTCCATGTCTCCCACAGCCAGGACCTCGTCTACCAAAAGAACATCCGGATCGGTCTGTATAGCGGTGGAGAAGGCCAGTCGCACCTGCATCCCTGAGGAGAGATTCTTGAGCTTGGTGTCCTCAAATCGGTGCAATCCGGCAAATTCGATCACATCATCTATTCGCTCATCTATCTCCTTATTGGAAAGGCCCATGATCGTCCCGTAGACGCCGATGTTCTCCCGGGCGGTCATATCCGGATTGAAGCCCACTCCCAGCTCCAGAAAGGGCGTCACCTTGCCCTTCACCCGAACCCGTCCCTTGGATGGGCGCAATATATTGGCTATGATCTTGAGGATGGTGCTCTTTCCCGAGCCGTTGTCCCCGATTATCCCCAGGCATTCTCCCGCTTCCACCTGGAAGCTGACATCCCTTAAAACCTCGAATGTTTCATAGCTATTGGGCCTCATCATGCCCATGAGGCTCTCGAATAGGGTGTCCCTTTTTTCATGGGGAATCTGAAATGTCTTCCAAAGATTCTCTACCTCAACCGCCACTCTTGAATCGCCTCAGCAGGCTAAATGCCATTCATCTTATTAAGCTTTCGATTATATCCTGCAATTTAGGTCGTATGCAGTCTTTATGGAAATCTTTGCTTCTCTCCAGCTGATTTTTTACTATTTTCTCTCTCAATGCAGTATCAGTAATAATAATATCTATTAGCTCTGCAATATGAGCATAATCTTTCCTATGCAAAAGTATCCCGGCATTTCCCAAAGTATCAGGTATTGCAGCAGCTGCAAATGCTAGTACCGGAATCCCGAATGCCATGGCCTCTACTAGCGGAACACAAAATCCTTCGTGCTCGCTCATGCATAAAAAAATATGAGAACTTCTGTAATAAGAAGCTAATCTTTTGTTATCCACAAGTCCGGTTAAGAATACCTTATCGGATAGATTATGTCTCATAATCATATCTTCCAATTCTAAAACATATTTTTTTACTTGTTTATAACCAACAAGATATAGCCTTGAATTGCTGTTTATATATTTATTGTAATAATAAAATATTTTAATGACATCATCTTGTTTCTTATTTGGCGCTATTCTGCCAACGAAAAGAAAATTAATAGTATTGTTTTCCGATAAATCAGCAGCTAAATTCGGATCATAATCCGCATATTTTGAGACATCTACTACAACAGGAAGTGCTTCGATTTGCCTAAATCCAATTTTTCTCAACTCATGACAATTATATTCTGAATCGCCTACGGCCAGGTCGATATGATCGATTAAAGATCTCAATTCATCTCTGCCTTTGGAGCATAGATTACTTAGATATGAATCATATCCATTAAAGAACTCAGTTGGAGTAATATTATGATATACCAATATTTTTTTATCAGGAAGGCGTTTTACAAGGTCGGTTACATCTAATCCCAGCAAAGCGAAATGATATATAATTATATTATCTATATTCCCCTTATATTCAGAGAGAGGCTTTATATAATTTAAGCATTTTGGAGATATTTCTTGAGCATAGATCTCAGAAGAATAGCCCAGATCCCTTAATATATTCCGGATTTCTATTATATCGTTGCTTACTGCATCTCCAAAGCTTATGTCCGGATATATCTGGTTTATTTCCATTCTGCCACCCTAGATAAATTATTTTTTGGCAATCACAGCGCAATCCCTAAAGCCGAATAGCTTTTCATTTAAACATGCTATATTACTATTATAATTTTTTATTAAACCTTCAATTAAATTCTCCTGCTGAGGATCCTGGGTCTTCATCGTTTTGAGCTTAGTATCCTCGGAAGCTAGGCGGTAAATTCTTTCTTCAATATCTCTAAATCCACATATTTTTAATAAAAATTTGAGAATCTCTGGACTGACCGAGCTCTTATGCATGGGATCCGGGTTAAAAGGGTTCCAATCCGCCAAATTACTAAGCTCATTTGGAATATATATCAAAATATATGAGTCATATGGTAATTTTTCATGGCTTAGCTTAAGCAAATTAAATAAATAATCAATAGACATATAATCAGCAATTTGGTTTAAAAAAATTCCATCTACTGAGTTATTTTCAACAGACTCCAGATAAGATAAAGGATCGGTTTTTATGGCGACCAAGCCTATCTTTTTGCATTCGGCCAAAATATCTTCAATCCCATCTCCACCTGGATGATGTTGCTCCATTAACTCTGTAAAATTAGAAAAATCAAAACCGATATATGCCACATTCAAGCGATCTTTGAAGCATCTTATCCAGTCTACAAATAAATCAGCTGAAACAGATTCGCCAGAGCGATTCATCCCGTCGCTTTGCCCCTTATTGCTGAAATTAAAATGATCCTTTGATTTCTGCTCTGCCATGCTGCTGTATCCGGTATTATAAATAATTTGGGATATAAATGCCCTGTTTCTCAATTCCTCATCAAGATTTGATATATTCGATTTTAAATTTTCTTTCGTTATGGAAGATAGTATTGCATTAATTAACATATTGATTTTTTCTTCAATTTCTTTTGAATTTTCCGCTCGGATTAAGGATAGCATATCCTGAACATCTGATAATATCTTGGACTTAGAATCTGAAGTCTTTTTGTCAACATCCAAAGAGATCTCCATCTTGGCTGCTGAAATCAAATTGGATAATTCTGCGATCTTTTGGGCGATCATATTAGAAAACTTTGCATTTTTTAAATTGAACTCGGACTGGTTAAAGATTACTGGATCAACATAACGTCGAACTTCATCGTGCACAAGTCCTCTGCCTTTTTTAAGAACCCACCCCATAAAAGGCCTATGAGATTGAATAAAATAATCCTTATTTTGTATATTCCAATTTAAGTTTAAATATTCCAGTTCGGGATTCTCTTTTATAAAACCAGGGATATCGCTATCATCCTGATCGAATTTATAATGTAGGTCCATATTGAATTCTTCTATATTCTCAGCTATTGATATGTCGCCTTCTTTCCGCTTTTCCATGTTTTCATAGATCTTTTGCTTTATCTCTTCCACATCTATATCTCTATCGCGAATCTCGAAAATATCCAAGGCAAACACTCTCAACACATAATAAGCTCAAAAGCGGCTCCATCTCTTCCCCTTATTATGATCTCAATCACCCATATCTCCCATCTTCAGCTTTGCCCTCATAACTGGCGATAACTGATGCATTCAGGAATGAACAGGGCCATAATGGTATTCTCTCAGTATTTAACTCTATGGCACTTTAGTCAGATAAAATTTTTAGCAGTTAATACATTCGTTCAGCATTATTTGAATGCCCACATACTCTCAAATATAATTTACCACTTCAACATCTGGTCCAAAAATATTCTTAGAATCAACATCCCTCCCACAAATCTCCAAATCTCAAATCGCCTCAGCAAACTTGGGCTCCATCTGGTCAAATATGAAATATCCCAGCAGCAAAACTGCCAGAGATGTGGCTACGACATATGCCAGACTCCATGGATCAGGACTGGAATGATATAAGATTGCATCTCGCATCATTGAAATTATCCTGGCCATGGGATTGAGCATGACCAGCCAATGATATTTCTCAGCAAAGATGGTTATAGGATACAATATGGGCGTGGCGAAAAAACCAACCTGCACCACCACTCTCCAGATGAATTGTACATCTCTGAAATAGACATTAAGGGCGGCGAGAGCCAGAGAAAAGCCCAGGACCAGGATGAACTCACAGATCATGAGCACAGGAAAGTAAGCCACAGTCCAACCTGGCTGCACTCTGAAGAAAATCATGAATGCAATGAATACTATAAACTCAAGAGCCGTCATCATCAGCGCAGTGATGCAGGTGGATATCACCAGAATATCGCGGGGGAAGAATACCTTCTGAACCAAGCTGGGCTTTCCGATCACTCCCCAGATGCTCTGGGATGTACCCCGATCCAAAAAGTTCCAGAGCACTATGCCCAGGAGCAGGAAGAGCTGATAGTGCTCTACCTGGATGCGCATAAGGTTGCTGAATACTACATAAAGAACCACCAGCATTAGCAGGGGATCCAAGAGAGACCATAAGAAGCCCAGGGCTGAGTTCTTGTACCTCAACTTGAAGTCGCTCCAGGCGAGGCGAAGTATCAGATCCCTATACCTGTAAAGCTCATGTATGTGATTTGCCGTCAGCAATTTCCAGCCTCATATACCTATCTGGTTGAGTTTCTCCAGCTCAATTTTTTTATCCAGGATGTTCCGGGCTAAATTTCTCTGTTGAATGCATGCATATAGATATGCCATGCTGCCAGGTTCGGCTTTATCCTCTGCGTTCATCGCCCGAAAGATAATGATTCAATTGATCTCTTATGATATCCCGCAGGTTATGCATTTTCTTAAAGCCGATAGCCTCGATCTTCTTTGTATCTGATAGAAGTATGGGAACTTCAGCCGGCCTGAACCTCTCCGGATTGAAGACTATCTTGATCTTCTTCTCTCCGCTCTGGGCCATGATACCTCCATCCTGCGCATCAAACTCCAGCTCTCCTCTTAGCATCATGCCGTCGACCTTGGTCTTCTCGAAATCAAGGTTGAATAACCTGCTATTGTCTGGCTCATTAGGATATGCTATGCGTTTCTCACCATTAAATGTCTCAATCCTGTCAACAGGATATCCCGCCATCTCCAGGCTCATCAGCAGATAGCTTAAAACTGAATTGGTTCTCATGGAGCCCTGATTATAGACATCACCCTTTCTGCCGGCCTCAGCCAGGAGCAGATAGCCCTCTACAATGTCACTGACATGGCTCCAGTCCCGAAAGGCATTCACATTGCCAATTACAACGGAGTCTGCCTCACCCAACTTCAGCTTCATGACCTGGTTGGTCACAACAGAGGTAACAAACATATTGCCTCTGCCTGCTCCTTCGTGATTGAAGGCCCTGGAGACAACAGTGGGAATCCCATATGAGTACCAATAGTTCCTCATCAGGCTATCGCCGAATACCTTGCTCACGGCATAGGGAGACATCGGGCGCAATGGGTTTGTCTCGGATATGGGTACTTCAGGGATCTTTTCTGGCAGAGGAAAGATGGTGCCGTATTTGTCCATAACCTTTCTGTACTGCTCTTCTGAGGATATCACCAATCCATATTCCTCACTGCTTCCGGCAAATACAACCACGGGATCAACGTCCTTGATCCTGATTGCCTCGAGGAGGTTTGATGTTCCCAAGCAATTGTTGAGCATGGTCTCATGGGGATCTTTAAAGGATCTTTCCACGAATGACTGTGCAGCAAGATGGAATATGAAATCGGGTTCGCAGGTGCAGATGGCACTTCCGATGCTCGAAATGCTCTCTAGATCGCCTTCAATGCGCCTGACATCTTCTGCCAGACTCAATCGCTTCATATTATGCGGTTCTTTTCCATCTGCGCGCCTGCGTATGAGGCCGTACACATTCGCTCCACGGTCTGCAAGCACTCGTGCCATGAGCGATCCGACAAAGCCGCTCATACCAGTGATAAGAATATTTTTATCTTTAAACGTCAAATGATATCTCCACTCTTACCTTCAACTTTTATCTGGAATAATCTGCTTTATGCCGTCTTCCAGTCCATATCTTGCCTTAAATCCGATAACATTCTCTGCTTTCGCCGTATCGGCCAGGGTATGCATGACATAATTCTTGATTGGATTTTCTATATGCTGAGGCTCTATGGAAAGATCCAGCATCTTATTGAGGACAGCTACCACATCATTGAAGCTGTGAGCCTTGCCAGTTCCCACATTGAGTATTCCATGATAATCTGTCTCCATGGCCATCTTCAGGGCACGCACCACATCCTTGACGAAGACGAAGTCTCTGGTCTGCAGGCCATCCCCATATATAACCGGCGTCCTTCTCGCCTGCAAATCCCATAAGAACTGGCTGACCATATTGGCGTATTGCTTCTTTGACTCTTCCTTTGGCCCGTACACGGAGAAGAACCTCATGCCAACGGAGCGAACTCCAAATAGATGCCCGTACAACTCTGCCATCCTCTCCATGGCCAGGCGGGCTTCGGTGTAATAATCTGTGACTTTAATCTGCATATCCTCATTGTGAGGCGGATTCAAGCCGCTGTATAGAGATGAAGATGAGGCATAAACCACCCTTGCCTTGCACCTTTTGGCCAGCTCCAATACGGCGATAAATCCGTTCAGAGCCTCCCCCACAAGCAAGGGATTCTTTTTGTACATGGGCGAGGATGAAGGGATGCCCAGATGGTAGATCATTTCAACATTCAGATCCATATCTGCAATATCGTTGCAGCTTCCCCGAATCACTTCGAATTTGCCCTGCAGGCCTTCCAGGTTATTCGTGCTTCCAGTATGCATATTGTCCAGAACCAACACTCTTTCGCCTTCTGCCGCGAGTACCTCCACCAGATTGGATCCGATAAACCCTGCGCCACCAGTCACAAGAACACTCAAGTCATTCTCCCCTACCTAAATTCTGATGCGTCTGCTTAATCAAGCTAATTATAAATCTTTTGGTATTGGTATGTAGAGGTGTAGAGGCCCGAAACTCTTGACTTTATATACCCATCAAAAAGGCGGTCGTGTACTTAAATCACTGATCAGTCAGTCCTTCTGCCTTCGCAGGTGATCTTTGCATCCATTTTCTTCTACCCAGATCAACTCTTTGCCTAAGTGACTTGTGTGGCTTGACGAAGTTGTACCAAGCTTGGAAAAAGTCCAAGGCATGAGTATGCCTCCCTAAGATCTTACTGCATTCATGCTCTTACGCACAAATCACGCCAATAAAAATGCAAAGGTAAATTGGCGATTCACTACTGAAGAGGATTCCGATTAACCAAAAGTCGCTGGTCCCCATAACGAACTCCGCCAATATTTT
>MTKZ01004946.1_pt1 | contig 14596 bp, 15 predicted proteins | sample 1042781 | NCBI WGS metagenome assembly MTKZ01 (sample SAMN06212207, study PRJNA360539) | anaerobic digester metagenome | biome: Wastewater treatment plant; material: sludge; isolation source: anaerobic digester fed with sludge from wastewater treatment plant | place: Denmark: WWTP Viborg ...
GATTTTATGCTCTCACCGCTTGTACTGTTGATCGGTTTGATCATCCTGATTTGGATCAACTTTCAGCAAAAACAGGTCGAGCGCGCACAAATCAACGAGGATGCGGAAGCGGTTGCCTTGCAAATTCGATCATTGATGAGTGTAGATCACTCTCTTTTGAATGCTTTGATGAAGGTCAAATTGCCTGTGGGAGTGATGAACCACGCCATCGAGCAGGTCGCAAGCCGCTTACGAATGCATCAACCCCCTGCCCAGGCTGCCCAGGCATTAAAAGGATTACCCGGAAATGTCACATCAAGGCTGTCGGCTTTGATTGCGAATAATGCTCAGCTGACAGAAGAAATTCAGGACGAGTTGCTTGTCTCACTGGAACAGGAAGCTCACCGACAAAAACTGCTACGCTCTAAGACTCGTCAGACCCTTTCGCTTGTTCGTGGAACAATCCGACTGCTACAAGGTGTAGTTGCCGCTTCCGTGTCCTTCGTAGTTTTATCACCAGCCTGGCGTGATTTTTTCCTACAAGATGCACCTCATCGGGTGTTACTGGCAGTCATGATTTGTGGAGTTGTGCTAGCCAGCCTGTATTTTGAGTACGAAGTCTACCAATTAAGTTTTGGGGAGGTCTAGGAATGGATACCTTTTCCCTTGTGGTGGGCTTTAGTCTGGCAATCGGAGTGGGCATGATTGCCAATACCGTAATATCCATTTTATTTGAAACAGGAAGGAGGCTTAGCCGTCCGATACAGCGTGGCCGTTTACACGCTCTCGGACTCGGAACCAAATATCAAAGCGACGAGAAAAGAACAGAAGAAGCAATTTTGGGGTTCGGCGACATTCCATGGGGAGCTCTTTACGCGGGTACAGCCCTGATTGGACTGATCCTATTGGCAGTCCTAGGACCGCAGCTTCCCAGCATCCGGTTGGGTTTCCTGGCATTGCCTGGTCTGGTGTGGTTAGCCAAACGCTATTTGATCCAGCAGCGAAAACGGTTCATGGTCGGACAAATTCGACAGTTTCTGATCGATGTGCGTTTGCATATGAGCTTACAAGGTTCGCTCTTGCTTGGATTAGAGAGCTTGGCAAAGACGACTGTCGAAACTTCAGTTGTATACAAACGTCTACAAAAACGGCTGCAGGGTAGTTCTGCTCGCAGTGGGTTGGATTTACTTAACCAGTTAGCTGACGATTTGAAATCTCCCCAGTTGCTTCGCGTTGTACAACGTGTCCAGGCTGCTCAACAATCTGGAGGAGTCTCCGATGTTGATCAAGCGATTGCCAGTGTCATCGAAGAATTGAACGAAGAGATCGGTTACCAATCTGAAGAACAGATGCAGCGTTTGCCCCTGCGCATCACCTTACTGGCTATGCCGTTTCTCCTTGGTCCAATTGTTATCTTGTTGTTTTACCCGCTTGTTGACCGCATCCTGAAAACCCTCTCCGGGGTGTCGATTGGCGGCGGTTTCTAACCCATTTTTCAAAACCCCCGCCCAAAGTGCGAGGGAAAGGAGCCTGTTTATGTTGTTCGATAAGAAAGCATCCGAAATTCCTCAGTTTGTTGTTGTTCTGGCAATCGCCGTTGTCTTGGGAGCAGTGGCTATCTGGGCCATCCTGAGCAATATCGGCACCCAGGGTGGCAGCATTGCGGACTGGATTAACAGCATCGCTGTGCCGGCTGCCCACCCATAATTTTTATTACAAAACTGGTAGCTGGTCTTCTATCCGGAAGACCAGCTATCAACCATTATCACTCCGCTTCCTCTGTAAAAGTGTAGAGGAGCGTTCCAAGGAGAGGAGGAATTATGTTGCATGATCGAAATGGGCAGAGCGTTGTTGAGTATATCGTTGTCCTGGCGATCTTCATCGCTCTGGTTGGCGGTGCGCTCTGGGAAGTATTTTCCACTTTAAAGGTCAAGTTCAATGATGTCAACGCCGAAATTGGTTCTTAAATCAGATTCCAAAGGGCAGGCAGCGGTTGAGGCCTTGTTAGTTCTGATGGTGCTTGCAATGGTCATTTTTGGTGGTATTGAACTCAGCCGTGGAGTGGCCATGAGGCAGGCATTAGACAGCAGTGCCGGCGCAGCTGTTCGCGCTTTATCCCTAGATCCTACCCAATGGAGTTATGCAAAGAACTTGATTCAAGAAGGGATGAACCAAAATGTGATGGGTACGGATGAGGCTACGACCATTCAGGTTTTTGATGCTGCCGGCACTCCACGGAGTTCTGCCTGGCTTTCAGGCAGCCCATTTGGAACTACTTTTATCCTGGAGGCTTCAGCACCATTTCAAGCAGATATTCCCTTCCTCTCTGAACCTCTCATGACAATACGGGTTCAGCACTGGGGAATCGTGGAGCGATATCCATGATCCCATTACCAGTTAAAGCTTTTACTGGAAATGGGATGATTATTGAAAGAAAAGCACAATCCGCAGTATGGGGATTACTATCCATCCTCGTGCTTGTGGTCATTGCAGGTGGGCTCGTGGATATTTACAGGATGTATGCGGCGCGTAATTGGGCTTATTCTGTAGCGCAAGAGGCTGCGCTTGCTGGTGCATCCCGAGGAAGGGACTGGGATGCTGTTCTCAATACTGGCTTTATCCAACTGGATCAAGACGTGGCCAGCATTGAAGCCCAAAAAGTAGTTAATTCTGCTATGCAAACGCGTGGAATTACTGGTTATAGCTCGTCAATTCGGGTTTTACCTGATCCATTTGGAGGAAAGATTTCCGGATTTCCACCTCACCCAGTCCGCTTGGGAGATGGGTTGAGTGATTGGTCTAGTAATGAGCCTGCTGTTGGGGTTTATTTGGAGGTTCCAATCCAATGGACGATTCTGAATATTTTTGGAATCGAATTGAAAACCGTTCGGGCATTTGCGTCCGCTGGAGTCGTTCAATGAATATATTTTTCTCAAATCTGATAAGACGTAAGAAAACATTTCTGGGAATTATCCTGGCCATTGTGATTGGGTTGGTGGTCACAATCTCCGCTCTGGCTGATTATGGTCATCCTATTGTTTCCTATAATCGAAATCCCGTTTCGATCACGTTCCCCAGAGCTGGAAGGATAGTTTTGTGGAATGTCATCACCTCTAGCTCACCGGGGTATTTTTCGCGCTATTACTTCGTCCGTAATGGCTGCAGGGTTGGGCAGAACTGCACCTATATGGATGTGATCAACAACCAAACTGTGTTGACACCGATCACAGTTGCGGCTGGTGAGACGATCCAGATCAGAGGTTGTGATTGTTATGGAGGTAACTGCGGTTCAGGGGGGTGCGCTAACCCTCATGTGGGTTGGAAAACGCCTCATCACGATTACTTTTGTCCAAATTACTTCTATTCGCAAAACTACAATCCAAGCGCCGGTGGCAGAGACTTTACCAGTTTACTGACAGCATTCCTCGCTTCCGGGGACACCATTATTGGCACTCCACAATGTTGGGGGGATTGGGATGAAGATAATAGTAATGGCGGTTATGACCACGACTTTGAAGACTTTGTCTTAATCTGGGCTTATCGAGATACCTTTACTGGCTACCATGACGGATCCTCTGGAACGGTTCCTCAATCCCAATGTCGGGCTTACGGTTGGGTGATGCAAGATGCCGCTCCAGGGTTGGATATCAATTACCGCATCCTGGTAGATGGCAATTTGGTAGCAAATGGAGCGGCTAACCAGTATAGGGCGGATCTGACTGGAACCTGTACGGGTGGCACGTGTGGTTATAGTCAGGATTTATGGGGGTTAATATCGCCCAATGTTCAACACACGGTACGTGTTCAGGGTCAAAACCCCTATAATTCCTCCTGGTTTGATCTCTCAGGAACAAATAAAACGATTCGGTGTTCACTCCCTCCCGGTGTAGATTTAAAAGCAAATAACCAGGATGGAACAATCCGCCTGACTTCTCCCGCTCAATATCTGTTGAGCTGGACTTCCAGCAATGCAGATACGTGTACTGCCTCAGGAAGCTGGACTGGAACGAAGGGTCAGTCTGGCTCGACGAATTACACTGGCATCACCACCGGAAGTTACACCTATACGTTGACATGTTCCAATNNCATGTTCCAATCCTATTGGTTCCGCTTCAGATAGTGTCACTGTCATTGTCTACAATCCACCCGCAGTGGATATGAAGGTTAACAACACCGATGGTCCCCTGACATTAATTTCTCCCGCAAGCTTTACCCTGAGTTGGATCAGTCGCGATGCGACTAGTTGTTCAGCAGCCAGCTCGGATGGCAGCTGGGCTGGAAATGTGGTCGTAGTTGGAAATCAAACTATGAGTGGAGTTCCGACTGGAACGCACACCTACACAATCACCTGTTCAAATCAGTTTGAAACGGCCAGCGATTCAGTCACGGTTATTGTGATTGCACCACTTCGCGGGACAATAGCGGTTACATATGCGCGTTTATTGTTGTTTGCTCCTAGCCTGGATCAACCCGCACAGACCCTAACTGGCGAGGTAACAGGTGGTGTTCCACCTTATTCTATTTTGGTACGAGTTCGGGCACCATCGGGAGCCCAATTTTCTTTGAACCGCAACGGCTCAGCCTGGTTGGTAACCCCTGAGAATTCAGGAGATCTCAATTTTGGCACCACAGAAGAGGGTATCTGGACCGCATGGGCTGATTTGACGGATGATTTTGGCCAGACATATCGAACACCCAGCGTAGTTTGGGAGGTGGCATGGCATCCCGTGCATGGTCGCCCATAATCCGTATTCTATTTACCGCTCTTACAGTATTGACCAGTGTCAGTTGGGAAACAACATCTGTGAAGGCTGATAGCGGTGAAACCTGCCAGATAGCATATGGCTTAACTCCATCAGCAATTCCTGACTGGTTAATGCCAGTAAGCGGGAACACGAACCTGGTCACTGCCAACCGTTATGATGTTTTGGCTGCCGAGTTATTATCATCCGGATTAGTCGATGGTGCTACCTGCCCTGCACATGGGTTGAATCCTGATGGCTCCGCAAATGGTTGTGGAATCGAGCTTACTCATGAACAAGTGCTCACCTGGCAGAACCAATTTGACTCGGTGATTCTCTCTTCTTCTCAGGCCGCAGAGTTACCCCCAAAGGTAGTTAAAGCTGTCATTGCTGTTGAATCGCAATTCTGGCCGGCAGCAAATTGGACGTTGGGTGAGATCGGATTGGGTCAGATGACTACATATGGTGCAGATCTTGTTTTAATGTGGCGACCTGCTTATTTCCAAAGCATCTGCCGGAAAACATACGGTGAAGTAGGATGCACTACCCAATATCAATTCCTGGATTCTTCAACGCAGTACTTATTACGCGGAATGGTTTTACGAGATATCGAGGCCACCTGTCCGAATTGTCCAGGAGGTGTTGACCTTGAAAAGGGAAACCAAGCGATACAAGTTCTAACTGAAACCCTCAACGCAAGTTGTTTGCAATCAGCCCGGATTTTCAACCTGGCAACCGGCAAACAACCATCTGTGTTTTTAAGTTATGACGATTACTGGCGTCTGGTTCTAGCAAATTACCATGCCGGCGCTGGGTGTGTTTATCAAGCTCTTCGAAAAACCGGAAATCCGAACAATTGGAATAGCATTGCAGCCAATTTTTCAAGCGGTTGTGCAAGTGGTGCTGAATATATTCGACGTATCGAAGGGCAGATCAAGCCGTAGAAAAAGAGGTAGTATGGATTGGATTATTTTTGGTCTTGTTGTAACCTGGTTGGGAATCATATCTTGGTTCGATATTCTAAAAAGTGAAATACCCCACAGCGCCTGGGTGGTTATCCCTCTCATTGGTGCAGGTCTTTATCGGATCTTGCAGGGAGATTGGCCTTTGGTTCTGCTTGCTGGGGTAGTTGCAGCTGTTAGTGAACGGAATAGGATATCTCAAGCATTTGGTTGGGAAGAGTTAAGCCGGATAATCACCTGGCTTCCATTGCAATTTTTGGGAGTATTCCTCTCGATTCAATCTTCGCCACTTTCAGCTCTGGCAATCATTGGTTTTTGGGCTGCCTGGGAATTGAAGTGGTGGGGTGGTGCGGATGCGGTTGCGGCAATGACCATAATTCTGATCTACCCTGAGATCACTTTTATCCTTGCGTTTTTAATTGTCCATTTGATTACGACCATCATGCTTACAATTAGGTCTTTGGTCAAGGAAAAAACAGTACGTTTCCACAGAATACCAGGGCTGCCGTTGATATTAATAGCAGTAATTTCGCTTCAAATTGTGAATTTGCTGTCATAACCTAAAGTGTATCCCAGAATATTGAAGGTATAATCAAGAATAACAGTACCCACCACGCCTCTGCTTAGCACGCGCACCGAGGTGGGTCATTTTTTCGATATAATTGTTTTGGTTCAAATCCAAAAGATTTCCGTTTTTACTTTTTCTTCCTAAAATCAGGGAATTATTGGACCTAGATTGATTGTCAATATTTATCAAATGATAAATATTGACACAATATGTATTATTTGATATACTCCTTTTGGACCTTTGATAGATAAATAATTGAGGCGTACATGGAAGGTTTTTCAGATGAAGAACTACGTCGTCTAATCCTTAATTTTCTGAAAGACTTTAAGGAGCTGATGGGTCAAGGTCAAGGTTACTATTTTGTCAAAGAACACCATAAAAACGTCCAAACACTCAGAGATTTGGGAATTACTGCCAGAATACGCGACGAAGTAATTCTTTCGGTTGCTATGGAAGATTATTCATCTGGCCCTAATCCCGATGAATACCATCCCGGTCATTATTGGATTTTTGGCAAAAACATTGATGCAGTTGAGATTTACATCAAACTTAAGATTGTTACTTACAACAACGGGAATGAACGAGCTGTTTGTTATTCATTCCATCCTTCGGAACACCCTTTGAACTACCCGTTTCGTAGGTGAAAGAATTAATAGCGATGAGTAAAGAACACGAGGCGAAAGCGATGAACGCATTTTGTCCAAATTGCGAAAAAGATACCGAACAAAAATTCGTGGATAAGGTTGAAGAAATTAGCATTCGGGGTGAAATGATCCCTATTCACATGGAGTACTACCATTGTGAAGAATGTGGTGAAGATTTTGAAATCCCTCGCCCCGATTATGATCCATTAGATGCAGCCTATCGCGAATATCGAAATAGAAAAGGAATGGTGCAGCCAGAAGAGATCAAAAAATTCCGCAAGGAGTTAGGGCTCACCCAAAAAGAATTTAGTGAGATCCTCGGAATTGGAATAGCTACTTTAAATCGGTATGAAAATGGGGCTTTGCAATCCGATGCACATGATCAGGCTATTCGTCTGTGTATGCAACCTGCGAATTTATTGAAAGTATTAGAGAGCAAGCCTACATTGCTATCTGAATCTACCAGGAATCGGCTCACTCAACTTCTCCTAAGAAAAGACCAAGACTGCGGAGATTTACTAGAGGAAGCTATTGAGCAATTTGGCAATTATTCTCCAAACTTATTAAGTGGCTACATTCGCTTTAATGCTAACAAACTGTTCCAAGCGATCAAATTCTTCTGTTATCAAGATAAAGTTTCGAAGACTAAACTCAATAAACTGCTGTTCTATGCGGATTTTAAGCACTTTAAAGACAATGGCGTTTCAATTTCTGGGGCTCATTATGCCCACGCCTATTATGGACCGGTTCCTCATAAATTTAATACATGGCTAACTGCAATTTCAGAATGGGACAAACAGATAACAAGCGAGGAACAACCTTTTGGTGATTTGGTTGGCGAAGTATACACCAGTGGAGAGCCAGATTGGTCCATTTTCTCCACTTCAGAATTGGCAGCTCTCGCGTTTGTTAAAAATAAATTCCAAAAATATAGTGCTAGTCAAATACGTGATTTCTCTCACCAAGAAAAGGGATATCAAGATACTACAGATGGAGAAATAATTTCCTATCAGTATGCCCAAGAACTCCAAATTTAGAACTGCCAAGTTCGGATTAGCCGTGTCATGGCAATTTAAGTTGAGTAATTTGAAACTTGATTTTTTCCAATTGTATAGGGATTATTCACCCTAATTGCAAATTCAAAATCATTTTGCAATGTCACAAACTTTCGATATTCACAAAATTGCATTTATGAAATTTACCTGTTTTGAATCATTGGTCTTTCAAGATACAATTCAGATTACCTCAAAGCTGGGTCTTTCCCCTCAATGTTCGCGCAATTTACCCAACTTCTCTCTCAGTGCCTCCAAGAACTCATTGATATTGATCCTCTCAATAATTGTTAATAATAATTTTTTAATTTTACATTTATTAGAAATCGCGAAACCTAGATATCAAATAGCCGGCACTCGTGAAGTACCGGAATTTTGATGCACTGCTCAAGGTGTCGGAGCTATAGTCTCAACCACGACTTCAGGTGGACCACTCGTTAGATCATTGCTGCTGGTATTAAGCTGGTTGATCCAGTCTTCCGGGTCTGAATACAACGCGTTGGAATAGGCCTGGATAGAGTTATTAGTAATTATTGGTGATGCAGGAGCACCAATGAGAATTCCTACCTCTCCTAAGAGAATGAAATTTTTGTTGGCTGTGCCTTTGGCATTACCTGAATAAGAGATGCCTGTCATACAGGATTCAATAGTGTTGAAATCCAGTAAAGGTGAGGCATCATCCTTCACGACGATCCCCAGATATGAATCTGACAAATGGTTTCCGCGCGCTTCACCCGCAGCGGAATCCTGGTAAAAGATACCAATCGCTTGTTCCTTATTACTTGTAAGGGTATTGTTGGATAAAGTTGGGGCGGAAGAGTTTTTCACCATGATACCAACATTAAAGCTCTCAAGGGTGTTGTCCACGGCTTCACCTGAGGCGTTATCCATGAAGATAATGCCTGATTTGACATTAGTAAATGTATTGTGGGTGATTTGAGCTTTTGAATTTTCGGTCACTTGGATGGCCAAACCCTCGGAATCCGCGCTGAAAGTACTGTCCGAAATTGTCGCTTGTGAGTCATCAAACGTCACAATGCAGGAACCCAGACAATTAGAGAATGAGATACCACTGACGCTAGCGGTAGCGGTCTCAAGCAGCGTCAAGGCGGAATAATTATGACTCAACTGCCCGCCAGAAATGGTAACCTGTGCCTGGCCGTAGGCGTAGACACCAATGTATGAATCCGTAATGCTGCTTCCCTCAAGATCCAACTTGTTGGTACCTGCCAGAAATATTCCACCGGGTATTTTTTGTGGGTTTTCAGGATCCATTCTATTCACACTGCCAGCTATTTGGCTGTTGCTGATAACAGCTGTAGCATCATTCGCCATACTTATCGCGCCAATTTGTTTGCCGGAAGATGAAAGCGTAGCGCCAGTCAAAATACAATCCTCGAGTATCAGGTTGCCAGATTGCATGAACAACACCGCTGCGGGATCATTGCCAGTGTATTCCAACTTGAGAGCCTTAAAAGTCAGCGTACCTGAGCCTGAAAACATCAACATGGTTGTAATTTCAGCGTAAGGTGTATTGGTAGTGATGGTAGTCTGATCAGCACCTGCGCCAATCAAGGTCAAGTTTTTATTGAGATTTAAGCCATGTGTCAACGTAAATACGCCCGGTGCTAATGAAATCACATCGCCATCAGCAGCTGATTCAATGATGGAAGTCAAATCCTGGTCAGAGGTGATGCCAGCCGGGGTCGGACTGGGTGACGAGGTTGGAGTAAATGCAGCGATCGCGGTTGCTGTTTGAAACGTTGCCGATTCTTCAGCGGTTGGACCACAGGCTGTAAGCAAAACGATCAATATAATACTTATGACTGCTAGTAAAGCATTCATTGGATTGCGCGTTTTGATAAATTGATGATGTCGTTTGGGTTTGTATTGTGAGCAAAAATGTGCCGAGTTTTCCATGAGTACGCTCCCTAGTGGTGTAAATTTTTATTACTGAAAATTCAGCTTGAAGGATTTTTGGTTAGAGCCACATTCTTTCTGTATAGTTTAAACAATCCTACTTTATTTTTTTTTATTATATACATCAATACTTCAATTGACCACCTTTGGACACCTTGGATAACTTCATTCCGTCATTATAATTATTAATAGACAATCTTTGATTAAACGTTGGCTGGACAGAACCTTCTGGGCGTAGAAGTGTGTCCAGCTTTAATTTTTTAAGTACTCAGCCTAGATGCAGAATGGATAGGAGCCCCTTCTGATTGCTAATTTCGCAGTTTTAGCCCTGTTTTTTACCTGTATGGTCTACGATCTCCGCAACTACCAGGTCCCCACGTCATTAACCGTTGGCGGGATGGTTGGTGCAGGTGTGTATGCCCTTTTCAATGGCTTATGGGCTCCAGTATTGTTGATGATTGCATTGACACATGTATCAGATTTCAACCCTCGAGAAAAACGGCTGGCATTTGCACTTACGTTGTCCGCATTTGCTGCAATTTTTCAACCTGCGGCGGGGTTGATTTGTCTTCTCATCCTTGTTGTATGGGTGCTTTGGGAATTTGGTGTTTTGGGAGGTGCGGATGTCAAACTGATAATTGCTGCTGCCCTGATTTTTGAAAATCCAATTTTTCTGATCCCGATATCAATTGTCGGTGGAGTGCAGGGCGTAATCGCCAGCCTTCAGAAAAAAAGGGAAATTCCTTTTGTTGTATCAATTTTTTGTGGAACTTTGTTGTTCGTTCTCTATCCATACTTCTAAAGAAGGAAGGAGGTGATTGGCATTGCGTTTCCTAAAGGATAACCGGGGAATCGAGTCGACTGAGGTCGCATTGATCATTGCAGTAGTTGTTCTGGTGGCTTATGGTGCATACCGGTTGCTGGGCCAAAATATCGCTGCCATCGTGACAGATATTGCTGGAAAAATCTAGTCAAATCAATGGTCTGCCAGCAATGTCCCCGTCGGGGATGTTCCAAAAACTGGCAGATCAATTATTCCTCTAGGAGGATTATGAGGTTTATTAAAGACACTCGTGGGATGGAATTGCTTGAGGCTGCAATTACAACTCCAATTGCGATTATGGTCATGTTGGCGATTGTTAACCTTGGGATGTTAGTCTATGCCCAACAGGCAGTGCAAGCCGCAGCCAGGCATGGCGCACGTATGGGAAGTGTGGCACAGCAATGCCCAGCCTGTTATGCCATGAGTGGAGCAAGAGACGCAATCGCCCAGGCTGGGATTCTGGAAAATACTTCGGTTAGTGTCTTGGCTCCNNAGTGTCTTGGCTCCTGGAGGAAGTGCCGGCAGCATTTTAAAGATCCAAGTCAGCGGCAGTGTATCCAACTTTATGGCTCCTCTGACCAGCCTATTCCCTGGATTGCCAGGGCAGACGTTTACTGTCCGTGCCGATTCTACATTTCGGCAAGAAGGCTGGTAATATGCTGTGGCGAGATCGGCGTGGCTATTCAATGACTTTCTGGGCGGTATTCATTGGGTTGGTGATGATTCCTGCCCTGGCATTGGCTATTGAACTCGGACGGTATTTTTATGCCATTTCAGAAGTGGCAAAGGCAGCAGACGCTGCAGCAGTTGCCGCTTCCGCTGAGATCAATCAGCAAGTTTTTCAAGATACCGGAAGTCTTGTTCCCACTTCAAGAACCTGGGGGAACGCTCAAGGTTATGTGACTTCAAATACAGCCAGTTTATCTGCTAAAGGGGTCCATGCATTTGTTACAGGTATTCAGGTCAGTGGGGGAGACAACACTGTGCGGGTTTCAGTATCTGCAGATTTATCTATCCTGTTTCCATCAGTAGTTCCCAAGGTGCTTGTCACTCAAACGGGGGTGGCCAAACTACGCGTCTTCACACATTGATGTCCGCATCAAATTATATAACCTACAAGGGCAGTGAAGCAAAAACGATTTATGATAATAAAAGTCAAAAGTTGAAAAAATAAGTGTTAATGAAGGTGAATTTCACAAGTGTGCTTGGTTAGCACCCACCATAAATTTACAAAGCGGTTAAATTCATCGCATTAATATCGCCAAGTTCCAATCTTATCCCACCAAAAGTTGAGCCGTTGGTAATCAAACGGTCTTCTTTGCGTGATAATCCCCATGACACGCTTCATAAGCTCAAAACCGCCTTGATTATTCAGTAACATTCCAAAATCGCGTGCTCTTTGAATAGTTTCTTTTCTGGGCTGCTCAAACGGCTTTTCCTCGTCAAGCAATATGCACAATTGATCCACCATATGTTCCATGGATCGAATTCTCGACTTGGCTGCCAAATTACCTTGGTGGTCTCCAATCGCTAATAACGCCTCTGTCGCTGCAATACGAACCTGTAAGGATTCATCGGTCAGGGCGGTCACAAGCGCCTCCACAGCTCTCTTATCACCAATTTTTCCCAAAGCAGTGGCAGCAAGACCTCTACTTCCATTGTTCTTATCTGAAAGGTATGCTACCAATGGATCAATCGCGCGGGCATCACCCAAAATCCCCAAAGCTTCTATAACCTCCAATATGACTGTTCCATCTTGATCACTTATGGAATTGATGAGAGGTACCACTGCGAATTTATCACCTAATTGCCCCAATGATTTTGCAGCCAAACCTCGCACCATGAAGTTTTCATCGTTTTTCAGGGCGGAAATTAGTCCTTCAATGGCTTCTTGACAACCAATTTCTCCCAGGATTTTCGCCGGTAGTTGCCGGATATCACTATTACTGTGAGTCATTAGGTCCATCAAGGCGTCGCAGTTTCGTTGCCCGATATTTACCAAAGCTTCTCTTACGAGCAAAGGCATCTGCCAATCATTTGTCTCGGTCAATGCGATTGCTATTGGCAAAGCTGCACGCCGGTCACCAATTTTCCCTAAGGATTTAACCGCGCTCCATCGCACATTTATATCTTTGTCCTTTAGTGTGTCGATCAATGGTTCCACAGCGCTTGTTTCACCTAGATCACCCAATACCTCCGCTGCCCAACTACGTTCATGTGAACCATGGTATTTTAACGCTTTGATCAATCCCTTTACATTTTTATTTTGCTTGAATTTGAGAATATCGGGTTTAAACAACATCAGTTATTTTCCTTTTTTCTGCTTGCAAGTAATAAATAGAGTTTACCTGGGTTGTTATTAGCTAAAGTAAGTTTTATTTACTATTTTCAGTATTGTTTTATCCTGAGTCAGTTTCTTAATGGTTTTCATATCAGCATATCGAACAGGGTAGCAAGTGGATTCGATATTTTTTTCCATCAGAGTATCGTACAAATCATATTCTTAATGTGCTTATTTAATACACGAATTAACAGTAAGTGTCAATCACAAATTCGGTGCATACAGGTCTGTATTTGTATCTAATACTTTCTTCATTTGAACGCATGTAAGAATTGAATGCTATTTACCGTGGCTTCTAACTCAAACCGGAGTGGCCAAATTACGTGTCTTCACACATTGATCCATTTAATATCCGAATATACGACTCGGTCCGGAAATAAGATGTGAGAGATTCAACGGCTTGCGTTACTTAATGGCGGGAGAGACGAGGTAACGCCTTTTTGGCGGAACCGGCTGAAGCCAAAGAAAATGCCTGAAAACGCGGTGCATACTCGCCAGTCAAGTGCACGCTTTGTTCGGCGGCAATCTTATTGTGACAACCGTATGATGATCGGATAATCTTTCAGCAGGAAGTCACTGATAACTAAATTGCCATTTTCATCCTCGGTAATAAGCCCTTGTTCAAAGCCGTTGAGTACATCAATACCCGTGGCTTTCCAGCCGGCGAAACCAGGGATTGTGATGGTAGATGGAATACCTGGATCATAATTGACTGCCACACCGTCAGCCCACAGGGCAACCAACCTGCTTCCATCTGAACCTGCGAAAGTGAACATTTGATAGGTCGCAGACTCAGTCTGGGCTTCAACAGCAAACTCATCGGCGCGCATGCCTGAAAATACATTAGCAATATTGCGAATTGTGTTGAATTGAATAAGCCGTTGAGATGACATCCCCCCCAGGCTGACAGCTACATCATTCCCAAAATGCAAAATGATGCCTCGAGCCGTATACTTTGCCCATACAACTTCCGTGTAAGTGGGATCGACAACATCACACCCCCCGCATTGCGAGCCTCCGTAGCTGATCTCTCCGGCGATAAATTCGCCCTGAAAGCCGTTCTTTCTGGCTGTATCCATGATATCTGCCAGCAGGGATGGATAGGCGGCAAAATATTCAGGATATTGTCCGCTATCGGGAATATTGCCATAGAGTGGATGCCATGAGACCACATCTGCAAATTGCATCACGTCTGAATTGAGGATTTTAAATAAATACTCCCGAGACTGAGGATTAACTGTGCCCGAAGTACAGCCAACTACGACTCTTGCTTGAGGGTCTATTTCTTTTATTACTGGAATGGTTCGTTTGGCAAGGTCAACGTAATCTTCAGGCTTGATATATTGTAACGGGAACCCGGCATCTGGCTCATTCCATAATTCGTAATATTGCACACGGCCCTTGAATTGGTTGACAATGAAACGGACATATTCCAAATAATGGGCAATGTCTTCCTCTGTTTCAAACCGGTTCGCAACTTTCCAACCATCGGGATGGTTGGCTTTGTCCCAAAAGTTCAGCATGTAATAGATGTTTATCTTGTTTGAGACAAGCTGGCTGATCCC
>MTKZ01000541.1_pt1 | contig 14594 bp, 10 predicted proteins | sample 1042781 | NCBI WGS metagenome assembly MTKZ01 (sample SAMN06212207, study PRJNA360539) | anaerobic digester metagenome | biome: Wastewater treatment plant; material: sludge; isolation source: anaerobic digester fed with sludge from wastewater treatment plant | place: Denmark: WWTP Viborg ...
TCCGCCTCTCGCGCGGACGCGTCGGTGTCGAGCCTCAACTCTGTCGTGGCATCGGCCGGTATGTCATCCTCTCCGGGTGTGACGAGATCGAACGCCTCGGTGTCGGTTCGCGGCTGGATGTCGTCGAGCTGTGCTACTGGATCTGCCACAGGCAGGGCATCGTCATGATCGGCCGCATCATCTGCCCCAGCAGCAGGCCGCGCTCCCCGTCGGACCTGATAGGCCGGGACGGGACGCCGACGCGCTGGACGGGGCGACAGGATTACTCGGCGATGGGGCATCGAGATCTCCGGAGCATCAGCAGCATCTCGTCGTTCACGGCGACCACGCGCGGAAGCCCCGCAGCGCCAGCGAACTTGGAAGTGGGTAACAGGTCGATCATCTCAAGACGCATTCGCGAAGTATAACAATGGACTGCGATCCCTCGGAACGATGGCGACTTGACTCCTGGTCACTGGATCATCATACTGTACGTACACAACGGCCCAGGTGACGACGGCCGATGCAGGTGATAACAGCCTGCCACATATTCGGTCACGCCCGGGGTGTCACCAAGGATGGGAACAGGCTCGCCATGATTCTCTCAGACCGCGACATTCGCGCAGCGATCGCAGACGGCCGCATCAGGATCACGCCGCAGCCGGATCTTGAGGAGCACCTCGGCTCGGTGTCGATCGACTTCCAGCTCGGCAACACCTTCATGGTGTTCGAGCACTCGCGCTTCTCCTACATCGATCCACGCCAGCCACAGTCGATCGGGGAGGCAATGCGCACGATTGTCGTGCCAGACGGCGAGCCGTTCATCATGCAGGCGGGAGACTTCGCGCTCGCGTCGACGGTCGAATCACTCGAGCTGCCGGATGACCTGCTCGGCCGGTTGGAGGGGCGTTCGTCGATTGCCCGGCTGGGGATCACCGTCCACTCGACCGCGGCCGTGTTCGAGCCTGGCTGGGTCGGCACGGCGACGATGGAGCTATCCAACCTGGGAAGAATGGCGGTCGCGCTCTACCCCGGGATGCGGCTGTGCTCATTCACGTTCGAGACGGTCTCCTCACCAGTCGAGACACCATATCGGCTGAAAAAGGGCAACAAGTACGCCGGCCAGCACGAACCACGCGCGAGCATGCTCTCGGAGGAGCAGTCCCGATTGACAACCGAGCCGAATGGCGCCCGCGACTAAGTAGAGAAAGGGACACACCATGCGCTGGGTACCCGAGCGATTCACGACCTATCGGCGTCGCCCCACGTCCGAGGGACGACACACCCGTGGATCCCGTCTCAATCGCGCGCCGCTGACCGCGCCCAGACGCTCCCCACTCCGCCAGACGCCGGCCTGGTCCCACCGCTCGCGGGCCGAGGTTCGTCCCCTTCGCCGGGTTCGCCACTGCCCCGATCACCGCTAATCGCGCGCTCGCGCGTCTTCCTTGCTCCAATGCTCTCGATCGCCGATTCTTGCGGTCGAATCCATCGAGTATTGCCGGTTCTGCCGCAAATTACTGGTAGAATGAACGTATCGAGACATCGCCGCGCGGTGAGCCGCCGGCAGGAGGGAGACTAGGAGAAGTATGGTCACTGAGACGAAGCTCGACGACTACAAACTGCTGATCGGCGGAAAGATGGTCGACGCCGCGAGTGGCGAGACCTTCGATAGTTACAACCCGGCGACCGGCCAGGCGTTCGCCCGCGTCGCCAAGGCCGGCGCCGAGGATGTCGACCGCGCCGTCGCCGCCGCCCGCAAGGCGTTCGACGAGGGGCCGTGGCCGAACATGGCGCCGAGCGAGCGCGGGCGCGTCCTGCTGAAAATCGCCAATCGCATCCGCGAACGAGCCACCGAAATCGGCACGATCGAGAGCCATGACGCTGGCAAGCCGCTGACGCGCGCGATCGGCGAGATCATGGGCAGCGCGGCTGTCTATGAGTACTATGCGGGCGCAGCCGACAAGTTCTACGGCGAGACACTGCCGCTGGGCGGCAATATCGTCAACACCACCTGGCGCGAGCCGGTTGGCGTCGTCGGACAGATCGTGCCCTGGAACTTCCCGTTCATGATGGCGACGTGGAAGGTCGCCCCGGCGCTGGCCGCCGGCTGCACGATCATCCTCAAGCCGGCCTCGAACACCCCGCTGACAGCGGTGCTGCTCGGCGAGATCTGCTACGAGGCGGGCCTGCCGGAAGGCGTCATCAACGTCCTCCCTGGCCCGGGCGCCGAGATCGGCGAGTACATGTCGGCGCACCCACAGATTGACAAGATCGCCTTCACTGGTGAGACAACAACGGGCGCGGCCATCCTGCGAGCCTCCTCCAGCACGATCAAGAAGGTCTCGCTGGAGCTCGGCGGCAAGAGCCCGAACATCATCTTCGCCGACGCCGACCTGGAGAAGGCCGCAGCGGCGGCTATCCCGGCAGCGTTCTACAACTCCGGCCAGGTCTGCACGGCGCGGACGCGCCTGTTCGTCGGCAGCAAGGCATACGACGATGTCATGCAGGTGCTGGTCGATCAGGCTGAGTCGTGGAAGGTTGGCAACCCAAGCGATCCGACCACGATGATGGGCCCGGTCGTCTCTGGCGGTCAGTGGGACCGCGTCACCTCCTACATCGACATCGGCAAGAACGAGGGAGCCGAACTGATCTACGGTGGCGCGAGGCCGTCGACGATGGCCGATGGCCACTTCATCCAGCCGACGATCTTCGGCCAGGTGACGAACGACATGCGGATCGCCCGCGAGGAGATCTTCGGCCCAGTCCTGTCGGTTATCCCGTTCATGGACGAGGAAGATCTCATCCGTGAGGCAAACGCCAACGAGTACGGGCTGGCGGGCTCGGTCTGGACGCGCGACATCGGCAAGGCGATGCGCGTGGCCCGGGCGCTACGGACCGGCCAGGTCGCGATCAACTCGAACGGCGGCCCGGGCGTTCTCGGCCCATTCGGCGGCTACAAGAAGTCTGGCATCGGCCGCGAGCTTGGCATGTATGGCATGGAGCTGTACACCGAGGTCAAGAACATCTACATGGACCTGAACCCGTAACACGCGGGGAAACTCAGCGTTCAGGCGAGGCCGGGGTCACTTCGACCCCGGCCTNNCTCCCGGCCTCGCCGCATTTTCGCGAGCAGCAACAACGACACAAAATCAGCTCGGAGATATTCACCTACATATCGCGCGCCGCATCTTATGCCTATGACAGAAACATCACTGCGCCAACAGGTATTGCATTCAGCCGGTTGTGTGCTATATTTGCTTCTATCGACGCAAGCCGAATCGATAGGAGACGTGGGGATGTCACGCAGGTGGCTGTCAGCTGTCGTTGGAAGTTTACTCGCGCTGCTGCTCGTGCCGATCGCGCAGGCGGCAGATACGAACCTGGGGGACCTATCGCTCTCCTCGTCCAACTGGGCAGAGGACAGCGGCAACTTCCCAGGGATTTGGGACCTGACGCAAGGTGATATGACGATCAGCTTCACGTACGATGGAAACGGGCTGGTGGATGCGTCCGGTGCTCATGCTTGGGCGGAGCTCGGCGTTCGATCTCTGCATAGCGGCGGATTCAACTTCAACCCGAACTCGCGCTACACGTACAACACGACCACGTTCGACTTGCGCGCCGAGGGAAGTTCAACTGATGTAGGCGATGTGACGGTCTCATCGGACGAGACAAACATCTACGTCAAATTCGTGGTCAATTCAGGATCAAACTGTACGATCGCGAGGACGCGTGTCCAGGCTGGATCATCGGTTAGTGGCTTCCCACGGACGTGGTGGGGCGACGCAGTGCCCAGCCGCTTCAATCACCAGACGATCCACTCACCTCAGGTCATCGAATACGTCTACACGATCTCCCGCTCCGAGGTTGGTGACGGTGACGTCTACGTTGCAGCGAACGCGCAGATTTACTGCGACACTCAGCGGAACCCCCGTTCCAGGATCGTCCGGACCTGTATCGACGCATGGGCCGGAGGAGTGCCGTTCTCGCGCATCGGCGACACACGCTACGCGATCTATGACTCAAGTGCCACACGGGTGGATGGGTCGGGTGTATGGTTCGCCAGTGACTACGATTGGACGGCGGGGACATTCGGTCCCGATCCGGCTGGATCACCAAGTCTCGATATCGACGACAAGTTCACAATTTCAAGATTCGGCGGGCACGCTGAGGGAGACTACAACCTTCCCCAGACACCACCGGATCCCTGGAACAACACCCACTTCTGGTTTGACCGCGACGACGTCGATCAGTGGCAGGCAGCGATGTGGGGCATGGCCCCCGGAGTGAGCTACAACACGAACGGGATCTATCATGTCGTCATTACCCTGCACGCCACGAGCGCGACAGCGGGCACGGCCTACATGACCGTCAACGGCGCCTCGCAGGGTTTCTACAGTAATGGATGGAAGGACGCCGAGCCAGAGATCTATCCAGCGGGCATGACATTCACGGGTGACATGCAGCAGCTACAAGTCTTCTACGGTCTCCTCGGCTATGGCGCGACGCATTCGGTCACGTTCTCGGACATTACCATCGGTCAGTAACTCGTTCGGGATACTGAATCACGCGGCGGCTCCACTCCGGAGCTGCCGCGTCCTTGTTCCGGCTACCAGTGCGGGCAGTGGGACCGCGTACGCATCTTCTCGATCTGCAACTGGGCGGTCGCCTCCACCAGGCTCTCACCGTCCTCCCCGTCCGCTATCCCTCCGCCCGTGGAATACTTGAGTTTGCCCTTGCCGGCGGGCGAACGGCGCAGCGGAGACGACCTGGAGGATGGATGTTTCGGACCTACGAGCAGCAGGCGATCACGCGGATCAACGACATCATCGGCGAGCTCGGGTTCCAGCCGCGTCCGTTCGAGATGCGAGCGATCCCATTCTCCGGCCAGTGGGGCACGGCGTCGTCGGTCGCCTACGCGCTGGCCAACGAGGCTGCTGCCGACGAGCCGGTCGATGAATCGCTGTCCAAGAAGGAGCGCAAGCAGCTCCAGCAGGGGCTGATGCGCGAGAAAGCCCAGGACATTGCCGAGCAGGTAGCGACGAAGCTGCTCGAAGCCGGCGACTATGCGCGGGTAGAGGCAGTCAACGGGTATATCAACATCTACTTCGACACGAATCTGGTGGCCAACGAGGTCGTCGGCGCCGTCCGCGCGCTCGGCGCGGGATATGGCCGGGGCGAACACAAGGCCGACAAGGTCATGATCGAGTTCTCGCAGCCGAACACCCACAAGGAGTTCCATGTCGGTCACCTGCGTAACGCGTCGCTGGGTGATGCCGTTTCGCGGATCACCGAATTCGCCGGCTACGACACGGTCCGCGCCAACTACATCGGCGATATCGGGATGCACGTCATCCGGTGCCTGTGGTGCTTCCTGGCGTTCCACGAGGACGAGAAGGAGCACATCGCGCCGGCCGAACGCGGCCGCTGGCTCGGCAGCCTCTACGCAGAAGCTGTGGCGCGTCTGGAATATCGCGACCAGGTCGTCGGGCNNCTCTATGCGGAGGCCGTCGCGCGGCTGGAGTACCGCGACCAGGTCGTCGGCCTCCTGAACGAGATGGCGAAGATGGACTCGCTCTTCAGCGGCGCGATCGACCGGCTGATGAAGGAGCTCTACAAAGCCAGCGGCCACGGCGAGGATGTCGCCTATCTGCTCGGCCAGGTTGCCAATCGCCGCGAGATCAAGCCAGACGCTATCTATAGCGACCGGACGATCGCCGCATTCTGGCCAGTGCTCGGCGCGCAACTGGATGCGGAGCTGGAGCAGCTCCGCGCCGACGGGCCGCACCAGGCGCCGCCGATCCCGTCGCACTCGGGTGGGCCACCGACGATCCCGCCGCTCGTGACGTTGGAGGACACCGAGGAGCGCCACGCTCGCTGGCAACGGCTCGGTGACCACCTCGACTGGTGGCCACACGTGCCGCGGTGGCAGCAGGAGGTCCGCGAGACGTTCCAGCACTGGGAGCAACGCGACGCCAGGTTTCTGGCGCTGTGGGACGAGACAAAGCGCTGGAGTATGGACGGCTTTCACCGCATCTACGACGAGCTGGGAATTCCGTTCGATGTCTGGTTCTTCGAGAGCGAGGTCGAGGACGAGGGTCGCGCAATCGTCCAGGAGCTGCTCGAACGCGGAATCGCTGAAGTCAGCGACGGGCTGCCGGTCGTCAAGATTGACGAGCAGCTCGGGCTGGAGAAAGAGACCTATCGGACGTTGCCGATCCTGCGCTCCGACGGGACGACGCTCTACTCGACCAAGGACCTGGCGCTGACCCGGCGCAAGTTCGAGGACTACGGGATCGATCGCTCCGTCTGGGTCATCGACGTTCGCCAGTCGCTGTACATGCAGCAGGTCTTCAAGATCATGAAGCTCTACGGCTTCGAGCAGGCCGACAACTGCTTCCACCTCGGGTACGAGACGGTCATGCTGCCGGAAGGCGCGATGAGCAGTCGCCGCGGAAACGTCGTGCTCTACGACGATCTGGCCAACGAGGCCAAGCGTCGCGCGCGGGAGATCATCGAGGAGAAGGTTCGACAGCTCGACCTTGCCGAGGAACAGCGTCAGAAGATCGCCCAGCAGGTAGCAATCGGCAGCTTGAAGTACATGATGCTGGCGCGCGACAACAATCGCGTCCTTGTCTTTGATATAGAAGAGGCGCTCTCCTTCGAGGGGCATGCCGCGCCATATATCCAGTATGCCCACGCGCGCGCATGTCGGATCCTCGAGCGTGTTGGCGAGCTACCGCCGGCCGGCGACGTCGCATTCGTCGACCTCCAGCCGGAAGAGACGGACCTGATCCAGCAGATCGGCGTCTTTCCCAGCGAGGTGCAGCGGGCTGCCGACGAGTACAAGCCACTGGTGATCGCCAATTTTGTCTTCGAGCTGGCCCGTCACTTCAACGACTTCTACGCCGATATCGACAAGCGCCCGGTCCTGACGGCGTCCGAGCCACAGCGGTCGATGCGGATCGCGCTGGTCGACGCGACCCGCCAGGCGCTGGCCAATGGGCTCGGCTTGCTCGGTATCGCGGCTCCGGACGTGATGTGATGATGCGCCATGATTCTGGCAAGCCCAACCGGCTCTCCGACCCGGCCGTGCCTGTTGATGTGTTCCGGGTTCCGATGGCGCTCGGCGCGAACCGCGAGGGGGTAGACCAGGGCGCGACCACGCTCGATAACGCCCTGCGTCGCCGACTCGAAACACGAGGCTACACGCAGATCCTCGGTCGGCTGCAGCCATCGGTTGATATTCCAGTGACGCCTCTCGGCCCAGATCGGGGCGACGAGCCAAACGCCTGGTATGCGAATGAGATCGCAGCAGCCTGCGCGACGCTGGCCGGTGGTGTCGCGGAGACAGTCGGCGCCGGCAGGTTTGCCCTCCTCCTTGGCGGCGACCACGCGCTTGCTGTCGGATCGCTGGCGGGCGCCGGGGTCGCCGGCCGGCTTGGCGTCATCTGGGTCGACGCCCACGCCGATATCAACACACCAGAGACCAGCCCGAGCGGCAACGTCCACGGTATGCCGCTGGCTGCCGCGCTTGGCCAGGGGCCACGGCAGCTGGCCGCAGTTGGCAGCCAATCCGGCCTTCGGCTCGATGACCTCATCTACATCGCCGTCCGAGATCTCGACCCTGGCGAACGCGAGCTGCTGGCCGACGGTCCCGCCCTCGTCTGGACGGCTGACGATGTCGAGATCCGTGGGATTGCAGAGATCGTCACCGCCTCAGTGGACCGGCTACTGGCAAACGGCATCGATGCCCTCCACCTCTCCTTCGATCTCGACGCGCTCGACCCAACTGTCATGCCGGGGACCGGCACGCGCGTGCCGGGAGGGCTGACCTACCGCGAGGCAACCCGGCTGCTCGCGCTGCTGCGCAGGAGCGGGCTGCCGATCGTCTCAGCCGATGTCGTCGAGCTGAATCCGCTGCTCGACCCAAGCGGGGGATCGACCGCCGTCGCCGCGGCAATCGCCGGCGCGCTTCTGGGAGAGACGATCCTGTAGGACGCTGGCTTGTGGCGGTACAATCGCCCAGTTGCCGGCCAGCGGCCGGGCGCGAGGGATCGGAGATCCGCCACGGCTCACCCGGACGACACAGCCAAACCACCTGCAGATCCAGCTGCCGAGACGCAGCCGAAGCTCGGCGGATCGATCACCGTAGCTCTGCGTCTGTACTCCTCGTTCCGGATGATGTGGCTGGGGACGGTCGCGACGAACCTCGGCCAGTGGATGCAGAACATCGCCCTCGGCTGGTACATGCTGGTGCTGACCAACTCACCGCTGTGGGTCGGGCTGATTGGGTTCGCGGCCGGCGTTCCCTATCTGCTGATCACACTGCCGGCCGGCGCACTGATCGACCGCGCCGACGAGCGTCGCGTACTGATGGCCACCCAGTGGGCTGCGATGGGCACGGCGACGCTGCTCGCCGCATTGATCCTGAGCGGGTCCGCCGAGAGCTGGCACTTGCTGGTCGCGGCAGCGATAAACGGCGCGATTATGGCAGTCAACGGCACCGTTCGGCAGACGTTCGTGCCGTCGCTGGTCCCGCGCGAGCATCTGGCGAACGCAGTCTCGCTCAGCTCGGCTGGGGCGAACGCGATGCGGATTATCGGGCCGTCGATCGCCGGCGGGATCATCGGGTTGTTCGGCGTCGCTATCTGCTTCATCATCCAGGCGTTTGCGCTGGCCGGCGCGCTACTCGCAACGATGCGAATCGAGCCGGTTCCGAACGAGCGCGGCGGGATCGCGCCGGGCGGAATCCTCGACGGTTTCACCGAGGTGCGCCGCAAGCCTGCTATTGGCTCACTCATGCTGTTGACCGCGATCCCGGCAACGCTGGTGTTTCCCTACATCCAGCTGATGCCTGTCTTCGCGCGCGACGTGTTCGATATCGGGGCTGCCGGGCTTGGGATACTGATGGCAGCCAGCGGCGTCGGCGCGTTGACCGGGGCGCTCGTTGCGGCGACGATGGACCGGGTCGAGCGCAAAGGGCTCGCCGTCATGATACTGGCGACGGTCTACTGCGCGGCTGTCGCTGGCTTCGCCGCCAGCCCCGGGCCGATCCTGGCGATGGTGGGGCTGTTCATGGCCGGCATCACCGGCTCGATCTTCGGGTCGCTCAGCAACGCGCTCTTACTGCTGCTCAGCAACGCGCGAGTCCGCGGGCGCGTGATGGGTGTCTACATGCTGACGAGTGGCTTCACGCCGTTTGGCGCGCTCGCCCTCGGCGCGATTGCCGAGCGGGCAGGCACGCCGAAAGCTGTGACCGGGGCGGCGCTGTTGGCGATGGTGCTGGTTGGCCTCAGCACGACTCGTATGAAAGAGCTTCGCACGACGTAGCACAATGGCGCCGGCCGCAGGGAGGAGACGCGAGCAGCAGGCGTCCTGGTCGCGCGATCGCACGGACCGTCACCTGGCGATTGTTCGTTCACGTGGAGATCGACGAGATCACCATGACACCGGCATGAGTGTGTCGGTGATGACCATCCATGGGGAGAGGAGCACACGATAATGGCGACAACACCATCGGCTGGCAAGGGGCTGGAGCGACGCGCCCCGGTGGAGCTGGGCCTTGACCCGGAACGGCTCGACGCTGCGATCGCGTTCATCAAGGAGCACGAAGCGAAGGGGGATCACCATACCCGTGTCGCGCTCGACCTGCCAGATAATGAGATCGTCGGACCGCTGAAGGACCGTGGCGGGCACAACGGCATGATCCTGCGCCGTGGCGCGGTTGCCGCCGAGTGGGGCGATATCGACCGGGTGGATATGACCTACAGCATCTCGAAGAGCTACCTGTCGACCGTTGCCGGCCTTGCGTTCGATCGCGGGATGATCCCCGATCTCGACGCACGCGTCTGTGCCCTGGTCCCAACCGCACACTTCAGTGGCGAGCATAACGGACAGATCACCTGGCGCCATCTGCTCCAGCAAACGAGCGAGTGGACCGGCACGCTCTGGGGCAAGCGCGATATCGCGGACCGGCGCAAGGGGGTTGACCGAGCGATTCAGACGCCCGGCACGTTCTACGAATACAACGACGTGCGAGTGAACCTGCTCTCGTTCGCACTGATGCAGATCTGGCGCCGGCCGCTGCCGGAGGTTCTGGACGAGCACGTCATGGGGCCGATCGGCGCGTCGGATACGTGGGTATGGCACGGCTACAGCACATCCTGGGAGGACATCGACGGAAAGCGCATCCACGGCGTCTCTGGCGGCGGACATTTCGGCGGCGGCGTCTGGATCGCCACACCCGATCATGCTCGATTCGGCCAGCTCTTCCTTCAGCGCGGTCGCTGGGGTGGCCGGCAGATCCTCTCCGAGCGCTGGATCGACGAGGCAACGACACCCAGCACGGTCGAACCGGTCTACGGCTTCATGTGGTGGCTCAATCCCGACCACCTGCAGTTCCCGAGCTTGCCCACCAACAGTTACGCTGCCCGCGGCGCCGGGAGCAACATCATCTGGGTCTCCCCCGACCACGACCTCGTCGTCGTCCTTCGCTGGATCGACGGCGAATCGACCGACGCCTGCCTGGCAAAGGTGCTGGAGGCGGTGGAGTAGCGGCGGGGAGCGGGATAGACGGATGGGTGAATTCGAACGATTGGGTAGGGACACCCTGATTGCTAGTTGCCGTCCATGGGACTTGGCCGGACACTGACGGATCTTCACCGCCGCGGNNAGTAGGGACAGGGCTCGCCCTGTCCTCGGCCCGCAGGCCGACATCTCCGCGCCGATGACATAGTAGTTCTCCTGCGAGTAGTCGAACCCTTCCAGGCGGGGCGATGAGCGTCGGGAGCGAGGTTCGGCCTGTTCCTGGCACACCCGAATCTCCTTGACCAGCACGCGTGTAGCGGCCTGTGGGCCGCAGACAGCGCGAGCGCTGTCCCTACGAAACGACCAGCAGCACATCCCTCTCGCCTCACGCGGGCGAGGCAGATCGCCGCGCCCGCGTCGTCGTGGGTCGTTATGCGTTATCGACCATTGCCTGGCCGGACTTGAGGACGAGAAGGATGTTGCGCAGAGCGCCGATGTCGTCCATGGCATTGCCGCGGACGGCGAGGATGTCGGCGCGCTTGCCGGGCGCTAGTGAGCCGAAATCGTCAGAGCCGATCGCCTCGGCGGCCTGGCTGGTGCCGGTGCGGATCGCCTGCGCCGAGCTTGCGCCGACGTGCTCGACTAACAGCTCGAGGTCGAGCTGGAAGTCATCGAAGCGGGTCATCGTGACGCCTGCGTCGTTGCCGGAGACGAACTTCACACCCGTGTCCCAAAGCTTCCGGAGGCTATCCACTCGCTGGTTGCGGGTTGCGGCGAACGGGTTGTCAATGCCCTCTTGCTCCATCCACTGGCGGGCGCGCTCGCCGACGCCAAAGGTCGGGCAGACGTAGATGCCCTTCTCGGCGACCTCGTCGGCGACCGGCTGCTCGTAGTGGACGCCATCGGGGACCATAAATGAGCAGTGCTCGATCGTGCGGACCTGCGCGGCGACGGCGTTGCGGATGCCCGGCGTGCCGTGGCAGTGGGCGGCGACGTAGCGGCCGAGGCGGGCCGAGTCCTCGACGATCGCCTTCATCTGCGCCTCGTCGAACTGCGCCTCGCGCGGGTTGGTGTTCGGCGTCAGCCCGCCACCGGTCGCCATGACCTTAACGAAGTCCGCGCCGGCCTTGACCTGCTCGCGGACGGCGCGGCGCGCCTCCTCGACAGTATCGACCTCGTTGCCGAAGAAGTAGCAGTGGCCACCTGTCGAGGTCAACACATTGCCGCTGGCCCAGACGTGCGGCGCGGCGATCAGGCCGTCCGCCGACGCCTGGCGGACCGAGAAGACGATCGAGTCGAGTGTGCCGCAGTCGCGGATTGTCGTCACGCCGGACATAATCGCCTGGCGGGCGTGCTCGACAGCGCGCATCATCTTCTGCTCGTACGTGTCGTAGAGCGCATCGTGCAGGCACTGGCGGCTACCCGACAGCGTCAGGTGCGTATGCATGTTCACCAGACCCGGCAGGATCGTCGCGTCGCCCAGGTCGCGCGCGCCACTGGCTGCCGAGCCGAGATCCTCGCGCCGGCCGATCGCCTTGATCTTGCCGTTCTCAATCTGGACGAACCCGTCGCGGATGAACTCGTCCCCAGTAGCGTCGAATACCGTCTTCGCCAGCAGAGTCGTAACTGCCATGATTTCTCCCCACTCTCCGCGTCGCGCGGCGCCGTTGCGCTAATGGGCGTATCTTCGCACGATCGGCCGGCGGCTGTCACCGGCGACGGTAGCCGAAACCTGCGCACTACCGATTGAGCCAACTTTGCGACATGGGCAATGTCCTGTTATGGTTCAGCGAACTGACACATAAGGAGCGCCGACGATGGCACAGACCCGGCTCCTGATCGTCCCTTCCGATTTCGTCGCCTGGCCAGGACTAATCGACCAGCTCAGAGCAGTCGAGACCGTCCGGGTCGTCGGAGTCACACGCTCGTGGTCGGAAGCGTTGAGGGTGGGTGAGATTAGCCGGCCCAATGTCGTCCTCGCCGCCGAGCCATGTGGTGATGAACCGGTCTTGCAGCCGCTCCGGCAGATGCGTCGGATCCTACCGAACGCGACGTTCGTGATCCTGACGACCTCCTTCGACCCCGACCATCTGTTAATGCTCGCGGAGGTAGGGGTGTCCGGTTACCTCCGATGGGACGGTCTGACGAGTTACGACACCTTGCCGCACCTGGCGATCGCGATGAACGGCAAGACGGTCGTGCTGCACAATGACATCGCCGAGGCCTACGTCAATGCGATGCGGACGCGCTTCTGCCTGATCGCCGAGCCGCCGACAATCTCGGAGCGAGAAGGCCGAATCCTGAGCATGATGGGGCGAGGGTACTCGGTTCCTGAGATCGCGGCGCAGATGGAGATGAGCCCACGGACCGTCGAGCGAGCCGTCGCAGGTCTCCGGGAGCGCTTTGGCGCTGGCTCTCGCGAGGAGCTCCTGATTCGCGCAACGCTGTGTGGTTATCTGCCGTGATGGCGTCTTGGCATCGATCCGCCATCATGTTGGCAGTACAGTGCCATGATTTTGGCGGAACTCCCGATGGGCGTCCATTGTCGGCTGTTCGATGATTGACATTATCAACGGTCGCACGTCGGAGGGATAGGAGCCTGAACGATAGCAGCCACCAAACCCCGCTAGTTAGTCGTGTTCGTGATCGTCATACTGTTACTCGTCGCATCCGTGTTCCCGCTCGTCGGCCAGGCGCGAGCAGATACACCAGGCATCTCGGCGGTCCGGACTATTCTCGGCCGTCTCAACGAGCTCCACGATCAAGGGGCCATCGATGCGGCGAGCGAATTCTTCGACTCGCTATCGATCGAAGAGCAAACAGCGGTTGTATCAGCGAACCAGACTGTTGAAATCGGCGCCGGACAACGCGATTCCGCGTCTCTGCTAGACAATTCATTACTGTTATCATCTGGCTGCTACGGGCCGTACACTGAATATATATACGGGAAGAATGCTCTTAGTATCGTAGTATGGAAGTTCTATCATCAAATCCAGTTGTGTGCGAATGGAAGTGCAGTCACTGACGCATGGTGTTCCTCTTGGGCAAGCAATGTCTCATGGGGATACACTTGGCAGGGTCACAACGTCTATTGTCAGGTTACATATGGCGGCCTTGGATACACTTCTATCAAGTATTTCTCGCGAGGCATCTTCAAGGGATGTGTCGAGTGGTGGTGCCAGACATATCAACCGTGGATTGCCCAGCAGGGTGACTATTACGGCAACTACTGGGTTTGGTGGGGGTAAGCGCGGTACCGGGACCCTCGCGAATCCTGATATCCGCGCAACCATCAGGCACCTGGAGAAAACATGCTTATTGTAGGACTCATCGGCGCGTGCCTGATCATGGCCGCTTCTGTCCTCGCTTGGCGAACTCGATCAGCGGGGCGAGCAGGGGGAATAGCAGTTCAGTTATTCATCTTCCTGGGCGGCATCGTAGGAATTCTCCTGGTCGTCGGGGCGCTGTGGTTCACAACTGATATCAAGTCTGAGAACCTCGGAGGTGAACCTGGCACGGGACCTACGCCAACTGTAGTTCGTGTGCCCTAGTACAGGGTGGTAAGTTGATTCGGCGACCGACCACGAGCACGGTAGTTGTCCTTGCCCTCTTGCTAGCTACGCTCGCTGGCTGCGGCGCCCCGGCCTGGAACAGCGACTGGCAGCGAATTGCCTTCGTTCGGATGTCCTCCGAAGGATGCTCCGACGTGATCACCACCGAGAGGACGAGCCGTGAGGTCCAGCGAGTGACGACAAACCAGCCGGCCCAAGGGCACAACAGAGCGAGGAGGATAGTCGCATGAGGCGTTCCCGATCTCGCTGGTGGCTCTTCGCCGGGGTCATCGCGCTTGCCATGGTTGCGCTGCTGGTCATGCCAGGGCTGCTCTCGACTGGTCGTTCACAAGCGCCAACGACGCCGTCGCTACCGATCGTGACAACCTCGGCCGGTATGACCGTGAGCCTGACGAATGTCGAGCTTGCGGCGGACCGCACTGTTCTCACGTTCACGATTGTCGACGCTGATACGGGCAGTGGGCCGGCACTCGCGCAGCTCGATGCTCCTGCGCCAACGGATCTGCGCCTTGA
>MTKZ01001858.1_pt2 | contig 14588 bp, 13 predicted proteins | sample 1042781 | NCBI WGS metagenome assembly MTKZ01 (sample SAMN06212207, study PRJNA360539) | anaerobic digester metagenome | biome: Wastewater treatment plant; material: sludge; isolation source: anaerobic digester fed with sludge from wastewater treatment plant | place: Denmark: WWTP Viborg ...
AGGTGCTCGGCCAGCACGTCGAGTTCGTCCACACCGCGGATCACGAGCGGCGCGTTGGCGTCCAGGACGACGTGGGCGATCTCGTCGTCGCGCATCGCATCGTTGACCGGCGCCGGGATGGCACCGGCCCGGGACACCGCCAGGGTGGCCAGGAACAGCTCGACCGAGTTGGGCATCGCCAGCACCACCCGGTCGCCGGAGCTGATCTTGTCGTCCTCGACCAGCGCCGCCGCCCAACGGTCAACCAACTTGGCGGCGCCGGCCACGGTCAGCTTGGTCGCCGGAACGCCCGTGCGGGCTTCGGCGGCCTGGTCGACCAGCACCGAGCCACCGTGGACGGCCGCGGCCCGTGCCAGGAGCGAGCCCAGCGTTTGCCTGGAGCGAACCATGGCGACACGCGCGGCCTGACGGCGCCCCATACGAATGATCGGCCCGATCATCGCCCCACCTTTTCCAGCGGGGCCCACGACAACAGCAGGCGCTTTTCGCCTTCGCTGGGAAAGCGGATCGTCGCCTCCGCCCTGTCTCCCCGGCCTTCGATGTCGAGGATGACCCCCTCACCGAAGGTGGCGTGCAGCACATCGTCGCCCACCCGCAAACCCGAATCGTCGCCCAACCGGGGGCCTTCGTCGGCGCCCGCTCGTGGACCCAACCCCGATCCGGCACCCACGCCGATGGAGCGCACCCCCACCACCCCCGACGATGAGGCCCGTTCTCGCCGCGCGTCCCTGCCGGCGAGGGAGGTCCGCCCACCTCCGGACCAGCTGCCCGACGTGCCTGGACGGCGGGAACCACGGGTCGAGGATCCCTCGGCATCCTCGATCAGTTCTTCGGGGATCTCGCCCACAAACCGGCTCGGGGGGTTGTAGTTGGTGGCTCCGTGCAACGTTCGACTCCAGGCGTTGGTGAGGTACAGACGCTCGCGCGCCCGTGTGATCCCGACATAGGCCAGACGACGTTCCTCCTCGAGCTGGGCCGGCTCGCCAATCGAGCGCATGTGAGGAAAGACGCCCTCCTCCATGCCGATGAGGAAGACGACCGGATACTCGAGCCCTTTGGCCGAGTGCAGCGTCATCATGACCATCTCCCCGGCGGTGGGATCGTCCTCGTCGGGCAGGTTGTCGGTGTCGGCAACCAGGCTGACCTGCTCCAAGAACTCGGGCATCGAGTCGTACTCCGCGGCGACGCCGACCAGCTCGGCCAGGTTCTCGAGGCGCCCCTCCGACTCGATCGTGTGCTCGGCCTCCAGCTCGGCGATATAGCCGGTGCGCTCGAGCAGGTCTTCGAGCAGCGGAGCCGGTGCCAACCCCCCACCCCCGGTGCCCGTGCCGTCGCCGTCGCCGTCGCCGTCGCCGGTCGGCGCCAAGCCATCGATGATCTCCAGAAACCGTTCGACACCCCGCTGCGCCCGGGACGACACCCCGGCGGCGTCCGCGTGGCGAAGCGCCTCGACGAAGCTCAGCGAATGGGCCCGTGCGTAGGCGTCGACCCGACCGATCGTCGTGTCCCCGATGCCCCGCTTGGGCACGTTGACGATGCGCTTGGCCGACACCTCGTCGGCCGGGTTGACAATCGTCTGCACGTACGCCAGCGCGTCTTTGATCTCACGTCGATCGTAGAACCGCGTCCCGCCGAGCACCCGGTAGGGCACCCCCTGGCGAAACAACGCCTCCTCGAGCACGCGGCTCTGGGCGTTGGCACGGTAGAAGACGGCAACGTCGGGGTAGTTCACCGTGCCCGAGTCGACCAGGCGGGCGATTTCCTGGGCGACGTAGCGGGCTTCGTCGCCCTCGTCGTCACCGACGTAGCGCACGATCTGGGCACCCCCCGACTCGTCGGTCCACAGATCCTTCGGGCGGCGAGACATGTTGTTGGCGATCACCGCGTTGGCAGCGTCGAGAATTTTCTGAGTGGAGCGGTAGTTCTGGTCCAGCACGATCTGGGTGACGTCGGGGAAGGCCGACTCGAACTCCAAGATGTTGCGCAGGTCGGCACCCCGAAAGGCGTAGATCGACTGATCGGAGTCGCCGACCACGCACACGTTGTGGTGGGCGCCCGCCAAGAGGATCACCAGCTCGTTCTGCACCCGGTTGGTGTCCTGGTACTCGTCGACCATCAGGTAGCGGAACCGTCGCTGATACTGCTCGAGCACGTCGGGCTCGGTGCGCAGCAGCTCGACGGTCACGCCGAGGAGGTCGTCGAAATCCATCGCGCCGGCAGCCCGCAGACGCGTCTGGTATTCGGCGTACACGTCGGCGACCTTGCGCTCCATGATGTGGCCGGCTTCCTCGGCCATTTGTTCGGGCGTGCGCAGCTCGTTCTTCGCCAGCGAGATCTGGGACTGGACCGAACGGGCGGGCATCCGTTTGGTGTCGATGTTGAGGTCGCGAAGGACGTAGCCGATCAGCCGGGTGGCGTCGGCCTGGTCGTAGATCGTGAACGAGCTCGGATATCCCAGCCGACTGCCGTCGCGTCGCAGGATGCGGACGCAGGCGGAGTGAAAGGTCGACACCCACATCTTCTGGGCGACCGGCCCAACGAGCGCGCCCACCCGGTAGCGCATCTCGTCGGCCGCTTTGTTGGTGAACGTGATCGCCAGGATCTCGAACGGCGACACGTTGTCCTGCTCGATCAGCCGGGCGATGCGGTGGGTGAGCACCCGGGTCTTGCCCGAGCCGGCCCCCGCCACGACCAGCAGTGGCCCCTCACCGTGCAGCACCGCCTCCCGTTGGGCTGGGTTGAGGCCGTCGAGGAGGTGGGGTGACATACCCGCCCATCCTATGGCGACCGACCGACAACTCACCGACGAGACCGCCACCGAAGCCGGGAGCCCGGAGGCACCCCCGAGCACACTCCACACTCCCCCGGTTGCCGGCGATGCCGGGAGCCCGAAGCCACCCCCAGCGCACTCCACACTCCACGGTTGCCGGCGGTTTGCCGGGCAGGTCGGGCTCCGCTCAGATACGCACGGCGATCGGGGTACCGTTGAAGCGGTAGATCGAGGCGACCTTGACCACGTCACCGGTGCGGGGTGCGTGCACGTATTGGCCGCCACCGATGTAGATGCCGATGTGGTGCACCGGCGAGCCGTAGGCGACCAGATCGCCCGGCACCAGCTCGCCGACGCTGATGCGGCGGCCCATCGCCACCTGCATGCGGGACGAGTGGGGTAGGCCACCGCGACCTGCTTGGGCGTACGCCCAGAGCACCAGACCGGAGCAGTCGAAGCCGCCGGGCGATTGGCCGCCCCACCGGTAGGGCGTGCCCCTCATCGAGAGCGCAGCCTGCACGGCCCGCTGCCCCGAGGACGAGGGCGGTGGTGGCGGTGGTGGCGGCGGTGGCGGTGCTACCGGCCTGGGCGTGGTGGGGGGCGGGGCCGTCGGACGCGTGGTCGTCGGACGCGGTGCCCGAGTGGTCGGGGCAGCCGTCGGCTTCGGCGCCGGGGCCACAGCCCTTGCCGCTCCCGCTCGCTTCGGGGCGCTGGACTTGGACGTCGGTGATGCCTTGGCGGCCGATCCCGCCTTGGGCTTGGCCTTGGCTTTCGCCGTCGGCGTGGGCGCAGGCGACGTATCGGCGGCGGACCCAGAACCGTCACCCGACGATGAGGCCGCCGACTCGCCATCCTCGGTCTCGGCGCTCTCGCCAGCCGCTGTCTCCCCTGCTCCGGCGGCGGTTTCGGCCTGGGCCTGGACCTGTGCGTCCGCCTCTGCCTGCGACTCGGCCTGAGCCTGGGCTTCCGCCTCGGCCTGTCGCCGCTCGGCCTCGGCCCGCTCGGCTTCGAAGCGCTGGCGTTCCTCGCGTTCCAACGCTTCGGCCAGGTCGCCCTTCACCTGAGCCTCGCTGGCAGCGAGTTCCCCCTCGACCGTCTTCATCTCCGCACGCGACGACTCGATGCGCTCGCGGGCCGTCGCCTTGGCAACGGCGGTCTCGTCGAGAAGCTCCTGCTTGGAGGAGAGGTCGGACCGGGCGGCTCGCACCTCTTCAACCGCCTGTTCGCGGTTGCCCTGGGCCGTCGCCAACAACGTGCGCGAGCGGATCGCATCTGTCGGGTTGTCCTGGGCCGAGGCATTGCCCGTCCCCAGGCCACCGGTGAAGGCCCGCACTGCGTAACGCTTCACCTGACCCTGGGCGTCCTTCATCGACTTCTCAGCCGAGGACACATCCGCTTCGGTCACCTTGGACCGAGCCTCGATGTCGACCAGTTCGGCCTTCGCCAAGTTGGCCCGCTCCTCCAAAACCGAAATCTTCTCGCCCAGATCGGCACGCCGGGCGACGATGCGGTCCACCTGGGCGGCCAGCTCCCGTGAGTCGTTGCCCTGTGCCGAAGCCGGCGTGGCAACGATGACCACGGACGAGGCCATCAGGGTGGCTGCCAAGACGGTCAGCACACGTTTGAGGGAGGGACGATCGGGTGAGTTCACCCGCGACCGGGGAAGGGGAGCGTTCCGCCGCATCCGCCTAGCTTGCCAGACGATGACGATTGTTACAAGTAGGTGTCGAAATGTGCCGCAGTTGACACATCCGGCCGGCTACGGTCCGGGCCCCGACACCCGGTCCGTTCCATCGGAGAATGAACCAGGAGGTGGCGTGAACAGCGCCACGTGATCGCTGAGCGCATGACGGAAACTCGGCTCGGGAACGGTCGGGGAGGCCACACCGATTCCGACCGCTCAGGTCGGGCAGATCGAGTTCAGGTCGGCGCATATCGGGTTCGGGACGTCAGTCGCTTCGGCTCTCGGCCAGAGGCAGCACCGGGTCCTAGCGTCGATCAGATGCGAACCGCAATGGGCGCACCGTTGCTCCGGTAGATCGAAGCAACCTTGACCACGTCGCCGGTGCGGGGTGCGTGGACGTACTGGCCGCCACCGATGTAGATGCCGATGTGGTGTACCGGCGAGCCGTAGGCCACCAGGTCACCCGGCACCAGTTCACCGACGCTGATGCGCCGACCCATGCCGACCAGCGCTCCCGAGGAGTGGGGCAGGCCACCACGGCCGGCCTGTCGGAAGGCCCAGACGACGAGCCCGGAACAGTCGAAGCCACCGGGACTTTCGCCGCCCCAACGGTAGGGCGTGCCGCGCATGGAGAGGGCCGCTGCGACGGCACTTCCACCGCCGGACGGGGGGCTCGGCGGGGGCGCCGGAGCAGAGGGGGCGACGGCGGCCGGGGCGGGCGCCGGCGCACGCGCTGCGCTGGAGCGGCCGGAGGATCCACCCGACGAGGGGGCTGCTGCGCTGGAGGATCCACCGGTTGCGCCGGACGACCCACCGGACGGGCCGGAGGACCCACCCGAATCCGCGGCGCGAACGGCCTGCCGCTGGACAGCAGCCGCAGCGGAGGCTTCGGCTTGGGCCGCCGCCTCGGCCTTGGCCTTGGCCTCCGCCTCGGCCTGACGACGCTCTGCCTCGGCTCTGGCCGCAGCCTGACGGGCGGCCTCTTCGCGCTCAAGCGCCTCCTTGAGGGCGCCCTTCACCTGCTGCTCTTCCTTGGCCAGCGTGGACTCGGTTTGCTTGGTCTCCTCACGAGCCTTGTCGGCCTTGGCCTTCTGGGCCGCGATCTCCTCTGAGGTGTCATCGAGATAGCTCTGCTTGGTGGCGAGGTCGCTGCGCGCAGCGCGCACCTGGTCGATCGCCTCCTCGCGGTTACCGCGAGCGGTTTGGAGCAGCGTGCGACGCACGAGGGCCGAGTTGGGGTCGACCTCGCCGCCCATCATCTCGGTGCCCGGGCTGGCGGTGAAGGTCTTGATCGCGTAGGAGCGCACGTCCTTGCTGGCGCCGGCCATCTCACCCTTGGCCGAGTCCACATCGGCCTGGTTTGTGGCGGCCCGCTTCTCGAGGTCGGCCAACTTCAGCTTGGCCTGGTTGGCCTCTTCATCGAGGATCGACAGCTTGTCGTCAAGCTCGGAGCGGCGGGCCTGAATCCGGTCGACCTGAGCGGCCAGATCCGAGGAATCCTGCGCTCCCACCGACCCGGAGGCGAGGAGGGGGATGACGGGGACCGTGATCGCTGCCAACATGCCGGCCATCGCACGTCGCGTCGAGAAGCGAGGTGCTGAGGGGATGCGTGCAGAGATCTGGCCATGGGGAGGGAGGTTCCAGCGCATGAGCTACAAAGATTACCAAACGTTGCTGTTTGTTACAACCACGTTGCGAGATTCGGGTGAATCGGTGAGAAACGTCATACGGGCGACACAACGGTCATGCGACCGGCTCACAGCCGATGGCCGACCAGCTGCCCGATCCCGGGGCTTTCCGCGGCGCTTGGGCCGCCCGACTCACTCCCACTCGATCGTGGCCGGCGGCTTGGAGGTGATGTCGTAGGCGACCCGGTTGATCCCGGGCACCTCGGCGATGATCCGACCGGAGATCCGGTCGAGCACCTCGGCAGGGATCCGGGCCCAGTCGGCGGTCATCGCGTCCTCTGATGTGACCGCTCGCACGATGATCGGGCTGCCGTAGGTTCGTTCGTCGCCCATGACGCCCACGCTGTTCACGTCGCCGAGCAACACGGCGAACGCCTGCCAGATCTCGCGCTCCAGCCCGGCGATGCGCAGTTCCTCCCGCACGATGGCATCGGCGGCCCGGACGAGTGAGACCCGCTCGGGCGTCACTTCGCCCACGATGCGGACACCCAGGCCCGGTCCCGGGAACGGTTGGCGCCAGACGATCTCGTCGGGTAATCCGAGTTCCCGTCCCAGCTCACGCACCTCGTCCTTGAACAGGCTGCGCAGCGGCTCGACCAGGTCGAAGTCGAGATCGTCCGGGAGGCCGCCCACGTTGTGATGGCTCTTGATCGTGGCGGCGGTGGCCGAGCCCGACTCGATCACGTCGGGATACAGGGTGCCCTGAACGAGGAACCTGGCGTCGACGACACCGCCGCGCGCCTCTTCGAAGACCCGGATGAACAGCTCGCCGATCGCCTTGCGCTTGGCCTCGGGGTCGGTCACCCCGGCCAGCCGCTCGAGGAAGCGCTCCCCCGCCTTGGCATGGATCAGCTCCATGCCCTGATGGCGACGGAAGGTCTCGACGACCTGCTCACCTTCGCCCTCCCGCATCAGCCCGTTGTCCACGAACACGCAGGTGAGCTGATCGCCGATGGCGCGATGAACCAGCGCGGCGGCCACCGCCGAGTCGACGCCGCCGGACAGACCGCAGATCGCACGGCCGTCGCCCACCTGGGCCGTGACCGCAGCGGCGGCCTCGTCGATGAAGTTGGCCATCGTCCAGCGATGCCCGCAGCCGGCGAGCGAATGAACGAACCGTTCGATGATGCGCTGGCCGTGCGGGGTGTGGGCCACCTCGGGGTGATACTGCACCGCCCACATCGACCGGGCGGCGTTTTCCATGGCGGCCACCGGAGCGCCGGGGCTCGAGGCGGTGGCCACGAATCCCTCGGGCGGCGACACGATGGCATCGAAGTGGCTCATCCACACCGTCTGCGTGGCCGGCAGGTCGGCGAACAGCTCGGAGGCCGCTCCGCCCTCGTCGCCGGGATCGTGCACGGTCAGCTCGGTTCGGCCGTATTCGCTCCGACCCGAGCTGTTGACCTCGCCGCCAAGGTCACGGGCCATCAGCTGGGCGCCGTAACAGATGCCCAGCATCGGGATGCCCAGGTCGAAAATGCCGGGATCGACCCCGGGCGCGCCGTCGACGTGCACCGACTTCGGCCCGCCGGAGAGGATGATCGCCGCCGGCGCCCGTTCGGCCAGCTCGGCTGCGGAGATGTCGTGGGCGACGATCTCGGAGTACACCCGGGTCTCGCGCACCCGCCGTGCGATCAGTTGGGCGTACTGGGCGCCGAAGTCCAACACCAGCACCTCGTCGTTGCCGATCACCGCTTCGGGGATGCTCATCGGTCGAGCCCCGCTTCGACGAGCAGGTCGGCCTTCTGGAAGTCCTTGCAGGTGGCATGCCCGGCGAAAGCCATCGATCGGGCGAGGGCACCGACCAGGTTGGTCGTCCCATCGGCGCTGACCGCGGGGCCGTGCAGCACCTCGGCCAGCGTGCCGGTGGTCGCCACGTGTTCGGGTCGGCTGCGGGGCAGCGTGGGATGGTCGCTGCGGTGGGCCCAGGTCCAACCGCCGGCCGGCGCCTCCTCGGCTGCAGCAAGCAGGTCGCCGAGCACGACGGCGTCGGCGCCGCAACACACCGCCGCCGCCAGGTCTCCCGAATTGCGAACCCCGCCATGGGCGATGACGTGGCAGTACACCCCGGTCTCGTCCAGGTGGCGGATGCGAGCGGCGCGGGCATCCGCGATCGCAGTGGCCGAGGCCGCCCCGATGCCGAGCACGTCGCGGGTGGGCCCGACACGGCCGGATCCGACCCCGACGAGCACACCGGCGGCGCCGGTGCGCATCAGGTGCAGCGCCGCCGAGTACGAGGTGCACCCGCCGACGATCGCCGGTACCTCCAAGCGCCGCAGCACCCGCTTGAGGTTCAACGGCTCGCCGTCGGCCAGGTGCTCCGCCGAAACGACGGTGCCTTCGATCACCAACAGGTCGGGCTCGGCGGCGAGCAGATCGTCGAGAGACCCCTCGACCCGGCCCGGGGTGACCGCCAAGGCCACGGTGGCCCCGCCGGCGCGCATCTCGGCCACCCGCTCCTTGATCAGCTCGGGTCGCACCGGCTGACGACCGAGCTCACGAATCCGGGTGAGCACCCGGTCGGCGGCCCCGTCCTCGAGCGGATCGACGGCGGCAATATCGGCCAGTGCGGCGGTCGGGTCATCGTGACGGCACCACACGCCCTCGGAGTGCAGCACTCCCAGCGCGCCGGCCCGGGACATCTCGATGGCGCTTTGTGGGCTGACCACACCATCGGAGGGATCGGCGACGATCGGAGAGTCAAAGCGCAAGGCATCGATCTGCCACGACGTGTCGACCTCCGCCGGTGTTCTCGTGCGTCGGCTGGGCTGGATCGACAGGTCGGCCAGCCGGTAGCCGCGCCGGGCCGACTTGCCCATCCCAATCTGCAATTCGTTCACCTGGACGCTCCCCGGTTTGGGTGGGATGGCGGCACCAACTCCGGCCGCCGAAAGGCTCCGACCCTACTCGCTGCGCCAAATACCGCACTGGTCGTCCGCAGCCGACCGGCGCCGCGCGGTGCCGCCTACGGGCGAAGCGACCGAAGGAGCTGCTTGGCGATCGTGGAGTTCATCTCCCAGGCGGCCTTGCGACCGGCCTCGGTGACCTGGCGCACCACGCTGCCGCCCGTCGCCTCCTCGATGCCGTCCAGGCTGCTCATCAGCGCATCGGCCGATGCGTCGGTCGCCTTGTACCCCATCGTGGTGAGCGTCTTGATCAGGTCGGACTGGGCGATTGGCCCCGGGGCGGAAGAGGCGATGACCCGAAGGGCCTCCTTGGTCACCTCCGCACCCTGGGTGATCGCCTCGGCCGGAGAGAGCTGACCGGTGGGGTCCCCCTCGAGCGACGCCAACCAGCGGCGCACCTTGACCACGATCTCACCGTGGGTCTCACCTTCAAAGGTCAGGGTCGGCATGGTCGCATCCTCCAGGTGGGCCGTAGGCCGGACGGAGCCCGCCGACCCGGCTGACCAGCGAAACTACCTCACAGCCTGCCCGACTGCGGGGACGGGTCGGTTCGAGGCCGCGTTGATGGTTGGCGCTGCGTTTCGGACGGCGGCAGCCACAGCGGTGAGTCCTGCCGGGGTTCGACCGGCACGCCGAGCAACCGGGCGAGGAGGTCCCGCAGCATCGCGGCGGTCGCACCCCAGATGACGTCGGGTCCGAGGTCGAAGAACGAGATCGGCCACGAGGTGCCCCCGAAGTCCCAGCGCTCCTCCCAAAACACACCCGGGGTGACCAGGTGGGCCAAGGGCACGTGCAACACCTCCTCAACCTCGACCGGGGACGCCGCCCACACCGGCGGGCGGTTCTTGGCCAGGGCGACGTAGGGCACGATCCAGCGGCCCGACGACGCGGTTCTCAGCGGAAAGAGACGACCGACGATGTCGACGTCTTCGTGTGCGAGCCCGACCTCCTCGGATGCCTCCCGCAGCGCGGTTCGAACCAGCGTCTCTCCCGGATCCTGGGCCCCACCGGGCAGGCTCAGCTCGCCCCGGTGGGTGCGCATCCGCTCACCGCGACGGGTGATCACCACCTCGAGTCCGCCCTGAGCATCGGGCTCCAAAACCGCCAGCACGGCCGCCGCGCCCTCGTGGGCGGGGGGTACTGCGGGCGCCTGTTCAAGCACGCCGTCGCCCAGCCGGCGGCGCACAGCCCGAGCGCTCAGCGAGCGACGGTCCGGGGCGAGATCCGCCCACGGTGCCGCCGCCCCCGGCGTCCACAGTTGCGGCCGGGGCAGTTGTTGTCGTGCGGTACGCCCCGGGCTCACGCCGGCGAGCCTACCCAGGCCCACCGATGCCGTGACCTCCCCCAAAACGCGAAATCGGGGAGCGCCCGATGTCGGACGCTCCCCGATTTCATCGACCTCGATCGTTGTCCGCAGAAGCGGAGAACGGGCAAGGTCAACCGATCACATCATGCCGCCCATGCCGCCCATGCCGCCCATGTCGGGGGCACCGCCGCCGGCACCACCCTCTTCGGGCTTGTCGGCAACGAGGACCTCGGTCGTGAGCAGCAGCCCGGCGATCGACGCTGCGTTCTGCAACGCGGCGCGGGTCACCTTGGCGGGATCGATGACGCCGGCCTTGACCAGGTCCTCCATCTCACCGGTGGCTGCGTTGAGACCGATCGGGCCCTTCTCGGCCTGCACACGCTGAACCATCACGGCGCCCTCGAGCCCCGCGTTGTCGGCGATCAGCCGGGTCGGGGCCTCGAGTGCACGGTGCACGGCGAGTGCGCCGGTGCGCTCATCGCTGTCCATCGACTCGGCCGCCTCGGCGACCTTGGCGCGGGCACGCAGCAGGGCGGTGCCGCCACCGGCGACGATGCCCTCTTCGATGGCGGCGCGGGTGGCCGACAGCGCATCTTCGATGCGGTGCTTCTTTTCCTTCAGCTCCACCTCGGTGGCGGCGCCAACCTTGACGACGGCCACGCCGCCGACCAGCTTGGCCAGACGCTCCTGGAGCTTCTCGCGATCCCAGTCGGAGTCGGTCTCTTCGACCTCACGCTTGATCTGGGTGATGCGGCCTTCGACGTCCTCGGAGGAACCGGCGCCGTCGACGATGGTGGTGTCATCCTTGGTGATGACCACCTTGCGGGCGCTGCCCAGCAGCTCGAGGGTGGTGTTCTCCAGCTTGAGGCCGACCTCTTCGGCGATGACCTGACCGCCGGTGAGGGTGGCCATGTCCTGGAGCATCGCCTTGCGGCGCTCACCGAAGCCGGGAGCCTTGACGGCCACCGAGGCGAACGTGCCACGGATCTTGTTGACGACCAGGGTGGCCAGGGCCTCGCCCTCGACGTCCTCGGCGACGATCAGGAGCGGCTTACCGCCCTGCATCACTCGCTCGAGCACGGGGACCATGTCCTGCACCGAGGAGATCTTGCCGTTGACGAAGAGGATGTAGGGATCCTCAAGCACGGCCTCTTGACGCTCGGGGTCGGTGACGAAGTACGGCGACAGGTAGCCCTTGTCGAACTGCATGCCCTCGGTGAAGTCGAGCTCCATGCCGAAGGTGTTGGACTCCTCGACGGTGACCACGCCGTCCTTGCCCACCTTGTCGATGGCGTCGGCGAGGACCTCACCGATCTGGGCGTCGGCTGCCGAGATGGCGGCAACCTGGGCGATCTCGCCCTTGGAGTCGATCTCCTTGGCCTGCTCGGCAATGCCGGCGACCGCTGCCTCGACACCGGCCTCGATGCCGCGCTTGAGCCCCATCGGGCTGGCGCCGGCGGCCACGTTGCGCATGCCTTCGCGCACCAGCGCCTGGGCCAGCACGGTGGCGGTGGTGGTGCCGTCACCTGCGACGTCGTTGGTCTTGGTGGCCACCTCCTTGACGAGCTGGGCGCCCATGTTCTCGTACGGGTCCTCGAGCTCGATCTCGCGAGCGATCGACACACCGTCGTTGGTGATGGTCGGCGCACCGAACTTCTTGTCGAGCACGACGTTGCGGCCCTTGGGGCCGATGGTCACCTTCACCGCGTCGGCCAGCGCGTTCACGCCGGCTTCCAGCGAGCGACGGGCCTCGTCGTCAAACTTCAGAATCTTTGCCATGTGTTGTTCTCCTCAGATCTTGTGTTCGTTGGTTCAGGCGTCGATGACGGCGAGTACGTCACGTGCGGACAGGATCAACAGATCGTCACCGTCCACGGTGATCTCGGTGCCGCCGTACTTCGAGTAGACGACGGTGTCGCCGGTCGAAATGTCCATGGGGACGCGGTCGTTATCGTCGCCGATACGACCTGGGCCGACGGCCATGACCGTGCCCTGCTGGGGCTTCTCCTTGGCGGTGTCGGGAATGACCAGGCCGCTGGCCGTGGTCTCTTCGGCGTCGTCAGCTTTGACGACGATCCGGTCCTCGAGGGGCTTGAGCTTCATGCAATGCCTCCGTTTGTCGGCCCCGGCATCTCCGGAGCTGGCACTCTTGATTGACGAGTGCCAGTTCTAGCACTCGATCGAGGCGAGTGCTAGTCCCCGCGGCGACGTGGGCGTTGTCCGGCGGACGTGGTGGGCTCAGACGGGAAGCCGCAGGCCCGGCACGGCGGGTAGGTCCAGCCCGGAGGGCCCGTCGCTGCGGAAGCGATGCCAGCCGGCAGCAGCGACCATCGCTGCGTTGTCGGTGCAGTACGTGCGACCGGGCAACGAACACCCGAGCCCGGCCAACTCGGCGTCGAGGGCGACCCGTTGGCGCAGCGGGGTGTTGGCCGCCACGCCACCGGCCAAGGCCACGCTGGCCACGTCGTACTCGGCGGCCGCCCGCTCCAGCTTCAGTGCGAGCACGTCGACCGCAGCGGCCTGAAACGAGGCGGCCACATCCTCGGTGGCCGCCTCCGGGTAGCGCCTCACGTGGTTGATGACCGCTGTCTTCAACCCGGAGAACGAGAAGTCGAACCCGGAGTGGACCATCGCCCTCGGAAAGTCGATCGCCTGGGGGTCGCCCGAGCGGGCGATCTCCTCGATCGCCGGACCGCCCGGATACCCCAGACCNNCGATTCTGCCGTGTTCGAGCTGGGCCGCATACAGGTGGGCCTCGAGGTGGTTGACCCCGATCAGCGGCAGGTCCCAGGCCAGCGCCAGCCCCTTGGCCCCCGATAATCCGACGAGCAACGCGCCGATCAGCCCCGGCCCGTGGGTGACCGCCACCGCGTCAAGATCTGCGCCGGAGACGCCGGCCTCCACCATCGCCTGGGCGACGACCGGGATGAGCAGTTCGAGGTGGGCCCGGCTGGCGATCTCGGGCACGACACCGCCGAAGCGCGCGTGCAGGTCCACCTGGGAGGACACGACCGAGGACAACACGTCCTCACCAAAGGCCACCACCGCCGCTGCGGTCTCGTCACAGGAGGTTTCGATGCCGAGGATCAGACCCCGCGTCGCTCCCGTTGGTGTTTCCTGCTCGCTCACGGGGCTCACTGGTCGCTGCTCGCTCACGGGTCCAGTGTCGCGCGAACGCGCTCGAGCCTGTGCTCGTAGGCGGGTCGATCGATGCCCCTCACCCACAGGATCAGTGCATCCTCGGTCGGCGAGCGGTAGTAGCGCGGGCGCACCCCCTCGGGTGCGAATCCGAACCGGCGATACAGCGTCTGGGCCGGTTCGTTGGAGGCTCGCACCTCGAGGGTGACGTCGAGGATCTGCGACTCGGCGGCGAAGCCGAGCAGGCCGAGCAGGAGCCGGGCACCAATCGAACGGCGTCGAAACCGCTCATCGACGGCCATGGTCGTGATGTGGCCTTCGTCGGCCACCTGCATCAGCCCGCCAAAACCGACAACCTGAGGGCCGACCATCGCCACCAGATAGTGACGCGAACTCGGGTGGAGGAGCTCGTTGGCGAACAACTCCCGGCTCCAGGGGTGACCGTTGGTCGCCTCCTCGATGCGCAGCACCGAGGAGAGGTGCCGGCGTCGCATCGGGCGGATCCGAAGGGCATCCGGTGACACATCGACCAGGGGTTCGCTCACGCGGCCAGGTTCCCACGTCGGCGATCACCAGCGGGGCACCTCCGCGCCGATCGCGACCGGACCGGGGTTCAATCCGACGAAACGCCCGGGTCGACGCCTTCGGCACGCAGCGCCGCCACCAGCCGGTCACGGTGCATCGTCGAGCGACCGGGCAATCCGACGCTCCGGGCGGCGATGCGAAGCCTGGCGACGGTGCACTTCTCCCAGGCATCGTCGGGCGGGAACAGCTTGGCCAGCTCACCTGCGGCGCCGTGCGGCGGCCGTTTGCGAAGGCTCCAGTAGACCCCGAGACGCTCGGCGAACGCCTCGGAACTTTCCGCATACAGCAATTCGGCCAGGGCGGTGCTTCGCCGTTCAAGCGTCAAGCGGTAGCCATCGAGGAGCGCGAAGGCGGCCGCCACCATCTGGTCCCCCCCGAAGGCGTCCGGTTCGTCGAGCATCATGTCCCGCAGCACCGCCAGGTCGTGAGCATCGCCCAACCCATCGGTCAGGGCATGAAACAGCCCGGCTGTCGGAGCGAGCACGGACGGGGCCGTTTCATCGAGCAACCG
>MTKZ01127291.1_pt1 | contig 14587 bp, 16 predicted proteins | sample 1042781 | NCBI WGS metagenome assembly MTKZ01 (sample SAMN06212207, study PRJNA360539) | anaerobic digester metagenome | biome: Wastewater treatment plant; material: sludge; isolation source: anaerobic digester fed with sludge from wastewater treatment plant | place: Denmark: WWTP Viborg ...
GGCGAGGAGACCGCCCTCATGAACAGCCTGGAAGGGAAGCGGGGGGAACCGAGGATAAAGCCGCCGTTCCCCGCGGGTTACGGCGTTTACGGGAAGCCGTCCAACATCAACAACGTGGAGACATACGCGAACGTCCCCGCCATAATAGAGAAGGGCGCCGACTGGTACAACTCGATCGGGAGCGCGGACACTCCGGGGACCAGGCTTTTCGGAGTATGCGGCCACGTGAAGAACCCCGGCCTTTTCGAACTGCCCTCAACCGTGACTCTGAGGGAGCTGATCTACGGCCACGCGGGTGGCATCCTGGGGGACAGGAAGCTCAAGGCGGTCATCCCGGGAGGTTCGTCCGTCCCTGTGCTCAGGGCCGACCAGATAGATGTCACGATGGATTCGGCGGGGCTTAAAGCGGTCGGCAGCATGCCGGGCTCGGGCGGAGTCATCGTCATGAACGATTCCGTCTGCATGGTCAGGGCGCTTCATAACCTGATGCGTTTCTACGCGCACGAATCGTGCGGGCAGTGCACGCCGTGCAGGGAGGGGACGCACTGGCTGGAGCTTCTGTCGGGGGCGATCGAGAGGGGCGAGGGGAGGGAAGGCGACGCCGACAAGATCCTGTCGCTCTCGAAGAACATCATGGGAAGGACCATATGCCCTCTCGGCGACGCGGCGGCGATGCCCGCGGAGTCCTTCGTCAGGCAGTTCAGGGAAGAATTCGAGTTCCACATAAGGGAGAAGCGTTGTCTTCCCGAGACAATGAGGATGACGACGATATATTCGGCATAGACGATGGCGCTCATACTGGTTGACGGAAAAGAGATCGCGGTGAAGCAGGGGGAGACGGTGCTCCAGGCCTGCATGCGGGAAGGGATCGAGATCCCGTATTTCTGCTACCACCCGTCGCTTTCGATCGTCGGGCAGTGCAGGATGTGCCTCGTGAAGGTAGAAGGCGCGCCCAAGCTTCTCACGGCGTGCACCACGACCGTCCCCGAGCTTCCACGCGAGAAAAAATTGGACGGCAGGTACGACATGAAGGTGTCGGTAGCCTGCGACGAGGCGAGGGAGGCGCAGAGAGGGATCATGGAATTCCTCCTCGCCAATCATCCGCTCGACTGCCCCGTCTGCGACCAGGCGGGCGAATGCCGACTCCAGGAGTATTCCTACGACTACGGCGCCCCGAGGTCCGAGTTCGTTTTCGAGAAGCTCCACGCCCCGAAGAGGGTCGTTCTCGGCCCGCACATAATCTACGACGCGGAGCGCTGCATCAAGTGCACGAGGTGCGTCAGGTTCTGCCAGGAGATCACTAAGACTAGCGAGCTGAGCCTCGTTGAAAGGGGAGCGGATACGATCGTCGGGACCTTCGAGGGAGGAAGCCTCGACAACCCATATTCTGTCTGCACGGCCGACCTATGCCCGGTGGGAGCCCTGACTTACAGGGAGTTCAGGTTCAGGGAGCGCGTCTGGTTCCTCCAGGCCCACAACTCGGTGTGCCCCGAATGTTCGAGGAACTGCTCGGTGCGGGTGGACAGCTACAAGGGCGAGGTCCTGAGAATCGTGCCCCGCTACAATCCGTCGGTGATTAGTTACTACATGATCGACCACGGGAGGCTCATCACCGAAAGGATGAGAGGGCTGGAGACGAGGGAGCTTCCCTCGCTCATCCGGGACGGAAAGCCCTCGCCCATGAACGAAAAAGATTTCTACGCGAGGCTCGTCGCTCTCTTCTCGGAAAAGAAATACCGGCCCGGGGATGTCGCCGTGATCCTATCTGGAAGGATGAGCCTCGAAGAGATGGCCGCTTACAAGCGGCTGTCGAAGGAGCTCTTCGGAGCAGTTATCGGCGATGTGCTTCTCCGCTCCGGCGAAAGCGACGACCTCCTGGTGCGGGACGAAAAAAGGCCAAATTTAGAAGGGGCGAGAAAGCTCGGCCTGCCTGTTTCCGGGAAGGACGAGGCGGTCAGCAGCCTGATCGGCGGGAAGAAAGCGCTTCTGATCATAAGGGAGGACCCTGTCGGGGAAGCCCCGCAAGAGGAGAGAGAAAGGCTTGATACCGCGATCGGGTCGGTCGAAACCGTTGTGGTGATGGACGACCACCTCACCGCGACCGCGGCCCGCGCCCATTATTTCGTGCCGCTCGCGGGTTGGTTCGAGATGGAGGGGACCACCGTCAATTTCAAAGGCCAACTGCAGAAGACTACGAGGTGCGTCGCCCCGCCCGAGGGAAGAAAGCCGTTCCACGACGTCACCGCGGAATTCCTGAAAGCGGCGGGAAAGGAAGCTCCCTCGGGTTTCCGCGAATGGTTCGAAGAAGTGAAGAAGGAGATCCCGGTGCTCGGCCTCGTGAAGGCGGGGGAGATACCGCTCAAGGGGATCCCTCTGCCGGAGAGAAAGGAGAAGCATGGCTGACATCATCCTCTTCTCCGCCATAAAGATCGTCGTGGTCCTAGCCGTGGTGATGGGCGGAGTGGCGTACACGACGCTCGCCGAGAGAAAGGTCTCCGCGTGGCTGCAGGACAGGCTGGGGCCCAACAGGGTCGGACCGTTCGGGCTTCTCCAGCCGATCGCCGACGGGATAAAGTTCTTCACCAAGGAGGACATCACCCCCGGAAGGTCCTACAAGCCGTCATATTTCCTCGCGCCGATGGCGACGCTGATCCCCGCCCTCATAACTTTCGCCGTGATCCCCTTCGGAGAGAGCGTCTCCCTGTCCGGGAAGGACCACAGGCTTCTGATAGCAGAGGGGACGGGGCTTGGGCTCGTGTACCTGCTCGCCGTCTCGTCTCTGGGCGTTTACGGGATACTGCTGGCGGGACTTTCAAGCAACAACAAGTATTCGCTCCTGGGGGCCCTGCGCTCCGTCAACCAGGTGGTCTCCTACGAGGTGGCCCTCGGCCTCGGCCTGATCCCGCTGGCGATGACGGCAGGCGGCTTCGATATCGACGCGATCGTGCGCGCGCAGAAGGGCGGGGTCTGGTTCGTCGTTCCCCATTTCATAGCGTTCATAATACTTCTCGTAGCGCTTTTCGCAGAGACCAACAGGCTTCCCTTCGACCTTCCGGAAGGCGAGAGCGAACTGGTCGGAGGCTATCACACCGAGTATTCGGGGATGCGTTTCGCGATGTTTTTCATGGGGGAGTACGCCAACATGATCACGGCGTCCGCTCTTCTCGTCCTGCTCTTTTTCGGAGGATGGCACCTGCCTTTTCTAAACTACGGCTGGTTCGGTCCTGTGCTGGGGGGGATTCTCTCCGCTATCGTTTTCGCGTGCAAGACGGCGTTCTTCGTCTTCTTCTTCATATGGGTCAGATGGACCCTGCCGCGCTTCAGGTACGACCAGGTGATGCACATGATGTGGATAAGGATCCTGCCTCTGGGGCTGGCCTACATCCTCGTGACCGCCCTGTTCCTTTACCTTAGAGGGCCGATCAAATGATCTGCAGAAGGCCGGTCCTCACGATCTGGGAGAAGCTCTACCTGCCGTCGATAGCGCAGGGGCTCATGGTGACCGTCCGCCATCTATTCAGGAAGAGGGTCACTGTTCAGTATCCCGAGGAGCGCTGGATCCCGCCTTCATATTTCCGGGGCGCGCCCATACTTCTGACGGGCCTCGACGGGCAGGAGAAATGCACATCGTGCAAGCTTTGCCAGTTCATCTGTCCGCCGAAGGCGATAACGATAAAAGGGGCTGAAACGGAAGACCACAAGGAAAAATACCCCGAGGAGTTCTTCATAGACATGGGGCTCTGCATATTCTGCGGGTACTGCCAGGAAGTGTGTCCCGTCGAAGCGATATGGCTCAAGCACCAGTACGAGCTGGCCGACTACGACAGGACCGCGCTCATCTTCGACAAGAAAAAGCTTCTCGAGATGGGCAGGATGGCGCCGTATCTGAAGGGCAGGGAGAAGCCCGTTCAAGGGGGCGGAGAGTAGGATGGCGTTCTTCATAGCGTTCGTGTTCTTTGCCGTGGCGGCTTTTGTCTCTTCCCTCTTCCTCATTTTCCACCCGAAGACCATACCGGCGAGCCTTGGGATGGTCGGCGTGATGGTCTCCCTCTCGGGCGTTTTCGCGCTGCTCCATTTCCCGTTCCTCTCCTTCATCCAGGTGATCCTTTACGCCGGAGCGGTGATCGTGATGGCGGTCTATCTCGTCATGTCGCAGGGGTTCGAGGAGAGGGGGAAAGAGGCCGCCATAAGCCAGGCTTTCTTCTCCTACGCCCTTTCGGTGATCTTCCTCTTCCTCTATTCGAAGGTGATCCTCAGGTCCAGCTTCGCCCCGCTGGAAAAGGCGGAAGAGAGCCTGGGATCTTTGGGAGAGCTGGGGATGGAGCTGATCGCGAATTACCTCGTGCCTTTCGAGATCCTGTCAGTGATACTCGTGGCGGCGATGGTCGGAGCGGTAGTGCTCTCGAAAAGGAGCGCGGAATGAACATCGCCCCATACCTGCTTCTTGCCGGTTTCCTCTTTTCGCTCGGGCTGATAGGCGCGCTCACGAGAAGGTCGGCCATACTGGTCTTCCTTTCGGTGGAGCTGATGCTTAACTCGGGGAACCTCGTTTTCCTGGCTTTCGCGAGGGCGCTGCAGGACACGGGCGGAGCCTTCATGGTCCTCTTCATCCTCGCGCTCTCGGCCGCAGAGGCGGCGGTGGGCACGGCCATAATCGTCGCGTTCATCCGAAAGAGGGGGACGGCCGAGATAGACGCCGCCAACCTCATGAGGTGGTGATCGCGGGTACCCCTTCCGGCTGAACCTCTGCCGGTTCAGGTTCGGGAGTAACGGGATCAGCGGGAATTTTGCCGTCGCTTTCTTTCTTTTCCAGTTCAAGCCTGTTCAACAAACCGTTCGCGGTGAGGTAGTAGACGGTCTCCGTTCCGTTCGCGGAAAGGCACTCGATCTTCCTCACGGGCAGTTCGGATGCAGCGTCGAGCGTGACAGCCTGCTTCCAGGTCACGCCCTGATCGTCCGACAGGAAAATGCCTCCGCCTCCGGGAACGTAAAGAGCCGAACCCACGGCCATCACAAGCCTGGGAGGGTTCCCCGGGAATGAAGCGACAGCAGTTACCGGGCCCAGGCCGTCCCCCGGCTTGAACGCCAAACTCCACGAAAGCAGGTCCTGTGAACGGAACAGGCCTTCCGCAGTGACAGCCAAGAAAAAACATCCGCTCTTTAAAACATCGATCACTCCGGCATCAGGGCCGGCCTTAACCGGAGGATCGTAGGCGAGGGACCAGGAAAAACTCTTGTCCTCCTGCTCGGTGCCTTTCCAGAGTCCGCTCCTGCAGGCGGCGTAGAGAACGGTCCGCCCGTTCTCCTCATGGTCCACGATGACTTTCCTGCAGTAATTCCCGAGATCCTTCGACGGTATCTGTCCGGTGCATTCGTTCCCGCAGGAGTAGCCTCCGCTTATGTTCTCGAAGCCGAGCAGGAGTTCGTAGGGATGTTCCTGACTGTACTGCCTGTGAAATCTCCTGTTGCGCCAGACGCCCGCGTCGCTTGAAAAGTATGCCCAAAGCTCGGGGGAGCCTTCAGGGCCGGTTCTTTCTTCGACAGTCATCGAGCTGAAGTTCGAAGTGCAGACGGTCACTATCGGAACGCTCGAGAATGAGAGATCGAAGGACGCCCGGTTCTCCTGGCCTTCGTTGAATGCGAGCTTGTCCGGGTCCGTTCCGAGATCCAGTTCGGCGGCCCTCAAAAGAGCGTACCGAGTTGTGCCGTCGAGTCCTCGGAAAGGATGGATGTCCCGCCCCAGGAATCTCCTCACGGCGCCGTTCTCTTCGACATGGAAACCCGTGACGCCCGTATTCAGCGCAGTGAAATCGTACCTGATCTCGGTACTGAACTTGAGGGTCGTGCCGTTAAGGTGAATGACCTTGAGGAGGCTCCTGAAGGAATTGTAGCTGTCCCGCTTTCTCGTGATGAAGTAGACATCCTGCCCGTTTGCCGTTCCGACCACGGAAAAGAATGGCGAGCCCTCCTCGCCGAATCTTGTCCATCCTCCGCCCGCCCCCGTGTTCCAGGCGAGGAAACGGAATTCCGCGAGGTCCTTGTCGGCGACGGAGAAAAATACCAGAGTCCCCGCCTTTTTCATGTCGGTCACGATGCTTTCCGATCCTTCGGGGAGAAAAGAGACGAACTTGAAGACGAACCTGCCGTCAGATCTTCCTCCGCACCTGGCCAGAAAGGGGCGGGGCATCCTGCCGTATGTCGGAGCTCCGTTCAAACTCCCCGTTTCGACTATGTCGCATACCGTGAACATCTCGTCCTCGCCGGTAAAGAAAACGGGNNGGGTAAAGAAAACGGGAGACCTGAAACGGCCTTGTCCGCTGAGCTTTCCACCCGGAACGGTCCCCAGGTCAACGAAAACGCTGCTAGAGGCGCAAAGCTGGCCGGTCTTTCTGTCGAGAGTCTTGTAACGGGCGATGTATTCCTGGCCGAGCGACCCGTGGAAATCGAACTCGAACATCTCGTCCGCCGAGGGGCTCATGGAGATCAGCATGTCTCCTCCCCAGTAGTCGCCTCCCATGTTGAAGCACGAAGAGTTGTCCGAGCAGAAGCTCTTTTTCGGCGGGTTCTTGCACTGCTGTTTGTAAAACGGGCATTGAGGGTTAGGGACGATCGTCCTTCCGCCGTCAAGCGACACGAACACCGGCTGGCAGGCTCCTTCGCTGAGCACAGGGAAGTAAATTGTCTCTTTATCCCTTCTGGAAAAGACCGCCGACGATGTCGCGGAGAACTTGAAGTTGTTGCGGAAATAACCCGGGCCGTTCTCGCAGACGTTCATCGGGTACCAGTTTTCCCCGCCGTCGTCGGACCTGAAAGGAACTCCCCCCACCGATTCCCTGTTTGTCGCGAGAAGGATGGTGTCCTTCACGAAAGGCGAGAAGGCTATGGGACAGGGGAAAAGGCTGTCCGAGCAGTTAAAAATGGCTTTTTCCGGAAGCCCTTTCCCTATCCTCGTCCAGTTTTTTCCGTAGTCCCTGCTTCTGAGGAGGGTTCCCGAAACATAGGCGAAGAGCCATCCCTCGTGGTTCGGGTCGGCCGCCACCCAGGGCTTCTTGAAATGCAAGGGGTCCGTCAAGAGGATCTCTTCGGAACTCGTCGGCCACACCTTTTCCGGAACGGGAGGCTGCCGGGGATGAGAGGGATGACCCGGGAGCGCGGTAAAAAGAATTAAGGAAAAGAGAATGAAAAGAACCGGCCGTTTCATTTACTCTTACCAAGAGAACCGCTCGAGAAACTAAGAGGATCAGAGTCATAATTGTTATTAATGTATTTCACGAATCTAAGCTTGACTCCGTTTTCCAGCTCTTCCTTCACTGAAGCAGGCGAGAAATTCAGAAGCCCGTCCAGCGGAAAATACCTGTCCCCGGTGAATTCCTTCTCTATGTGGGTGATGTAAGCCTCCGCCGAAACGGGCAGGAAGCGGCGGAAAATCGATTCCCCTCCCGCAACAAATAATATATCCTTTGATGAGAGGTAGTTATCGATTAATATCTCAACTTTATTTACGATAATAATTCCTTTACGCCTGTAATTACTGTCATTTGTGAGGATAATGATCTTGCGGCCGTTCAGCGGCTTGCCGATCGATTCGAAGGTCTTTCTACCGAAAAGGACCGCGTGTCCCATAGTAACTTCTTTAAAATACTTGAGATCCTTAAAAAAATGCCAGGGAAGCCCCCCGCCGTTTCCGATCACTCCGTTAGAGGAGACCGCCGCGATCGTTGCTATCAATGTAAGCTCAACCTCCACAAGAAGTTAACATTTTAATGAAAATCAAAAGGGTAAAATCTTGAATGTTGCGTAACCTTCTCAAAATAAAGTTATTTTTTTACCGCGTTTTTCAGGAGGAAATCCTTAACCTTAACTTTATCATAGGATTGCCCCTTTTCGAGGACATCCGTTCTCTGGGAGATCAAGAGTTCGCCCTTTTCGCTGAGAACATACAGATGAGGATATCCATCCGGGCTCGGGAATTTTGCCATGAAAAGTCCGTTGGGAGTCAGGTCGGATTCCGCATAAATCTTCAGAACGACATAATTCTTTTCAAGCAACACGGCAAGTTCGGGGTCGTTTTTCAAGAAATTGTCCAATATGACACACCACTTGCACCACGGCCCTCCCACGAACATCAGGATCCTTTTCCCGTCCGCGGCGGCGGTCTTTTTCGCTTCAGCGAGGTCTTTGAACGGGTCTCTCTCCCTGCCGTAGGGCGGTATGGCAGCGTTCAGCAAGACTGACGCTGTAAGAACAAGAAAGAACAAAAAGACAGTCTTTTTCATCCGGTTCTCCCAAGTATCCGATTTTATATGAACTTCGCCCGGTTTGGCAACATGCCGCGCGCCGCGATGTTTATTTGAAGAAGGCATCGGGGGTATAATGATGATGCGCGGGGAGCGCTTGAAGAGGAGGACGAACATGGCCGAACGGCGAGGGGAAAAAGCCGGGTGGACGATTGGTTTTCTCGGAGGCTTCGCATGGGTTGCGGTTCTTTCCGTCGTTTTCCTCCTCAAGGGGAAGCCCTCGGCCGGGGCTATCGGACTTCTCCTGTTCAGCGCCGCGATAGTCGCGGTCCTGTATTTTGCCCCGTGGCGTCATCCGAGGACGAGCGCCTGGAAGCTGATGCTGGTGCCATACTTTTTTCTTGCGCTCTCTTTCGCGTGGGGAGCCTGGGCTTACGGCGGCCTTGCGCCGCTGGGGCTCGAATGGTGGAACATCGTCTGGTTCGTGCCCCTTCTGCTACCCTTTTTCACGGGCGGGAACAGAAAGTGGTCTGACGGAGGTAACGGCTGATGGAAGCTTTGAAACTCCTCTCCACTCTTTTCCCCATGGCTCTCGCCGCGGGCATAAACATCTACGCGACGATTCTCATCGCGGGAGCATCATTGAGGCTCGGGCTGATCGATGACCCTCCCGAAGCGCTCCGGATCTTCGAATCGTGGCCGATACTTATCACCGCGGGCGTTTTCTACCTGCTCGAATTCTTCGCGGACAAGATCCATTTCATCGACGATATCTGGGATTTCATCCATACTTTCGTCCGCCCCATAGGCATTTCCGTCCTGGTCCTGGCGTCCGTGTCAACGCTCGATCCGAACGTGGCGGTCTTCGCGGCGATCGCGGCCGGCGGGGTTTCTTTCGTTTCCCACACGGCGAAAGCAGGGACCAGGATGTCCATGAACGTGCTCAGCCCCTTCGAGAACTTCAAGAACATAGCGGTGAGCCTTCTCGAGGATATCTTTTCCGCGGGGCTCGTTTTCATGGCGATGAAGGGGCCGTACTTCACCGCGGCCGTCGCCCTCGCGATCTTCGTGTTCCTTCTCGTGATGCTTCCGATCCTCTTCCGCTGGATGAAGTTCATCTTCACCGCGGTCTTCCTGAGGCTCAAGTACTACGCGGCCCGAGTGGAGATCCCGGACGTACCGCCGGGGGGGCAGATGAGACTTCTGGATCACGAGAAGCCTTCCGTCTCTTCCAAGTGCAAATCGCAGGGCGTCCCCAGTGCCGGAGGCCGCAGGGGATTCCTCTCCGTTTTCCCCGGAAAGATGGTTTTCACTTACAGGAAATGGTTCCGGGACCGCGCCTGGACCCTCTTGAAAGCGGACATCGAGGGCGCCTATATCAGGAGAAGGCTGCTCGTGGATGTGCTCGAGGTCCACTACCTGAATGCGAAAGGGAAAAAGAAGACCGCGAGGTTCGTCTTTTACAAGGACCGTTCGCCGCTTCTCGAAATGATCGGGGCAGTCCTGGAGATCCCGTCCGACAAGAACGGGGCCGGAGGCGCCTTTTCCCCGGCGGAAGCGTCCGCCGGCTGAACCCGTTCTTCGTAACCGCATGTCGTGCCGCCAGGCAACCGGCGTCCGGCGGTGTGCCGCATTTTTGCAAGCGGGGCGGGGATTTGGTAAAGTATAGCTTGGGAGAAGCAGAAGAAATGGACGATCAGGAGCTTTTCAAGGTCACATGCCCGCACTGCAGGGCTCTTCTGGAGATAGACCCGCGGAACAAGCTTGTCGTCGGAGGCGAAGCCCCGCCCGCTCCCAAGGAAGGCCTCTCATTCGACGAGAGGCTGAAGAAACTGGAGGAAGACAAGAAGAACGCCCAGAGCAAGTTCGAGGAGTCCGTCCGGGCGGAAAAAAGCAAGAAGGAAGTGCTGGAAAAGAAGTTCAGGGAGCTTTCGGAAAAGGCGAAAGATAGCAAGGATATGCCCATGAAGAGGGATATCGATCTCGATTGACGGAGGAAATGAAAGATGAAGATCGTCAAAGTGGCGCTGATAATCATTCTCGCGGCCGCCGTGCTCGTCTCCTGCAACAGGAAGAAAGTGGAGCCGCCCAAGGAAGTGGATGTGTTCTCATGCAACACGGCCGAGAGGGTCGTGGCGAAGGAACTCGTGACCGTCGACAAGGGAACGTCCGTCGACGGCGACGGCTCCATCATGATCGCTACGGCGGAACCCGTGACCGTGCGTTTCTTCGAAGCCAAGCTTCCCGGGGAGAACTGCAAGTACACTTATAAAGTGAAGATGAAGACCGACACTCTCAACGGGGACGCCTACCTCACGATGGACGTGAATTATCCCAGCGGCGGAAAGCAGACCGTCCAGCAGGACATCCAGAGCTATCTCTCGGACACGAACGACTGGACACCGATGGAGATAACCATCTCGGCGCCCAACCAGAAGCCCGCTTCCGTCACTCTCAACGTCATCGTCGACGGCGACGGGATGGTGTGGGTTGACGACCTGCACCTCATCGCGACGCCCCTGGGCTGATCGTGCCTTTCAAGCTCAAGGTCTATCACAGCCCCGATTCGGACGACGCCTTCATGTTCTACGGCATCTCAGAGGGCCTGCTGAAGGACCCTTCGCTGGAGGTCTCGTGCGAGCTCATGGACATCCAGAGCCTGAACGAGAAGGCGCTTAAAGGGGAGATAGACTGCACCGCGATATCTTTCCACGCGTACGCGCACTGTTTCAGGGACTATCACATACTCGCGCAGGGCGCCTCCTTCGGGGACGGGTACGGGCCCCGGCTGATCGCGAGTACTCCCGTCAGGCTTGAAGATCTGAAAGGCCGAAAGGTAGCCATGCCCGGTGCGCTCACCACCGCCACGCTGGCTTTCAGGATGCTCGGCATCGATTGCGAAGAGATAATGGTCCCTTTCGACAGGATCATGGACGAAGTACGGGAAGGGCGCGCGGACGCGGGTCTTCTCATCCACGAAGGTCAGCTCACATACGCCGCCGACGGGTTCCATCTTGTCCTGGATCTCGGAGAGTGGTGGAAGGAGAGGACGGGCCTTCCTCTGCCTCTGGGCGGGAACGTCATCAAAAAAAACCTTGACCCTTGCGTCCTGAAGGGCTTCCCCCTGCTTTTCAGAAGGTCGATAGAGTACTCCTTGGATAACAGGGAAAAAGCCCTCGCTTACGCGAAGCAGTTCGGCAGAGGGCTGACCTGGGAAGACGCGGACCGTTTCGTTGACATGTACGTTAACAAGTGGACCCGCGGATACGGCGAAACAGGGAAGCTCGCGGTCGGAAGGTTCCTCGATGAGGCGTTCGGGATGGGGCTGATACCCGAAAAGGCGGAACCCTCTTTCCTCGATTGAGCTTTTTGTTGACAAAAGGTGGTGTTTCAAGGCGATAATATGATCTTGGAGTTGGGATGAAGACCAAGATTCTAGTGGTGGAAGACAGCGGACCGATGAGGAGCCTCATTACCGCCGCGCTCGAAGAACATCTCGATGTCGACGTTTACGAGGCGGAGAACGGCTTCGCGGCGCTCAAGCTGATCCCCGACAACCAGTTCAAGGTCATCGTCACGGATATAAACATGCCGGACATCAACGGGCTGGAACTGATCGTTTTCCTCAGGCAGCATCCAAATTTCAAGGACGTCCCGATCCTGATAATCTCCACCGAAGCCGGTGAAGAAGACCGCCGCAGGGGTCTGGAGATAGGCGCGAACGGCTACCTCGTGAAGCCGTTCACCGAGGGCCAGCTCGTGGAAACGGTCCAGAAGTTCCTCGTCTGAGGGGCGGCAATGGAAAAACCCCAGGTCAAGGCGATCAAGGATTTCATCGGCGAAGCGGAGGAGATCCTCGAATCTCTCAGCGAAGATGCCGAGAGCGCCAGGTCGCAGTTCGAAGCCGGCGGCAAGATCCGTCCCGACATAATAAACAAGATATTCAGGGAGATGCACTCGCTCAAAGGGCTTGCGTCGATGCTCGCCCTCGAGAAGATCACGGTCGTCAGCCACGACATGGAAAGCCTTCTCGACAAGGTGCGGATGGGGAAGGTCAAGTTCGGGCCTCCCATATTCGAGATCCTTGATGAATCGAGGAAGGTCCTGAGGCAGCTGGTCGTGGAAGTCGGACAGGGTGGAGAGAAAAGCGGCACCGAAGACATACTTGCCAAGATCTCCGCCGCGTCAGGCGCGCCGCCAAAGCCCAAGGACCCTCCCAAACCGAAATTAAGGCTCGAGGAGGAGACGCTCAAATCCTTCACCGAATACGAAGAACACCGCCTCAAGGAGAACCTCGAGGAGGGAAACAACATATTCGCGATACAGGTGGGTTACGACTTCACCGATTTCGACACCCGGCTGAGAGCTCTTACCGAGGCTCTGAATGAAAAGGGTGAGGTTATCAGCACGCTCCCCGTCATGGATCCGTCGCTGCCCGAAGGCATCCATTTCAGGCTGATCTTCGGGACGGACCTGAGCGAGGCAGGGGTGAAGGCGTTATCCGGGGTTTCTGAAGGGACCGTCACCAACCTGCTGGAGGCAGGAGGAGAGAGCGCGGAGCCTTCCGCCAAAAAGGAAGAGAGAAAAAACGAGCCTTTGCGCGAGGCGGAACCAGCGGAGGCGAGAGAAGAAGGAGCTGCCGTCTCGGATGAGGTCGACGAGATAAAAGGGATCTCCAACACCGTGAAGGTCGATATTTTGAAGCTCGACGAGGTGATGGGTCTGGTCGGCGAGCTAGGGCTTATCAGGGCTTCTTTCAGGAAGATCGCCGACAACCTCGCGGGCGTCGAGGAGACGGAGGAGACGAGGCAGGACCTGGTCCGTCATGTAAGGTCCATGGAGAAAAAACTGGAAGAGCTTCAGCGGTCGATAATCGACATAAGGATGGTCCCCATAGGCCAGATATTCACCAAGCTCAACAGGACCGCCCGCAGGCTGGCCCGCCAGTCGGGCAAGGAGGTCTCCATCCAGCTTTTCGGGGGCGAGACCGAGCTTGACAAGAGAATCATGGACGAGCTGGTGACCCCCCTCGTCCACCTGATAAGGAACGCCATAGACCACGGCCTCGAACCCACGCAGGACAGGCTCAAGGCGGGAAAATCTACCGAAGGCAGCCTCGCGATATCGGCCTTCCACAGGGGGAATTCGATTGTCATCGAGGTGACCGACGACGGAAAAGGGCTCGATTACGAAAAGATAAGAAAGGTAGCCGTTGAGCGGGGTATCATCAGCGAAAGCGCGCTGCTCTCCCCGGAGGAATGCCTCGACCTGATCTTCCAGCCGGGGTTCTCGTCGGCCGACAAGGTGACCGAAGTCTCCGGTCGGGGCGTGGGCCTGGNNTAGAAAGCTTCAGGATAAGCCCCGAGGAAATAGAATTCGTGGACCAGAAGGAGGTATATAACCTCAGGGGGATAACGCTTCCGATAATGAGGCTGGAGAACCGCTTCGCGCTGAAAAGGAATGACGGCCGCGCTCTCAGCTCTCTGTTCGTCGTCGTGGCGAAGCGCGGCGACAAGGTGGCGGGGATAATCGTGGACGAGCTCGAAGGGGAGCAGGAAACGGTCATTCACCCGATAGGCCAGAAGCTGGGGCACATTCCCGGCATCGCGGGAGCCACGGAGACCGGGGAGAACCAGGTGATCCTCGTGATAGACACGGCGGGGCTGCTCGCTCCGCTGGAGGCCGTCCGTGTTTAAGGAGTTCTACGGCTTCAGGGAACGCCCGTTCGGAAAGACCCCCGACCCGAGGTTCCTATTCCCCTCCGCGGAGCACGAAGAGGCGCTGGCGAGGCTCGAGTACGCCATAGAGGAAAGGGACATGGCCGTCCTGACCGGGGAGATAGGTTCGGGAAAGACGACGATCTCCAGGGCCCTCATGGACAGGAACGACAACGACCATTTCATTCTGATCGTAAACCCGAGGCTGAGCCCCAACCAGCTCCTGAGGGAGATAGCGAAAAGGCTCGACATCGAACCGAAGCATTACAGGGCCGACCTGCTCGACGACATCTCCACCAGGTTCATGGAGATGAACGAGGAGAAGAAGGCCGTGGTCCTCGTCGTGGATGAAGCCCAGCTGATACCTGGGAAGAACACTTTTGACGAGCTCAGGCTGCTCTCCAATTTTCAGCTCGACGACTGCAACCTCGTCTCCATAATCCTCATCGGACAGCCGGAACTGAGGGAAAGGCTCAAGCATTCCACATATTCGGCGCTCAGGCAGAGGATCGGAATGTGGTACCACCTTGGCAACCTGAACGCGGAGGAGACTTCCGCCTACATCAAGCACAGGATGAAGGTCGCGGGAGGAGGAAGGGACATCTTCAGCGCCGAGGCGACGAGGCTCATAGC